>ENA-UOVY01000012-UOVY01000012.1-plant-metagenome-genome-assembly--contig:-NODE-12-length-110817-cov-626.313158_pt1 | contig 110817 bp, 67 predicted proteins | sample MGYA00249840_ERZ761561 | MGnify/ENA primary metagenome ERZ761561 (study PRJEB28882, sample SAMN05720143) | plant metagenome | isolation source: Guanajuato, Mexico | place: Mexico:Guanajuato, Mexico...
CCAGCTCCAGCTCAGATCCAAAGCAAGAGGGGAAGGGCGAGAAAGTCAAGCAATTTAGTGAAAAATCCCTCAAAGAGCTGGCAGACTATTACCTGAACTTAGAGCCCGCAGATATTCCAGACACTGGCTTTGTGGTTACGGGGATTGCTGGCAGGTTTCCTAATGCGGACAACCTGAACGAGCTATGGGACAATTTGCTTAATGGAAAGGACATGGTGCTAGGACCAGACGACAAGCGCTGGCCTCTAGGTAAGCGCCACCTCTTTCTCTTCCAACTTGATTTGCGAAACCAAAAACTAACTCCCATCTCTCCTTTGACGCAAACAAACACATTTAGGCCTTTGGGATTTGCCAAAAAAGGCCGCCCGAATCAAGGACATCTCTCTCTTCGACAACGAGTTCTTTGGGATCGCAAAAGAGAACGCCGATTACACTGACCATCAGCTAAGAAACTTGTACGAGGTTATTTATGAATCCATGCTCGACGCTGGCTTAAATCCGGCAAAAGTTCGTGGCGACAAGAAAACCGGAATCTTCTTTGGCTTTCATACTGCAGAAACCGAGTGCGAATTCCTAGAGAAACCTCACTTCAAGACAACCGGATATCAGGCTCAACTTCTAACAGCTGTAACAAGCTACTTCGATATACAGGGAGTTGCGGGCTCCTACGATGCCGCCTGCGCCTCCTCCTTCGCGGCCTTCCATCAGGCCGTTTTAAACTTAAAGGCCGGTTTTGTGGACACTGCAATAGTTTGCGGGGTAAACATTAGCGTTAGACCAGGAACTGCTTACCAATTTTTGCTCCTCCAAATGCTCTCGCCAACTGGCTCCTCCAAGTTCCTCGACGCCTCGGCCGATGGTTACGCAAAAACGGAAGCTTGCGTTAGCGTTATACTGCAGCGCCAAGATTTGGCAAAACGCTCCTATGCGTCGATAGTGCACACAACCTGCAACAACGACGGCTTCAAGGTCGAGGGCATCACCTATCCCTCGTCGCAGGTCCAGGAGGCGCTTATGAAGGAGGCAATCATTGAGGCTGGCGTTGATCCGCGACAGATTGTTTACGTTGAGGCGCATGGAACTGGAACACCCGCTGGCGACCCCGAGGAGGCGCGAGCGATTGCAAAGGTTTACTGCGAGAACAGGGACGAGCCGCTCTTGATTGGAAGTGTCAAGTCAAATTTGGGCCACGCAGAGGGAGTTAGTGGGCTCTGTTCGCTTGCAAAGGTTATTTGTACCTTTGAGAACGAGCTTTTGCCCAAAAATCTGCACTACAAAACACCAAACCCAAACATACAACCGCTAGTTGAGGGCAGATTGAAGCCAGTTGATGAGAACATACCCTTCAAGCACAACCTCATTCCAATGAACTGTTACGGTTTTGGTGGAGTCAATGTGCACGGAATATTCAAAACGCATACACGAAAGATAGATCCAGCTCGCGATTACAACATTGCGCCAGAATACCCGCGCCTAATAACAATGTTTGGCCGCTCCCAAGCAGCAATCGAGTTCGCCTTCGACGAGTTCAAGAGCAAACGAGGCGAGCGGCGCCTCCTAACGCGCGACTACCTGGCTTTGCTGGATTCAATCAACGAGGGTCCCATAGACAAGCTAATGGACCACCGCGGTTACCTGTTGCTCGACAACGACTTGAACGAGATTGCGCAGAGCATTGTAAAGATGAGCGACTCGCTTAGCTCGGCCCAACAGCAGCAACAACTTAGACAGGAGCTTAAGAACGACAAGCTCGACTTTGGTTCGAGCGAGCGCCGCGCCCACTACCAGGACACAAGGCGCTCAAGCTGGTTCATACTGCCGGGTTTGGGCTGCCAATGGAAGGCAATGGGGGCGAAGCTGAGCTCCTTCAGGCCAGTTTGGTCCACCATTGAGGCATTGGCTGCCGTGCTTAAGCCGCACGGTGTTGACCTCATCAAGGTGCTCACAGACAAAACTGAGAATCCATTCGAGGATAATGTTGTCAACTTGTTCACTGGAATTGTCGCCATTCAAGTGGCGCTCATCGATCTGCTCAGGTTGCTCGATGTGAAGCCTGAAGGTATAATTGGCCACTCAATAGGCGAGATATCGTGCGCTTACGCAGACGAGCTCCTAACGGCCAATGAGACGATCCTGCTCGCTTACTATCTGGCAAAACCAATAGACGAGGCAAAACTGCACTCAGGTGCGATGGCGGCCGCAAGTCTTGGCGTCCGTCAGGCTGAACAGTATTTGCTCCAGTTTGTTGAACGCCAGCGGGCAAAGCGAGGCGCCTCATTTGAGCGCTCAAGTGTTGAAATTGCCTGCATAAATGGGGACGAGTCGATCACTTTGTCAGGTGAGCGGGAGGAAATTGACGATTTTGTTGATATGCTAACCGAGGAGAATGTCTACGCTCGTCGGATTGCCGATGTTCGCACCGCCTTCCACAACAGCTCGCTGAAGTGCATTGAAAAGGAACTCTTGCAATCGGTTCAAAAGTTGTTCAACAATAACAGCCTCCAGCAGAAGGAGGGTCAATTCAAGAGCAAAAATTGGTTCAGCACTCTCTACGGACAGACGAGAAGTTACAATGGCGCAAATCAAACTGGAGCCGCCAACAACAAGCAGCAAGCAAGTGGAAAGCAACAATTCGAGATCAATGCCCAATATTACGTCGACAATCTATGCTCGCCAGTCCAATTTAGGGAGGCAATCGACAATGTTGAACCTGAGAGCACCATCCTCATTGAGCTTGGCCCTCACGGTTTGTTCAATCCAATTTTGAAACAAAAGTATTTGACAAAATTGAACTATGTTTCATTCATGAAACGAATGGATGGTTCAGTTGAATCAATATTGATGGGATTGGGCAAACTATACCAGCTCGGCCGCTCGCTAAAACTTGCAAACTTGTACCCGAAAGTTGAGTTCCCAGTTGCAAAGGGAACCGGCTCAATCTCTTCAATAATCCGCTGGAATCACAACCAAAAGTTTCACGTTGCAAAGTATCCAGAGGCTTTCAGGCGGCCGCCTTGCGAGGCGCGCGTAAAGTTTGACCTGATTGACGAGAGCGACAAGTACCTGTCTGGCCATTGCGTCGATGGGCGCATCCTCTTCCCGGCAACTGGCTACCTTTATTTGGTTTGGCGCTCCTTTTCGCTAACAAAGGACAAAATTGGAGACTCGCCGCTGAAAACAACTGGCGAAACCATCCTCGTTCCTGTTGAATTCCTGAACGTTCGCCTATATCGGGCAACAATACTTGGCTCAACGCCCGTTGAGCTGCTTGTTAGAATTGAGGAGGCCACCGGCCAATTTGAGGTGCGCGAGGGAGGCTCAGTGGTGGCAGACGGCTACATTACACAGCCAAAGGAGAATCCAGACGGCCTCCAATACGAGCACATCCGCCACAATCCAAGCTTTGCACTGAAGGACATGAGCCTGGCGCCCGAGGACGTCTACAAGCAGTTTAGAGTTTGCGGTTACGATTATGGGGAGACCTTCAGAAACATAGTGGCCGCTTCATCGGATGGACTCCACGTCCAAGTCAAATGGACAGGTCAATTTATTCCATTCTCAGACTCAGTCCTCCAATCACTCTTCCTTGCCATCTGTAAGCGCACCTCGGCCCTCTTCTTGCCAACCAAGTTCGAGTACATGCGAATCAACCCAAAGATGCTGCAAGCAAAGGTGGACGAGGCGCTCGCTGCAGAGAAGCCGTGCATCTTGGACGCATATTGTGAGCTTGAAACGGGAATCATTGTCACGGACGGGATAGAGATGCGCGGAGTTGGGGCCTCGCCGGCACCGCGTCGCCTCCAACAGGATCCAGTGCTCGAGAGTTACCAATTTGTGCCAAACATTGAGCGTAACATCAGCGACCGCTTGGCTGAGCCCTGGAACTCAAAGATTGAACAGTACATGGAGATGTGCTCGACGGCAGCCTTCAAGATACTGTCCAACTTGCAACAGAGTAGGTCGCAAATTGATGCAGTCATGAACGGATTCAAGGTTGTCGACGACGCAAACCTGAACAAGTACCTGGACGAGAACGAGCAAAGCGAGCACCACGTTCTCTTGCAAATATTGGACAAAATTCTCGCCTCACAGGAGGAGCCCGACGAGCTTAAGGTTGCAAGGGGCGGACTTGAGGAGGAGGAAGAGGAGGCAAAGGTAGCAGAGGAAAAGAAAGGCGAGGATGGAGGGAAAGACGAGGGAGAGAAGGCCGCCAAGGTGACTAAAATTGGTCCGTCGCGCGAGCGAAAATCAAATCCGAAATTGAGATCAATACAGGAGTTGCAGAAACAATTCGAGAAGGTTGTTCGCGATGAGTTTGAGGCCTTGCAAGGGAAGTTGGGATCCGATTTGATGAGCTCCGCTTTTGCTCGCGAACGCTTCCTACGTCCGCTATTGGAGATTGCCTTTGAAAATATTCCCTCGCAAAAGATCAAAATGCTCGAGTTAAATCCAGGCAACGGAATCAAGTACGATCCGATTGCAACAATAACAGGTGAAATACTGCCAAATCTTTCAATCAACTACTTCCTAGGCCATCCGGCGACAAACACGATACCAAGCGGCGATTTACCGCCAGACACAAAACTGTACAACTGGAATCCGGCAACCAAGACACTTCAACGTGAGCTGCAGGATATAGATTTGGTTGTTTACAACGATTCCTCATGTTATGCAACAAAGAAGGATCAGTTCACTACTGAGAGGGCAAAGAATGAGGAGGAGCAGGCTGCAGGTGGCGAGGAGGAGAAGTTGATTGTTCGCGAGGATGTTGGGGCAATATTTGAGTCTGCCTATGAATCATTGAGAGCAAACGGTTTCCTATTGGCATTCTTAAGAACTCAACTATCGCCAGCTGAAAAGTTCCTCTATAAGGTGGCCGATTATGAGTTTAAACAAAAGGATGAAAGGTTAGAGATCGTATTGGAGGCGGCTAAAAGGAGTAAATTGCAACTTATTGGCGAGAAGACAGACAAAACTGGTTGTGTATTGTTGCTATTTAGAAAATTGGATGAAACAATTAAATTTAGTGAACAAAACCTAATACATTTAGAACATGAAAAGCACTCCAATTGGCTTGAGCCAATTAAGATGCTAATGAACGATATTAGGGCCAAGTCAACAAGTGAAACTTTAAACAAGAATATTTGGTTGATTGCAAATGATACAATTTATAATGGTGTTATTGGAATGGTCAATTGTTTGCGTAAGGAGCCAGGTGGAGAGAGGATTAGATTTTTATTTGATCAAAGGAAGGTATCGCCGTTCAAGTTTTCTAGGCAAGAAATTGAATTTGAGAAAATAATCAAACCTGAAAAGGAGGGCGATGAGGAGAAGAAGGAATTGTGCAAATCGGACGCTTTCATTGATATTACAAGCTTAGAACAGGATTCAAATCTTGTTAATCTGATCAAACAAGATCTCATATACAATTGCATCGATAGCGATGGACGTTATGGTTCATTTCGGCATTTTACAGTTAGCGAATTGCTAGAGAACCAGAAGGTTAAAACGGAGGAGGCTCATGTAAATGTTGCAACTAGAGGCGATTTATCATCGTTCAGATGGTACGAGGCCCCATACAAGTACCTGGAGCCCGAAGTGAAGGAGAAGAACTTGATTTCAGTTTATTACTCGTCATTGAATTTTAGAGATATTATGCTAGCCTCAGGCCGCTTGCCCCTCGACGCCTTGCCGGTTTCAATTGCACTGAGCGATTGTATTCTTGGTTTAGAGTTTTCGGGTAGAACTAAATCTGGCAAGAGGCTTGCAGGTATGCTTGGCGGTAGGGGAATTGCAACAACTGCCTTGTACGAGGAGAGCCAATCAATCAGTTTCAACATACCTGACACAATGTCGCTCGAGGAGGCTGCAACAATTCCAGTTGTCTACGCAACTGCCGTAATGGCGCTCATTCACCGTGGCAAAATGGCAAAGGGCGAAACTATCCTAATCCACTCGGGCTCTGGAGGAGTTGGCCAGGCTGCGATCAGGATGTGCCTTCATCATGGGCTTACCGTTTATACGACAGTTGGAAACAAGGAGAAGAGGGACTTTTTGAAGGAGGAGTTTCCGCAATTAACCGACGCGCACATATTCAACTCGCGCGATTGCACCTTCGAAACGGATGTTATGCGCGCAACAAATGGGCGCGGAGTTGATCTAGTTTTGAACTCGCTCTCTGAGGACAAATTGCAGGCTAGCATTCGTTGTTTAGCCGATGGGGGCAGGTTTCTTGAGATTGGAAAGTATGATATGGCTTTGAACAATCCAGTTGAATTAATGCTCTTAGATACGAACAAAACCTTTCACGGAATTTTGCTTGACAAACTGTTTGATACTCAAACCTTAACCTCCGCATTCAAGAATCAGAGAACCGAATTAATTGATGTCATTGAGAAGGGTCTAGTTCAGGGTTATATAAAGCCCATTAAGCGGACAGTATTTGAGCGCGACCAAGTGGAGGACGCGTTCAGGTTTATGGCCTCAGGTAAGCACATTGGAAAGGTTATAATCAAAATAAGGGACGAGGAATTCGACGAGGGCCACCTGAGCGAAGATGGAAGACAGATTTACAAGAACGTCAAGCCGTATCCAGTCATAATTGATGCCCAACCAAGAACCATGTTCAACCCAAAACTGTCCTACATAATCACAGGCGGCTTGGGCGGTTTTGGGCTCGAGTTGGCCAAGTGGATGGGCGCAAATGGGGCCAAGTATTTGCTCTTAACCTCTCGAACTGGAATCAAAACTGGCTACCAGAGGCTGGTAGTTGATCGTTTGCTTGAAAATGGAACGCAAGTGATAGTTTCTTCAATCGACAACACAGACGACGAGGGAGCAAAGAGGCTGATTGAGGAGGCGCAAACGCTTGCGCCCCTAGGCGGCATCTTTAACCTGGCGATGGTTTTGCGCGATTCCCTGCTTGAGAACGCAACAATCGAAAAGTTTGACGAGGTTTGTGCGCCAAAATGTAAGGGCGTTGCCTCGTTGGACCGCATGAGCAGGAAGCTGGTGCCAGATCTCCAACTATTTGTTGCCTTTTCATCAGTTTCTTGCGGCAAAGGTAACGCTGGCCAGGCAAACTATGGTTATGCTAACTCAGTGATGGAAAGAATATGCGAGCAACGTCGCCGTGATGGAATCCATGGACTTGCAATCCAGTGGGGCGCCATAGGCGATGTTGGGGTTGCCTTTGAAAATCTGGGCGGAAACGAGGCCGTCATTGGTGGCACAATACCCCAGCGAATGCCCTCCTGTTTTGCAACCATGTCCAAGCTTCTAGCAAGTCCCTTCTCAGTTTGCCTATCTGTTCTTCAGGCAGATAGACGATCGTTTAGTGCAGGCAAGAAGGGTGATTTAGTCAAGACAATCCTACACGTCCTCGGAATCAAGGATCCCTCAACAGTTGATCCAAACTGCACCCTCGGCGAGCTCGGCCTTGATTCACTGATGGCGGTCGAGATCAGACAAGCACTCGAGCGTGAATACGATATCGTCCTGACAGTTCAGGAGATTCGTGCGCTAACAATCAATCGGATAAGAGAAATTGGAGATGGAGATGTGAAGAAGGAGAAGAAGGATGAGCAACAGGATAAGGGTGTTGTTTCGGCAACTGACGAGCTTGGCATGACTGCGGCCGAGCAAGCCTCAATTTATGTGGCCGAGAATGGGGTTCAACTTGTCTCGCAAGTACCTGGACTTAGTGTTAGCACTTCCGCCACTGGCCAGCGTATGTTTGTTGTGGACAAGAATTTTGCCTCAAAGGCTCAGCTAGTTTTGCCAAGTGACGATTTGATTCTACTGAACGGCGATTCTGGCCTAAAATTGAGCGGCAATCCAATCTTTGTGGTGCCCCCAATTCAGGGCGACTTCAGCCGCCTAGCTGTTCTAACTAAAAAATTCACCCGCCCTTGTGTTGGCCTCTGCTGGACGAACAAAATGGCCCAACTTCAAAATCTCAACGATGCAGCGAGCGAGCATGTCAAGATCATAAGACACTATTATCCCCAGCTTAAAACGCTCGACATTATAGGCTACTCGTTTGGTGCCGCAATTGCCTTTGAAATTATGACCCACATTCAGGTTAATAAGCTTTCGCCGCCTCTAAATGCTGGAAAATTAATTCTCCTCGACGGATCTCCGGACCAGATTAATATTGGAGTTCGTTATATAACAAACACATTGGATTCAGAGGATGAAGCAGTTAGGGTTGCAGAAGTGATGACTGTCTTCCTAATGCAACATTCCCGCTTTGATTACGCTGATCTTAAAAAGAGAATCCTCTTAAACTCAACCAATGAACTAAAACTGAAATTTGCAACTGATTTGCTAGCAAAGGCAATTGGTTTCAAGGACCAAGAGCAAATCGAGCAACTATCGCTCGCTTTAGAAGCTTATTGTCGCCGATTCCAAATCATGCTCAACTATAAAACAAATCCGGTCAAGCTAGAAAGTGATGTAACATTGATTAGAGCAACAGAAGTTTATGTTGGAGTTAAAGATAATACTGTCGACGAGGATTATGGACTCTCAAAGGTAAGTTCTTTGGTTCTTTTGAGCTCACCCAACGCATTGAAGATAATCAAATTCATTCAAACTAACCAAAATCCATTTCTCCGCATGCCCAACAAAATCAAACATAGATTGTTTCTGGCCGAGTCAACTCTTGCTTGCTCAAGGGAAACCACGAGAGCTTCTTGGACGATAATGTTGATCAAGTTAGTTCACTATTACAAGATATCATCTGTCCAGTTTTGGATTAGAAAATGTATCCGCCCAACGGTATTAGCACCTAGAACAAACAATACGAACGATAACACTTCTTTTTGTTTTTGGCCCTACGAGACCAAATCAAAACAAAAACGCTATAGAAATTCAATTTGTAATTAAAAGAGATGCTCTAGCAGGTATTTTAAGGTTCGTGGCTGCTTTAAACAAACCAGCTACATACCTACGAATATGTCTCAGGTCTAGATTCACTTCAGTTCACTGTTTACAAACCTATTATGTACCTAAAGCTCCTACGACTTTATCGCATCTGATCGTTCTTGTTCCGATCCTTTCATCATGATCGGATGAGACCCAGACTAGGTTGCACGGGTCCGACCATCGGTTGAGGATCCGACCGTAGATTAGGGTGGTGGTGGTCGTATATCCTTGTAATTAGCTTTATTTGCAGATGATACATCTCACACGCCATATTGCGAGGTCAGTTTTTCTTTCATCTCGATTGGAAATGATTGCGTGAATTGCTGCCAACTCTGCTCGCCAACTTGATTCTTAAAACCGTGCAATATTTCATAGAAAAGTTGTCTCAAGTCCTGTTTTGGTCCATCCCAACAGGCAATAGCATCACAGAGATAATAAAAATCATTTATAACGCCGTTTGGATTCTTCTTGACGAGCTCACAAATGCCCCTGAAGGCAGAATCTTTAGCCTCATTGTCCCTGATAGATCGGACAGCTGAGCACCATGGTTTGATGAAGTCCTTGAGGGCTGGCGCAATGTCGTCCGGGCAAGCATATGATAGCCTACCAATACTGATGGCGGTATTATCGAGCAAGGTCCTCGGAATATCTGGCTGATTTATGTTTGACAATAACTGCCCCAGAACCATTGGTACGTACTGTCGAATTTCACCTTGCATGCAGATTGCTACCTCTCCAAGGGCCCAAGTTGCATTGTTACAGACTGAGGTTTCTTCGTACTTGAGGTTTTGAGCTAAAGGGGTCATTATTTGAGGTATGTGAGGTCGCACTAAACTAAAACAAGCCTTAGTAAGATCTCCCAAGAGAGCAAACGAGCTCTGACGTACTTCAGGTAATGAATCAACCATGCACTGAAGCGTAAGATCCAGTATATTTGATGTTGCTACCAGCTCAGTGATGGATTCCTTAATTGCTTCCGCTAGACCACTAAGTAAGTCGAGTGCTGCTATCATAAAGTCCTTGTTGGGCATTTCAGTATTTTCTGGGTCTAAATTGAAAGCAATGGCCTGTTGTAAGTTTTGTTCGACAAGAGATAGACATCTTCGATAAACGGCCTCACAATATGGCTTGAATCCCTCACAGAGAGCGACTGCGATGCTAGATAGGCACTCAAGTAACGGGAATAAGTCTCTATCCGTATCTTTCAGTCTATTCCACTTTTTGATTATCGGTGGCATCAAGATTTCAATATATTTCGGCTGATTAAGATGATATTTGACCGACTCGGCCAACGTTCCAACGGCATCATACAAATTGAGTAAGTTCTTGTGTTGATATTTATCGAATGCTTGGACAAGTGTGCTCAATATCTGGTCTAGGTAAGGAACTAGCTCCATGCAGGCGCCTTCAGCTAACGTTGCGAAGGCGCTACAAGCTGCCTCTTGGACGCGTTTGTTGTCATCTAAAATACATTTGAGTAGACCGTTGATAACCAGCCCGAAATGTCTGTCTTGTGGATTTTGTACAATCCAGTAAGTGTATCTACTCAGAGCCCAACTAGTTATTGATCTCACCATGGGATGTTTATCACTTAGGCGGTCAACCAAGAATGGTACAAGTGAGGGTAGATGTGGGATCATGCTGTTTAGTGGCCCCTCAGCAACAGCACCAATCGCTAAGATAGCTGCTTCTTTAACTACCCAATCATCATGGTTTAGAGTCTTATGAAGTTCCTGAAAAACAAATGGCAACATTTCGTCGGCATAATTATGAGCCAAGCAGTCTAGGGCAGCTGCAGTACACTTTCTAATATTCCAACTGGCCGCCATACCGCCCGAATCTTCATAGTTATCATCATCATCGTCATCCTCTAGATCGGCTTCCTCGAGATCAGAAATGTCTTGGTTGTCGTCTTTGTTTGAGTCGCCCCCTGGGGGTCGCGAGCCATGATCACTATTACCGTGCACTTTTGACCTGTAGAATCTCGGTCTTATGTCGTCATCTTTATCGGGCACCATATAGTCATCCTCGATCTCAGCTCGCATAGAGTCGATATCTTCTGCTGAGTAGCGCATTTTTTCCATAAAAAAGGGAATCAATTGGGATAGATACTGTCTAAGGATATTTTTACCATACTCATTTTCTGGCACCGAGAGCCAAAATTCGCAAGCCTCTAACGCAATAGCGTCGTCCTCGTCCTTGGACCTGGCAATCATGTATTGAATGACAATATGCAAGTGTGGGGCTAGGGTGTCTGGGCTAGTTTCGAACAATGTTACGAGTGCTCGACAAACGTTCCTTCTGACCTCTTTATCTTGGTCATTTGCTAACGAGAATAGAGCTTCTACATACTTGTCTATTATGTTCATCATTGGCTTTGCCTCAATCGGAACGAATTGGTTGACGCAAACGAGCGCCTGATTTCTGATCTTCGGATTTGGATGCTTGAAAAATTCAATAAACCTGGGTAACATGGCCTCGAGAGTTGTAACAAGATTGTCGGCGCATAACATCTCAGCCAGATCCTCGCAGATCCGGTGCAGGGCACTGAAAGCTGACTCGACTACCTCGACTTCGTTGGCTGTCAACATCTGGCCGAGAGTTGGAAGTAGCTCGGTCCATGTGTAAAGTTCACCGCTGGCCGCTATGTTTGTTATTAGAATACCAACTGTCGTTCTTATAACTGAGGATGGATCTCGCAATAGCTCAAGCGAGCGCTTCTTTACAAAGTCTTTCAATTCGTTTGGGAACGTTTGATAGTGTTTGATGACATTGTTCTTCAATACTAGGCAACTGAGAGATCGTGTCGTCTCATCGCAACTGTTTGGATCTGAGAGGATGCACATGAGAGCATAGTTGAATTCTGGCAGATTGCTCCATTCCGAGAGCCTCTTTTGCACTTGCTTTTGGGTTTGAGCATCTGTTGACTGAGATTCTCTCAGGAGGACGAGGGTTTGTTCGAGGAACAGGTATTGTGAATTGCTCGTCTCCGTTTTCCTTTGATCAGGTTGCGAGCCCATACTGATGCTTTCCTCTCGAAGGTTGGCCAGAGGATTACAGATAACTACTCGAGTTTACTTTTAAAATTACTCTAACGCTAATGTCGTCATTCACCACCAGTACTGTTCACAAGCGGTCGCTTATATATGGTCAATAATCTAGACTCTGGATGAACCAGAAAGCTTTTCGTTGGAAAGAGATTTGGTATAATCGAATGTCTCCGAGGGTCGTATTTTGAGCTGACATGTGCACGAAAATGTTTATCTGCGTGCGCTTTTAGAACTTCGCTTTCGTTTGACGTGAGCGAACACGTTACCCTCCCTGACATGAATAAAAACGCAACTCGAACTCAAAGGTGTTCGAAGCTTGATTACACGAGCATTTTCCTCTACTAAATTGCCGTGAATTTTGGGCCAGATATATTTATGATTTTAACTGACAAAAAATCGCCAGTCTGAGCTGAGACGAAGCGACGAGGTCTCGGTGCTCGAAATAGTTCGATCGTTAGTTCAAGACGATTTTCCGCAAAGTTAATCATGGAACTTCCGGCGTGGGCCAAGATGCCTTTGTAAATCCAATCTAATCGTGAATGTTATGGGACTTCGCCTCGGTCAACGCAGCGATTCTCATTTGTTTAAGTGAGAGCGATTATCGATTGATTCACAAAGAGTGCCAGTTGCTAATATGTTGCCATTTATAAGCAAGCAACCGCCACCCATTGCGGCTCTTTTGGATTAAGTTCTATCTTCTAATGGTTCGTCAAATCTACCAACATTTCACCAGATGCCTATATCTCTCGAAAAGGGACCCTAACGCTGCCGCTTTCCACCCACCTCATGTGCAGCAGCTATCCCCAGAGCAATGAGAGCTGAAACTGCGGCAGTAAGAGCAGGGCTGTCGAAAGAGCAGGCCTGATACCCACAGCTCCCGGACACTCAAGAAGCTCAGCAGTCGAGAGCAAGACAAATATGGACCATACCAAACCCGCAACGACTCAAGCGCTTGGGAAACGAGAACTCCCAACTCCGATGTACCTGGTAAGCTAGGGTTGCGGCTCATTGATTGGCTCGCTCAGCTTGGCCAAGGTACTCTTGAAGGTGTAATTCTAGAATAGATGCACCAAGTTTAGAATTCAGGCTGAGCACTCAAGAACGAAAGTGACAGTCCCGCCAACGGCAGATACATCTCGTGGCGATGATGATTGCAATGATTTATCAACCCCAGCGACTCGGAATCCCTGAATTGGTATTTTGTCTCTTGGATGCCGTTTTAATCCGGGAGTGAATTTTAACACGTCCGTTGAACAAGATTACGATTCATCGCCCAATCAACGGGTAATGTCGAGAGTGCTACCTGCAAAGATACAGGAAAAGGACACAGTGACTGTGATGAGCGAGTTGGAATATAGAATGCCAGGGAAACATGCAGCGACCTTTCATCCACGATATCAAATCATAGTGAGCCATCATCTAATGGCAAATTGATGGTGTCGAGACCTTGGACCAGTGTGCCTCGGACGAGACCTATCAAAGAACAGCTTCGAATGCGATAGACGCAGTGCCAGGAGAGTCAATAGTCATGCAGCAGGTAGAGACTGTCGAACGCCAAAAAACCTATAATTCCAAGTTTAGTCAAATCAAGACTCATTTGGTTGTTAGATCCTGGAGTCGATTTCGCAATCATGATCTCGATCGCTCATCATCAACTGTCAGCTATAGTCGTATTCGAAGTAGAAACAATGCCATCGAGAGTGACTGCCCAACCTCTTCGGCCGGTTTTACAACCTACATCGCTCAGTATCGAAAACTTCTAGAAATTTGTCGATAAAAAAGAATTGATAGGATACATGTATCGTTTATTAGCCTCTCACCGAAGGTCTTAATTTTTCCGTCGAACTCTGATGATTGGCTTCAGTTGAGAATGATACATAACTATGATCATGCGTAGAGTCATAAAATCAAGTTGGGCAACAAGTGCATTCTGTATTGGGATTCGCCCTTCGAGCTTGTGACATCACATAACGGTGAATTCGGTGTTGATTTTAACATGTTGTCAATTGATTTGTATAGAACCACAAAAGTCATGACTGATCCAAATATGATGAAGAAAATACTTATTATCCTCTTAACCTGGTCTTTTGCTGAGTAGACAATATTCACGTTGTCCGAGCCAACCAAATTTTGCTTCTCTAGGCGATTTTGTTTGATGAGATTGAGGTAGCACAATCCAGGAAGCGTAAATATAAACATGACAGCCATGCAACCAATAATATCGACTGCTACAACAATGTTTGGCACATAGAGGGCCAATAAAAGTGCTATGTTGAGTGTAACAAGTGTGACAGCTATACTTTTCATGGTCTCGTTCAACCTAGCAAACCTCTCGAAGGAATTGCTCAAGACGTCTATAAGAGTTAATTTAGCCGGCAAGAAAGCTGGAGGTAAAGTAACCGCGCATTTCAACGCTACTATAGCCACTGTGGTGAGAATTGGCCAACTTTTGCCGGGATAGCTTTCTGTTAGGTCGTTCAAGATACCTGAACCGAATGTGAGTAAAGCCAAAGTTGAGACCAGCATGTAGATGATTGTCGTCACAATCATGGCGATAGTAATTGTCTTGTAGGTTGTATATTTCTCTTCCTTACGGATCGTCGCAGCCGTTGGGATCCAACTCAAGTGGCACTGGTAAGCGAAACAAAACACCGGTAAGACAGATCCAATGGAGGCCAAATCTTTGGGAAAATAGTTGACATCTTTGGCGATGTGGCCTTGCTTCAGAAACTCAGATATCACAACGTACATGATGAACCCAAGCGAAGCTACCCCAGCAAAGCTGAGAGTGCGGCAAGAGGCCTTCGTGTTAATTGATTGAGAGAGGAGTAGAATGGTCGACTAGTATTGCTACATACCTTCCGTACTTAAGAAAGTCAACCGTTTTAGCACAGCAGAGAGGTTTGATGACAAATACAGTCACAAATGACATGACAAAACGCCTGTTCATGTACCAGGTTAGGCAGAATTTGGATCCATATAGTGAGGCAAATACACGATCGGATTGGTCACCTATTATGACAATGAATGCTACAACCGCTCCAAAAACCATCAATAGGATTGCGATTTGGGTCACTTGATAGACTAGATGGTGACAATGGACTTGGACAACCCGATGAAATGAGTTGACCTCGGTCTTGACAGTTAGCTCGGTGCATATAATACACGTTGTTATAATGAAGGCCAAAAAGAAGACTTGCACGATCAGCGATGTAATTAAGCCTGACGTTTGGATGGCGAAGGGCATGGCAAGGAGCCCGGCACCGACAGTGACATTGACAGTGATCAAAAAAGCCGCAAACTGCGAGGTGTACTTGACCGGCTCTGCTGCTGGGTAATCGGTAGGTGACTCATTGTCCGTTCCATTGATGATTTGCTCGCCCTGGCCCAACTGTTCGCTCTCCAAGTCTTGTGATATAAGTCGCTGGCCATCATCGTGGCTCATTGTACCCTCGCCTACAATATATCTCGTGATTAGCTAAAGTGGAGGTTCTTGGACAACGGGTTCGAGGAATGGCAACGGTGGGGTGATTTTTAGTGAGCTCAAAGTTGTTCACATGATTTTTAGCAGGTCGAGCATGAAACTTTAAATCTGTTGCCAACAGTCTCTTTATCTGGATGAATAATCAAAAGTTCATCGATGTTAGGGGTATATCTGATATGGGTGTCTGATTGTATCTGTTCTTGGCCTAATTGTATCTGTTCTTGGTTTCTCGGGCGTTAGTGAAATTTGGATTGCATTCTGCATCCTGCGTCGCAGCGTGCGCATTTAGTTTGCATGCAGAATCTTTCGGTACACTCGACAAGTGCAGCGAGCCGGCCACTAGCAAGCAGAGGTCCGAGCTGACCGCAGGCGACTAAAGCCATCAAGACCAAGCACATTTCATCTCTTCGCACCATACACTCCCACAATGAGACTGAACTCGACTGATCGAGCATTAGATAAATAGAAATGGAGAGACTAATTTCGATTATATCTGTTCTTGGTTTCTCGGATCAGATTCTGTATCCATTTATTTGGGGGTTAAACTGATGATTAGAGTGCTAATGCGATGCTGTTCGAATGAGCATTCTAAAAAAGTGCTTTCTTGTGTGGTATCATGTCCCATTCGGAAGCTTACAAGCGTGCATCTGCCAGTGGAACTCGTCTCAATCTGATCATGGAGGTAGCAATTAACATTGATTCAATGATCGATCGATCGGCCGCCCGGTGTTAACCTTGATTAGAGAGCAGTTGTCATTAAGCTCGATGAGTATCAATGAACAGGCTCATCGTATGATCTATCTGCAATTTGCAGTTCACTGTTGGTTGAGCTTCTGGTTGGTGATGGATTAGTGCTGATCTTCCAACCTCTCTACTTAAAATTGATTAGCGTTCATAATTTTAAATCATTTGTTATAGTTGAAGCAATATTCTTAAATCCTATCGAGGTGCCTGAGATTCGTTTGAATCTGACACCGTTCAAAGATAATCTAGGCAATTTGCAGACTTCGATCTCCCACTGGACCAAAGTGTCATTGTTTGGATCTCCGTGCACGCATAATAAAAGAAATTTATCACGTTGCTCATAATCACAATCGTTCTTGTCCAAAACTTTTCTGATTTCTTGCATGATCTCGTTTGGATTCCTTGATGATGTCGTCTTCATACTCCAGGTGAATCTGAGTGAGCGTGGTTTTATTTGGTCATCGTTCATTGTTCTGTTTGTAGAATGATTAACAAGTTGAGTGTTTTCGTTAATGTCGATACAGGCTATCTGCGAGTGCAAAGGAGACTAGACACTTACCTTTTGCTGAATTTGGAAGATAATTTACTAAAGAAAGACTGTCTTGATTGGGGCATAGATGAGGTGTCTTGAGTGGTCAACGGGGCAACACCACCACCATAAGCCATTGAGAGAGGCTGCCGACGCTCGCGCGTCTGGCCACCATGGAACGTACTTCTATTCGCAGTGTTTCTTGCTAAAGCCATTTGAGTTACGGGCACCAGAGGTCTGGTATCGAATGCTAGTGGGAAGTGATTGCGCGCTCCTGAGCTGAATGAGGATCTAGAGATAAAAACGAATTGTCTGTAAGTTAGATAAGAGAAATTGCGAGCTTGATTCAGGGCGATAACAACTAAAGCAGGATGAGAACAGAGGGTTTACAGTAGGGAGGGTGCATTAAGTGTATATGTTCATGGAGTTCTAACCTTGGTCTTGAGCTCAAGATACGATTAGTTTTAAGTTTGTCGAAGCTGTTGCGTGCAACCTCGGTGCCAAGCTCAGTTAGATCACGCCCGCTCTTACGATATTGACCACTGATAGTCTGACCGGGTGAATCAGTGAGTCGAGGATCGTTTTGCAAGCTCATGGGTTGATCATTCGAAAAGTAATCGAATTGCATTATGAGAGTGTCTCCTCCACTCGAAGGTGTTTGACTATCATTTGCTACTCGATCTTTTCTTGATATGTCAGAGTAATCTACCACAGTGCTAGATGATGCAATCAAGTTTGGATCATCTCTCTCCGAAATGTCATGTCTAAGCAGCGAATGTGTTTCAAGCTGCTCACTTCTAGAGTGAGCAACGTCTCTGACAGGAAAATCTGGGATTACACCCAACCTATCGGCAATGATTTTCTTGTCAGGCGTCTCTTCAACCGCAGAGAAGGACCGAGTTTTGATAAAATGCCGGCCCTCAAGCTTAGATATGGGCAGGGTGGAGTCGCAACGCGCTTTCTCACTAGAGACATCTGCTCCAAACTCAGAATTGGCAGGTTGCTCATCGATATTTTTAGACAAGATTTCGCCACACGCACTTGATTGATCCACGAGGTCAATTTTGGGCGGCGATTCAACGGGCTTAGAGGCAGAGTCAACACCTGAGTTGCAATCACTGAGTTTTGACTCATTTGTAGGAGATACCAGTGACTCAGATTGATTTTCGAGTGTAGCAGACATTGTTTCATCTCTAAAGTTTTTCAATATGGTTTGAGCGGGTATTTGATAGTTTTAGATAGATGTTAGGTATTTCGAGAGAAGTTTCCCTCTGCAGGTTGTGAGCTTGAGTTTAAGAGTATGAGCTAGCTAGTTACAAGCCTCGTATTACTTACCTTGCACTCTGTCGCGAGGCTGGGATATGACTAGGTGATTTGGATGATCGACTCGAAGAATCAGAGACTATAGGTGCTTGAGGTGAGGTTGAAGATGAGAGTTTCTTAGTTGGAGATGGTGGGCGCTTCGAGTCTTGAAGACTAATGCTGTCATTATTGTTAGAGGAATTCATCGTCAGAGAAGCTAGGGCACCTGAATTGCGATTCAAGGACAGGTTGTCGATGACGTTTCTCGAATTCAGATGACATGGGTTAGGTGATTGTGTGTTTGTTGAAACATTGCTGATCAAGGGTCGGGCTTTAACTCCTCCGAACTTCGATACAGTAGAAGCGTTTCTTTGAATCTTGTCATGTTGCTGATGATGCGATGATGAATATGATATATTGCTATTTTTGGTAATGCTTTGCTGTCCCTCAATATCACTTGGTTGATTCATGCTGTTGTGGTTGTTTGTTCCAGACTTGGAGGCCGAGCCGCGCACAATGGACAGATCTCCAATCCTCTCAGACAAATTATCATTTACGTTCCTCGAATTGGGTCTGTTGTTGTTCGAATTGCTGTTGTTGGCGCCAGCTGTATGCTGTATATTTGAGGTAGTATTTATTAAAGGCCTGATCTTCAATGGGCCTGGTTTGGTGATGGTCGATGCACTTCTCTGGACTTTCTCAATTGGTTGGTTGGTAGGGGTTGAGTTGGTGGCAACGCCTCTTTGCCCTTCATTGTCACCAGCCAAATTAGTATTGACATTGTTATTTCCCCCGCGGACCGAGAACATATCACCACCTCTAGCGGACAGATTATCGTTAATGGCTCGAGTGTTATTACTGTTGGCATTGTTGGATGTGGGATTTTGAGGCGCATTTGAGGTGGTGTCAGCTGAAGTTCTCAATCTAACCGCACCTGGTCGTGTTGCGGCCGAAGCGCTTCTTTGCACTCGGACCCTCGATTGGTGACTCGATGAAGTCACCAAACAATTGTTGGTGCTAGGAATCATTTGTTGAGCTTCACTATTGTTAGAGGTCCGACTGAAACGATCTCTAAGCGACAGAGAAGATGAGGAGCGGTATTCGTTTTGCTCATAATTGTTACTGCTGTTCGATTGCCCCAGTAGTAGATAATTAGCCATAACTTCGTCATACTTCTTGTTTCTCAAAGAGTCTTCTACCTCTTCAATCAGATAACCCATTCTAAAGAGAGCTTGAAATCTGACTGGATCATTGTAATTCTGCTTTGGCTCAACAAATGGCCTTAGTTCGTCATCTTCGTAGCCTACATTCATCCACTTATCTTTCATTATAGCCTCTAATGAGGCCCTCTTAAGCGGATTCAACACAAGAAATTTTTTCAGTAGATTCTCACAATCGGTTGACATGTAGAATGGTATCCTATATTTACCACGTAGCACTCGTTCTCTTAACTCTTTGAGATTGTTACCATCAAATGGCAATGTTCCTGACACTAAAGTGTAGAGTATCACACCCAAACTCCAAATATCCACCTCTGGACCCTCGTAACGCAATCCCTTGAAGAGTTCAGGCGCTGCGTACGGAGGACTGCCACAGAAAGTGTCCAGGGTTTGGCCGGGCACAAATTCATTACTAAAACCAAAATCAGCAATCTTGATATTCATTTCACTGTCTAATAAAAGATTCTCAGCTTTAAGATCACGATGGATTATTTGCTTTTGATGACAATATTGAACCGCAGATACAATTTGTCTAAATTTTGCTCTAGCTTCCTTTTCCCTCATTCTCCCATGCGCAACTAAATAATCAAAAACTTCGCCGCCACTGGCGTATTCCATAACTAAATACAATGTTCGTTGAGAATCAATAACTTCGTATAATTTCACTATGTTTGGATGATCTAACATTTTCATAATTGTAACCTCGCGGAATAATTTCTTAAGAGATGATGGATTTAAGGCCGTCTTGTCGATTATTTTAATTGCAACTTCCTTCATTGTTGGTATGTGTTTAGCCAGTTTAACTTTGGCAAAATTTCCCTTGCCAATTGTTTTTATAAGTCGATATCGGCCTAGAAAGTTGTCTGGATTGAGTGGGTAATGTTGTCGGTGGCGCGAGGACGACGAGTTAGAGGTTGAGGTTGCGCCAGAGGCCGCTGAGTGGTGATAGGTTGGCATTATAGCTGGATTAATGGGGGAGCCGGGCAATTGGTTGCTAGTGTGATGTGAGTGATAAGTGTGGTGCGGATGCCTTGCAGTGGCTGGGTTGTTGTTGGTTGCTGCCGTTGCGCCAGCTTGGCCCCCAGATGAAGAGTTGGAGGTAGGGAGGGGAGGGGGAGCCGAGGGTGAGGCGCCTGTGATGGCGCTTGTCGGCATTGCAGGCGCGTTGGTTGTCGTAGGCGATGCGACTGAACTGGCGAATTGGGTTCCAGCGCCCGAGGGAAGCTTGCTTGGTCTGTGATTAAATGCTGTCGCTGTTGGTGTTTGTGGTTGCTGCGGTTGTGGGTCGGCGCCCTGCTGGCTGGCGGCTTTGGTTGTGGTTGAAGTGGTGTTGTTGCTGTTGTTGTTATTATTATTATTGTTGCTGCTGCTGCTGGTGGCCGATTTGGCGTCCGTTGTCTTTGGGCTGCTTCTGTTACTTGCGTCCTTGGGCGTCGCAACTGGCTCGCTGGTCCCGTTGATCGCCTTGAGTGGCGTGGCCGGTTGCTGGAGGATGTTATTGTTGTTGCTGCTGGCCAGGCTGGTCATCGTAGAGTGCGAGTTTGCTTGCTGCTGCGCGTCCTCGGACGAGGCGCTTGACATTGGCGAAATGGTTGCTTGTGTTGCATGGGAGGCGATAACATTTCCGTGAGCTCCAACAGGCGCATCTTGGACTCTTGATTCGGGCTGTTGCTGGCGCTGCTGCCCGGAATCGGCGGCCGACATTTCGATCGGCTAGCCAGCTGCTGCTGCTGCTGCTGCTTCTCCTCCTCTTGCTCCCCCAGTTGCCAACCTATCGCCTGGCTCTTGCGCCTGCTCCTCCTCCGCCGCCAACTAGCTCGCCTAGCCTGCTTCTCGTCGGCCCAAATTGATGATATCTAATCTCTAATAATGATTTGGATTGTTGTCGTTGTTTGTCTACAATTAAGATGAACCAACAAGAGCTCGCAGCCAAGCTCAAACATTTGCAAATTTCCTCATCATCAGCTATCTTGCTCCCGCTCTGTTGTGTCTTTGGTTGCTGTGAATTTGGGCAGCGGCAGCAGGAGCAGTAAATTCTCATCGTACGTTTGCTCTATCCTCCTCTGCCTGCCTGTCTCTCTCTCTCTTGCTGCCTCCGACTATCCGTCCACAGCCTTGGCCAGCGGCGGTGACTGCTGCCTGCTGTATACATTTTTCCACCAGAATGAAGCGACACAAGCGCCCGCACACAACCAGAGCCACACAAACACCCCACTAGCCATTCGAGCCGCAGCGGGCGCTTTTTAGCATCGGCCAGCGAGTGCCTGTGCGCTTGTGGACCTTTGCGGGGCTACGGCGACGCCAAAGTCAACCGCACAGTAACCTCAGCTAGCCAGTCAGGCAGAGCGGCCGCTGCTTCTGCCTACATGATCTGCAGTCTGCGCTCACGGCTCAACCCAACTTGCAAGAACCACCGCCACCAACTGCAGCGCTCAACCCGGCCCAGTGTCGACTTAGGCGCCGCCGCCGCTGCTGCTGCGCGCCGCCCCGCTTACCGTGGCGCCACGAAGAAGACACTGCCGCCGCCGCACAAACAACAACAGCGAATGAACTACACAACCGCACAACTCTACCAAGGCCTGTAGCTCGAATTTCCAGCCTCCGAGTGGGCTTTTGTAGTTCTGGCGCAGTCCACCTTTGCTCTGCGCGAGAGAGTGCGGATACAGCGCCACTGATGTGGCAATCGGCCTGTAGGTTAGAGCTGGCCGCCGCTGTCGCGCAAGCAACATTGAAATAGTGCTAACCACTCGAGCTTCCACGCAAGATAGGGCTTGGCAAGGGCCAATTCCGGCAAGGCCTGCCAACTTGAACAGCAGCCGAAGGAGATGGCCCTCCAAATCGATAGCCTTAGCTTGAGTGGACGAAGGGAGAGGGAGCTAGTGGAGCATTCAGGTGGCGCTCAGCCCACCAGCCAGTTTTGCGCCGAATAGCTGATCTCTTGCCCGAATTCACGCGCTCCTCCGACCAAAAAAAATAAGTTGAAGTTTCAAGAGAATAGAGCAGGGAGAAGGAGAGAGAGGAAGGCCTAACAAGCCCGTGTGGTAGTCCATTGTTTGGTGCTCCTTTCAACAGCCTCCATTCAATTACTGAACCAAGCTTCGGGCTTCAGATAGACAATTTGCAATCCGAGCTTCGAGCAGTCATTGGCTTCCTCAAACTGTGAATAACTAAGCAAGCTTGTCTTAGTCATACGCGAGCTTAGCCCAAGGTCTAGGTGAGAGAGGCTTGTGCAGTCTGCCACTTTGGCAGATGCTGTGCTCGTCACTGCACGGAGCTATACGCTCGGAGCTAGCGCCCGGCCGCCAAATGACCAACCAACTCACCCAAGCTTGCTAGCGGGCGAGCTCTCAAGCTCCATCAAAGGTCTCGCCTCGCCTCGCCTCACTTCACTAAGCCCAATCAGAGCCGCAACGGTAAACGGTTTAATCTTTATTTAGGCGGGAAATGTCATCGCCATCTTTGGCGAGCGAAATTCGCATTGGAAACCCACTATCGCACTCTAACACTAACGCTCTTCGCAAGCTTTAGAATGATGCTGCTGAGATACCTTGTGTTGAGCGCGACTGCGGAGCTGTTTCCATTCGATGTACTCATCCCTATATTGCTTTAAAGGGATCACAAAAACCGCGATGTCATCTAATGATGCCGATTTTGAATCGTTTGTCCGCCATACATTACTCCAATTTGTTGTATGACCTCTCGAATGTATAACTAGGTCCTGGGCAGCTGTCATGTAGCGGTACTTTGCTCTTGATTCCTCGTTGTCGAGAAATAACTCGAATGAGCTCTTGACAATGCTTGCTGCCTCTTCATTGGTCGTTACATCCCAAAGACCATCTGAGCCCATAATTAAAACGTCCTCTGGTCTTAGCGAATCATCATCCTCCAAAGGTAATATTTTGATCTCTGGTTCAGGAGTTAAAAACGGTTTGATTGGTACGGATCCGAGTTGCGCCCTTAATTCATGGTCGCCAAAGCCTCGAGTGACTCCGATTGTGGCCAAAACCCGACTCCTTTTACCTTCACCCCAAATGAGCGGAAATTTGAGATCTTCATGAGTGATTCTCTTCATAGACCAACCGGTCATGTAGGCATCCTTATAGAGTATCTGCTTGCCGATATCACAACGAGTCGGCCTTCTGATGAACTCCAGATGGGTGAAGTCGCTACCCAAAAACTCCGGCCTTTGCAATCCCAAACGTAGGATTCGTTCTCGTTCGGTATTGGGAGTAAAATCGAATGACATTGGTATCACTTCGCCATTCTTATACACTATAGCTCTACTATCACCAGCATTGCAAACATACAACTTTCCTAGAATAAACAAGCTCACTATTGCCGTGCAACCACCTGGCATCTTGTATTCGTATTTGTCATCAGCTATGAGCGAATCCATCTCCCAAAACGCAGATTCGAGCGCCCCAGTAATCAAACTGGCCACTGTAACATTTTTGTTACGAAACAGAATATCGTCAATAACGTCTTGAACAGGCTCAAGACAATTAGAGGACTCTTTTGCAAATTGCTTGTCTGATTTCACTGATATGCTGGCTTGTGACGGTGGTTGTGATTTAGTCTCATCGTATGATCCTTCTAAGGCTTGATCGGATTCTTGCTCGGTGGATGAGTCTTTTGAGGTGCCTGTTGAATTCGATGTTTGATGTCTGTTTTTTAACTGAGAGGATTGGACCCCTTTCTCGTGCTTGTCGGAGCAATCTGTATATTCGTCGGAGTCCTCATCGCAGTGTGAATCATGTGAATCGATTGTTCCGAATTCTAACTCAAGCAGTAGACTGGTAATTTGGCGTAGCTTTTCGTTGATTATATGGTGCAGTTGAGAGGCAGCTGCAACAGCAACAGCCGTCCCTGCATGTCCATCGAAGATACCGAAGAAAACCCACGGTATTTGTTTATCTAAAGAGTTGGAATCTACGCCTTCGTCTTGGATGCTGGTCGAGGTCTTGATCAACACGTCCTGAAAACAGGCTGCTTGATCCTCATTACGCAAAGACTTTCCAGCATTGATGCATTCAGCGTAGCCACTCTTCCAAGGTAATCGATTGGCGTCTCGTGGCAATATGATCGGACGGATTTGATGATCAGCTGATACGAGAATCTCATCATCAGTTTTGAGTTGCAAGAAATCGGGTCTTGAGTAGCGGAACTTGGGTAATCTCGGAGAGTTGTTGTGGCTATACACAGTTGATTTGCTGATGGAGCAGTGTTGTTCAGTGACAGGTGTGGTCACTGCTTGAATTAACTTATCCTGTCTATTATATGTATGTTTACTGTTGAATCTGCTCGAGTCACCTAATAAATCTTCACGGAAGGAAGAGGATCTAGTTAGAGCACCTCTGATTCGCTTGCTTATGATTGCCTCGCGATAATCGTTCTCGATTCGATTTCCCTCGTCAAAAGAATTTGAGCTCCCGTAGATAGCATTCTTGAATCGATTGAGCATCTCGAACAATGTGAGTCATGAATCAACTCAAGGGACCGAGACTCTTCTACTGCGCTGAAGCTGCCTTCTTCGTGACAGAGTCTCAATCTTTGATCATTCCTTTATTGACACATTTGAGACGGATGCTTGTGCTGAGATCATAATAGCAAAGTGTCTTATCTCTGTTCTATCAATGGAACAAATACTATACTGCTTGCTGAATTTTGAGAAATTTCATGATTCCTGTTCCAGTGGTTAGGCCTGTTTATGTCTGTTCTTGGCTTCTTGGACTGAGTTTGATTTTGCTACATAACTCACATTCATTGCGGGATGGAAAATAAAATAAGGATCGCGGGCGATCAGATCGTAATTTGGTCTGGTCTCAATGAACAACTCTTTAAATTCAAATCTCTTCTCGGTTCGTTCATTCGTTTTGAGTGCAGACTCGCAATTTCGGATTATGTAAAAATTATTTTAGCCCTGAACCTGAGAAGACATGGACAAATGTAATATACATACTATTCTTGGAAAAGATGGGTCATGAACTTCAATAATGTTCCAACGAATAAAACGATAGGATCCAAACCGCTCGGAGGGTCATGAGCGCCATCTAAGAAGTATTGACAATCTTGATGAGACTATATATCTGCTCTTGAGTATAACAAACTTGTATATGTAGCTAAACTCTTTGACATTCTTTTATTTTTAGTTTACTAGGTTACATATCGCTGATTGAAGCAGGATACCTATACCTTGAAAGGTGTGCTGTTGATCACTAGGTGAATCATGCGCCCATATGACATGGATTCTCTCGGTCATAACAAGATGGAGCGGAGATATCTGTATCTCGCTGGCTCGAACTAGGTTTGCTGAAAGCCGTCGATCTCTAGGCTTGTAACACATCTCAAAACTGTGGCTAGCCTATCATGTGGTATCATTACTTCACCTCTATACATGAATTCCAGCACTAACTTGAGATCTTCTATATAGATGTTATCGATATTAACGATAGGATAGTGGAACGGATTCGCTTGTTTCTCAAACATGTTTCTGAAGTAGGGTGAACAAGCGGAAAGAACTAATCGATGCGCGTGGATTTGATGATTGCCGCAGCATAGAGTTACGTCGACCAAAGTTTCGTCTTTAAACATTTGAGCGAAGGCCGACGATAAGAAGTCCTGATTGGAGAATCTCGAAAATTTGACCCCATGGCATTGGCTATTGGCCATGGTTTTGTTTCGCTCTTGTATATATGTCAATCTGACTCTGTTAGCCATTGGCAATTATATTTGTTCTTGGCTTTTCAACATCATATCGCTATGATGTCTTTTTCTCCTCCACCATTGTCTCTTGAGCTTTCCTCCGATTCGTTTGGGTGCGTTGTTGATGGAGTTTCTTGGAGTCGAGCGATAGACAAAGTGTGGTTACAGATTGGATATCAAAAATGTCAGTTGCTCCTTGAAACCAAAGTTGTCTACTGCTCTCGACTTGGACATCTGATCTCACTGAGAATCAAACCTCAATCCGAGAGACCAAGAACAGATCCATGGTCGGTTTGGGAAATGAATACCGGGCGGCCAAGCGAACTGGTGAAAGATTCCTCGTTTCCAGCCTTCTCTCACTCGCCTATGGTGGTATTTGTTTTTTTGTCCTGAGGAACAATTGCCACCAAAAGCAAAATAAACGTTAAGTCGTGCGAGTCGGGCGAACTGCACAGCCGGTGCCAAAAGTATTTACACCAAGTATTTCCGTAGACCCATCACGGAAATAAATACTAGCTTGCTGTGCACAACTTGTGAGGTCAGTGCACGGGAGGATGAGTAGGAACCCGCAATGGAAATCACAAATGCCATCACGGCAATAATTCTAATGTATCTAGAATGGGAACAGGTGCCCTCTGAGAGCTAAGACAAGTTGCAGCTGAAAGAGTTCGCGAAACGAATATTAGTCAAAACGAAAACTCAAGAGACGACATATCATCACTTGAAGCATTGGAGAAGTCTACATTCCAAGCTTCTCAAGAATAGTATGTACCAAACGACTAAAATAAATAAAGCGCTTGTGGGTTCTCTCGATTAACTTTTGGAACGCTTCTAGGTTAAGATTTTCAACACTCGTGAAATATAGATTCTAATAGCTACTTCTATCAGCACACGATCACATATCTTCGAGACTATGCTACATCCATAACAATTGATGCATCTGTTCTTGGTTTCTCGTTAACAAATCCTATGTGCGTAAAAACGTGTCGCACTCGAAAACCTTTTTTCAGAGTTCGTCATCTCTCTTAAAAATTGGTAGGAAGAGTCTATTGCACCAACCCCGTCAGCAAACGTACCACCTCAAGTTAGCACCTGATCCATTCATGAATATCTCCACCGAAAATGCATAATAGAACGAAATCATTCAGAGGCTCCTCGATAGTCTGCTTCGAAAAACGCGCTTAAATCTGCCAATCGCATAGACAGTTTTATGGTCTAAGGAACCATCTCTGCGCATATGTTTGTACTATTTGCGATGAAGACCAAGCGGTGAAAGGTCTGACCAACCTCTAGCTGGAAAACGATTATCTAGAGTCCCCAAATACATTACCATCATATTGGCAATGAACTCGGATGCTGGCCTTGTGAGACGTCGAGTCCCAATCAGTTCCAACACTTCACAAGCCGATGTAGCTACCCAACCCCGAACTTCACCCGATACAAGCGTAAATGATGAGCCTGACTTATTCGATAAAGATGATACAGACTCCAGAAATGTCAAGCTCACCTTGATGGAGGAGGTTTTCTTACTAGGCTTGAAGGATAAGCAGGGCTACACCTCCTTTTGGAACGATTGTATATCAGTAGGTTTAAGAGGTTGTATTCTGGCCGAATTAATTCTTAGGAAACGAATCACGTTAGAGAGAACAAGCAATAGGAGAAGGATCGGTCTATCTATGAGAAAAGTACATGTTATTAGTACTGAACACACCGGCGATGCACTTCTAGACGAAGCCCTCAAACACATTCACGATACACAACCCCCTGATACCCTACATTCCTGGATCCATTATCTTAGCGGTTAGTATTTTACTCTAATCAAAGATGAAATGTGTTTGTGTATCATCATCTAATATCCTAGCTTTCCATACAGGCGAAACATGGAATCCATTCAATCTCAGATTTCAGCTTAAAAATGTGCGAGAAAGAATTGCCAAAAACTTAGTCGAGAAGGGAGTTTTAACCACAGAGAAGCGAAGTTTTTATATATTTGATATGACAACACATCCATTAGTCAACTGTCCAATCAAAAGCAAATTGATACGGAAAGTTCAAGACGCCGTGTTGAGCAATTGGGTCAACGATCCGCAAATGATGGACAAACGTCTTCTTTCGCTGATTATACTAGCTTATCACTCAGATGTCCTAGAAAATGCTTTTGGTCCCCTATCCGACGACGACTATGAGACGGCCATGAGTAGGTCGAGAATCCTGTTGGACTTAGATATGGAACTAGAAAGCTCTAAGCCAAATGCCAATGAAGCTCTCTGGGCAGTTTTCGCATCCATCGCCAAGTGAGAGTAATCCGAGCGGGTGCGAAATCTGCTCGGATGGAAATACGATGTTGTAACGACGACCTGGCTTGAAATAAACTATTATGCTGTAATGTTTTTAAATTTACCCGTTTGAATATCGGATAGCTCTAGCCGTCACAAGAACTCCACGGATGCGGTGGATCACAAATGATCACTTGTAGATTAGCGGTGATTACAACATAGACGAGAATTGCGAAAGGAACTATATCGATAGCCCCTGCAATTGGTTCCCCATAAAAGTTCCTCCAGATAGGGGTTTAGTTTTTTATTTATAGCTAATACGCGTGGTCAACTTGTAGAGTCCATCTAGGAACCGAACGGATAGCACGTTCGACCCCCCATACCTGCATCCGGTCGATGGTCGTGATTGACCTAATTCGTATGCAAAGTTGGGGCAGCTGCCGGAATCATGCAGGATCCAGTTTAAACTATGAATTCTATGGTTAAATTTGTGGCTTCTATGGGAGTGTAGAGAAGATCGCTAGTTGTGCCCCAAACAGACAGTGTTTTACCTGGCACAGCAACAGTCGCGCCAAACACTCAAGCTCGATCGGGTGTTGGATTGGGCCTCAACAGCACCAACAACATGGAGGAGTACTAGCCTTTTGTGCCTAGATACTGAAGCTCATGCGCTGTCTGAGTAACTAATCAGAGGCTTGAATCTCTACTAGTTGATTGCATTCAGATCCTTTAGTGTGGATCCCCGAAATCAGAGTCAAACGAATAGAGAGCGAGAGAGTGAGGCGCGCAAGATATTAGTTACCTCGTCTCAGTTAGTTTTTCAACACTCTCCACTCCCTCTCTCAATGCAAGGTAGTTAAGGTTGAGGTTGTTAGAATAACGGACAGAATCTTATTCGAGCAAAATATACTTGTTTTGTCGAGCTCCCTTAACATCGTATGCTGTGACTTGTATTGTAAAGCATCTGTTATCGCTAATTCCTGTTGCAAGTATTGCCTTAGCAAATGAAGATTTGAAGCCTAAAAGGCTGTCTGAAGGCGAACAATCTCTAACCGGAACACGAGATGAATCCGAAAAAGGGCTTGGTACCGAAAATTAAAAGAAATTTTTCTCCGGCGCAAAGATGCTTCGATTCCCCTAATCAGGATAGTAAAACTTCACATATTGTCAAGCTACTTTTGGTTGCAGCTTTGATCAATATGGTCATCCTAATAAGCCCAGTTAAGGAGGTGGAGGGTTCGGTATTAATGAGAGTTTGCGATGCGAGAGAGATCAAAACAGTTACAAGCAGAGTTTGCATGCTCTATAAGAGGACATACTCTGGAGTCAAGATGGACAAGCAGGGAAATTTGAGATCGACTAGAGGGACAAAGGGGGAGTATTCGCCCGCCAAGCTAGCCAGCGATTGTTGCAAGATCGGTTGTCCGCCGCACATTTTTGCTTACAACTGCTGATCTAGGCACTCGTAAGGTTAGATTCTATCATGGAGATCCAAAGAAGCCGTTGTCGAACTGTAACAAATTGGATCGAAGGATGCAGTTAGAATAAACAAAATCAGAAAAGCTTTTGATTGTGTTCGATCCTCCGCATCTAAAGATTCTCTCTCTCTCTCTCTCTCTCGACTCGCTTGAGAATAAAGCAAGCCGGAAATCGGCTGGAGCTTCACCTCATAACGGTGCCTTTGTGACTTCTTGATTCATTCTTGATTGCGGGGGCGGATATTTGATGGGGGTGGGGCGGAGATTCAACAGACAGAGGAGAATTATGAGAAATATTGTGCAATTTAATTTCGGAGGAGGCTGAACCATAAAATTTAAATCCTATTCCATGTACAAAGAGGATTGATACTGTTTAGTCCTTTCTTGTATTTCAGTTCTTATACTGACAAGTTCTCTCGATTGATACTGATCAACTACTGCACCGCCTTATAAATAGCTTGGATGAACCAAATTAAGGAGCCGCCGGCCGAAAGCTCAGTGGATCGTCCAAGTATACATCTGACCAGATCAGTATGTCTAATCCCCCTTGATTCCCCATGCTCACGACTTGTTGAGAATTATAGTATTGAAGATTGCCCATTGTTACTGCGGGCTCCGATCGTCCCGCGACAAGAATCTTGTCAGATTAGGAATGAAACACACTTGGTGAATTATCCATGTCTGTGGTCTGAGATGACGAAAACTAATAGCTTGAAATGTCATGATAAGGTTCCAGTTTGAAAATCTAGCACCCCAACATGCAGTAAGAATGCTGAATTACTCCGACGGCCGCAGAAAGATTAGTTCCTCTTTTTTGTAGTACCAGTCGAGGCCTCTAGTTGCTGGCCGAACGCGAGGGATGACACTTTGCCCGTGACAACAGAAAGCGCAGAAGATATCTGCCCTGAGGCCAATTGAAGGTACCCGTCAATCTTCGTTTTATTCTTCTCGTAGAAAATTGGTACCGAAAAGAGCGCAAAGTAGCAAATTGAGATGAGTGTCATTCCGTTAAACATAGCACCAATATATGTCAGCAGGTAGAGGAAGACACCGAACTGGATTGTTCCAGGAAAGGTTCAGAGGAACGTTGTTAAGATTTTGTAACGCTTAGGCACCAAGTCCAATAGGGGAACCGAAACTTACCTTTAGAGAAGCGACTTTGTCTTCGACGAGAAGAACTTGCTTTAAGTAAAATAATGATCCGTTTAGACTATCAAGAGAGGTGTTGACAAGCTCGTGCATCTTTTCGGTTGATAAAGTTATGTCTAAGGCTGTCACCTTAATCCATACTTGGTCCAGGGGGGTTTCGACTGATCTGTTGAGCGCCTTCATGACAGTTTTATACAAACGAATAGAACCAGATGCGATGATGACAATCAATGCTGTGTAGGCAACAACAGAGATTATTGAGAAGAATGTCAGAGCTGTGATTAGTGTCGCACCGATCGAAAAGAAGAGTCCAGTTTCAATTGGTCGCTGCCAATGGAATATCGGCGCCACTCGCGAGTAGCTGGATAGAATCAAATTCTTCACGGCGGCCAAGTCTGGTGGAGCGACGTTGATCTGATTTGGAGAGCCCGATGCTCGAGCTGCCATCGATGAGGACGACAATTTGCGTTTCTCTGGTGAATGATGTCTTGGTTCGCTGCCACTACTTGAGCCACTGTAAGGCGGTAGCTCGAAGTCTGCAAGGTCAGCATTCGTCGGTGGTATCTCACCTTGATGGATTAAGCTATCATTTTGACCCATTAAGAGGTCGTCTGAGTAGTTTTTGGTGAATTCCATGTTAATAGATTTGTCTTTACAATCTGCCAAAAGACTGTTGCTTGCTGCAGTCCGAAAGGTTTGGTATGCCTCTAAAATAGCATTTGTGGCCACTGGCTCGTGATCTGCATCGGCGGTTTCAGACTCGAAGTCTTGCCGATCTTCATTCAAGTCTTCGATCAGTTTCTCCTCGACTGAATCTCTTTTCGCTGATATGTCTGTCACGGGTTCTTCCTCCTCTGGTAACTCGACCGCTTCTTTCTCCCCCTCAGATGTCTCTTCTTTGGCCTTGATCGCCTCAGAAGTTTCGATATCCTTCTTCTCGAAAATATCTATCTCTTTCTCTACGGAAGTGTCCACCTCTTTCCCCTCTGGAGTCGTGATCGCCTTTTCATCTAAAGTCTCTTTCACCTCTAGATTCTCAACTGCTTTCTCCTCCAATATATCTTCCTTTTCAGATGTCTCAGTATCTATGTTTTTCTCTTCTGGTGTCTCTTGCTTAGTCGTTCTCTCTTCTGGAGTCTCTGCTCCTCTCTCGTCTTTCTCTTTCGTCACTAGTACTGGGTCGCCTATCAAGTCCTCGGTTTCAACTATTGGTTGATGGACCTTTTCACTGTCTAGTTGCCCGATATCTTTGTCTGTGACAACTGCGTTTGTTTAAAGTTTGGGAAGTTTTTACAAAGCTTTGTTTAGTCGCGAGTGGTCGTGTGACAAGCTGAGAGAGACTACTTCTAGAAATGATGAGAGAGCACGAAGCGTCTAGATGGTCTGCGAGGGGAGAAACTTTTGACTCGTTATCTTTGGCACCTCGCCTACAGGCGACTTTTTCCTTGTCTATTGAATCGTCATGTGCTGGAGCAAATTCAACGGATGCCTCGAGTCACTTTCCCTACACAACTTTGTCTCTATCGCTCCACAAGCCATCGATAAACAGATGCGCGAGAGAGAGGGAGAGGGAAAGGGAAAGTAACGCCAATAACAACAAACCTCATAGGCATTCGCTTGCTTGCTTTCGCCCGATCCACGAAGCACAGGGAGCGGCAAGCAGGATAAACTGGCTGTTAGGCCGAGAGGTGCAGGGTGGGCCAACGTCGATCTAAACTATGTTTGACTCATGCCCCTCCCTCAGCACTCTCGCAACAATTCTACCCCTAAAACTCACCCCTAAAACTAAGTCTGCACGTGCAAGCGCTGGTCGCGCCCTCGCCCAGAGTTGCCCAGAAGTTAGACACCCTGATAGGTATTTCTCTTTGGGGATTAATATTTAGCGCTGCTGAGCGAACATTCGGGGAGGCTAATCGGGCAACCAGAGGAATTAAACTATGTACATTTGGGGTGCTTTGCCAAATCTGGGTCGAAAATATAAAGATTGCATCGTTGAAAGGAAAAGTTGTGTCCATCTGCCGAAAGTTGTGGCGAGAGTTGCCAGCTTGATAAACAACGCCATGTAGCCACTTGCCTCGAGCTCTAGTCTACGAATAGACCGCAAGGCTTGCACGCAAACTGAATGCATGAACTAAAGCTCGGGGAGGAGTCTTAAAATTTCCGTCTCTCTAGCCCAAGAGATGACCAAATCTCGCGGTCTCTCTTACTTACCATCACGCGGTCCAATATGAGTGCGGGCCACTGCCTCTTGTTCTAGCGAATCCGCCGAGATGTTCTTCAGGTCTTCGTCCCATGGAGCTGGCCCCTCGTTTTCCTTGTTATTTGATTCCATGTCCTTCGATTTATATCGGTGACAGTGGCCTACTAGCTAACGAAATTTCTCAGATTTGTTGTCCTCACTAGTTTGTATTGAATTGTAGATAATAATGATCACGAAAGTCGGAGCTGAGAGACGCAATTTTAATACGGAAATTTCGGGATTGCACTCTCTTTAAAGGCTTGAGCCGAGAAGGCGATGAGTATTTATTTTAGTTTCGAACCAGAATATTGATCCTCGAGTCATAAGACGATGTTGAATATAGTTTATTTAAAATGGTGACTCTCTTATTTATTTTCGATGAAATTTCGCTGCCGGGGTTAGCAAAAAGGGTTCTATTGTCTGGTGGCAGTTTTTGAGTGAAGCGAGAGTCTCGCTTTACCGATTGTGTTCTCTCGCTGCGAAAGCACCGCCATCTTAGACCAGCTTGAGTTTCACCTTGATACCCCTCCCTCCAGATTTTAACCTCCTCTCTCTGCAGATCTATCACTGACGTTGCAGTCCGATTACGGAGTATAATTAGAGAGACTAGACCGGCTTTGTTCCAGCGAAGTCCTCCCAAACAATCCGATAGGATGCCTGTGCGCAAATCTTTACGCTGCGCGTCACAACCCCATCGATCCTATGTGACAATCCTCGTGCATGATAAGACGAAAATTAGTGAACCCACCACAGTGTATGGTTAGAGGCGGCACAAACCTTCGAAGAAATTGAGGGCTACCTAGAGGCTCATAAGCTGCGCTGCATATGATGAACTGCCTGAACCGCGAATAGGATGAAACAAGACCCCTCCAAACCCTGTGTCAGGCTCGCGAGTCTGTCACCTGGGGGCCCAAACGTCTACACGCACCAAACAAATTTCAATCGCTCCACCATCACAACGAGCTTGCCAAAAAGTGTTGGTCGGTCACACTCGCCTCTCGTTTATCTTGGTGGCTCCTCGGTGGCCAAGCCGCCATAAGTAAGCGCAAAAATGCTATGCTTCGCCACTAGCTCCCCGTTCTTCATATCTCCCAAGTGCTCGCTTGCCTCTGTCTCGGTTTCGCTCCCTCCTCCATCACCACTGTTGCTTGCTGATTTCACTTTCTGATCCTCGAGCTTCGCACGCTTGTCCACTCGATCGGCCGCTTCCGCTGAACCCAAGACGGTGCCATCAGATCTATCTGAACTCTGCTTGCGCTGAGTCAGTTTTGCGCTTAGCTCACTCATGAGGTCGCCCTCAGCCTGCTTGGTCTCACTTGCGCCCAACCGATCGTCAACAGTGGACAAGTCGCGGCCAATCTTACTCCTTGAAGCCTCATCGTCACTTTTACCTCCACCTTCAGGAACCATGTCTCCGTTTTCAGGTGGTTTCAATAACTGGTCACCACCTGTCTTTGTGCCTGGTGGACTCTTTGATGCGTCCGAGTCCCTCTTTTCGCGATTTATTTCAACAATCTCGGATCCAAGCTCGGATTTCAGACCACCTGATGCCTCAGCCTTGGCCTCAGTTGGCCCTCGGTTAGCGAGCGAGCCTCCATCGGTGCCGTTCGATTTGAGCGATCTACTGGCCGAAAATCGCTCACTATTTTCGGTGCCGCCTAAACCTTTACTTGTTGCCAGTTTCCGCGATCCAGCCGGCGAGGACATGGCGCCCAAGTGGAGTCCCGTTGGCACTTGGTCCAGTGCATCAATGACGAGTGGCTTCACACTGACCGCTCTAGCTCGGGTTGCAATTATTGGTGTTCCTGTGGAGTCGAAACCGAGCAGCTCTTGGTCGCTTTCGAGAACCACAGAAGCTGAGCTCACTGCAGAGCTGGAGCCCGAATTGGAGTCAACACTGGCAGGTCTATTTGTTCTAAGTCGCTGCTGGCCGGCTGATTGATCTACAGCTGACTCGAGATCGTGGACGAAACCTTCATTTGAATGGCCCACACCTCTAGTACTGAATCTTGGCGGCTTATGGGGCGTCGTCAGGTATCGCTCGCTGTTAACCATTAGCGGGGCCACCTTTCGTCGGCGTCCATGCCGCTTGGCCAGCTTGCCAACCATCAAACGGTTGTTGTAGGGACCAAATTGGGCGGCTTCCATGGAAGCAAGATTGTTCATGTAGCCAATAGTGTTGGGAAAGAAGTGGCCCTGGCCGTTTCTTGGCGGCTTTGTTCCGCCAGCAAGCGCAGAGTCTATTGAGGCTGCTGAGGGCGCGGATGAAGCTCTACGTTGAGCAAGCATGAGCTGGCTTGCGCTTAGCTGGCTTCCTGCCGACGGCTCAAACCAAATTTGACCATTGTACATGGAATAATGATCGGGTTTTGCGGTTGTTATTCGAGATGGCGGTAGGAGGAGCTCGTTCACGGTTTGACTGTCTCTGCTTAGCTGTGGACGCTGCTGCTGTTGCTGCGGCCCCTGACTCTTGGCAAGATTGTTGCCGATTGGTGAGAAGCCAGAGGAGGCGTCGGTGGTTTTGGCAAACGTTTTGTGGCTAGTTAGCTGGCTGTCTGCACCGTTTGGATTCATGCCAGTCGGCCGATAGTTTCCGTTGGCAGATCTCATGGAGTTGCCCTTCTCGAGGAGCCTAAGCACGGTGATGGAGAAGCAGTTAGTTTAGTCAGTGGTTGACTAGCGACAAACAAGCGATAGAAGGTGAAAAATTGAACTCACTTAGTCCGGTCATCACGGCCACAAGAATAGACGAGCCAAATGAGCAGCAGTGCAAGGATGCAAACGCCAACGATTATTATGTAAACCAAGAGGCGTCGCTCGAGACCATTAGTCTCGAGGGCGTAGGCATGCATATCGCTGAAGATGTTGCCACCAGAAGAGGTGATGTTCGAGGACATGGGCGTGTAGTGGCCGATTGTGTTTGGAGTCTTGAGTTGCTGTTGCGATTGGGAGTCCACTTGTTGCTGATGTTGGTCGAGTGCGTTCACTAGAGTTGATAGGTCGGTTAAGTCGACTAGGCTGTGTTGGGGAACAGCAAGGCGCATTCGAGCAACACTGATGCTGCTCGATTCGCTGAGCGCCTCTATCGACTCAATGGTGGCCCGACTTCCCGTCACGGATCCGAAGGCTCGCTCGATGGCCTGGCGCTTTTGTTCCAGCGACTCGGCACTCGAGTTGAAGATAACGCTCAGTGTTCGGCTTAAGAGAGCCTGATTATAAATGTTTACTCGCACGCTGGCCGATCTAAGCGGAATCCCAAAGTCGTGGGCTCGAACTATGAGCGTTGTTATGGGCGGAAGCCGTTGGTTTATCGGGTTTGCGGGCAAACTTCGCGTCACTGGCTGGCCACTTGCAGCTAGGCTAGTAGATCCAACCGGCTGCTCAGACTCTAGATTGAGCAACAAGTCAAGTGCTGGCAACTGCTCAACGTCCATGGAGGGCAAAGATAGCCGACCACTTCTAGGATCCGAATTCCCGGATCCATGGGCTCCCGAGCGATTGAGCGCAGAGCTCGAATTGCGCTCGTCCAATTCGCCAGTACCCATTCTAGGCCACCCAGCTGGCCGCCTGTTGCCCGTCTCAGACCCGTCCGCAGCTAAACCAGGCTGCCGGCGCAGCCCCTCAGCTGGAGTCTCCTCGATCTCGTGATTAGGTGGCGCAAGTTTACCTTCCTGCTCATGGGGCTCCCTTTTGGAGCTAAACGGCACTATGGGCTCACCAAGGATGGGCGGAATTTGGGGCAGCGTATTGGCCGTTTTGGCGCTAGTCGAAGGTAAATCAGGCAAGCTGGGCACAGGATAGATGGCGCCGCTAACTGTGTCGATTGAGAACTGCTCGTTTTGGTTGCCAGCAATGATCTCATAGGCCACCTGGCTATTCGCTGAACCTGGCTCATCCAAGTCCAGCGCCTTTACCACAAGCGGCTGGTGGAAGGTTCCGTCAGCAAGCAGAACAGCGTCGTAGTTTGACTGCAGGAATACTGGCGGGTTGTCGTTGACGTCTAGTTGTAAATTCAAATGTTAGAACTTGGTCGCAATCAAGACAGTTGCTCTGAAACTCAGACCTACCGAGAATGGAAATCATTACTTGTGTATAGTTTGCGCGGCCAGTTCCGCCGGAGTCGCGAGCTTCGGCGAGAAACGTATAGGCGCTCTTTTTCTCCCTATCTAGCTGACCCGCCACCGTTATGCGGCCATTCTCTGGATCAAGTTTGAACCTGTTGGGTGGTTGAGTATTAGAGGGTGCCTCACAAATGTCGAAGAGAGTTGCTTGCTGCACTTACAGTTGGCTGTCTTGGCCTGTTAAAGAAGTGTACCTTACTCGGCCGCTGGTGGCTGGTGAGTCGATATCTCTGGCTCGAATAATGCCCACAAGCTGACCAAGCTGAGCGTTTTCGTAGATTTGAAAAGAGTAGAGGTCGCTCTGAAATGCAGGCGAATTGTCATTTACGTCTAGCAGCTCAACCAAGCACCTGATCCTTGAGCTCATACGCTGGAAAGTTCCAAAATCTCTGGCGACCAAGTCGAATGTAAACGAGCGATGAGTTTCAAGTTCATCATAGTCGAATTGGGACTTGTTTGCACTGTCTGCGACTGTTATAGTGAACGTTGTTTGCTTTGTAACGGGAAACTGAGGTTCCAAGTCGAACAAATGCGCGTCCTCTCCTTCAATTGATAGCTCAAAGGTTCCGTTGGAACCGAGACCAAGATCAAGCACTGAGGGTTGGCCTCGCATTGACTTGCTCAGATTGTCTACGAGCGATGAGCCAGTTTCGCTAGAATTTGTGTACCATTGGACTAAGTTCGGTCTCTCCAACAAGAGCTCGCTCATGTAACCATGCAAAACTGGGCCACCTTTGCCAGCTAGCTCGTTGGTTTGCCAGCCGCCGATAAACTGTGGCGGCTCGTTGACCAAATCGACCATTATGAGCGGAAGCTCTGCTCTCGCGAACATTGGAGGCCAGAGGTGATCATAGCTGGAGGTGTCGGGCACTTCGCTTGCAAAGATGGTCAACACGGACCAGGAGGCTGAATCCCAAGCGGCCGCATGGAGCACAAGCTCGCCAATCGGTTTTATCAGCTTTAATTCGCCATTAAATTTGTCAATGCTAAAGTAGCTCGACAGTGGCGAGGCTGCGTCGAGCGCATAGTTAACCGGCCGCTGGTCTGCGTAGTCGCCATCCTCGGCCTCAACCTTTAGCAGTGTTTCACCTTGCTGAAGTGTGTTAGCCAACCTGAGCGAGTGTGGCAGGTTCTTGAATTTTGGCGCCGTATCCTGGACATCGCCAACTGTTATCACAATATCCAAGCTTGCAACATTTCTCGTATCAAACCGAACGTTTGTCCAAGCATTCAACGCGAGAACCTTCAGGCTAAAGAGGTTCTGTCTCTCGTAATCAACTCGTTGCGCCAACACAATATCTGCCTTAGATCGTCCGCTCGGCCCAAACACATACTTGATCGAGAACTTGTCGCTCCCTTTGCCTCTTAGCTCGAATCTAACCGGCAAGTCACTCTTCATGCTCTCGAGCACAGTAACCGAGCCAATGGCTTCGTTTGGAACGCTATTCTCTGGTACATGGAAGACGTGTTTCGGGTTTACGAAGGGCAAATTGGTTGCGCCAGTGTCGGCCAAACCTTGTTGGTCCAAGAGTTCAGGTTCAGTGACATAGATGGTCGACTCCACTTGGGTTGTCTTGTTTCCGTCTGTGACAAAAATGGTAAGATTGTAAAATTGCTGCTCCAAGTTGGAGCGCAAATAAACGTCGGCCTCGTTCCAGCTCCGCTCAACTGGAAGCACCTCTAGCAAAGCCCTACCCTCGATCCCTGAGACACCGAAAACGAGTTGCGTGTTTGGGTCTCCATCGGAACCCTTGAGTCTGTAAATGAGGCTGCCCACTGGCGTTGACTTTGGAAGCTTGAGGATGCGCATGTTGTGCGAGTAGTCGATGGTTGGTGCTATTGCGTTCAAGCAGTAGCTCGGCGGCACTTTGAGTAGGTTGAGGTAAAATATCACAGTTAATAGGGTGAGAAGGCAACATGTCCCTCTTGCTTTGATCAATCTTGAGCTCGCTGAGCCGCGCTCGTCGCCTAGCAGATTTGTCCGCTTACCAACTCTGTGCCTCGAGCTCTCACTCGCCTGACCCAAGATGGCGAGCAAAAGTGGGGTCCGATTGTGGCGCATTCTATCCGTATCACACAACTCCTCTCTAGCTCTACTCTCCAAAGGAAGACACGCTCACAAATAATCGAGGGCCAAGAGTTGGATTGGAGCGGCCAGGCTGCTTGATGGGAGAGCTTTGTGCGGCGCAATTTCGAGGCCCCAGGTGAAGTCTCGAAAAGTTCGAGCAACTCCCCAAGTTCGTGCTGGAGAATTAATTTAAATTCGTTGCTCCCTCTGTGCAAACTGGGATTGTTGGCCATTCGAGGTGAGAGTTCGGGGGGAAGAGAGAGGAGTGAACTCGTCGGCGCCTCCAAAGGGCGCTGCTATGGTCAATCTGGAGCCTGGATGGTGCGGATGGTTGGCCGTGCGGGCAAGTGCACGCGGGATCTGCAAGTGAGCCATTACGTCGGCGGCTCGCTAGCGCCACGGTCATGCGCCATGGACGGCGATAGAAGCGAGCAAGCGGACACACGCAGCCCCTTCCGCTTCCTCCTCGCGGTCGCAATGACAACCGAGCTCGAGCTGGCGCCGCCGCGCCCACCAGGTAGACCCGCGCGCGCGCGATACTTGCAGCAGCGGCGGCAGCAGCAGCAACCTGGCCGACAAGTTGCCACGCAAAGGTGTCGCATCGGAACCTGTCAAAGGTGCCGATGAACCTCGCGAGCGTCGGCACTGATGGATGGCCGCTCGGCCAACCTGTCAGTGCTTGAATGGGCCCCGTGTGCCACTGACCCTGTTAGGAGGTGTTAATGGCGAGCAGGTTCGTTTGGAGCTGACCCGTCCAAAGCTGAGGTTGTTGTCTTGCGTTGGCTGAACTGACCGCTCGAGAGGAGAGCTATTGCTCGTGGCACTGGCGGGCCCACTTTAAACTCCAGACCGAGATCAGTACACGAAGCAATACTCAACTCCAGGGGGCCCAATGAGGATAACTTGCTGCCTTTGCTTCAACTTGGCTAACCCAACTCTTTCGCAGTCTAGCTCTCAGCTAGAGGCCCTCCACTCCAAGCAGCACTCTACTCTCCTCTCCTCTCCTGTCCGCATTCAACTCGCTCATAACCTCCTACTTGCTAACAGGTGAGCCGACTCTTCGGCTGGCCAAGTGTCGCTAGGTCGCTTGTTTGGGGCCGACTGGCTTGTGAGCGGGAAAGAGGCGACGGCGGACGCGTCAGACGGACAGCATGCGGACGAGGACGCATTGCGCTCGCCCGCTCTCTCTCTCTCTCTCTGTCCCACACACACTTCGCCGTCACCGCCGCTTACAAGTGGCACAAAGGCAAACATCGCCCGCTACCGTGCAATGGAAGCCGAGTCCACCCGAGCAGACGCCCAACTTCCCGAAGCGGGTGACCCGCAGCCAGTCCACTGGCTCGGCCCCACTCGCCACTGACCCGCCCGATTGCCCGCCCATACGAGCCGAGTTCCGAGCCTCGGGGTCGCTGCGGGCGCCCATCGCGCGCAATAGCCTCCAATTGGAGCCATATTTTCCTCCTCTACTCGCCTCAACGCTCAATCGGCTAGTCGGCGGCGCCTCCGCTCACCGCCAATAGTAACGCCGAGTGAACCCATCGCGATCCGCGGTGTGTGCACACATGTTGCACAAGCGGCCCGTTCGCGCGCCTGCGCCTTGAGCAAAACTCAAACTTGCGCTCGGCTCAGCCCCAAAAAGCGACCGTTTTGGGGCGACACATTTGCTGTAAGCTAACTCCTGGGGCAAACTGTGCCAGCCAGAGTTGGCGGGTTGGTGGCTCATTTTCATGCGCGAGCATGCGCGCCAGCGCAGCCAGAGTAGAAATCTAGATGAGCCCGCGCTGATACCATTGGGCCTACTTGTTTGCCCGGCCAACCAGCCTCAAGCCGGAACATCAACAACAAGTGGCTTATGCGTGCAAACAAAGCAAGGCAAAACAAAACAAAACAAAACACGACGCAACACAGCGCAACATAACATAACGAGCAATGGCCGCCAGTCTGGGCAGCTCGAGTGGTCACAGTGTTGGCAAGCGGCAGCCGTTTGCAGTCTGCCAGCCAACCAGCCAACCAGTCAACCAGCCAACCAGCCAGCCAGCCAGCCGATAGTGCAGCGCAAGCGGCGCAAGGGGAGGCTTTGTTACGGCAGCTAAGCTGCGTGTGTTTTATGGCCTCAGCTCCTCGCTTTGCAAACTGCGACTCGAACTTCCGCCTCCGCTTCCAAGTCCAGCGCAGCAAACTTCCTCCTCCTCCTCCTCCTTTTGAAGCTGGCGGCGCCAACAGTCCAATCAGCGGCGAGCAGGAAACAGCGACACTTGTTGGCCGAGCGGCGATCATATTTGCAAGCTGGCGGCGGCGGGGCCACCAGTCGGCCAGCATGCGGCCAAATCGGGCGCCAATGTCGCTGCCAGTTGAAGCGCGGCGCAAACGAGCGATCGGCCGGCCAGCAGGAAGTCGGCGCGGCTCGCCGGCAGCCATTGCTGTCTCCTATTGGCCGAGCAAAGTTGCCGCCGGCGCCACTACAGGAACCCGACGCTCTGCCCGTGTGTTGGGCCGAGCCTGCAAACCAGCCACTGGATCGACTAACCTGGGAGCGCCACCTTGGACTCGCCTCTCGCCCCCAAAACAAACCGGCTTCAAATTGGCCCCGCCACAAGCGGGCTCACCTTGGCCCAAATTGGCCAGCCAAATGGCCGAGCTTGCAAGGCGACGCACGAGTTGGCTCCGGAAGTGGCTCGCGCTAGCCAGTGGGCGCGCGCGTTGCGGCACCGTTGCCGCTGGCAACCAAGCAAGACCGCTAATTGTGCCCGAGTGCTCGCCTTACCTGAGTTTGGCGCAAACTCGTATAATTGGGCCACCAGGGGAGCAGGCAGAGTTCAGGGCCGCTAACTTCGGCTTGGAGCTAGACGCAAATGTTTGCCTGGCCTCTCGCGACTGTTTTGGCCCCTTCTTCCCGCAAGCCGCTTCCTAATTTGTCATCGGTGCCTCTATCGATCAGGCGCTGCAGACTGCAATCGAACAATTCAATTTGCACAATCTGATCCTCGTCGCCCCTCTCTTCCGGTTAATCTGATCCACCAACTCCCTCGTTGCTCCGTGTCAACGCCCTTGGTGGTTCAAGTTGAGCGGTTCTCTCTCTCTTTCTCTGTCTATTTAAGGGCTCGCGCATGTCGAGCGTTTGGTGTCCCGACTAGCCGTCTTGTCAAGTCAGCGACCGCAAATTTAGAGCAAACCAATGTGGCCTCGTGTTTGTAGTTGGGGGACCGAATGGTGAAATCGTGATCGGTGCAGTTCGTTTTATGGCTCAGCAAACCATAGGGCGCTGACAAGGGCTTGTTGACCCAACGATAGATGGGTTGCATAATGATAAAAAAGACCGTCATGGATGGGACTCGCACCCTCGCTACCAGTGGCTGCAAGCTGTAAAATGCAATCGATTCCACGAACAAATTGCGTAAGCTTTGATTACAAACTGGGGCCCCAGCACAAAAACAAATCGCGTTTAATTATAAGACCCGTTTATATATTGCGACAATAACAAATCTTGTTCAGCTCGTTATTACTCTTTACACAACCAGACTCAAGCTTGTACAAGCTAAGTCTTGAAATGGACTCACTATGGACGCTGAACTTGCAGACTTGATTCATCTTAATCACATTTGCGTGCTTGATCGCAACATCTCTCACTGATTTGTCCTCCATTATTAGCTTTACTCTCTTAACCTCTAACATACAATCATCCATATTCTCTCCATAGAAACGAACAACCTCCTGGAAGATGCCAGTTCCTGGTTTTGTGGACAATATTATGCTGTACTCGCGATTAGGAAGGTAATGGTGCTCATCAATAACAACCTCTAACACCACCGAATCGTTTGGCTTCGATGTCGTTGTCTTGTATTTCTCAAGCTCATCTGAGATGCTCCTCTTTTGTTGGTTCTTCCTCGACTTCATCTGCTTGAAGTCGAACATTTCAGCCTCCTTGATTTTATCCAAATCGAGCGGCTTGCAAATATTCTCGTGGTTTCTCAGTTTGGTATACAAATGAACATAGACCAGGTAATACGCGGCTCCTAACACGTCGGCAGATCCGCTATCTACATGCTGAAACTCGTGACAAACACAATAATTGTCCGGAATCCCAGCCTCAATACAGGACCGATCTATCTGTGTCGAGTTGTGCGCTTCAATCAGAGATAGGAGAGAGAAGTCTTGTTTGTAGGACAATCCATGAATGACGCTCAGTTGCTTTACTGTCGTGGATGCTGTCGGATCTATTTCGGATGTGAACTCGAGCTCTTCATGAGGGGCTGTTGTGGGAACTTGTTGAAGCGAGGATTTTTTTAGAATCGGTTTACGTGACGACCCTCTATCACCAGCTATTGATTTCTTTGCCAGATTTCTAATATCTATCAGTGTCTTGAACAGATCAAAGGGCGTTAATAGTGCGGCTCTATGGTTTTGTAAGTTCTTGTAGAGTTTTGGATGCTCTTGGATGAACCTTTTCGGCGCGGCTATGGTTAGTAAAGGCAAACTTGATTCGTAGTGACCAACGCGAGTGGAGACAAAGTTGTTCCATCTGTACCCGTGATCGCTGAAGAAAATTACGAAACTCCTATCATCGTAGGTAACTTTTTGAATGTCTCTGAAGAATCTCTCGATTATATAATCAACTCTCGAGGCTCCATTCAAATCATCGTGTTGCGGACAATTGATCCAATGGAACGCAAAATGAGGCGAATCTCTGTTCTCATGGATAAAATTTTTCAAATTTTCCAAGTCAAGTTCCACGATTGGCTTGTCCAATAGGCAGGTAGCGCAACCCATTTTAACTGGGGGCAGAAGAAAATCGTCGCGAGCCAATGTGAATGGGCGACCGTAGAAAGAGGTAGGCTCTCGCTTGAAACCTGGTTTCAAATAATTGAAAGTCGACGCCTTAGGCCAGTCTTCGCTAAAATATGTTAAATAACCAAGATCTTGATAGTAATTCCAAAGGTACTTGCAATTGTCCAAGAAATCATCGCCTTTTTCGCTCTCCTGAGAATAATTGCTAGCTAACCAGCATTGAGTCTCTGTCAGTTGCTCTGGCCTCAGACCACTAAGCAGTGGGATCAAATTTGGAAATGTATTCTCGCCAACCTTGTTATAGCCAACAAATTCAATGGTCTTAAAATTTTTCTTAAGCAGACTTAGCGTCCTATTAAGCTGCCTATAACCGTTTAGGCGCGAAATTGTGTCAACTCCAACCATCACAACGTTATAATAGTGATTCTCTTCGAGCTTCTTAGCTGCAACTCTCATGAAGGCTTTTTTCTCGTCCGATGGTAGTCGAACGAACGAATGAACGTTAGTATAGTTTCGTCCATGGCATTCTACTTGAATTAGCTCAAACGGGATGTCTATTCCACTTTCAACTATTGGATTACAAGTTTCGTTGTAGGCCAAATCGTCGTCGTTTTCTTTGCTCCTCGTAATCGACTTGAAGCAACAGTCTTTGGACGCTTCCGATTCTATAGCCTCGCGGGTGAAGTATAATCTGTTGTGTTTGACATAAGTTAATGCAACCTGTTTTGGTTGATTCTCTGCGAGGACCTTCTTGCAATCGAGCTTCGGTTTAACCTCAACGTAGGTTTGAATGGACTCATGCCAGGGCTCAATGAATGGTATGTGGCATTTTGTGCTCGAAACTAACCAGCGCGACCTCTTTCCCACCTCCAATTGTTTTAGATCTATTCTCTCATCTTCTCGAGCATCGCTTAGGCTCAGAGTCCGTTCTCCAAAGAGCTTGCGATCATTCACTAGTGTAAACAATTTGATCAAAACGAGGAACGAAACCAATGAGATTGAAATAAATATTAGGAAGCCGAGCAAAAGTGTCAATTTTTTTCGCTTGAATGAACTTCCGCTTGATCTATGCTCTTTGTCATTTTCGTGATCATGGTCATGATCATAGTCATCGTTTTCGTTCAGTTCGCTCTCAACCTCGTCTCGCTCTGCGCGATACCAAAATTTAACCGGAAAGAAGCTCGATTGGTTGCGTGTAGAGTGGTGACTCTCTTTTAGAGTTGCTTTGCTGTAGGGCCAGTCTGGATTGTTGGCGGAGTTTTGAGATTGATGAACGCTTTGTATGTTTAGAAAGTCTAACAGATTGCCTAGGTGTCTATGCTTAGATTTTTGCTTATTTACATAGCTATCACGAGACTTGTTTGTTTCATGTATGAGGAGGGCCCTTTCGTCTGTTGTGTCCACGAAAACTTGCCCATCAGTAGGACTGGAATCCGACTGATTTACCTCGGCCACGATCATCTCGTGGACAGTAGAAATATGACACCCTTTGCACCTAATCAACTATGGCTCATCTATCTTCCGTCGATTCGCCTACTTCAAAAACGAGGACTCTAACACTTGCTCGACAAGCTCGAACGTTCATATAGACATCAATCCATTGCAAAGCAATCGATTGCCAAGTTGGTGCCCGAATTCAAGTTCACCAAACGTGAGCTCACTCGTTGCTGGAAGCGGCACCAAGCGGGGTGCCTCCAACAATCGGCCCCATTGGTGCGCAGTCCCGATGGAGCCAAAAGGAGCGTTACAAGTTACCTTTCAGCAAGCCTAGGGTTTGGTTACGTAGCGCGAATGGCTCATTTCATTTGGCTTCTCTAGAGAGTTATCAAGTTTAAATGGTGGTTTTGGATTTTGCCAAAACCGCTCTCCTCCTATTTCACAGCGGCTTGCTTTGCTTAAAGTTGGCCGCAAAATGGGGGAGAGAGAAAGAGATCCCAACACAAAGAGGGAGAAACGAACACGAGCCTCTTTGAGCGATGGCAAAAATAGCGTTCCTCTTTGGATTCAAGCCTTCCCCATTGGGGGGCTCCTCCTCCTCCACCTCCTCGCCCTTCGTCAGCACCCCTCCTCCGCCGACTAACCTGTCTGCGAAAACCACAAGACAACGAGCAACAGTGAAAGTCTACATATACAAATACATGTATTCGCTTGCAGGTAATAATAACAATATCAATGAACAACAACAACAATCATGGTCTCCAACGAGTAACAGCCTGTTTATCTGGCTGCTCTTTCGATTCTATTCGCTCGCTTCAAATTAAGCGGCCCCGACTGTCAGGTCAACAATTAGCGTAATCCATGAATTGTGTGTTTTATCCATCATGATTCTCGTTATGATGGATCTTTATTGTGTTAGCAAGCGAATGAGTTACTTGATTGGACTGGAAACAGATTCAATGGGGCTGGAAATGCATAGCGCTCGCTGGGTGCCAACGGGAGACCGATGTTGGAAGTGTTACAACAATCAGACTTGTTGCAATCCAAGTGCCAAGTTTACCCGACTCATGGCCTGGGTGCCTTATGCAGATGAGGCGAACTTGTCGGCGATGCCAAATACGACGTGCTGCCGGGACCGCCGTCGTGCATCCACCTCCTGGTCCAACCAACACCGATCCCAAAGCTCGCTCGCTCGATTTTGGATAGGCAATCTCGTCCGACTAAGTTTACACTATGTTCAGTGGTCCCGTAGTCGCATTGTTGTTCCACACAAGCAAAGATAGAGTCCCTCCGAGCTGGAGAGCTCGAAAAGTTGATCGTTCTAAGCTAACTGGCTTGGCCACTGCGCGATTAACTTGAGATCCTTTAGTTTAGGCTTAAGAAGCAAGCCGACTTGCCCCTCTCTCTCTCTCTCTCTCGTTCTCTGTTTCAGCACTAGACTTGAAGTGCTCGCCAGCGGCAGCAGTTTTCCGTGCTGAGAGATAGCACAGCTAAGAAAACTACTCCATTGGAATAGATAGACGAGAGCGGAGGTGTAGAGCTACAAGTGTTGAGGGTGGCAACAAGTGTAGCGTGTTGCTTCCAGTCCACTAAAGAGGTTGGAGGTTTGCCGAGTTAAGGAGCGTTCCCATTTCCCGTTTATATTGCAACTTCTTGTCCGGCTGAAGCTAGAGGGGAGCGAAGTGAGCCTCTAGAGATGGCTACAAAATCTTACGCACTCTTACAATGGATCCTCTCACGCCGACAGACGCAAGCGCACGACTTGGCACGGCCGAGGAGGGAATCCTCCCTCGAACGGAACACCGACTAGTGGGCCAGTAACGCTGGCAGGCGAGAGATTCGTGTCCGAGCCATGAACACCTGATACCGGCGGGCCTCCCCTTCGCTCGGCTTGGTGGGCGGGTTGCTTGGCTAGCGGGCTTCTCTTGCGGGAGCTTCGGTTTTGGGAGAGGAGTGAATTTGGTTGGCGCGCGAGAGAGAGAGGGATGCGCTCTACCTTTTTCTGATGCGGCCAACTGCTGCAAACTAACCATACCCAAAACAAAATAAAATCTTTCCCTCTATCCCCACCCGATACACTCAAAGGCGTCTGTGTGCGGGCGAGCAGGTATGAGGGGCAAAGGTAAGGCGAGCGAAACAGCAACAGCTTCGCCATAAAATGCCCCTACCCCATGGCCTTATATTTGCTCCCATTGTGCAGTTGCCGCTGCAGCCACTGCGACGTCCGCTTATGTTGCCTATGTTTGTCTGTTTGTGTGCGCGTCTGTGTGTAAGTGTGTGTGTGTGCGCCTGAGCGTCTGTATGTGCGTTTCTATGAACCGAGAGGGTCCAGCTAACGCTGGACTTGGCTGCAATTTTGACACTGGACCCCGTTGCCTCTGCCCAATGGCCTGTGTTGTGCGAGCGTTCCCGATCCTAGAAAACTCAATGCAACTGACAATCGAGCTCGCTGGTCAAAGTTCTTCCCCTCTCAGCCAGCCAATCTTTGCCCACATTTCGATGGGCCAGTGAAAAATAAGACCGTAAGCAGCCACATTGGAAGGGAGCTAGAAAGGATCCCGCATTACTTGGCGCAGAGTTCAGAGGGAACCAAATTAAACTAACACATTCACATTAGTTTCACCGATAGAACAGACATTCCCTTCTTGAAGAAACCAAGCCAATGAAAGTCGCCAAAGTAGAGGGGGCAAATAGGGAGCAAACACTTGTTGAGCGACTCATTTGAATATACGCAAAACTAACCACCAATATTTCAATCATAGCTCCTCTATCAGCACACAAAGGGAATCATCAAAAATTGAGGGGCAAAACTAGAGTCGGATCCATGTTGTTAGCTGAGATTGCAAACGGGATCAGATTGAAATTGGCACTTCGTGATCCAATTTCATGAGCAGACTCCACGAACCACACGGATTCGATAGGGACACAAGGGGCAATATTAGCATTGGCGAGAGCATTATCGTCAATAGTTTAAACCAAACCTTGCTAGGCTTCGGTGGTTCACTGAAAAACAATAACAACCACCTGAGATTGGAACATAGGCAGCAGTTAACAGCACAACTACAGCCGCAATTGCAACCGCATATCTATGAAAAAAAGCCATCAAGAGCAACAAGTGATTTCCGTGCTTCAATTGGATTAGCTTGCACCGATGATTTGTTCGGTTTTGCAAGAGGTGGTAACAGCAGTGACAAAATAGTTGGTGGTGGTTGCAGCGGCAGCGACGGTGTCAAAAAGCTTGATTCCCAAGACGGCTGCAGGAATAGTGTACCCATTATCAACAATCTAGACGAAACCACCAATCTAGGCGGTGATATTAATTATCATACTAACAACAATCAACACCAACTTGTAAACTCCAACCAATTTAATTTCATAAATATCGATGACAAATACCGAGATTGTTCAAGTTTCCAAGCGCAACCACAACATCGAGCACTCTCTAAGGGATCTCCCTCTGGCCGGGATAAAGAGACAAGAAATGCCAACCAAGGACGAAGGTTGGCCAGTGATAGTACAACAAAACAATTGGATGGAGGTGGAGAATTTTATCTAAATTCAACATCGTTTCAGAGGCTTTCTCTTGAATCTGATGAAGGTCTTTCCAACAATCAACGAAAATTTATTATCCCAAACAGAAAATGTGCACGACCAGAAACTAGGACCGACGAAGTTTACCATAATAACGGAACGCCTCTTGAAGAAAGTGACGACACCATCAAAAGCAAGAAGTACAGTAATAGTTCATTCAGATTGAGAGGAACTCAAACAGGTGGTAGGTTATTCAATTCCCGAAGGCATAAAAATCATTATTCTACTCTTGAAGGAACTGAAGGTTTCGACACCAACATACTCTCAAACGAAGAAGACGCTGCCTTAGCCAGTAAGGACTGGACAATCAACCAAATGTTTCGCTTCATCTCAAGACGTTTCGGCCGATCTCGGCGCCATGTGATCAACAAAAAAGGTGGCAATGATGGTAATAGTAACAATGATAAATCTTCCGTAGGATTTTTACCCAGCGGACTCGGCTATAATCCGAACGTCGATAGTTCGGGAACAGCGATACCGAGCAATTTGAAGCAATATTTGCATTGCAAGATATTGCTTTTAGACGGAACCGACTGCACAATTTATATTAAGAAGAATGCTCTCGGAGGCGAACTCTTCGATGAACTATGCTCAAAAATCAATCTAATCATGGAAAGCGATTATTTTGGACTGCAGCACACAGATACACAATCTCAGCAAAATTGGTTAGATTATACCAAGTTAGTCAAAAAACAGGTCAAGATTGGACCACCCTATACATTCAGGCTTAGAGTCAAGTTCTATTCTTCAGAGCCAAACAAACTGAAAGACGAATTTACGAGGTATTTGTTCTTTCTTCAGCTCAAGAACGACATTTTGACTGGCAAGTTACCCTGCCCTGACGATGTCGCTGCTCAACTGTCAGCTCTAGCCCTGCAAGCTGAATTCGGAGAGTTTGATGATGATGAGCATAATGAAGCTTTCATATCTGAATTTAGATTTGTACCCATCCAGACCGATGCCCTCGAGAAGAAGATCCTCGATAACTGGCGGGCATTGAAAGCAACAAGTGTACAACAATCACCCTCGTCATCAGCGAATGACAAAAGCCGAATGGCTTCATCATCTACTTCATCATCTGTCACAACCATAGCTACAGCTACGATGAAGCCAGCCGAAGCTGAGAGAGCTTACTTGAACAAAGCGAAATGGCTTGAAATGTACGGCGTAGATACCCACACTGTCCTTGGCAAAGATGGCAACGAATACAGTCTTGGTCTTACGCCCAGCGGTGTTCTGGTCTTCGAAGGACTATCAAAGATCGGTCTATTCTTTTGGCCAAAAATTACAAGACTTGACTTCAAGGGGAAGAAGTTGACTCTAGTTGTGGTTGAGGATGATGATGAAGGTAGAGAGCAAGAGCATACCTTTGTTTTCCGTCTTTACACAGTTCGAGCATGCAAACATTTATGGAAGGTAAGTCGATTCCAGATAGTTTCTTTCCAATTTGAAGTTATTAAAGTATATTTGTGATAATAACCACCGATTACTCGTTCGAATCGGAAGTGTGCTCTTGAGCATCATGCATTCTATCGCCTCAAGACAGCAGCTGTTGCTATAAGTGCTGGGAAACCACAGCGACAGAACTTTGTCCGGATGGGAAGCAGATTCAGATATTCAGGAAAAACAGAGTTCCAATCTACCATGATAAGGGCTCAGCAGCTCAACCAGTCCACAGAGAGCAAATCGACTTTCGAGCGCCGACCTTCTCAACGATTTGCAAGTCGGCGGAGTCGACTGGATCGCACTAGGCCAAACATCAATTTCAATAACAGTGGGAACAACAAAAATAACGCTACTAATGGCAATACAGTAAGCAATGCTAAAGATGTTCCCGCTGCCAACAAGGGGAAGGAACAAAACAATCATGTGACTACCAAGTCCAATGATATTCCGATTCAACCTATTACAAAGCCAAATGTGACCACGAGTGGTGGCGGAACCTTACGACACCAGCTTTCTCATGGCAAGCCTGTAAAACCGCCGACAGTGCCTCCCAACGCTTCTTTCGGTCTGACGCAACCAACTCCATCTGCTGGTCAGCAGAAATCAAACCAAGCTATCGTATCGATTAACAACAACACTATTCATCACATACCTGATAAAAAACTAGAGGGGGAATCTGCTCGATCAGATGTACTATCGAAACCACTAGACAACGATTGTAGAGAGAGAAGCAAATCCGAGCATATTGTCGCACCGCGACAGAAAAGTACCAAGACCAATCATCACACCTATATTAACTATAAGGCGCCAGATGCACAGCCGCCGCCACCACCACTACCACCGCCTAAAATCGATAATGAAGAGCAGCTGAAAATCCCCCGAGCGGATGAGGAACTCGAGCCGTCTGCGAGAAGGGTGGGCCCTCGAAACACTCACAATAGCCAGCACTCTGAATCATCAAATTCTGGCCAGAACATCCCTATTCCGAGGACCTATCTCCAAGGAGAAAAGATCAACTCATCAAGTATGCCTCCACCACCACCTCCACCTCACATAGCTCCTCGTTCAATCTCTAACCAAGTATTGAATCAAATTGGGAAGCAACCTCAGCAACACCACTCTCAGAGCGGTCTTATCAAGCCCATCTGTGTTACGGAACTATAGAAGAGGGCTTCGTCTTAATTGATTGGGGCTCAGGTTCATTACTTTATTAATTACCTCATTGTTGCGACTGGACAGATTGAATGACGTTCTGCAGGAGCAGTTTCAAACGACCTCCAGATATTTTACAGGAACAACAATTGACAAGAAATCAATTATCGAAATTGTTAGGTACGATTCAGAGGCTACCGCTGAAACAATGGCAGCATCTCAAGAGTTAATTTAGTTGTATCATAGCGATACTTTTGATTTATTGATATATCTGCCAAAGACTGTGTGATTTAATGTACGCAATAACATTATTGATAACGTTTGCCCTCGAGGGTAGATTAATGTATAAACGCCTTGAAAGCTAGTTTGTGGCGAGCAGTTCGCCAGAACAAATATAAGCAAAACGTTGTATTAAATCAACTTGACAGAAAATTCATCGCACAACTTTCACCGGTGATGCTTGCTTCAAGACGTATAGCCAGGCTCTTGCTTGCCAAAGCCTAGATTACTGTATGGCGAAAATTTTGTCCTTAGATTCTCATAACTAGAGTCTTTGGTCCTTTGCCAAGCGAGAGACTCACTACGGTAGGTCATGTGTTGTCCAGCTGACTCTAGAGCATATGCCCTCTTGCGCTCCATGAAGGTAGCATAGTCGGGTGGCTCCTCATACGGTGGTAGAGTGAATTCTGGTGCTTTTTGATTGCAGTAAACATGCTCCTGATATTTAGGTTGACTTGAGTTGCTTTGAGTGTGTAGAGAGTCATCGAAAAGTCGGAGAGATTGCATATTGGCGTACCTGGAGAAGTCATGAGACTCCGATTGCTGGACAACTTGTGGTTGCGGATGCTTTGTAACCTGCTGAGATTGGACCTCGAACTTGGGCTGAAAGTGCGTCTGGTGCAACGATTGAGCCCGTTGGTGTTGTTGTTGTTGTTGTTGCTGCTGCTGTTGTTGTTGTTGTTGCTGCTGCTGCTGCTGCTGATGATGTTGCTGCTGCAGTTGCGGTTGCATCGTATGACATTGAAATTGTTGGGGCGGAGTTTGTTGAGGTGGTTGTTGTTGATATTGTACACTTGGTGTGGTGGGTTGTAGGACGATGGGGGCTATGTTGGTTTGGACGAGTTGAGTTTGAGGCGACAAGTGAGCTTGCGCTTGATGCTGTTGATGGGTGCCCGACTGTTGGTTCGTTTGTAATTGGTTAAACTGATGCTGACAAGCGCCAGTCATCTGTACAACGCCGAGTTGGGCGTGTTGCTGGCTCATAATCACTTGCTGGTGTTGCTGGTAAGGACAATGCTGGCAAACGCATTGAGAGATCGTGGGACCAGCGAGCTGTGCTGTCTGAGAGATATAGTGTTGGGGAACTGTGGGACATTGGAACTGGTTTAGTTGTTGCTGCTGGACTTGTTGGGGTTGGGGTTGGTGTTGCTGCTGGCATTGTTGCTGTAGCTGGGCTTGCGCTTGAGTTTGAGTTTGCCCCTGCGGTTGCAACTGTAGCGGTTGAGACTGTGGTTGCATATGTGTTTGTGGTTGAGTTTGCGGCTGGGCAACAAACTGGAGCTGAGAAGTTTGCTGCCCGATACTCTGGAGGTGTTGATAAGAGGAACATTGCTGACACTGGCACTGGGCTATGACATGTGGTTGGAGTATTTGGTGGGGATAGAGTTGCTGTCTGTGCGAGAACGAGTGGGGTGGCGGCGGCGGATGGTGATTGGGAGACATTGAGTAGGCTGAGTTTCTAAGGTTGTCGTAGCCGTGGAACTCGTGAAACTTTGCTCCCTGGCTCTTCTTCTTCCTTGAAAAGATCCATTTCATGGGCATGGTAGATTCGGCGAATAAAGTTGACCCGCAAACGGCTGGCAGTTGGTCAGGTTAGTCTCGATTGTATAATAATCTATAATTGGTCAAGAGGCGAGATAACAACAGATGATTGACATTTGTTCCAATATTACGGTTGTTTTGTTGTGCTCGCATTCTCCAACAGAACTACAGAGAGCGGAGCGGACGCAGAGCGAGCGACTGCCCTGCCCCCAGCTGCCCCTGTTGCACCAGATCATGTGTGAAGGAATCTCTGGCCTACGGGCGCGCTGGTTGGGCGGCTGCCGCTGCTGCCGCGGTCGCTGCCGCCGCCGGTCACCAGCGAGGTGACCAGTTTTGGCCCCCACGAGTTCGGCTTGAGGCGGCGCCATCAGCAGCTGCGCCGCCTCTCGTGTGCGTGCCTCTGCAAGTTGAAGTGTGTGCGCCGGGGAGAGTCAGTGGATTGCTCTCAGCCAACGAGTCTCGGCCAGTGGAGTACAAAGCGGCCAGCGATTGTTTAACTGGCCGGCGTATGGAACCTCTCCACTCGCCAGCCCAGATAGTGTCATGCGCCAGCAGACCAACAGGCTAGGGTGTTGGCAGCGGCAGCAGCTACTGCTGGCTCGGCCAATGGCTCAGCGTATCCTGGCTGGCTGACAAGTCTGATGAATGGACTTGCTCTCGCTGAAGACGGCCGCCATCCACGGATACAGCCATTCGCGCGGCTCCAGCCACCATCCGAGGACGCAAACAAAGTGAGCGGCTGCCCTTGCGACGGTCGCGCTGCACTGACCGCTAGCGAGAGTCCACCGCTGGTCAGTGCAGCGCCAAAGGCGGCCAGGCCAGCTAGAGTGGGACGTATTTCTTCGATATTCCTCTCTACCTGTGCGCTCCTCTGGGTTCCAATCGCAAGCTAATGGCTGCACAACAATCAGATAAGCGTCTATCTGAATCAGATTGAATGTAAACCAGTTAAAGGTGGCCGGAGGGAAGGAAGCTCAATGGCTATGGACAGAGAATCTGGATGCTGAGGGAGGCGAAGCAAGGGATCGAGCAACCAGAGGAGACTCGAACACGAACAAGTATGATCTCCTCGGACAGTTGCTCCCGGTTGGTGGCAGGCAATTATGATGTCATCGTGAACGAGCCAAGCTCGTTCAAGTCAATTATAAGCGAGTTCCTTCAACGATTCGAGCGGCACGAATCAGAGCTAGCGCAGGCAGAGAATGGATACGTTAGGGAATTTAAATTGCTCAAAGAATATTCTAAGGCTCTAAAGGAGGACAAGTCCAACCTTATTGATGGAGAGCTCGAGTTTAATTTAAGAAAGAACAGATACAAGGACATTCTACCCTTCAATCATACACGAGTCATATTGAGCGGCCAGGAGCAAACTCCAGGCAGCGATTATATAAATGCGAACTATATTCGCGGACCCTCAGGATGCCCGCGCGCTTACATCGCCTGCCAGGGGCCCCTGTCATGTACTCTAAACGACTTTTGGCGCATGATATGGGAATGCGGAGTGCTGGTTGTAGTTATGGCTTGCAATGAAAACGAGTCCGAGAGACCTAAATGCGAATTGTATTGGCCCGAGCAGGTTGATTCTAGTCAGTGTTATGGAAACATCCAGGTGACATTAGTGAAGGTTCGACAAATTTGTGCTGACTTTCTTATCAGAAAGTTCTCTGTCAAATACCTGGAAGCCAGCCACAGTCAAGAAAGTTGCAAGATGGAGCAGATAACTCCGACTAACAATAACAACAATAATAATAATGATTATGATACAAACAATGCCTATGATAACGACTCGGCCTATGGGCAGCGTGATGGAAGGGAGAATGCTTGCAATGGAAGCAACGGGGTGAGTCAAAGGAGGGTGGTCGCCGAGCGAACTATCTGCCAATTCCATTACACCACCTGGCCAGACCACGGAGTTCCAGATTCAGTGCAACCAATATTGGAGCTAGTTAGGCTAGTTCGTGAGGTTCAGCCCGCAGAGGACAAGCCCATTTTGGTGCATTGCAGTGCCGGTTGCGGGCGAACAGGGACCATCTGTTGCATCGACTATGTCTGGGGTCTTCTCAAACGAGGCAAGCTCGACTCTTGCTTTGATTTGTTCAACATAATAAGCGAGTTGCGCCAGCAACGGATGTCCATGGTTCAAACCCTCCAGCAGTATATACTCTGCCATAGAGCTGTGGCAGCCTTATTTATGAACCAACTAAAGCTCATGGACAACCACACGTATGAGAACCTCGATTCAATTGAGGATCTAACGCTAGATGAAATAGCATATGAGGACGATGACGATGAGCAAGATCTCGGACCCGTATTCATCTGAGATTGTTACGGCCGAATTGAGGAGCAGGTTGTCTTGGATAGCTCAGTTTAAGAATTGTTGAAACATTTAATTAGCACTATATTTAAGTATCATCTCTTATAATAATAAATAGTTAACAAATTGCATTTAAATTTTCTTGTACCTACTTCTCTTCATTCCAACTGGATGACTCGGCAAGAACTTTCGAAAGAATCTATTGTAAATCGATAGAACTCAATGCGGACGATAACTGGATGTTTTCAAGCCTCAACATCAATAAATTCAAAAAAGTGTCGCGTATCCATCAAGAGATCGTTGTTACTATTGAAGTTGTTGTTTCCATCAACTTCGTCTTCCTCCGAACCCTCATTCTCAGGTAAGGATGAAGTTCGGCTCTTGTTCAAATAAGCCTCCAATTCGTGTATAAAATCTATCGTTATTTGCTCCTCGTAGCTTGACGTATACATATTAAGTATCTTGATAATTTGAGATGGACGTAGTTTGTTGCAAACCTCTCCGATTGTTGCAATATCCTCGCTCGACTTTCGAGTCTGCAACAATTTGGTCGCTTGAGTGATTGGGTCGAGCTGCTCAACAATCTCGCGCCAATGGACAAAATAACGCTCCCTACACCATTGAACCAAGCAAGAGAGATTGAAACTGATTTGCATTGCCTTCCTAAACTGACAGAGATCTCTTCGAATCAATAATTGATTCAATGATTGAGCGCAAATCAAGTAGAATAGCTGCTTGAAGGCTTGAATGGCAATATCTTCTGGCACTGAGTTTTTGACTATGAGATCTTGGAATCGATCAAGCTCTTTGATCAGATCCTCCATTGGCTGTTCAGTGGGCGTTAGAGATCTTGACTCGAGTGAGGCAAACGGGTCCGGTTGATCTAGGGCCTCATATTCTAACACTGCACTAATTATAAGAGGCTGCACCGTTACGTACATCATATCGACGACTAATTGATACACGCTACCCAGTCTACTGACGTTCTCAGTAATCTGCTCCTTCCTCTCCTCTTTGGCGCTCTCGAGCTCGTTCTGAAGTGAGGTAACCTGGTTTTGTAGCGATACCATTGATGCTTCACGTCGCAGCTGCTCTAAAAACTGCTCGCGCTTAACAAGGAACAATCTACGAGCTAACCAGCCGCGAACATGGCGCTGTATTGTGATTGTGTAATCGCGTAATCTCTGGCTTCTAATCCTCTCCAGATAACCTACTTGACCAGCACGGAAGAATATCTTGGTCTTACCAAATTGGTAGATGGCACTTGCTTTGTTTCCATGCCTCTCAATTAGTTTGTCGATATAATTTTGCTCCTCTTTAGTTCTCAGGTGATAGTAAAGCGAATCGTTATAAGCAATCTGACAAATTGACTCGCAAATGGGCCTCACATCGGTCGACGAGAAGTGTCTCAGAAAACGCGCTGCATCGGAAGCCGTTCGAGACGTATTGTCACCATTGTTGATTGCTCGCCGATTTGCTTCACTTGTTCTGACTAGTTCCTCGAAGATGGGTGTTCCATAAATGAGAACACAATAACGTTTTGCAAAGTCCTTGTAAAGCCAACGGGAGGGGAACCCATTGTTGCTGATACGGATAGTCTCGTAAACTCCGCAAGCTTTCAGTTGTTGGACGGCCCGCTCCTCATTGAACTCAAACGCTTTCTTCTCATCGTTTGGTTTTATACAACGTATATAATGCGGCTCGGTATTGTTAAGGGTCCTAATCAAGGCAGCGAGCGAGCCCCTGAACTGCCAACCTACTGTTGCCGACCTACTGGTCTTGGGTTTCGGTCGTGTGTTAGCGGGTAACTGAGGGTCCTCGAATATGTAGCTTATCACCTCAGATTTACGAAGCAAGTCGCTCTGCTCCTCGCAAATAGTGTCGCGGTTTTTCTCGAGAAAAGTCTCAACAGAGTAGCTAACCTCCTCAGCGTAGTGACATATATTAAAACAGCTTTTATAGTTCATCTTAGGCTTCTTGAAAACGCTCTCTGTCGCTTTACTGGAGAGTTGATCGTACAACTTGGCGCACCAAGACTCATCTGTCCCCTTCGGCATCCGGCATTCCTCATCTAGAAGATTCAATATCCCTATTGGCTTTGATTCAATTATATCAATAACTGGTTGGTTGTCGCTATACTCAATAAACGTCCAATCGATGCCCTCCCGGATATATTCTTCTTGTTCCAGCTTGAAAACATGTTGATTGTATTGTTGCTGCAAGACCTCGTTTGCATAATTTATGCAAAACTGCTCGAAGCTGTTAGTATTAAAGTTCTCGAAGCCATATATGTCGAGTACACCTATAAATTGGGGCTCCTGAAGATGATCCAAGATGGTCTTCTTGCTTGAGGGTGACTTTGGTATGGTTGACTTTTCCTCATTTGTTTCCTTGGAACTGAGAGACAAATTGATTAAACCGACCAACCAGGTGAATAAGCATTCGTATATATGTTTTAGCATTGCATCTCTTCCATATTCGGCGGTTCGCTTGTTCAAAGGTTGCTTGATCACTTCTTTTGATCCGGTTTTAAGTAATTTGGTCGTCAATCTTTCTTTCGTTTCGTCTTGATCTAAGCCTATAAGCTCACAACAAGCTTGAAAGTGGAAATTATCAGTGTCCACCTGGCATCCACTATCATCACCATCATCCAAATTGATAGGTTTGAATTCGATGTTTCCGCCATGCAGTATACCTGCAATGATGCGGTATATTATATCCACTCTCTTTCCGTCGATATTAAGCGTTTTGAGGGCATCATTGAACCTACGTAAATCGTCTCGCGAATCAGCTGGTTTAATGCCGCCAAGGAACTTGAACTCTCTCATCTGATCCACATTCTCTGGCTGAAAGAGCTTTAGATGTGACATCTTACCTGGATTCTTTTGGGCATAGTTCAAGAGTTGATAGAAGATATGAAAGTTTCGCTCCCCTGACTGTTGTTTTGTTACACGCGACTTCTCCAACAGGTAAGTTCGCATATTTGCTCCCAAAATCTTTCTATTATGACGATCGAAGAATATCTGTATGTATTTGCCGAATCTGGAGGAGTTGTCGTTTCTTACGGTACTTGCATTTCCTATTGCCTCCATGATTGGATTGCTAGCTAAAACTCTCTTCTCGATCTGAACTTTTGACTTGCTCGAGGCAATGGAGGCCAGATATCGCATGGCATGTTTCGCGGAAACGGTCTTGCCAGCTCCGCTTTCTCCTGACACGATGATAGACTGATCCCTGAGATTACGCTCCAATTTAGAGTAGGCATCCTCGGTGACCGCGTAGATATGCGGATCTAGCTGGAGGTAGACCGAATGAGAGGCCGAGTGATAAGTCTCCACCGCCTGGTCACCGTAAATGTCCTGCTCCTGATAAGGATTGACAGCAACGAGGGCGATACCACACCATGTATAAATGGACCTCTCGTGGATGTAGCGCCTCTTGATTGTGTTTAATGTTTCCTCCATTGTGTTTGCGTTCCTATGTTGTCACTTCGATCTTGATTGCTATTTATAACACCTCTGAGAGCGAGGATCCTGAAATCAGGTGTTCAGAATTTTTAATGAGATTTCAGTCTTGCCTTTCAACAATTCCAGACTCGCGAAACACCAAGAGCTCTTGGCGGCTTCGGCAAACTTACGAGTGTAGGTACGTTGCGTTTTCGTCTTAAAAATCAAAACAACTAATGAGTAATTCTACTAGCCCTACAACTCACCGACAGTGACGGCGGCGGTTGCGATGACGACTCCTCACCTGTTTGTGTCCAAGGAGTTCAACGACGATAAGCGGTAAGAGGGAGGCTTATCAGACGGCCACTCGCATACTCTTACGCACACATCCGAAGTAGCTGAACGAGATGATCTAACAAGTGTTGTTGTATGCAGGCGCTGCTCCAGGTAATCTAGGTTTCTGAGCCAGGCCGGCGAAGCTTTATTGTCTAATTCTAAGAGATAGCCATTCCGACAAGCGAGACACTCGTTGGGTCTGAATCTGTTATCGTGACTGGCTTGAGCGGTAAAATGTAGAGGAGAGGGATTGACCGATTGTTTCACATCGAACCCAGTGTAGTCTGGGTATGAGTCATCCTAGTGGTCAACAACAGGTAGGGAAACAATCGCCAGGCTTGGCAGAAACGACCAACGCAACTTCTGCGAGAAAGACTCGCGATCTGCTCGGCAAATACCTCACTTGTTATGTAAGAGGGTGTTAGATTTATTTCTTTCATACATCCTGGGCACGTATGTTGACATCGTGGCCCAAGTTTGAGTTTATCTGTTGCTCAGAAGTAGAGGCTAGATTATAGTTATCGCTCAAGCTGATGTTCGATTGCGTTGAATTTGCAACTATATTGTTATTTGTTGGACTGTGTTCGATATTGTTCGGTGTATTGCTCGAAGTTGCCAGGGTTATTAGCTCCCTATATCTTGTAAGTGTATTGTCATCATCTGGCACAGCTGCGAAATTATGTAACTGAGCCATATGAATCTTCTCCTTCCATTTGGCCCTCTCCATTGGACTCTGAGAGGCGAATTCGTAAATTCTTGAATCTTCCTTACATTTGCACAGTAGGTAGAAACCATTCTCATCTGTGGCTGTGTCCCTGGTCGCCAGGTGTTCATCGATGTTGAAGATTGGCGAAAATTGATTTGCTAGTTTACCATCCGTTCCCGTGAAATACTTGAGCTTATATTTGTCCTGCCCTTCGCGGGTTAATATAACAAGATAGTGTGTCAATAGAAGGACGTAAACCTCAAAAGATCTTCTAGCCAATCGCAATGTTAATGGTCCCTCGTGAACCAATTGTTGTGTCTCTATATCAATCACAGGTAGTGTAGGATGCTTGTCTGTCTTCTTCCATATCTCCCTCAGCTTGTTGTGCGAGATTGCTCGCTTAACAGCTTCATTTACACGTATCAAAATCTGCCGACTCTTGTGTAATGCCCTACTAATGCACAATCTTTCATAAGCGTAGTCATCTTCGATTGTTGAATCGACTGCAAATTCGTCATGATTATCAGTTGGTGGCGCTACTTGTTGATCTGTTGTGGCCGCAATTTGTTGTTCCACAAGTTCTGGATTGTCTGAAGATGGACCATCGGTTGCCGTAGGATTTACTAGCGCGGTCGAAAGAGAAGCCGCTATTGAATCTTCGCTCAGAGATTTAGAATGTATTCCACTTGAGGTTCCTGTTGGGGTTGCTTTGAGCAAATTTTCCAATAAAAGAGGGTACTTTGTCAGGCGCTGAAAACAAGATGCCAATAAATCTTTGATTCCCAATCTACCTAACATTTGTTGTGTCGCAACTTGAGCCAAAAATTCGCCCGCCTTGGTATCCTTACGTGTAAATCTATTTAACAATTCTGTGTTGGTCGATTGACAGGCACAAAATATGCTTGCTGCTTTTTCAAGACGGATACCTAGTTCACCATGGAAGATTTCCACTAATGCTTTACCCACAAGTGGTTCTTTATGGCACTCGGAGACATTTTGCTGCGCGGCTGAAAGAATCTTATAAATTTGCCGGTGTATTTTGAATAACGTTTTGTGACAAGAGAATACCATTCTCAGCTGCTCGATGGGCACTAGACCCTCAGCCTTGATTGGTTTGTATAACAGATCATTCAGATGCTTTAGTCGCTCAGTGTGTGTTTTCTCGGTGTCAACTAATTCTCGGATAATCTCTAACCTTCGAGTTGTATGCCGGAGTTTTGTAGCGGCGCCTCGAGAATCCGAGGCTGAGATAGAAGTATTTGCAAAGCCTGTTGTGGATGTATTAGCACCGCCTACTGACGAATTGGACGTGTTCATAGATATACAATCCAATCGGCTGGAACCATGTTCATCACAGTCTGAAAGGTCACTACTTGATGGCGATGATGAGAGCGAAGAGGGTGTTGTCTGACTATTAGCTATGGTGAGTGATCTCAGGTCTTCAACAAGTCGTGAACGTAGATTTCTGGCCTTGTATTTGCCGCTCATTGATCTGGTTGACATTTTGCTGCTCGATCTTGAGCGGACTATGGGCTGACTAGGGCCAGACTTCGATGTTGCTTGCTGTTCTTTGATTGAGAGAGAAGAATTTGCTCGATTACTGGATGAGATAGCCTCTGCAGCCTTCTCCGACGCAGTCTTGTAGTAGTAATAAGGATTGTCTCTGGTGCTTGCCTGGTTTCTTGTATGCCGCAATTTTGGTTTGCCACCACTTGTTGGTGACTGTGTGGTGATGGTTAGTAGGGGACTTGGTCCACTTACAATAAGCTTTGACACTCCAGTAGATTGATGGGCGCTCGGGGTTACAGCGATCGCATCTGAGGAAGCCTGCAGCTGCTGCTGGTTATCCTGAAATAGATCGTCGCCTATGTCAAGTAACCAATTTAAATTTGTGGAGATGGAGTGAGAGTGGCTCGGACGCTGATTTTTGGGATGGATCTTCATGCTGGTTGCCGCTATGTTGTTGTTAGCACTTGAGCTGCCCGATTGAAGGCCACTACAGTTCGTTTCAATAGCTTGTGATCCGCTAGGGATAACAGTGAATAGTTCTGTAACGACAGATTCGGGTGAATGAAGCGTTAAATTAACGAAAGGGGTACAGTTTTGAATCATATGGACAACTTTTTGGTGGTCGTAGGACCTAACTAAAGTGCCATTCACTTTTATAATACGATCATGTTTCCTAACTCCAGCCTTCCAAGCTGCTCCATTTTCGTGTACACAGTCGACGAAAACTGGGTTTTCCCCACCAACTCGAAGACCAAACCCATTCTCATCTCGATGTATGATGACTGATTTCTCTTTAAACCTAATCTGAGGGTCCATACCTGGCTGCTAACCGAGATCGATGCTCTCGATATTGAATCGAGAGGGGCCGATTTGCGTTATGAGTGCTTTGGATGCGAAAGTTGCAAACGCGATCTATACGGACTAGTTCTTAAATATCCATGCTAAATGTGGAGCCAAGAACAGATACATGAACTGTTTGAGGTATATGTCGAATATTCAGACTTTTTGCTGTCACAAGTATCACCATTTGGAAAATCGATAAGATTGTGTTAGATCATGATAGAGTCTCGGACTTGGTTTTGTTTAGCGATGCAACACACCTGTTGTGCATTTTCGCCAATGGCTAGAGCGAGTACTATAAGGAGAGAAGTATCCAAGGGAGATGTCAGTGATAACCCCGCTGTGAGCGAAAAGAAGACTTGGTTTTTGCGAGCGCAGAGCCCATTTTTCGGAAATCACTGTAGAGAGAGGAATCGGTTGCACATACAGTCTCGCATGAGAGGCTCTCGCATCTCTCGCTAGATCATATAGCCGATTTTCTGAGGGGATAAAATTTCATGCTGAACAGGGTTAATTTACGCGTGTCCACTTGATTGTGGTCAGTCTATTAGCGTCCACACCAAAAATCGTTAGCCGACCGGTTATGGTTAAACTCTAGACCTGCAAATTTAATGGTTAGCTCAGCTGATATGGCCGAGTAGTGCAAAAGCTCATATTCGCCTTCATCTCATGTTGCGGCCCAGATGGATGGTCTTGATCTCTCAGTCATTGACAAGATAGACCAGGATGTCTTCAATTGTTCACCAGCTGATAGCGAGGACGATGAGCCGGAGCTACCCACTCCGGACTGTATCGGTATCGACTCAGCTGTCCAGGATGAAGAGGAGCTGCGTCTGCGGCTAGAAGGCGCAAAACAGATAGTGAAAAAGAAGACCAAAAGCGAGATTGAACGCGAGCTCGAGCTCAAAGTTCTTAAACCCGACTCAATCAGGCGCCAAATACTTGAACAATCCATGAATGATGCCAACAAAAGCCCTGGAAGAGAGAAAGGCCCACCAGTTACGAGTTGTGACCAGTCAAATGCCAGTAGATCTCATGTTATGAATATAGTGGAGAAGGCTGGTATGCATGGCATAGATAAAGAGAAGATCAACGAGATAATCCATGAGGCCTCTCGGGGGAGCTTGTTCTATAAGAAACAGGCTCAAAGGCAGGCGGAGATCCATAAGAGCATCGAACGGATGCTCAATAAAGTCAAAGCAGCAACTCCACTCCAAGTGACAAATGCCAAAATAACTTGTGATAGGATGATTGAGGAACTCGAAAAGCAGCGTCTCTTTAACAAAATCATCGTCCACTTTGATCTCGATATGTTTTTCGCAGCGGTAGAAATAAGGGATAATCCAGAGTTAGCAGACAAGCCTGTGGCAGTGGGTGGTGATTCTATGATCTCGACCTCTAACTATATCGCAAGAAGGTTTGGAGTACGAGCAGCTATGCCCGGATTTATCGCGAGAAAGCTTTGCCCGGATTTGATACTAATAAAACCAAACGGAATCAAGTATCGACAGTCCTCCGCCGAGGTTTTTTCAATCTTGGAACAGTACGACCCCGAGCTAACTGGGATGAGTCTCGATGAAGCCTATCTTGACCTGACAGATTACGTCAAAAATTCACTAGAAAGAGACGGGCACGAAATCCAAGAGTACTATAATGGAACTTTGCCTAAAATATGGTGGTCTCGCGCTAACGAAATCGTTGAAGAGATCCGTGCTTCGATCTATAGTGCAACAAAGCTAACTTGCTCCGCTGGCATAGCATGCAATACTTTACTAGCCAAGATATCTACAGACATCAACAAGCCAAATGGCCAATTTATGGTTGAAGGTTATCCTAGTGATATTAACGATTTCATTGGCAAGACGCCCGTTTCAAAAGTGTCCGGAATAGGAAAAGTGTCGAGCCAATTTTTGAGCGCTCTAAAGATTGAGACATGCGGCGATATATACGAGAAGCGGCATTATTTGCCCCTTGTGTTCTACGAGATAAATGTCAAGTTTTACCTTCGTGTCGCCCTTGGGGACGGCTCTACCTGTATAAAATCAGACGAGCATAGAAAGTCTAAATCTGTCGAGAGAACTTTCACGGCAGTAAAAGATCCTCTCATACTATTAGATAAACTCGATAGTATTTGTGATGAGCTCTGTATGAAATACCTAAAGCCATATAGAATAAGAGGTAGAACAATAACGATAAAATTGAAGCGAAACACTTTCACTACCACCACCAAAAGTTACAGCATGCTCGTACCGACCAATGATAAGCTAGTGATATATTCTGCGGCCAAAAACTTGTTGATCTCAGAAATCGCAAACGAGCCACCGGAAATCAGCTATAGATTACTAGGTGTCAAATTATCCAATCTAGCGGATGACGGTGTCAACACAAATCAATTAACTATTGATGCCTTGCTCAGAAACCAGGAGCTGAGTAAATCTCGTACATCGGATTCAAAAGTAGCTGGGCAAGATAATGGCAAAGCTGAATCAAGAGTGGAAAACGAAGACGGACTTGATAATGTCGAGTCAACTATAAGTGAGAAAGGACTAAATCCGGCTCAAAATTTAGCTGATGTTGCTGATAGTGATAAAAAGAAAACAGCAACCAAGCGCATCGAAGACTTTTTCTCCGCTAAGCTTGATAAGACCTTCTATGATTCACCACCTGATTGTCCTATGGAAGAGGCTCTGTCGAATCAAACTGACAGCCCTGATACTTCTGTAAAAGATGGATCGAGCCCGAATGGGCTAGATACAATCTGCGAATTCGACGAGGCATCGCGAACAGAGCGGCCGCCAAATCAGCCCAATCATGAGGACTACCACTGTCCATACTGCTTCAAAACCTCGCCAGATTTCGTATCGTTAGAAGCCCATGTCGAGAAGTGCAGTCTCAAGATATCCATCGATGTAAACAAATCCCTTTATTCGCAGAGGCCAACCGTTAGACCACTGAATTCGTCGACTGACTCTCATGGAAGCGCTAAATCAGAGGGCAAATTCACTGTTCTCCGCCAATCAGCCAAGAAAGTGAAGAGGAAGCGAAATTCAGAAGATATGAAGTCCGTATCCCCGAGCGCCTCGAGCTTTGACCAATATCTCTCCACACAGCCCTCAAGTTCCTGGAATATTGGAAAGAAAGCAAAGACTTCCTTTTATCAAAAATTCATCGAATCGAACTCTCAAAGATTATCACAGTCGCCAAGGGTTGAGCCTATGCAGTGTCCATATTGCATGCACGGATTCTTAAGTTTCGAGTCGCTCGAGAATCATGTAATTATGTGTGCAAAGAACACAGCCGGACAGTGACACGTAATTGTAGCAGAAGATTGTCACTATCGATGGAAATAAATCACGAAAGTCCCCTAACTTCCTTCCTCGAAACCGTGTTCTCGATTTTGAATGTAAGCTCTGATAGTTAATCTTAACTTGTCCCCGCCGCAAAGGGCGATTGAGGCTCGTTCCCTTATCTGGGATGCAGACCGAAGGTCGGTTGGAAGATCTATCATTGCTGGACTCAGCGGGCAACAAGGGAGATACGAGTTCCGATAAATGTAGCGGTCGCTTGTCAGCGGTTGACGCTTTTCTATATGGTCTCCCAGCAGGCATATTCATGTCAGGAATTCTGCTTGTAATTTTTATACTGTTTGGAAATTCGATCACCGGTAGAAATGTGCGAAAGGAGCAGGCTAGCGCTTCCTCAAACACTCGAGCCAATAGGCGGGATATCCTAGGTAAGAAGAACAAACGTGGACCGCCACCAAGTGTGGACCTGAGACCCGTTGATATGAATCAGATGGCCCTCCGTGAGGATGCGCCTGACGATATCAGAGCAATGGCTTTGGCTGGCAAGTTGTCAAAGATCAAAGTCCCATCGAAGCAATCAATCTAGTCATAATGTATTCATCGTGCCCGGAAAAAACTAAGGCGTTTATGATTGATTATCCCCAAATTACAAGAATGCGAACGTCGTTGATGAAACTAGATGCCAAAAATACGTCTAGCTGTCCGTTGAGCCATTGATTCCATACTGTCTTCGTTTGTAGATGAGATCCTCTGCATAACCAGGTTGGGGTCTATCTCTAAAATGAGTCCTCCGTCACATATTTCATCCAGCGCCATTATGACACGACTAAGGTTGTCCAACACAGTGTTACTGTTCATATTGTTGCTTGCTAGTGAGCTGACTACCTCAACAAGACAATTGAGTACACTTTCTAATACTAGTGGGTTTTCACCATTTCCCCCGGCGATATATATATGTGAATCTGTAATAAATTTGTGGACGATTAGTAGCCCATCCAAAACGATTATCTCGTCTTTTGCCTTGGGTGTCTTAGTTTTGGCAAACAGGCGTCGTTCAAATTGTTTTGAGTTAAGCTTATCGTCATAATACTTGGATAATATCCGCCGACCATCTATCTGCAAGATTATGACGGCTTTAACAGTGTTCAATATATTCATCTTGAGGGGGAACAACGATGGATATGGTTTTTAAGTATTGAAATGATTATATCTGATGATCATGTAGGCTTGGACACGTTCGTTCCTAGACCATGATGGATACCGGTTTTGTCTTGGTATGTCTTACGCATTCGTAAACTCGCCCCGTTTCACCGGTATCGTGGGTTGCCCGAAAACAAAATTTTTCCCTTTTCATTTGTGTAAAAGAAACAAACACTAGCGGCTGCGCGGTGGTTGTTTCCAGGACAGCTGATCGACGTCCAGAACTGAATGAATGAACCAAGATTGTAACGGATGGTAGCTTCTACAATTCATCAAAAGCGATCTAGTTTAATAATTTCTGTCATGAGTTCACACCTCTGCGAAGTACGACAAGTTAAAACCTAAGGCAAACGTTATGGTTCGGTCTCTCCACCATTGTATACTCATGGTAGATCAAATATAGAAATGCATCAAGAGAATTTTCCTTGAGCTGCCTCTGTTACTCATTCAGAGTTCCAACTGAACATCCGCCATGTCTTCGACAGAGTGTAAACGATTGATGTTCCAACCCTTCTCCTCGATCATAAATCCGGGATTTTGGCAACAACTGACCACAAAGAAACTAAACGAGCTAAAATTGAGCAAGGAGCCGCTGCCAATTCATGGCTCATACTCTTGCAGTAAGTTGGATACACAGATTGTTTCGTCACAAGGTGGTCTCTTGATAACACTAAGATTTTTCCACAGACCTCTCCGAAAATTTGCCATGCCTCGCCTCATTCGATCACGGTTCATTCCATAGCCAACTAGGATCAGACACTAAAGCATCATGTCCGCTTGTTGGGGAAGTTATTTGCACCAATATCATGCAAGAATTTCTTGACTTTGATAAAAAGGCACTCATGGAGCGTCATGGAATGGACATATGGAAAGCAATCTATGATGGTACTGCTCTTGTTGACCCTGAGAGATACCTTTCTAGATTCGGACTCATAGTTTATGCAGACTTGAAGAAATACAGATACTACTATTGGTTCTTCTTTCCTGCCATCAACTATCCGAAGGACACCTGTTTTGCATATCGAGCGAATCCGAACTCTTCCGGATCAAAATCCGACCCACTCTCGAGTCAACCTATTCGGGACATCCTAGATGAGAAGGCGTTGCATGCTTTAGAGTTGGAGCTCGATAAACCAGCGAGCGGAAGAGGCTTCCAACGAGGATATTTCATTCTGAAACACTTCAAAATCAGTCCTGACGGTCAAAGTCGTATCGCAGCGTTTCCATTGTCCCAATATAATGAAGCAAAGCAATCTGAGGCAAACCAATACGACTGTGATCTATACTTCGCTTTCAGCGATCCATCAGCTAATCCTCAACATCCAGGCTGGGTGCTGAGAAATTTCTTGTGCCTTATAGCTATCCAGTTCCAACTCGAAACTGTCAGGATAATCCGCCTCCGGAGAGGCCAGACTTCAGCAAGGTCAAAAAGTGCTCTTGATCGTAGCATGGTAATTCATGTCAGATTGAATTTAGATTCGAACTATGCCGTGAAAAGTGAAATACCAGTATGCCCATCGATCACGGGATGGGAGAAGGATGAATCGCAGCAGTTGGCGCCCAAACGTGTTGACTTGTCGAGTCTGCTCGATCCGAAAAAGCTTGCAGAAGATGCAGTGAGTCTTAATCTACGGTTGATGAAGTGGCGCTTATTGCCGAGGCTGGATTTGGACAGAATATCTGGAACTAGATGCCTCCTTCTCGGGTGCGGCACCCTAGGATGCCATATTTCGCGTGGTCTTCTAGCCTGGGGAGTGAAGAATATAAGCTTAGTAGATAATTCAATGGTATCATACTCAAACCCGGTGCGTCAGACGTTGTTTGTATTCGATGATTCCGCCAAGACTGGTGTTTATAAGGCAGACGCCGCTGCAGCTAGCCTCAAGAAGATACAGCCCTCCGTAAATGCCAAGGCTTATATCTTGTCTGTGCCTATGCCAGGTCATCACATAACTCTTAAAGAGCAGGAACAAACCGAAAAGGATGTAAAACTTTTAGAAAAGCTCATAGATGAACATGATGCCATCTTCTTGTTGACGGATACCCGAGAAAGCAGGTGGCTACCCACAGTCATAGCGATAGCGAAACAAAAGCTGGTCATCAATGCTGCCATAGGTTTCGACACATTTTTACTTCAGAGATACGGCATTCGCAATTACTCAACAATCACCCCTGTATCAACCTCTCATGGTCCAGAACATCAACCTTCAACTATCGATCGTGAGCTACCTTTTAAGTCTAGAAGTGACAGTTTTCTATTGGAGAGCAACAAGTTGGGATGTTATTTTTGTAACGATATCGTCGCACCAGGAGATTCGACCCAAGATCGAACATTGGATCAACAGTGCACTGTATCACGTCCCGGAGTTGCCATGATGGTGTCAGCCATGGCTGTTGAGTTGCTCGTGTCCATAGTAAGTAGCAGTGCGGGTGCAATGACCCCCGCGCCGATAGATGCTCATGAAGACTCGTTCATAGATGAAGAAAGCTATGGGAGCGAACTTGGTATTGTACCCCATACTGTCAGAGGTAACGTATCTCGTTACCATGTTTACATGCCAACATCTCCATGCTTCGTCAAGTGCTCTGCTTGCTCTCAAGCTGTTATTGAAGCCTACAACTCATCAGGTTTTGAATTTCTGTGGCGGGTTTTCAGTGATCCGAGCTACTTGGAAGAGATTGCCGGCTTGAAGGATCTGCAGAATGTTGATGATAACGTATGGGCTCTGGACAGTGATGAAGATGCTGACGAAGTAGACTTTGCCGCGAGCACAACCCAAAGCGATAGTAAACTTCTTTAGTGAGGTGTCAATCATAGGGTTGATTCATTTCTGGGGTTTAGACTTTTTTGGATAAGACTTCTTTGCCTTGTTCGATTTCTTGGTAACCTTATTGCCCGCTTTGACGCTTTCGATAGATTTCACAGTGACGGTTGGTTTCCGTTTCATCTTTTTCGAGGAATCCTTATAGGAATTCGGCCTACCCACTTTGTCAGCTTTCTTATTGGCCTGATCGCGTATTGCTTGATTTTTTCGTTGAGAATTCACTAGTCTGGTTTTCTTCTTGTTGAGAGCGACCAAGTTTTCGATGCTGAATTCCACTATGGGTCTTTTGTCTTTTGTGAAGACGTTTGGTTTATTATTCAAGTTTCTGAGGGCGAATAGGGCGTGCTCGTGCTTGCTGAAAGCGACGAATCCGAACCCTTTGGAATCAGCCAACTTTCCACCTCCCTTCTTGTTCCTCATAACTCGGCATTCCACTATCTTTGCATTAGGATGCTCAGTTTTCACACAATCGGCAAAAATTCGTCTCAATCTCTGATCGTCGACTGAGGCAGGTAAATTATGAACACATAGGCGAGTATCACTTACAAAATTGTGCAAGTTCTTCAGCAAATCCTTTTTTCTGGTGTCTAGAACCCTCCTCTTCTCAAGATCACTCTTCGATAGATCTTCCGCCTCCTGACTATTTGGATTTATGTAGCCCTCTCTCGCAAGATTGAGATTCCTCTTGTCTTTCTTCGAATCTTTCTTATTTTTGGCTTCGTTCAACTTTTCACGGCTTATGGCTGGTAGTACTATAAGATTACGACCCTCCAAGTGGAACTTAGTTTGTAGGCTCTTGTCTTTGAACTCTTGAAGACATTTTGCAGCATCCTGGGGATCTTGGAACTTGGCAAACGCAGTTCCCTTCGATTCGTCAGTCTCCTTATCACGACACACCAAACAGTAGACAGTTTTTCCGAAACTGCTCTCGACGAAATCCTTGAGAGTTTCTTCTTCAGTGTCGAAAGAGAGGTTTCTTATAAAGATGGTATCATTTTCGTCGTTTGACGATTTTGTTGGCGGCACTCTCTTCTTCGGACCTTCACTGTCGTGGTTACCATCAGAGTCTCGAGCCAATTTTCGTTTAGGCATTCTGTCTAGAGAAGAGGGATATTTATTTTAGTCATGTGGCACATACTCATTGTCAAGAAGGACAATGTTCAACAACAATAAACCGGTGCATCCCGGGTACGTGCTCGGCCCCACATGGAAAATTCAACAATCGATTTATGTAGTAGAAAAATCGCTCTATAGATATGTGCGCCTTCGTAGCTCAGTGGTAGATGCGCCAGTCTAGTAAACTGGAGGCCGAGGGTTCGAACCCCTCCGAAGGCATTCTTTTTCCGATCATTCCAAAACAATCTCCACCATCATGCTGACAACCGAAAAGATTTTGGGCCCGAATGGGGACATTTATTATCTTACGCTACTCCTCAACCTTGTTCAAGTTTTTCCAGGGCTTCAAGGTTGGAGCAATCTAATTCGTGTATTGGTTGTTGGAAATGAGCTTGTAAAATTTCGACCATCTTCCTCTCATCTAGTGTTGAGATCATATTTATAGCTAATCCATCCCTTCCGAACCTACCGGTCCTACCGATTCTGTGTAGGTATGTTTCTTTATCTACGCCTGATTTGTCAACCGGCAGGTCATAATTAACAACAACAGTTACCTGGTCAATATCTATTCCTCGTGCCATCAAGTTGGTAGAGATTAGAACCCTCTGCTTCCCCTCCTTGAAGTCCAGTAACGCTTGATTACGTTCTTCAACAGTCAAATCACCGCTTATCAATCCAACTTGGTGACCGTCGTTGCGTAGTTTCTGTGCCAAGAAATTAGCCGACTTTCGTGTCTGACAGAATATAAAGGTCTGCCCGATAGATATCGTTCCGAAAATGTTCGCTAGTGCTCTATATTTGTCCTCTTCAGTTCGGGTCACAACATAGTATTGTTGGATGTTGGCCAGAGACTGTTCTTCGCGCTTTAGATGTATTTCGACTGCATTTGGTACGATATCGGTGGCAAAATTTCTTATTTCATCGTCATATGTGGCACTGAACAGCAAAATTTGACAGTCCTTGGGAAGGGCTCTTCGCATACGCATTGATTGGGCTTTATGTCCCTGAGTATCTATCATGACATCCGCTTCGTCAAGTACATATACCTTTATCTTGCTCATATCTACGTTCCTATATTTTAAGGTCGAATCAACCATGCGGCCAGGAGTACCAATGAGAACCGTCTCTGTCCACTTGGTGTTCGAGATTGGCTCGCCTTTTGCCACCAGCCTGAACGTAATCTCAGGCTTGAATTTCGCCATTGCTGTGGCAACCTTGAATGTTTGGACGGCTAACTCGTATGTCGGTGAAAGTATGATGACCTGTGGGTACATTTGAGAAACGTCGACTCGAGAAAGTGAAGCCAGGACAAAGGCAGCTGTCTTGCCAGTTCCTGATTGTGACTGAGCAATCATGTTTTTCTTTTCAGTTATAAGGATGGGCAAGGCTGTTTCCTGGATTTTGGAGGGCTTGGAGAATCCCATTTCGTACACACCCTTAAGGAGAGCGTCGTCGAGATTTAGCTCTTCAAAACTCTTGACACTGTAGAGAGGACTGTTAGGGTCACTTCGGACGATCTCTACATCGTTTGTTGAATTCAATAGTGACGTTCGTATGTATTTGTTCATGAGACTGAAGTCGGCCTTAGTTAGTTGCTCCTCGTCCACCTTGGATGCTGGTTCCTCCTCGATCTTGACCGGCTGTTCAACGTTACCTTGGACCGGCTTTTGCTGCTGCTGCCCCTCCTTGGCCTCGACGGTTGGCTGGTCGCCCGTGGTATGCCCGGTCGCAATCATTGTTATTTGATGAGATAAAATTCTGTGGAGGTTGAGGGAGAAAGGGACTTGATTGGTTCGAACAAAAGTCTCGAAGATAAAGTTGAAAGTAGCGGCTTCAGAATGAGCGCCCGAGTATGGGATTTAAAAACTTACACTCGTGCATCACCAGCCAGAGGCGCGCAAATCAAATATTTTCGGTCGCTGATTTAGCGAAACTTTATTCAAACCTTGGGAGCATCGACTTAGTGTCGGAAAAATCAAACTTGCACATGTTTTTAAATCTACTGAGAGTCCTCTCGTAAAGGGTCTCCGTGCTTATCTCGAACTCCAGTCCCGTAGACCATCAACTCAAACAAGCATAGGTTTCTGGTTGAATTTCACAATGCCTCCAACTCATGAGATGGCCTACTTTCCAACTTGTAGACGGAACTCCGCTCAAATTCGAGCCCAGTCCAAGTTCGTCGCTATAGCTAGGGGTCTCAAAGAATTCATAGACCCTAGCTTGACATTTTCAGACCCCAAGGGTTTATAAAAGACACGGGCTATTTTGTGTCAACTTCGCGCAGTAGGTTGTCTCCATGGTTATACGTTTGGAACGCATCCGATTGGTCAACTGTTATTGATCCCATATCTGTACCGAGAGTCGCTTTCAGATGCTAGATTATTCTCTGTCTCTATGACATAGAGTCGTGCCTTGTAAGAATCGTCGCGATGAACTGGACCGCGTTCATCATGTTCAGCAGCTCGATTATTGCATTCATATTCATAACCAAAGTGGACCCGCACGATGACTCCCAACAGCTGACGATTCGCACCAAGCTAGAAGCCTAGATTCTAACGGGTCAACATCAGTGTCAGATGAATGTTTAACATTGATAGCGTGTCTGTGGCGAGTCGGAAAGTTATGATGTGGTTTTCGGAGGCCAAAACCTGTCAGCACCTCACAAATAAGGACTAAGCTCTTCCAGGCGCTCGATTTCGCCCATTAAATCATGCAAAATCTCGTCAGCAATCGAGGCAGTTGCATTGCGCCAGTTGGATGGGGTCCACACACCAGCACCTGCAAACTGAGTCGAACACAGCTCTGCGTCATCGGACGATGTGTTGGTCCCGCTCACATCGGCAGTTATGGCGTTAGCAAAGCACCAACTCAGGTCTCGAGAGGCTAAACATGGAAGAGGGCCAAAGAGAGGTTGTGAGCAGGTGAGGACGGTTGGGTAAACTCGTGATGCGCTATCACAACTCAAATGACTAAACGAATCAAACTCGAACATCTCAGTGGCCAGCAAATGATGTTAACCTTTCGGTCGGCGTGTTTGCATTCGGCATGACAAGATGGAGAATCCTGGAAGCCGACTGGTTTACGGGAGCTCAGATTTGAACTGAGTGACTGCATTGAAATGGGGCCGAAGATTTAGGTCAGCCTAATTGAGTATAAAGTTGGAAAGAAGCCGCCTGTTTGGGATTTGGAATCTAAAGCTAAAGACTACATGTGTGTATTAAGAGAAACCCGATGGGTGCAAATCATAAATGCACAAGCTTCGCTTGGCAGCTTGGCAAGAAAAGGAGAATACCAGAGTGAAAGTGGTTGCAAGTTTACCCTCGTTTGTCGGTTATGGGGGAGTGAGCAAGTGCGTTTAACGATTATTATTCTGATTCCTTTAGAGGCGGAAGGAGGCATGATTTTTACGCGATTCTTGGTGATAAAGTTCAACTTTTGACACTTGAAATAGATTTAGAAGTCACTTATGACAGCCCCGAATCAAGAAAATAACTCTACACCCAATACTAGAGCCTTGAGTGCCCGGTCGTCTTAAAATGGAGCGGAAGTTGTTGTAAACTTGCGATAAACATTATCTACTGCCAACTCTAGGAGGCTAGTTTGTGCCGAAAGTGGAAAGAGCTATCCAGCTAGCCAGATCTATCTTGTCCAATCAATTTGAATCAATTTAAATCCAACTCCAAGCTGTTATCCCAATTCCATTACGATGGCGATTGTTTTAAAGTTCAATTTTTGCTGTTCCTCACAACAATAAGACCTCGGCTCACATGGAACTATAAATAAAAGCTATCCATCCTCGAGCTTAAAAGCTGGCTCTTGGTCTCTTCGAAAAAACAGGCTCACATTTCATCCTGGCCGATTGAATTCAATGTTAACATCGTTTACTGTCGTTGACTTGTGTAATCAACGTTCGCCATTCCAATATAATAGACAGATTAGCGTCATCTCAAAAGTGATTTATTGGAGCCTCCAAGTGCAATAAATAAAATTGAACTCGCTTCCTCCAAGGACCAAAATGGTCAGAGGCGAGGAGGAAGTTGATCGCTCGTTTTCTTAGTCGCAACCTGACGAATTGCCGCCTAGCTCCTGTCTCGCCCTCTCGGCCTCTCGACCTCAGGATAGTTGGGCGCCCAATCAGCTTGCTTGGCTAAATCCTAGAATAACAATCGCCAGCTGTCTCTCAGCCAACAGCCAGCTCAAAAGGCCAACTCGGTGCCAGCTCAATCTTCCTCGTCTTGGGTGGTCAGTCGATGAGATAGAAGTTTTCACCGGCTACAGCTAGATAGATATATTCCATTCGAGTGGTCGGAAGAGGGCCTCAATTGGTCAAGCCTAGGCAGAGAGGAGAGAAGGGGTTCAGTGGACAAAAGGGAGACCAATTTCGGGCCTTTTTATATCACACAAATTGATAAAAATTGTTTTATATCAGCATCAATCATTGAAACGTTGCAAAATTATATATAAGCGCCTCTCGCTCGCCGTTGCAACCCAATTCCCGCTGGGATTGTGGCTCCGGAGGGATTGAAAAAGATTGATTTATGGGCCCCAACAAAGTGGGCTCCGACGTTGTGTGGAAGCGAGAGCAGCTCGACCTGGTTGACCAAAGGCATCCTATCCCAATCGGATTTGTTGTGCGCAAAAATGGGGTTGTCATTTGGTCAAATGATTCAAGTGATGTTTTGCTTTCGCTGAGTGTAGATTGAGGTCTACTCTTATAAGCTAAGACACTCGCTTGGCGGGATTCCCACCAGACAGGTGAATTGTTTGCATCCTGAATGTGTTGAAAATGTTTACAGAGAATACAAATTGGGCAACATTTTTGAGTGCTCTGATCCAGAACCCTAGTTCTGGTCCAAAAGTGAAGATCAAGAGTTTTCGACGGATCACCTGACCTGCCAGACTATGAAGGCTTCGGCAACAAGCCCAGCTGCAGGCTGCCCTGTTTGGTTGGTTAGATGACCTCAACGCGGCCTTTATCGAATATTTTCACAAATACGCCCAAACTCTTTGATACTCTGAAATCGACCTGATTGCAAGTTTAATATACGAACGCACCAGGCCGGCTTAGGGGGCATGTCTGGCCAAGCTTAAGCTGTTAACCCTCGGCAAGCACGCAAAAGCGGCTCCACCATGTCGCCTTGGCCCATGAGCTATGAAAGACAACAGCTCCAATAGCGGAGAGGAGAGGTGAGCGAGGTCATGAGCAACGCGGAAGAGGAAGTAGAGGTTGCACAAGGAAGGCGGTCTTGGTTCGCGTGCTGAACTACTTATTAAGGCGTAAGTTGGCTAGTTTGTTAATCAGTAATCCCCCTTTGCAATGGAAGCCTCACCTGTCATGACGGATATCCATCCTAACGCTCGATCGTAGCGAAAGTTCTCTGGAAGATGCGCCAAAGTCAATCGCCGATGCAATAAGAAGCCTCTGCTTTGAATGGATGAAGGTAAAAGGGGATGTTCATGTTAGTTATTGAAACTAGCCGAACTTGAACTTGTGCGCCTGCAAGGCACATCTATTTGCTCTCCCCCTCTTTGCGAGTCTTTGAGGGTTACGATGGAGGATCCTGTTAAAAAAGCTTTGATTTTTACTTGTCGTCAGCGGCAAGCAAACTGCAGCCAGGTAAAGGATTGTTTCGTGGCAGTTGAGCGAGTTGGTGGCCAAAGTGGCGTCCAGTTGCCAGGCACCGGCTCTTCCCATTCACTTGCAAACAAATGCGGCCACCAACTATCCAATACTTGATTTATGTCCATAGATAGATTTTGTGCATGCAATTGCGAGCCAGATCCAGCCAGCTAGTCAGTCAATGTTTGTCTGATAGTCGACCGGAGCCCGTTTGCGTTGATCTGGCAGCAACTGCATAGAGTTTGCGCTTTAGTGTTCATGTGTTTGGGGGAGGGGAGGGGGACCTTTTTAAAGATTAAAGAGGCGCGCAGCCAAAGCGCGTAGACATAGCCTATCTCTCTAGCTTCATGCCGCTGCCTTTAGTGTCCGCGCGTATTATCAACTGAGGCCAATGGCGATTTAGTGAGACTAGTGCAAGGGACATGCAATGTTGGCCTGGTTGAGTTGAGCGCTGGTCCCGTTGCGATCCATGTTTGGCCCAATAAGATTACCCTCTAGACGCAAGCGGCTGATTTCAGCCATGGCGCTACCGATGGCTCAAGTTAGTGCGAAGTTTCAGCGGGCCCAATTGGGCCTAATTTAGAGTGAGACCGCTGTGGGCTTATTTCCTATAGCGGCCAATCAAACCTGGATGCTGGGCCCACCAACAGTTACAAACAAACCAAGGACATTTGCCATCGAGCAAGTTGAGTTGCTTCAATTGATTCAAAATAAACATGAAACAACAAACCAATCAGCGGGCTATCACCTGAATCAGGGCCAAGTTTGGGTGGCGGCGCTCTTCAGTTGAGTTTTAGCAAATGTTTGAGTCAATCCATTTGCCAAGCAGTGACTAGTTGGCGAGCTAGTGAGAGAGGAACTCGCAAATCGATCGATCGATGGATCTCGCAGTTTCGCGATGCGTAAGTGAGATTTACTTAGCAGAGTGAGAGGGTTGCACCTCGTTTAAAAGAGGGCAATCTGTTTCAATTATTATGTTAATTAGACGGAAGAGCGTGATGGTTGAGGAGCGGGCGTCAGTCAATGGTTAGGGTTGAGCTTTAATGTTCTTGTTATGGCTCAAATTTAGAGCAACCGAACACAAGCCAGGACAGATGGATGGGTTGATTTGGAGTGAGACTTGAAATTGACAATTTAAAGTTAGACTGATGAAACAAAAAGTGAGCTAGATAGTGAGCAGATCGTTGAATTTGAGACAATCTAAAAGTTTTCTAGTGAATTTAGTTATCCGTCGCTAGCAAGAATCTTGTACAATGAACCAATTTGAGCCTTTTGATGGTCAGATTAGCTCTAAAAGTGGCAAATAGTTTTAAAGTATCAGGATCAGTTTGTTCTAGTATCGAGGAAACTGGAGCTGGCAAAGCAAATGATTTTGAAGGGAAAGGTCAACAAGGGCGAGCATGCAAAGCATCACCATAGTCACCTAATGGTGTTTCCAAAGTGCGGACTTGTCGGCGGCGCAGGTGGAGAAGAGTGTGAGCGTGGCCAGGCAGTTTGCGTAAAGAGATGTAAGCCAAACGAGGAGTTGCCGCTCTCTGGTGGCGACTATAACGAAACTAGCGGTAGCGGCGGAGGCGTGAGCTTACATCAAATTGGCGAGCAAAACCTGGCCAGCGCTGGCACAAAATCGGCCCGTTCAACTTCGTCGGGCTCCTTGTCGTTGTCGCCGGCGGGAGCCTGCGAGCCAGGTAACAAGTGCGGCAAATGCCAGAATCACGAGGTTGAAGTTTCGAAGAAAGGTGAGTATCTGCGGGCTTCTTCTTTCGCGGATGGAGGAAAAGTTGGACCAACAAGATGCGACCACTGAAGGCGGCGCGCTTGCTCATATTTTAAAGCGTGACTTTTAGCCCAGACGGAGGAAGAGTTGCTGAAAGTCATTATTGTCTCTGCTTCCGTTTCCAGATTCCGCTCGCGGAGCCGCGTCTGATTAGTTCGAGCGCAAAGTCGAACTCTTTGGCCTGGCATCGGATCGGACGCAACGGTAGCACGTGCAAATCATGCGACCACGTAGCCTAGTTAATGGCTAGCAAGTTTGTCGTTTTGGCCGCGCTAGTTTGGCTGGCGCATAATTTGCTGCCAGCTCCCTCTGAGGCGGCGGCGGAAACGAGAGGCAAGAGTGTTGACTCCTCTTGATTTGGTGGCTGAATTTACACGAGAGAGAGAGAGAAAGGCGCGTTAGTTTGGTCTAGCAGCTCTATTGGGAGCAGCTAGCCTGGCGAGTTAACAAATGTTTGACTCTTAATTGAATTCAACAGTCTAGATATCTGGCCTGAGGGGCGGGCTTTTTAGTCGGCGGCGGCGACAAGCGGGCTATTCTCGCACGATTGGCCTGATTGCAAGTTCGGGAGGAGAGTTGCTCGGCGCGGATCGGTGGCGACACAGAGCGGCCGCGAGCGGCACCTAGCGCCGGCAAGTCTCTAGGCGCCGGCCGCTGGATGCAGCGTGTTCAGTATGTGAGCTGCACATTCACAAGCACACGCGCGCTCGCCTTTACTACGCGCGCAAACCACGTTTGCCCAACTCGGGCCAACCATTCGCACGTTGCCCATACCTGGCGCTCGCCTCGAGCTGACTTTGGCCCTCTCGTTAAATGAAGCCCTTTTATGCAATTGCCCCTTAATGATTAGTTAACAGTACGTTAAAACAACATTTCGCAGCGCCGTTAATTTGCGCCTTTGCGCCAGCAGAGAAAGACTCAACTTTGAATGGAGCCAACTGGCTCGCCGTTATGACTGGCAAAACACAACAATAATCCTCGCGGCCTCAAGCGGCCATCCGATCCAACCTACTCATCGCCGTTCGCCCAGAAGATCAAGCAAATTCCAATATACAATAAACTAATTACTGATACTAACTAATTTGCACGCCCGCTCAGCTTTGGCGCTTCCGGCAAAACGGGTTCCGCTTCTGGTCTCTCGAGTTCGTTAATTTGGGTTTGAAATGATTGTAGTATTAATTTTTGTCTAAACTAAACTGAACCGAACTGAACTGAACTGGACCTGCGCGGAGCTAGTGATGAACTCGACTGAACGAAGCTAAGCTGAAATGAGCTAAGCTGCTTTAACATGCGAGAGCAGCCCATACTCAATCCGACGGCTTTACTCGAGAATCGGGCGATAGGAGGCGTTATTATTTCCTAGACTCTATCGTTTCATATTGCCACCAAATCCAGCCGGCCAATCATGGTCGGCTGTTTACACAAGAAGCGGTTATCTAGCAAACGAGCTCCACTTTGCTTGCCTGTTCCTGCTCATTTCCGCTCCGGCCGCCCACTCTCATGTCTCGTTCACGTTGTTGTGCCACTCAAATGGGAGCAAAATTACCCCTACAAACTGATAATAACTAGCGCGAGCTGACAGCTAAATTGGCTGCAGAGAGAGAGAGAGAGAGAGAGGCCAAGTTGGCTGGCAAATCGGCTTACACGTGTTGAGTGAACACTTGGCCCCTGGAGCAGGGATTCCTTTGTTTGGTGTGTCGCCCATCAAGCAAACTGGACACTTGCGGGCCATAACGCGCCCGCCAATTAACCTGGCCCTCCAAGGGGAGGCTGGCGCTGGGAAGAGAATGGAGTGATGAACTTGTATGGGTTCGGGCGGCGCGCAGGACTCTTCCATTGTCTCGCCGCGGGCTTTGGGCGTCCAGTTTGAGCGCCAGGTGAATCGCGCGCGGGATGGGGGCGGCAAATTAAATTCATACTGGCGGCGCATTGCAGGTAGCGCGAAAACTTGATGCGGCCTGACCGCGATCGCAAGCAAGCCTCAACTGGAACAACACAAACGTACAATCGTCCACTCTGTGAGCAATCGATATCTCACCCTGAGTTCAGGTTAGAATATTTCATATTCAGCAAGCAGCCTCCAACTTCGTTGTTTGAATCGTCCCTCAAAACGACCGATGAGCTTGCCTTTCACTCGGGGGCCACCCAGCGGGCAAAGGAGAGAGCAAGCGAGCGGCCGCATTGCTCGCAATTGGCGGGCAACAAACGAGTTGGCAGGTCAAATTGGATGTAATAGTGGGCATTCCATTGTATCTCCCCCCCCTAAGTTTGCCTTGTTTCCAACAATTTGCCAACCTCGAGAGCTGGGAAGTTTAAGCCTGGCGCCAACCCATTGGAGCGCGCAGATGGCGCGAGAGCAAATGGAGAGGGAGAGACGAGCATGCGCCGAGTGCGATATGAAAAATTGTTGTTGCCGCCAGTTGGCCAAGTTCGAGCAGAAAAAGGGTTGAGGTTTACGGCAACTCTGCTTTGTTTGCCACTCAAATTCGTGTTTGCCCTCAGACTGACTAGACTGAGCTGGTCTCTCGCCAGCTGAGCAAGTCAACGCATCCTATATTGAGGGTGTCACTAGTTTGAGTTGGTGAGCGCAAAACTTTGGCCGCGTCAAGCTAGCGTTCGCCTCAAATAAACCCGTTTAATTGCTTGCTTCGTGCAGGTGAAATCGAGCTCAGTTGAGATCTCGTTCTGTCTTGACTCTCTACAACAGAACGAGAGATTGAGGGAGGATCTAGCGAGAGGAGTTTTGTGAGTGCAAATCAATCCCAGTTAATGGTTTCTTTTGGCCAAATGAGCTGTTGTCTCTCTTGGGCGACATGTTCGAAGACAACGGAAACAAGTGCGGAAAATGCCAAAACCACGACTTTGAGGTGCTTAAAAAAGGTTCATAGTTAGTCCAAGATCAAAACAAACAGCAACCACAAACCGATCAACCTCTAATAACAAACTGAACCCTCTCCACCTGCGCAATCTCGCACTCCCGCTAAGGACACGCGAGGGATTGTCCCTTCAAGAAATGCAACTGTCTAAAGTGTCGTCTGCTCGACGCTAGAAGGTAAGTTGCCTGAAATGAATCAAGTGAAGAGGGTTTGCAAATTAAAGGCTCACACTCAAACTATCAAACTCGGCAGCGACATCCTCCAGGTCATCAGCGGAAAGGAGACAAAACTCAAGGGCACCAAGAAGGATCCGAATTGCGGCTTTTGCCAGAACCACGGCGTCAAAATATTGCGCAAGGGTAAGTTTCATATCCAAGGCGCTCGAATACCCGTTCAAAGTTTCATAATTCAGGCTAACACGATATTGTTGGCTCAGGTCACGTTAGAAGTTGCGGCTTCGGCCAGGAGCGCCACTTTAAGTTGGACAACTGTTTCGACTGCGAGGTTCATTACATTCGGAATGAGGTGAACAGGTTGCAAATCAAGATGAGGCGCGCAATGAAGGAGGATAGGACATTGAGCGAGGAGCAAAGAAAAACAGCGCGCGAGGCCATAACTCGTGACGAAGTTGAAAAAGGTAAGTCGAATACGGATTTCACTCACTTAAACTTTGTTCGAAAGTCTCCATTGTGGTTCAGTTTGTCGATGGCTAAACTGAGCGCGCTCACTCTAGTGCATCCGTCGTGCGAACCTATAACGCGCCTTGAGCGAGATCGCGCGCGCGCAAACACACACACAGCTCACAGCGCGCGCATCCAAATTGCCAACACTCTTAGACATACAAAGTCAAGCGAGCTCGGCCGAGTTGACGAGGGATTTGCGCTCCGTTTAGCGTTCTATAATTGAACTGAAGAGAAATCTTTTGTTTATTTACATTTGCATGTAAATGCACAAAACACTTTGATGGTTGTTCTGTCCAGCCGAACGCTAGGCTACTTTTAGTTTAGCATTACTATGATGATTTCGCACCACTTCCCTGAGCATCTCGCACTACCATCTTCTCGGGCCATTGTTATCATTATTATTAAGTTTAAAGTTGGTGTAGTTTTGTTTCGTCATTATGAGCGCGCTTTCAAATGATGGGTAAGAGAGAAAGTTTTGAGCCAGCAAGCTGGTGAAGGTTCGATTGGCGGAGTGGCGAGATGAAAGAGGAGAGGATGGCCAACAATAGCGTCTAAATGGATGTCGATGGGCTGGCAGAGGCGTCGCAACTTTGCCTAGAGCAATCTATTGCCTAGCTGAGCTACAAGCCTACGCAATCGTGCACAAACCCATAAGCCGCCGGCTGGAGAGAATGGCAAATTTCCAGCCCTAACTTATGGTGATGGAAGCAGTTGTTTTTGGTTGAGATCAGGGAGCGTTGAGTTGAGGTTTGGGAAAAGAGTTGCAAAATATTGTTTTAGTTAGTTAACAAAACTAACAGCTTCAACAGGAGGGGTATGGAGGTGGGGAAGGAAGCCCAGCCTAAAGCTGGCTTCCCACTAGTAGGCTGCCTCTGGTAAACTTGAATCTGTGAATTCAATATATTAAGTTTAAAATAACAAAAAGCCAATAACAATAAATAACAATGATTATTAAACTTTAGAACTTGTGATTTCTATGCTGCTGCTGCTGCTGCTGCCAATGACGCCGCCGGCTCCGCTCACTCTGATCCTCAAGCAGCTGGAACTGAAGGGTTCCAGTTGAGGCCAACCAGTCTGTTTGGCTAAAAAGTTCGGCTGGCGGCCATCTTGGTCCGCGCTCACAATGCCTCCATGATTGCTCGTTATCCGGCTGAGGAAATCTTCATGCTACTGCTGCATGGCTTGATGTTCCTGTAGTTCATCCGGATGGATGAGTAGTCACACAGGCGTACTAGCAGATGTGATTGATGGCCAACCAACCGGCCAACCAACTAGTCGACGGCTTGTTGCTGTAAACTTGCTAGCAGTCATTATTAAGCTTCGGATTGCCATTTAAAGCACTCGAACATCAAACAACAAGAGCCGAGGCTAAACTTTGTTGGTCTTTGTGGTTACCAACAATTGGGGTTCGGCCGTGTCTATGAGGCAAACAGAAACAATCGACAAAGAGGCTTTAGACTACTGACAACAGAGACGCACATTGAGATAAATTGTCCATAAACTTTAATTTTTATTTCCATGTATCTAAGAGGAAAGGTACACTCACTGGTTGATGCAACTGCTAAACACCAAACCAGAGCCTCTTTTGACAGCTCACCCGTACTCGGCAATCCATGTTGGCCAACTGTGGAGGGCAGATACAGACGGGCCTATTGATCTTATTACCCAACATACCCATTCGTTCCACCTCCAAATGCATCAGGTTCTAAACATCACTCTGTCTCTCCTTCTACCTCCCCCTAACGCATTATCCAGTTTGTGATATGGCCCGTTTAGCTCGGAAGAAGCGCGAGAGCATGATGGCTCAGCAGACAGGCGAATCGTCGCAATCTCACCAAATGCAATCTGGTCATAGTATATCCCCATCCTCTTCAACAGTTGAGATGGTACCGGCAATCGAGTCCCAACAAACTGCCGTTTCCAGGAGTCATAGTCATCACAATCAATATCACCAAAACAATAGCAACCATAACCAATTGAATCATCTAGCCAGACAATCAGGTGTTTGGCGGCCTTGGTCGCAGCATCAGGTTGCTGCAGCAATAGCGGCTCAGCAGCATCAGCAAATCCACTTGGTTAATCAGTCGCAATCGGCTCCGAGTAGGCGCCATAGCCAGCAATTAGGTAACCAAATTACCGCGACGACACGTCAGCACCAAGCACAGCAGAGGTCGCAACACCAGGCCAACTTGGGCGCCGCAAACCAACACCACGATCGGCAGCAGAATCCTGCGGTTGAACCTATTGCAGGGGCCAATCATCAATCGTACCTGATGAACTCGTTGCAGACATCTCAACAGCAGCAGCGGCGACTCATGTTGAGCCAACAGCAGCAGCCGCAAAATCTCAATAGCTTGTCCACTAGAACTAGTGACAACATTACGCTTGCCCACCAAGGTTCACCCTCTTCCACGCCGCCAGGCGCTAGCGAAATGGCACCCATCAGTGGAGCCCACTCGGCAAGCTCAGATCCGCAGCCGCTACCTTTAATCCAGAGAACCATGCAGGAGCAGCAATTGTTCAATACCTTGCAATTGTTTAGATTTATTGTGGCGCAATTCGCACAACCAGATCATCACTGATCCAGCAACTTAGAGACTGGTGAGCCAATGAGGATTTGCATCTCCAATCCATATGAAGATCCTCATATTTAAGCTCCACTGCTTTGACCTCTGAGGCGAGCCAACTGGAAAGCGTTCAAAAGAGGGGGGTCGACACTCGCTTAACCTTCAAATCTGCACGCAGTCCATGGATCCAAGGGGGTGGAAGAAGTGCCAACTAAAAATGCGCCGAGTCGTTACAAGAGGGCGCGTGTTAACTCCAAGATGGTGCGCGAATCGCAACTGAGGTCTGAGCAAGCGCTAATGCTTATGGTATCGTGATGCATTTCGACAACCCTTGAGCAGTCACAATTTCCAAATTAAACAGCTGAAACCGCAGCTACTCAAATTTCGCTATGTCTAGCTGACGTTTTACCTCAATACCAACCATTTTATTGTTTTCATCGTATCCTTTACTAACGACAACAAACATCTCGCTAGTAGTTCTTCATCTAGTTTTTAGAGACTAGTTTCCGTCTTGAATTTGTGAACTATCGAAAGCGAAGAATTATTCTCAGTGAGAGATCAGTTGATATCCATGAGCCAAATTGCAACATATAATTAGACCGGGCGGCGCCTTATTCCTTAATCTTCCATAGCGAAGAGTTCATCCTTTAGATACTAAAGCGCGCCTAAATAAACTCAAACCTGAAAATGTTTTAGCGCAACTAACCCAAAGAAGTCACAGAAGCCTTAGATTTGCGCCTTTTAAGTGAAGAAATTAATCAACCAGATAGTGAGAACTCTAGCTATCTACAAAACTATTCCATGTGTGTCCGATATTATTTTCCCCACAAATTCAAGGAAGGGAAAAGTCAAACAGTAGTGATCCAATGAGGGAAAATGCTCTAATTATTCAAGCTCATCACCCTCACCATTTGTTTGCCAAATGCACAGATTGCAAAACCCTTGTAGCCAGGCGGAGCTATTGCAGCAGCAGATCGATGATGCCACTGTATCAGCAGATCAACGTTTGCAAATAAAACAACAAAAGCACCTACAATTAGAGCAGCATCAGCACCTGCGCTCGCAACAGGAGGGAGAGGAGAAAAAATTCCGTTCGTCGCATAGCGCCGACCCAGGTGCTGCTAACACTTGCAATTTCCAGCTTCCAGGCTATCAACTGAGGGCATTAAGTGAGAATATTGCTGCCTTGGAGTCTAACCCTTGGATTCAGGCACCCACTCTGCCAAATGATATCAATGTGTCCTCGTTGAGCAACGAACTAGTTTATGAGACCCTCAATTATTTCGTCAATTGTGGAAAACGTTTGAGTCAAATGACTAAAACGTACGACGACAACGATGCCTATTTATTGTTGCTTCAAGAGAAAGAGGTTGACTTGGAGCTAGCAGCGAGGATTGGTCAGGATTTGTTGCATCAAAACAAGCAGCTCAAAGATTCCATAAGAAATCTAGAAGATGAGCTCGCTAAGCGCTCCGATTGCGTTGCTCAACTCAAACACGAGCTGGCATCGAAAACTAGCTTGCTAGACACCTTCATAGAGGAGGAGGAGAATCAAACTAGCTTAGCCCATAGCGAGGACGAATTGAACCTCCGACTGGGTGAAAACATCTCAAATAAGTCAAGAACTCCTGCTCAGTCCCTGCTACCACGAACTATCACATTACCAACTCCAACACCAAGCATTGATGACTCTCCAAGCGGGTTTTTGTCGCTAAACTACCAAAATCCAAGATCACACCCGGAACCTTTCTCCTCGCTTCCTTATCACTTGAATGCCACGCCATATGACGATTCAAGACAGGTATCAAATGTAGATGCGTCCATTAACTCTACCCACATTGAACATGTAGGTGCTAACGCAAACTCTAACACACAAGCTGGTGATCAACAGAGACTAGTTCAGAGTGTAACCCTACAGCTCGTCGAGAGCAACAGAAAATTATGTGAGCTACAGGATATGCTACTTATTAAGGGTGAACAAAATTTAAATGAGCAAGAGAAGGTGAACCAGCTTAGAGAGCAACTGCGCGAGTCTGAAAGACGTATTGGTGATATAGCGTTAGAAAACGAAGCATTACAAAGGTCTATGATAGAATCCACTCAAATCCAGAAAGATTTAAGTGACGAGCTCAAAGCTTGTAAGCAAAATTTTAGTGAGCTATTAAATGTGTTTTTAGAATTACAAAAAGAAACTAGGATATTGAGAAGCAGAACTATGCAACCAATTTCTAACATGAACATGTTGCACGAATTTGACCCTGTGACCGATTTAAACAACATATCATTTGACTCATACTCAGAAACGACACCTTATGGTCTTCATAGCAATCAACCCAACGTATCAAACCATGAAGCTTTCGGCGAGCAAATTTCGGCACCAAGAGCGTTCACTCGTAACAACATTCCTATCTCGTCTTCGCTTTTAGAGGAACTGCAAGAGTCCATACAAACGGATGACGGGGAGGAAAGTTCAGATTGTCATTCAACCGACGGAGCTGACTCGGGTGTCCATACGGCCAATAACATATCAGTGACGAGGTCAGCGAGCGACAAGCCCCAGGTAACCAGTGAGACCGCATCTGGAGAATTGTCACCAGATGAGGCCGAAAGTGAAAACAACTCTACGAATCCAGGAAGAAAATGGCTAGGCTTTTCATCATACATGATAACCTCCCTTTTCTTGCTCTGCATGAGTATAACTCTCACCTCCTCAGCTAATTTGAATCTAGCTCAAAGGCTTCAAATTAAACTGGATAGATGATATTAATGCAGCGTTGCTTGTACTGTACACATTAAAATCGATTGAAGAAAGTGAGAAAATTCCGAGTTAACTGACAATGGGGCCGACGGGGAGGCAAAGCAAATGGGGCCGAGAGGTTAAGGTAGAATTGCTTTTGGCTTCCAAATGTTGACCGGGCCCAGACAGAGTGTTTGGTTGAGGAGAGAAGCGGCGTGTTAGTTGAGGATAAATAATGAGTATCCTTCCACTTTTCCTCCTCCTCCAAATCCTCTAATTTCCTTGCTCGCGCTAGCACAAACCCGCCAGCGCACGTTTATTCCGATTTCCAATTCCAATTCAATTGTATTCCCGCTCTTGAGCTTGCAGAGCCGCTGGTGCACATTAACTCAAGTTTGGTCTCTGGTTGCTCGCTCACTGGTCCTGGTTGCTTTCCCGGTGCCCAGGCCTTGTGTTGGCTGCGCTGGGCCTTTGTTGTCTTGCGCGTGTGACTGCTGTTGTGTTCCCTGGCTCTCGCCTGTCGGACGTCTCCGGGCGCAGTCAGGGTGTCTGCTCGCGTCAGCTCGTCCGCGATAGGGAGCCACTCTGCTCCGGCTATGGTTTGGGTATCGCTGGTTTTGCAACTGTTCCATCTGAGACTACAAGTTGGTCTCTGGACGAAACCCGAACCAAAGTCATCCGAGTTGCCAGTTACAAGGCAGCTCGCTTTCAGCCTACGAGCGCCGCTTGCCACAGACAACCGAGGCGCGAGATGCTGCCGAGAAACTGGCCCCGCTCTCCAGACTCGAGGCTCTCGGCCCAGATAAATGAGATCAATCTTGTTCACACTTCTCGCTCTCTGGCCATTGTGCCGGGCGCGTCGCCTTAGGGCCGGTCCAGGCTCTGGCCAGCAGGACAGACGGGCCCCTAGGCTGATGCGAGCGCAGCTAACAGACAGGCGCAATTTCGACACGCTCAACTGTTCGCTTTTGTCCTTGCCGTTGGACTCTGTGTGCTGTCTTCCATTTGGGATTGTTGGCGCTCGTCATGAGTCACGGGCAGTGGGAGCTGGGGCGGCGGTCGTGTCTATGGCAGTTAACTTGTAAGCCGGGCGCAAAGTTCGCGCCGGCTTAGCCAGCTCCCACTGGCCGGCCCCTCTCGAGCGGCAGCAGCCAAACGGGCGCGCCGGCCGCAACACGATGCTAGCGCGAGCAACAGTTGCCGGCCCCAGAGCGAGAGAGAGAGAGTGCGCGAACTTTTGGCCGTTTTGTTCGTCCGCGCGCCGCCGCCGCTGCCAGGCCCCTTGCATACGTATGTGGCTGGGCTGGCCGCTCAATGCGCGCAGCCCGCGGAGGAGGTGCGATTTTGGCGGCGCGAGGGAGCAATCGATTTGGATTGGATCGAATTGAATTGAATTCAATTGTGCCAACCGGGAGCCAGAGACTTGCGCGCGCAGGCCAACAGGCGGCCATTTGCGTCGGCGGTCTCACGTTTGCTCGGCGCTGGCGCAGACCAACAAGTTCGCCAAAATTCGCGCTCGGCCATTTCAAGTCTCGTGTTTACCAAGCAAACAAGTAAACAAGACGACCACGGCGGCGACGACGACGACATCCGCCAGCGCCAACGAGGTTAGCCCATAGAAGCCCTTTGGTTGCTTGCGAGGGAGCGAAAGGTTGAGAGGTGCGAGCCTTATTCTGGTCCAGTGTCAATGGGAACGTGTTTTACCTGCTGACAGTTGGCCGCGCTTTGCTCTTAGGGAAGCAAGTCGGGAATGTGAGACCATTTTCGCGCTCTCGCTCGCAAACATAGCAAACTTGAACCGGCAGCGAAACCAGTAGCCAGTATGTCGCCTAGAAGGTGATGCCGCCGACGCTCTCCTCCTTCCTCTTGTTGATGTTTACCAAGTTCGGGACTGGGTTTGAATCGGAGCCGAATAAAAGTCAACCAAGCGGCCGGAATTGGGAGCAAACGGAGGCCGATGCTTGAGCGCGAAGGATGATCCCTCCTCCTGCATTCAATCGTACGACCGACGAGAGCGCGAGCAGGAGGAGAAAGAGAAAGAGAAGAAGAGGCAAGAAGGAGAAGAGGCCGACCAATTTGACGGAAGACAGTTCAGGGCTTGAATTTGAATCAGCGAGGCTCGTCCATCAAGACCAAATTAGCAAGCAAGTTGGCATAATGATAACAAGCAAAGTGATACTCTTGACGTTGGTCGCCATCCTGGCCTACGCTCAGCTTGGCGCCGAATTCAGGTGCTCGGCGACGAGCATTGGCCAACAGAGGCTTTCCATGCCAACTAGAGAACCCTCCACAACTACCACTCCAGCAAGCTCGCTCGAGGACCCGAAAAATTCTGAAACAAGCGAGAGCAGCGGCGAAGAGAATGTGTGCTTTAGATGCTACGATCAGGTTAGAATGGCCCAGCGCCTAATTGCGGTGCACGAGCACCTTGGCAAGAGGCAGAAAAAACTATTGCGCCAAAAACACATGGCCCCACAACAAGCCAATTTCGATGGCTCAGCCGGAATTAGGAAGCCGCGCCACAAACAACAATCGCAGCATCCACAACAAACCCAAACAACCAACAAAACTCAGGCAAACCATCTGGCTAATGTTAGAAATAGAACCCTAATGGATATTTATGCCAACGAGGATGGTGCGCGGCCCATTGTTGTTTCCAGGCTCAGAGTTGCCCGCTCGACGAACAACGATGCGTTTGAATTGGATCTCGATAGTCTGAGAACAAACAACTCAACCAGAGATGATAGAGAGTCGGCACTTAAAAAGCTTAAACACAAGCGCGAGCAACAACGAGCAGAGACTTGCAAGTTGCTACAAGCGGTCCAAAGTTGCCTAGACGAAATATCGCGCGATTGTATCGGCGATCTACAGTTTCACTCGCTGGAAGTATTCTCGAAACAGTGGTTTGAGAGGCTAGTCTGTCCACCGGCTCGAAATCCCAACTTCAAACCATATGCCGCACTTACTCGCTCCATACCTAAAATCGAGGAACCCGAGAAGGTACCGATTCCCAGAATGATCTCTTCACCTGAGGAGGTCCAGAAGCGATTGGACGCCATGTTTGGGGGTGGAAAATCGAATCGTCTTGGTGTCATGCTCAAACCTACTCTCACCAGCTCTGCATCACAAAAATTCGACTCGTTTGCATCGGTGGGTGAGCACTATAGAGACCCAACGTTTGCAAATGACATAAGTGAACGGAAACCGGATAGCGGTCAGATTGTGATTACTAGCCAATTGTTACTGATACCTTGTTTTTTAATTCTAGGCCTTCTGATCATAACCTTGATCAGTGTAAGAGGCATCCCTCCGAAATGTAGACCATAAATCTGACTCATTGTTGTTGCTGGTGCTTTTGTAGTTGTTGTTGTTGCTGGTGCTGTTGTAGTTGTTGTTGTTGTTGCTGGTGCTGTTGTTGTTGTTGGCTTCGCATTTTGCGCACATTCTCTTGGTAATGTGTTTCTCCAAACTGAGACTTATACTCGTCCTTTCTTATATGCTCGTTGATTGTCATACACCTGAGCAATAACAAATGCTTGAACGCGTTCCTAAAATCATGATGGAACGTTACATAAATGATTGGATTCAACAATGAATTAGCGTATCCAAGCCAGAGTGTTAGTAGAACAAACGTTCTTGGTAAGTTATTAACCGTTTCAGTGAATGGTCTCAATAAAGCTATGATAAAAAACGGTAACCAACAAATGGTGAAAGCGCTCATTATAACTCCTAAAGTTATCGAGGCCTTCCGTTCTCTCATCACCGAGCTAGTTTTTGATGAGATCGAGTTTTTGAGCATCACTGGACCGCTTTCTGCCTTTAAATGGTTGCTGAGCGATAACGTCATTATGGCTGATAGGGAACCTTTGCCATTATTTACACTTGTGGTTGGATCCAAGAGAGCAACACTCTTGCTACTAATAGTGTTTGTGGCTCGTTGTTCAGCCTCGACTACCTTCTTTGCGGCCGTATAAATGTTATAGTACAAGCAGATCATAACAATCAGGGGTATGTAAAATGAGATACATGTTGCATAAAGCTGGTACCACAAACTCTGGCTAACTTCGCATCTCGGCTCCTCATCGGTTCCATACTCGTTACCTGAGATAAGTAGTGGTGGCACTGATTTTGCACCGAGAAAGTTAGGAAAATGAGCTCTCAGAGATGATTCAAAGTTTTAAATTCAAACAACTTACCAGATATTAAACACGCGCAAATCCACACGAATGCAATTAGTATCAACATGAGGCGGGTCGTTCGTTTAACACAATAAGTCAATGGCCTTGTGATGGCTAGATATCTGTCTATTGATATGACACATAGATTTAAAATTGACGCCGTACACGAGGTGACATCGGAGACAACATATACATTGCATAATAGACGACCAAGTTGCCATTTATCATTGATCGATTGGTACAAACCAAATGGCATTACAACGCAAGCGACACACAGGTCGCTTATAGCTAGCGATATTAATAAATAGTTCGATGGATGACGTAATTTTCTTACTTTGATCACAGACAAACATACTAGAACATTTCCAGCGAACGTAACTAATATGATTAAACCTAATATCAAACAATAGTTCGTTTTACTACCGCTGCTGATGCTGCTGTTGCTATTGCTCACGATGACCTGGCTCTTTTCAATCATATCTCTAGTTGTGGATGAGGTGACGCTGGTTGAGTCATACTCAGTCACCAATTGTTGGTCGTTGGTGTCTTCAATTGCAAGGAGTTCTTCTGCCGGCTCTGTTGGAGAAGCCCTCTTAGCAGACTTTTCGATCTCTCTTTTAGCGCTAGCAGTCTTGGCGATCCAAGCACGGGCGCTAGGCTCTACTGTATTCTCGTTGTTTAATATCACACTAGCAAAATCACCTGTTGATTTTTCTGAACTCGAGAGCTGGCGTCTAGCTTGGCCACCACTCTTGTCCTCAATGGAATCGGCTGGCGAGCAACAGGCGGCTGCTGGTCTCGAGCTTGCAGTTTTAGAGTTTTGTAAATATCTTTGATGACGCTGCCTCTTTTTGGTTTGCGCAGCACTAATCGTTGGACTATCCTGCTCTTGGTCGTTTCTCAGCTCCTTGACCAACCCATAAGTCGGCCTCGAAGCTCGCGTATCCGATGCCAGCGAATGTCTCAATACTTTAACTTGCGAAACTTTTATCGTGTTCGAGTCTCTAGCTAACTGGTGATTGTCATAAATTTCCAACCGCTGGATCGTTAGCCAATTAAATCCTATTGTTATCGCGTGAGTTTCAATTGTTCATCAGAATAGAAACCAATTGATGATTTCAGGCGGCAGAGTGAGTCAACAATTGTGTTAGTACACAGTGGGTGCCGAGACAACAAGCGAAATTTTTGTCCACGATGATAATGCGCAACATTTAAGAGTTAGTTGTTTCAGTTTTGCAAAGAGGCGCGCAGTGTTTGCATGCAATGTTTGTATTCGACCATAGGTGAGCAGTTTTCACGGACAGGTGAGTGATCGTCAATATTGTGTTACATTAAGAGTTTGCAGAGTGTCGGTTTCAATTTTTAGTCGTTGCAGTAACAGAATAGATTGTTGTTAGTGTATGAAAACTAGTTGGAGTGGTAAGAGATGAGTTGGTGTTGTTATTGATATGGTTGGAAAACAAGCGAAGGCAAGATTCAACTCTGTGGCTACAATCACTTCGTCTCCTGAGACTCCACAGAGGCTGACAATTCTGTGACTGATAGGTAAGGAAGTGAATGCACACGCTTGCCACCATGAATTCCCTCCTCCCAAAAGCTCCTACTGACGGAAGGTAAGCTGAATGGAACAGGTGAGCCGAGCGATGGCTCGAATCGTCTGCCAATTTGGAAATCAAATGACAGTGTTGACACTCGCTCTATCCCTCTCTTTCTCTTCCTTAGCCTTATAGCAGCCATAACAAAAGGCATCTGTTTTTCATCTCCGCCGCGAAGTTGAGCATGAATCAACAAGAGGACGAGCGAGCTTGCAAAGAGGAGCTCGTTGTTGAAAATTTTGGTCTCAAATTTGCTCACAGAGCTGCAAGTTCGGGTTGCAAAACTGTTGAGCAATAGCAGATCTAGATCATTTAATTTTGCGCTTACTCAGGCTTACAAAAATTTAGCCACGACGATGCGTAAACGGGCAGATTGGCTAGCGGGTTAGCTATCGTTCGGCAGCTTCGTTGCGGCAAGACACCAACATGGCCGGGTAAAATGTGCCTGTCTGCTTGAGTCCCAAGGGGTATCATAAAGTTTTGCCGTCCTTTTATCGTCGGACGATGATTGCCGTAGCAAAGTGAACGTCTTCAAGTCGACGGTAGACACACGAATGCTTGCCGCTCAAAGCAACGCTCAGCTACCTGTGATAGTAATTCAATTGATTTGTCTTTGAACTTTCACCCTTGAATCCAAGACGAGGAGCACATATTGAGCAGTATCGACGAAACAATAAGCTTTGCGGGTGAGAGATGTTTACGTAGGATAGCCCCAAATGCGAGCCCGCCAACGCCACGCACCACATCCATCTACCGTACTGCACGCAGCTCGAGCTGGTTTGCTCGGAGGATGCCGGCTAGAGTGGTGAGCCGGAAAATGGGCGGCGTTGCATTATTTGGTTGGGGGAGGCCTGTGAACCATATGGTTGGCTAGCCTAAATGGATGACCTACAATTGTTGATTTAGCTCCAAGAGCGAAAGCTCGATTGGCTCCCATCTGGCTCCACTTTCGCCCGGCTGACCTGGCCGCGCTTGCGCACTGAATCCGAGAGACTTGCTCCCCTGCTTGAGGATCGCAAATGAGACCATTGTGAGCGCTCGATCGCTCCAGCTCACCTGAGCTGGGCAAAACATGCGCCAGAGGATTCCGAGGCGCGCAAGTCTAGCCTGGCGTCGATCCATCATGCGCTTGGGCTGGCTCCACCTCGAGGGCTCGGCGCAGGGCTGCAAATGGCGCGTAAGAGCAGTGAGCCAGCAAGCCTACTAGCTCAAATACGAGCGCCCATGAGCTGGCCTTGCAAGGTTAGCCATGAATTGTTGGCCAACGCGGGGATGCGGCTACTTTGGAGCCCAGCCAGCTGACAAGAACATTGGCAAGCCTACCTGAAGGGGCCGACAGAGAGGGGGCGCGTTGGCAAACATTGTTGTCGTGCCGATTAGACAACGAGGGCCATCATAAATCTGCAAGTGACGTCGAGTGCGAGTTGCGTTTAAACGATTCAAAAGATGGATACCATTCAAGTGTGAAAGGGGCGAGACTACTGTAATGTGAGGAGCTTGCGGGCACCTTGGTGCTGCTCAGGTGGACAAATTTTGCGCCAATTTTTATCGCCCATTTGGCCAAGGAATCGAGTGGGTCTGCATGGAAAAGCCTTGCCCAAATGGCCGCCACTGGCTGCATAGCCAGTGGTTGGCTAGAGGTGTGAGTGGCGATCATAGGAGGAGAGGGAAGATCTCGATTTAGCGCACGGAACGAGAGGGGCTGAGCCAACTTGCTCGAATGCTAATGATCAAGCTTGATATGCTCGTTAAGATAGCATTTAGATGAGAGTTAGTCACAGGCCATTAGTTTGTCATTTTGCATCCCCCTGTTTACATTGGCTTAAAACCAATTTCCTTTCCACCGTCATCGTGGTCGTTTTAGTTGGTTTGAAGGGGAGAGCGACAAACCAGCTCAACTTGGTGGGCGCAAACGAGCACTTTGAGGGGAGAGGTGGGTTGGTGGCCTCCTTCCGGCTTCAGCTTAGCTCCTCGAGGCGAAGGCTAAAGGGTCGTAATGCGACTAGATGTTTGGGCCAAGCGGCCAACAATTCAATACGAAGTAGACCCAAATCTCTCGTTAACAAGGCAGGCCAGTAAAGCGGCATGGGAGAACACGGGGCAGCATTGGGGAGAGCCGAGCGAGGCAGCCGGCAATGGGGATGAAACTCGATGGCTAGCTAGCGAGCGAGCGAGCGAGGGCCAATAAATTAATATATTGCGCATACGGAGCCAGCAGCAGCGGCGGCGGCGGCGGCGACCGAAAGAGCGCAAAGGGAGCTAGGTCGGCCGGCCTGCCTTGCTTGGCGGGCAAATTCGGGCGAGATTAAACGAGGATACAAATATATCCGACCAGCTTGCTCAGCCGGGCAAACTCGCAACGTCTTTATGGATCATGATAATTGGCCCGTCTAACTGCGGTGCTGTTCACTTAGCTCAAATGGCAAAGTGTAAACTCCGCTGGCTGGCAGGCAGGCAAAGTCTAGCTCTCGTTTCGCTTGACATTTCAATTCAGCACTTTTATGCGCAAACTTTGAACCCCAAACAAGCGAGCAAACTTTCGCTTGCTCGTGCTCGAGCTCGAGCCAATTTAACAGAGCTCAAACTGATAACTTGATGATACTTTCACGCTCATTATGCCGAGAAGCTTAAAACAACCAACAAAGCCTCATTAGCGGCACTCCTTGTCCCGCTTGATCGGCGCTCTGAGGCGCTGTCCTCCTGTTTGTTGGCTCCCTCTCGCTGTGATTTCAAGAGTTTGCTTGCGCGACATGCGTCCAACTGGCCGGTAGTCATGGCTTTGGGCAACAATAAGCAAGGCGACTGAAGCTTTGGATTGAAACTCCAATCTGAGGAACGCAAATTCGGGGCGAAAACAATGGAGGCGATGACGCCAACATTAATTAATGTCCCAAACCTCCACCTCCAACGAGAGTTGGCTGGCGAAAACTTGGCCCTCCAACCGGCGAGCGGCGTGGCCAAAAAGGCAGGGGCAAACCCTTTGCACACCTGCCAGCGGGCTGGCTCGTCAGCTGGCAGACAACTCTCGTCGGTGTGCCGAGCGGCCAGAGCGGCCACCTCCAGCTTTGAGAGCCCAAGCCCGATGGTGGCTCCACTTTGGGCGCCAACAGCGGTCAGCCAGTGTGAGGCTGAACCTCTCTAATGAAGCTGGAAATCAATTTATTTAGCCGGAGCGAGGACAGTCTCGGCGGCTTGCAACTGTTGTCGCTGGCGGCACTCTAACGAGGCGCTCGCTTGCCCGCTCCAGCTTGGCCAGCTCAAACCGGAGAGATTGTTTGGTCCTAGTTTGGAATTATTAAATTTTCGCGCCGCCAAACAAGCTGGATGCTGGAGGAGGAGGAGAGGCCATTGTAGGCCACTCGCACAAGCCGAGTGCCGCCAAACTCTCGGCTGGCCTTCCCCCCGCAAAGCTTGCTGGCTCCAATTGTAAACCAAGCCAAGGGTTCGGCCGGCAGGCGAAGCGACAAAGGCGCCCCAATGCCGTTGGACTGGCTGGCTGAAGTCGGTCTATCTATCGGCGATGTGGCTGGATAATGGGGGCGGCTAGTTTTGAAATCTCGAGTCGCTTGAGTGACAGCTTCTCGCTTTCATCGCAATCGCGGCTGCTGCGCCGGCCCCGCACTCTTGGGCGTAGGCGCACTGGCCCGCAAACTGCCAGCGCGCCCGATCCAACTTGCGCCTCATCGAGTCAGATTGAATCGCAAACGAGCCCCAATGGCAGCCTGACAACTCCTCGCCCGCCAGCCAGCCAGCCAGCCAGCCAGCCAGCCTACAAGCCAGCTATCTCGTCTCGGCTAAATAATAATAATCGCGCGCTAGCTAACTTGCCCGCTGCGAAGGACGAAGGAATCGCAACCGGCCGCAAGCGCTGATCTAGTTTGGTTTGGCCCGTAGAGGTAGGTGGTCGGGCGGCTTTGCCCGCTTTCAGGCGTCCCGCTAAAGCCGAGTGCAGTTGGGCCAGCCTTGGTGGCTTCAATTTAAGCGATCCAGAGGGGGAGCAAGAGCGTTGGAAATTATAAATTTGTCCAAGGGGCGCGAGAGGAGGATGAAAATGGGCGCTCTAAGCGCTCGCCAGCTGAGCGAGCCGCCTTTGGGTTGAGCTAGGTTAGGTTAGGTTAGGTTGGGTTGGGTTGGGTTGGGTTTGGTTTGGTTGGTATCCGTGGCAGCGTGTGGCTCGATTGCAAGACGCCCGCTCGCTTAAGCCACAACGAAAGGGGCATGGATCTCTCTGGGGCAGGGCGAGACGGAGGAGCAGCTCGCTGGCGTGCAGATTCAAAATTGAATTATCTGCCATGCGCTCACCTCGGGCCGGCCGAGCGAGGCGCGCCACTCGTCTCCCCCATTGAGGCCCACCAAGGTGCTATTTGAATAATGTGAGCCCCAAAGAAGCTGCAAATCGGCCCCTCGCTTCCGGGAATCCGAGCCAGGGCCCAAATTTTAGTCCAAATCTAAATCCAATCAAACGGGCGCTCTATTTCCAATTTTAGTTGAATCAAGCCAACCAGCACAATGGAGCGCCCAAATGAGCTCAGGGAAGAAGAGGCCGCTTGGGAGCCCGTTTTAAGGTTCCCAGATTGTTGCCATGAGAGTTAAATTTGGATCTATCATGGGAGACGGAGGGCAGCGGATCTACATGATCAGGCTAACTTCGCTTGTAGGCCGCATTTTTGCACAACAATGTCATTTGCATATGGAGCCGCTCGCACTTCTTGGCCAATGGAGGAAATCCGCCCGCTGAAGCCATTGAGAGCTCTTGGGTGTCGATGGGTGTTGTTGTTGCTGTTTGGCAAGCGACTTTGGACTCGGCTAGCGGCTAAGTTGCTCTTGGGGCGCCGAATGTGGCGGTGGGCGCGTGATTTGAATTGTGCGCTGAGATTGGAGCTTGGAGAAGTCCTTTGGCTGCTTGGCCGGCGCTGATAAGTGGAGGCGAGAGATGCGGCCATGGTCCCTCTGGCGCAAACCGCTGCCCGCTCGTGGCATCTGGCCAAATCCGCGGCTCCAAGTGGCCAACTCGCGCCCTGAATGCAGAGTGCGCCCACCTCCAGCCGAGGAGGGGCAGGGATTTCCGACTGCAATTGCCAGTGTGTGTGTGTGTGTGTTTGTGTTTTGTGGGCCCCAAACACACTGGGCTCGAGCGCGTATGCGTGCCAGTTGCCAATTTCAATTACACAGGGCGCGATATGGGCGAGTCTGCGGTCTCCGCGAGGTGGAGTCGCGCCAGAGGTGCCCTCTCGCGCGTTCGCCACTCTGGCCGGATTAGCTCTGGTCCAGCGGCGGCCGCCTTTGGCTGGCAGCTAGCTGGCCAGACAAACAGGCTGGCGGCCCCCAAATCGCTTGATCAATTCAATTTGAAAGTTTCAACATGATGGACATAGATGAGCGGTTGCGATTCTTTGGGCGCGGCAGGCGCAGCGCGCGCACATAGCGCCACCGAGAGTAGGCGCGCGCGGACCGCACGCAAGGCCGCCGCCGCCGCCGCCGCCGCCTCAGCTTGGCTCTGCAGCCCGAGCGGCCGCTTCCGCTTGGCGGCCGCCTCCACGGTTGCCACCCGTGCGCCAAACGAGCGGCGCCGATCGATCAAATTTAATGAGCCCCCACCGACTGGCTCCAGGTGGGCGCCCCTTTGGCCGCCTCTTCCTGGCTCTGCCCTCACCTTTGGCCCCCGCTGCCTACTGTTGCGCCCTCTCGGCCCTCTCGGAAGCGGCGAGCTGTTGATTGGGCGAGCTGAGCCGGGATCGAGCGGGCGCCAGCTGGCTTGCTCGCCCGCGCGCTGGCCTGGCCGACTCGAAGTGCCAGTCTCGCGCCTCCTCTCTCAAGTCCGAGGGCCTAGTGTCGGCCCGGAGAGAGGCAGCGCAAGCCAGCGCGCGCGACCGCAATATAAACGCCCCAACTGGCGACACTTGCCTGCACATCAATCAGGCGACTGTCTCGGCCAAGTCGAGTGCGAGCCATTCGCCGAGCGGCCCCATTTTGCGCAATCTGGCGCTGAAAAATCCCCAAAACTCCGCGCCAATGGTGGCCAATCTAACCCTTGAGACAGCCAGCGCTTTCCACGCGAGCTGACGGCCGCCCTGCTCGCGGATTGGCGCGCTCCCTTGACAGCAACAATTAGTCAACTTGGCCCACTTATAAGCGAGCGCCCGCTCTTATTGCGGCGCAACTTGGGCGGCGGCCAGGATGCGGAAGGGGCTCCACTTGGGCGCTGACACATCGTGCGTTGCGCAACCGTCGGCGGCGGCGGCGGCGGCGCCGACTGGAAAAGGTCCTCGCAGCCAGCTAGCGTGTCTGGCAGCCGAGTGACGGGCGGGCGGGCGGGCGGGCGGACGGGCGAGCTGGCTGGCTCGGCTCGGCTCGGCTCGGCTGAAACGAGGAAGTTTGCCTACCATTTAAGCCCTTCAAAACATCAATAGCTTGTGAACTTTGGCTCGCAAATAGGAGCCAGTGTCCAATTACGCTAAACACTACATTTGGTTTAGGCCGTCCGTCTGGCGCTCGATTTGATAGACAGCTTGTTGTCGTCCTATTGCTTTTGCTCTTACTCTACGCGATCGCGTGCAATAAAATGGCGCCCAAGCTGAGCGCTTCAGGGGCTGAGCCACAAGATTTGGAGACGAGCGAGCGAGCCAATGACAACAACAAATGCCTGCCTGTCTACCTTGATTTGCTCGAGTCCTCTGGGGAGATGATGGATTTTTGAGCGGCAACTTGCAGGGACAAGTCGGCTCGTTGCCAGGCCGAGGAGCCGCCTCATCGCCTTGGTCGCGCGCATTTTCCGCAAAACTCTGAGCCGGCCCACAGGTTGCGCTGCCTCAGATGGGACACACTGGAGTCCTGCAACTCCTCGGACACTCTGGCAACGAGCTGAACTCCACTCAGCTTGCTCGCAACCGAAAGACCAAACAAGCCTCTCAGCTTAGCTTGGCTTAGCTCAGCCCAGCTCAGCTCAGCTCAGCTCGACCTACCTTCGCGGGCAACCTTTGCCTTCAGCTTCCTTTATGGCAAACTTGTAACCTTGAGTAGTTTTGAGTTCTGGTCTTGGCAATTTATTTTGCTGGCGAGTGGCCAGTTTGGCTGCCCGTCATTTGTTGTAGCGTAATTTTTAATAGAGTTATCAATCAGCCATCGCGGCCGCCACAAAACACTACTCGCCTCCTCTCCTCGCGCCTAAAACCCGCTCTCCTTCCTCCTCGCCTTCTATAACAATCAAGCGGAGAAAACTCGAAAGGCGCCCTCCTCGTCGCGGCCAACCGAAGCTGGGATTGTTTGCGCGCAAAGCTGAGCCAAAACTCTCACAAACCAAGACAATAACAAGAAAACCTTATCACTCTCTCGCTCATTGTCTTCGACTAAACACTAGCTGACTGGCTGGCTGGCTGGCTAGCTCTTGCAGGCAACCGGAGAGGCGACAGCAATCAGAGGGATCCGCAGAGGGAGAAGCCCGAAGCGAGTGCGCAGCCGTGAGTTGCAGGCAGAGAGGATCCAGCCTCATATTCAGACTAAGGGGCTGTTTGAAAAGCTCGCTTGGCGGGCGCTGAATTCGGCCGGACGCCACCTGGTGGCTGCGCCCGCGCCAAGCTCGGCGGCCACAAAGGAGTCGCTCCTATACTCGGCGCTGGCCGCAACAACCGGCCCATATTCCGCCCAATCGGTAGGATACAACCAAACTCGGCTTGCGAGTTCTGATTTGATTAATAATAATATTGAGCAAATTGGTTCGAGCTTGGCCAGTTTGAATGCAAATTCAGCCCATCACTGTTTCACTCGCGCAAACTTCGAGCCCAATTGGAAGCAAACTCGGCCCAACGCTGAGCAAGAGCCCACTTTGGCCAGCAAAGAGGCCAGCGAGCGAGCGGAGGGTGTTAAAGGGGACCAAAACTGTCCAAGGGCATAGATTTGCATTTCGATTTGGAACTCTGTTGTTGATTGAGGGCTAAAAGGAGGCCAAAATTTACAGCGCAAGAGCGGCAGCTTGCTCGCAACTAGACTCTCGACAAGTCTTGCCGGCTTCGCTTGCTAATTGACGAGTGCTCATCCAACTGTCGGCCGGCTGCAACTGCCGACTGTGGCCGAGTGGAGCGGTCAAGCGGCAGAGTTAGCTGGCGTCCGGTTTGCGGAGGCAGTGGACTTTTTGTTGAGAAGGGCTGGCAGCCGAGAGCTTTATGGGCCCCATTTAATCCCAAAGATCCGGCCGATTGATGGGCAGAGCTGGGCCAGTGGGCAGCCACGCGTGGCCCTCTCAAAGGCCCAAATCGGCGCCCGTCTTCGAGGAGAGATCAGCCTCCTCTCTCTCGGTCAACTCGACTCCAAGGCCCCAATTAGTTTCATCCTCAGCCAAAATCGATGCCAACAGGCGGCGACCCTCCTTGGCCTGCCCGGTTGAGAGATCTGATCGCGCTCGTTTGGGCGGCTTGAGTGGCCGAAAACTCACGGAAACACTTACCTTGATCCCGAGCCAGTTTGCCGCTGCCGCCGCCGCTGCAGCAGCAAACAGTCTCAGCTTGTCCGATCGTCTGCTCGATGGAAACCGAACAAAACTTTGCCAAGCTTGGGGCGCACTTGTCGTAAATTAACCCAATTGTTGGAGTCTCCTCGACGAAGCAGGCCGATTGGCCCAATGACGTCCTGCTCTTGGTTCTCGTCCTCTGCGTTGAGTCAGGAGGAAACCAGAGCTCGAAAAACTTCTGCCCGCCGTCGGCTCCACTTTGGAGGGCAGCCTCTTGGCTTTGTTCTCCTCCAGGCGGCGTCCAGGCAACTGCGGCACGGCTCTCATTAAGGTAATTGGCGCCAATATCGGCCCAGTTATCAGGTAACAACTCGTTTGTCCTCCGCCTCCGCCGCCGCCGCCTCCCGGTTGCTAGCTTGGGCCGCCCGTTGGCCGGGCGCCTCCGCTCGCCGGCGCCCGTGTTTCCCCTTGAATTTGCCTCCAATCGATCACGCTCGCCCTTCAGCGGGAAGCCAGCCAGCCGAGGGGCCAATCCAGCCCGTCTGGCCGGATTGGCGCGCCGTCTCGCGCTAATATCCGCGCCAAACTCATCCCCACTCCTCCCCGCCGGCCGCCCATAATCGATCCGGCCGCCTTTGCCGCCGGGCCCCAAATTGGCCGCGCCCGCCGACACTTCATCCATGTTGGCCTCGTCGCGCATTGTTGGAGTTGGCGCCTCACCAGCTGGACTTCCGTCGCTAGGCGGCCGCGACAAGGCTTGTTCTGGGGCCTCCTTGTTGGCGTCCGAGTGGCCGTCTTTGTGGTGGCCAACCAATTCAGCGGCTGGCGGCGCCGCAGGACTCCCATTGGCCGGCCAAGGGAGTGATTTTTGGCCAAAACTTGGCTCCCTATTGGAGTCTGTGGCAGAGGAGGTTGCAACTAGGAGCTCGCTTGCACCAACAAATATGGACGCCGACAGGGCTCGTTCTAGCGATAAGAGTTTTCTATTTAAATATGCGCCCATTGCATTTGAATGAAATATAAACATGCGCACTAAATTGGAAATATGTCCGCCCACTCCAAGCCCAATTTGGCTAAGCATCGTGGATTCGCTAACTGTTTGTCGCGCTCCTATCTCGTCCATTGAAACAAACTTGCCTCCTTGTTCAACAAAACTAGTAAACCCATTCTTTATGCCAACTTTCGGCCTCCCAAAGGGCGCGTTTGTTGTCCCTTTGAGCGCTCTTTTGGCAAATGCGTGCCGGCTTGTTTTGGTTTTATCATCGAGAGGCTTATATTTTTCGCATGGACGATTCATCATCTTTGTATCACAATCACGTTTCGAGCTGCCCGCTCCTAGCTGGCCGCGGCCGCCGAGCACCACTGCAAGCAAATCATCTATCTGCTCTGGCGGCCAAATCGCCCATCGCAAATGGAGGCGAGCTGGCCAACATGCGCGCTTCCTGCTTGCTGCCCCTGGCCGCCATTGGCCGCCGCCGCCGTCTAACTTGCTCGGCTCCGCTCCAAGCTCAGCAAGCTCGTGTTGATTATAACAATCCAAGTTTGGCCGACAAGCCGCGATCGGCGACAACTGACCCCACACTGATTGTTCCTGCAGCCGGCCTGCTCCAGTGGCGGCCCGCCGCAACGCCAGCCAGGTGCCCCCAGCCGCCCGGCTGAGCGCGCGGCCATCAATCCGCGGGCCAGCAAACTCGAGTGGCGGCCTGTGAGCGCCAAGAGGCGGCGCTCGCTCGCCCATGCTAGCCGGCCGCAAGCGCCAGTCTGCATCCGCTTGCAGCGACTCATCAGCAAAACAAGGCCAGTTTAAGCCGGCAACAATCTTCTCAAATTGCTTTGTCTCTGGCCCCTTGGCGCGCCGGCCAGTCCACGGGCAAGGCAAGTGGCTGGCGGCGCCGCTCAGATTGGGGCCGGCCGAGAGGGAGGAACCAACTGGGTGCGAGCTGGGCGCCGCCGCTGCAGCTAGAAAAAGCAAATGCGCCTCAGACGAAAGCCAACGCCGAGACGTCCGGATGAGCGATGACTTATCCACGCAGCCCTCGGGTTTCATTATTGTTGCCACGAGGACAGCGCGGCTCTCCTTGCAAGGGGCCCCATTTGGACCCCTCGGTGCGCTCCCGAGCTGGCAACCTTGCAGCCTGGCGCAGCCCGGCATCCCATTTGGAGCCGGCGCGCAACCAAAAGTTGGCCAAAACTTATACATATTCGCCCGCCAAGGTTGCTTGCGGCTTGAACTGCTCCATTGCCGGCAACAACCTCGCCTTTGGCCGCCCAACTTTGAGCTGCTTTCCCCTGGAGGCGCGATTTGGCCATAGATTGGACTTTGTTTTTGGCTTAGTTCAGTTCGGTAAGGGTCGCTTTGGCCGATCGGATGGGCGGACGGATGGGTTAGGTTAGTTGGTGTACGATTGCTTTCATCCTGCCATTGTTTGGATAATCTCAGGAGGCTCGAGTGTCAACATTTGCGGTCCCAGTTTGCGCACGTTCTCGCTTACAAGCGGACGAAATTGGTTTAGCTGGAGACGCTGATTTCAAAGCCCATTCCAGGGGCCAAGCGAGCCAGCAGGGGCAAATCAATCCCAGGTAAACAGTTCAAGTCAGCCTATGCAAATAGGATCAATGGCCGCCTTTGCCCTCGAAACTTTTGTTGCCGCTTGTCCATTTTAACCCATTTTGAACGTGCCTTAGCGCGCCTTTGTTTGCCCATCGAGCACAAATTTGGCCCCCAAACTCTGCTCGTCGGCCAGAGATCACGTACTTTCGAATGCGCCAGCGAGCGGATGTGCGCGACCGGATGCTGGTTAAAGTGGCAGCTAGACTAGACTGGCCAACTTACCTGGCTGCCTGAGTTGGCCACGAGTGGCTGGCAGTGGCGCCAGCCACTTGGGCGCTCTTTGTTCGGCTTTGGGGCCCACAAACTGGTGTCGCTTGCTCCGGTTGCTCGCCCACCTCTGGCCACTCGTCGTGTCCAGGACGAGCAAGCAGCGCTAGGACGAGCAGGAGGAGCGCCAACTTTGAGGGGCCGCCTTCGTTGGGGGCGCCATTATTTGTGCAACACAGTTTACGGGCTGCACCTGCGGCCCCTTTGACAGCTGGCCCAGCCGCCCTCTCCATTCCAAATGGCCCCCTCGCGGAGCCGGACAGACGAAATCGCGGCGGGAAAGATGGTCGCAGTTTTAAGCGGCGCCGCGGCGGCGGCGGCCCTCTCGCGTGTTGGCCCTGCGGCCGCCGGCTGCGCTCGTCATCGTGGCTCCTCTCTGAATCACAGGTCAATTTGTTTCCAGCAAGCCCCATCTCTGGGTCTGCCTCCATCGAGCAGCCGCCGCCGCCGCCGCTTGGCTGGCCGGCCTGCCCGCCGCATCGCCTACTTGGCCCATAATCAAATTCCAACTGCACCCCACGCCTGTCCATGGACTCAAGCATCCGGTTCGAGTGGCCGCCTGCGCACAGGTTACTTCTAATCTCGCCGTAATGCCCCCCCTCTGCTCCATCCCTTGCAGCTCTCGGAGGGACGCGCGCGCGGAAACGCAATCTTGGCCGAGAGCTCGGGACGGCGCCGCCCTCGTCTGGCCAATCCAACTGGCAGCCTGGAATGGATTGAACCTGCCACTCGGTTTTCATCGGAATATCATAAACAATCTTGTTGGCCTAGCCCGATGGCGAGCTTGCTCTGCTTAACTGGGCGCTAACTTTGCGGCTCCCATGCACGAGGCATTCGGTCGATTCGGCTTCCTTCCCCCCTTTTCGGCTCGTTATCGCTCCAATTTCGGATGGGCCGCCAACATTGGTGCTCCTCGCCAGCGCCTCTCTCCACTGTCGCTCGCGCGGCTCAAACTTTATACATGGTGGCAACACTTCACCTGTTATAAGCATCACATATTTCACCACCTGCAAGCCGCCCTTTTACCTCAGACGCTCGCCGCCGACGCAAAAGCGCACTTCAGCGGCAGAGGCGAGAGTTATGCGCGGCAGGCGGCGGAGAGCGCATGGTCGAATGGTCTCCCCTCCTCACCTTGTATTTTAGCCAGCCACTCGATCTTGTCCGCAGCTTAGAGCCACCAAATCTTGCTTCCTCCCTCGCAACTGAACCAACCGGCCGCGTTGGATCCAGTTTCTCATAAACTTTGCCTGAGCTCAAGTTTAGCAGCCGAAAATCTTGCGCTAAAACTCAATTTGCTTGACTCAGTTGAACCTAATGGACGATATTGGAGATTTTAGGTGTCAGTTTGGCGACAAATCTGAACGTGAGTCGTTTAAATCTGCATCCTCGGTGCTAGGAAGCATCTCGCCCAAGGCGACAAAAATTCAAGGCCCGAAAGCGGAAACTAAACTTAAGCCGCCAACTAACGAGCTCTCAGCCAGAGGCGCCCAGATAATAGATTGAACAAGCGGAGTCATTTTGCTTGTGGTGAGAAAATTTGCACTTAGTAAGCGCTGACATCGGAGCCAAACAAAGTGGACGATAATTTTCCACTTTCCTTGGCGAGCGGAAGTTGATTTTAAGCGCCAGCCGAGGAGATCAGCGCCGCCTTGGCGCAACTTGTTATGCACACAAAGGGGGGGGGCGGGGGAGGCGAACAAGAGGACGAGGAGGAGACGAGCGGAGGGGGGATAGCTGGCGACCATTAATCACTTAGCGGGATTTTGGCCGTGTAAACGTTATAGTGACTGATTGGGCCTAGCACGCGAGTCGCTAACGGCCGCTAGGTCATCGCCATCGCCACCTAGCGCGCGCAAATCGAACTTGACTGCGTGTGCGATGCGCGCTTGCCTCGTTCACGAACATACAAATTTGCTAAATTAACTGGCACACATAGTAGGTCCCGGATAGTATAGTGGCCAGTATCTCTCGCTGTCACCGAGGAGACCCGGGTTCGATTCCCGGTCCGGGAGTATCTTTTTCTCCGTGGCTTCGTTGCGGGAACTCGTGTGCGTGGCTGCGCACAATGGGAAACCGCTCGTGCCCAGGGCCGCTCTTTTTTCTTTCTCGGCCGGCAGCCAGATGGCGCCAGTGTGGGGCAGGCGCAATGGAGCCAGAGGGGGGTGGGGGCAAGTCTTCTCCCTCCGACAAATAAAAGGGTAGCTAAATTTATGATCTTAGCACCAGACTAGCCTCGGCTTGGCCGGATACTCCTCTCGAGCAAAACGCAAACCAGAGCACGAGTCGCTTTCGTGTGGATCCGATCGAATGGTTGTTTGTGATGTTCCATTTGAGAGGCGGCCCAAATGGAGCGACACTCGAGCTCGACAAGTTCCCGTCGGCGGGCGAGCGCGCGACGAGTTATCGGCGAGCTCGAGCGGCCGACTAATGGGCCTTGGAAGTTTCCGATAAACATCGCCTGTCCATCTTGAACATCTCTCTGAATCGGGCCGAGTTGAGACCGATCAGCTGGCTTAGGATTCATTAGTTTAGGGAGCGGCAAGGGGAAGCCAGTGGCTAGATGTTGGAGCAAGGGCCTTGGTTGGGTAGAGTTTGGGTGGCGAATATTGCCAGTTTTGGCGCGCATAACTCGCGATTTGCGCGATGCTTCAAGCGAGCAAATCAAATTGGCCAATCCGATTAGACTGGCGGGCAAGTTTGCCTTCCCAAGTTAAAGCGTCGCCGGCCGGCCGGCCGAGTGGCTTTGAAGTGGAAAGTTTGGCCATCCATTTGAATTGGCGGCGGCGCGAGTAGAAATTTTGCAGCCTCCTCTAAGGCTGAGCCAGCCAACCAGCCAGCCGCCCGCCTGACAGGCAACCCGCTGAACAGGCGCGAGCTTGTTTGATGGGGCGAATTGAAGCGCAACGGAAGTGGGCGTGCTGGCCAGATGCAGATAGGCGAGCCGGCATCAATTTTCTCGCCGCATCCTCGCCGGACGCGCTCGTCTGCAATCGGATATCTCGCGCCGGCCAAGTTAAACGCAGCGCCCACTTTGGGGCCGGCTATTGACTTATCACTGGCGCGCGGCCAGATAATGACCTGGCCGCCGCCGCCGCCGCCGCCGCTCCGTCTTGCTGGCTCCAGGCCAGCTGAGGGGCCAATGGACTTGGTTTGAGCCGAGATCTCCGAGCGGATCGATCACTTTGCTGATTGAATTGGTGTCCGCAAACCGCCGCCCTCGAAGGTCTGTCCAGCGGCCGGCCAGCCGGCGGCTCCATTGACCTCGGCCTGGAAACGGGGGGCCAAAAATATGCGTCCGCTTGCACCGCTCGACTATTGGATTTCACCCGCCCGCTCTCGGCCCAAAGCGCAAACTCCGAGCCCAACAAGCGACCGGCCAGACACGCCCCCGCCGCTCCCACTTCCACTTCCGCCATAATGAAAGGCTTCCGTTTTGGCTGGCACTTGTTTGTTGTGGCCGGCGCGTCGCTTTTGCTTGAGATCGAAGACTTCAAGCGGCCATCTGAATTGGCGGCGGCGGCCGTATTTCTGGCCGCGATTTGAGCGCCAGCGCCAGCGCAAAGCAAGCCGCTCCTTGCTTGGCCTCTAATGTGATGAGACTCACGTAGTTGCCTCTCTGGCTCAGCATTGGGCCAAGCCGGACGATCGGATCCATTGCAGCGCCTCCCTTTGTGAGTGGAGTCCAACAGAACGAGTGGTCTTGCCCGAGCGTCGGCCGCTCCATTGTGTGGCTGCGCCGACCTTGAGCCGCTGGATCCCCCAGCTCTCGCCAGCCTCGGATTCAATCCGCCGAGCTCGCTCCTGGGGCCAAATGTCATCCAGTGACAGTGGCAGCGGCAGCAGCGGCGGCGGCGGCGGCGGCGGCGCCACAAGCGCAGCACTGTCACTTTTTAGCCGGCTCCACTGCCACTCCCACCGATCGGCGCCCTCATTTGCATAACAATTTCAAGTGGCGACGGATTTGCCAGCAAGCCGGCCGGCCGCTTATCTTGGCGGCCGATAATTGATTTTCTCCTGGCCCCATCCTGTTTGCTCGCCGGGCCAGAGCGCAAACAAAGGCCAGCTGTCTTGGTGGCGGCGCGCAGTTTGATTGCGGCCCGGCTGGCTGGGGCATGAATCAAAATTGCTTTTCCAGCCCCGCGGGCGGCGCTGCTTTTGGAGAAAGCATTTGCGGCTTGCTTGCTGGTTGAGGGGCGCTCGAACGTAAGTGTTGGCGGCGCACTGTTATTGTTTAGTCGCAAGCTCGGCCAGGTTTTTCGTGCTCCAAAGCCGCAGATTGTGGGCGGCAGCGGCGGCGGCGGCGGCGGCCAGAGTGGAGCGCCTCAAACTGGCCGCACTGATTAACGGGTCAATATTTGCGCGCAAACTCGGCCGGAAGTGGGCCGCGCACCCAGGGGGCGCAAAATCGATTTCTCGCCGTCCAAAGGCTTAATTGGCTTGTCACGTCAGCGGCCGCTTGTTGTCGCTCGCGGGTGCGGCGCCACCGCTAGACCCAAAACTGGCAGACAGACGCGCCCACCAGTTTCAAGGCGAACGTCACGCTAAAAAGGCATCCCGGCCAGGTGGGGGGCAGGTGTGTGAGCGGGCGCGGGCCAGGTGAGAGGCTGGCAGCGGCGGCGGCAGCGGCGGGGGGGGGGCGCAATCGCGGGTTTGGCGCCGCTCGGCCAAGAGTCTCGCCGACTCTCCTTCCCCCCCAAGCGGCGACCTTTCACTCTCCCCCAACTGCCTGCCCGAGTGTCAAGCTGACCTCCCTTGCGCTTCCCCCTCGGCTCGCTCGCGGCTCCTTTAAAGCATTTGCGAGCGCCTTGAATAGGAGGGCCCAATTTGCGCGCTCGCATTCAATGGACTTGCAATGCAAATTGCGGCCGGATATTGGCAATTTTGACGCGCGCAAATCGATTAGGCCGGCCGCTCTGGTCGCGAGCCGAACCCTTCGCTCGGCCAACAGTTTTGGGCCGGCGGGAATTGCGGGCCGAGTTGGCCCAGTCTTGGCCCCTTCGAGTTTTGCCGGAGATCATAATCTGAACAGGCAGTTTGGCCGCACTAATGGAGGGCTGGCCGGGTTTGCCGCCCAAAACCTGCGAGGAGTTGGCCAAGTCGGCGGCGGCGGCGGCGAAGCGAGCGCTCGCAAAGTGTCACGCTGGCTCATGGCGGCCCCCAGTGCGTTTGGCCGGCCGGCCGGCGTGAAACAAACGGGCGCCGGTGCTGCCGCCATTCGCGCAAGTAACAACAAGAGCGACTACTATAAGAGCGACAACAACAAGAGCAACCACGACGAGCTGGGCGCGAAAGATGATCAATCAATGGCGAAATTCATTCCATCTCTCTCTCTCTCTCTAGGCGGCGAGCTTGCGCAATTATGTCTGGCTTGCTTGGCCGGATGTTCCAGTTAGTTTGCATACAATTGGTTGCGCTCAATTGTGGGCACCGCTTCCTGTTTGCCACCCCGCTCGCATGTAATGGAAAAATGGTCCACTGGCCATTAGGTTTCGCGCTGGGCGCAGCGGTTGCGGCGCCGCAAACTCAAACAGCAGCAACGACAACAACAAGCCCCACGAGCGCTCGCGTGTTGCTCGCTCCCGAAATCATTACCATTATGGATGTTCGAGAGGGCCAGCTCGAGCTTTGGGGCCCAAAATCTAATCAAGTGGGCGAGCCTCTGGGCGCGCAAACTGAATCCCGCGAGAGCTAGCCGGCTAACAAGTGAAGGCGGCCAACTCTCTTGGGTGAAATCAGCAGTCTAAATTGCGGTCGCGAGCGCAAGACAGGTCGCCGCTTCTGTCCGCTGGTCGGCTTGGCTTCCGGGCGTTGCAGTCGCAGTTCTGGCGCCAAAAATGGCGAGGTTGCCAGACTGAGGAGCGCGCGAACGGAGCTATGCGCTGCGCTAATTTTGCCAAAACTCGCCCCCCTGTCGCAACCGACCGCCGTCAGCTCGCTCCTAAGTGCAAAGACTGCTCACAAAGCCACAATTGGCCCTCCTCGAGCCAAAACCAGTGGATTTGGCTGCCCGGCCAGCGAGGATACAATCTGGCGGACAGTCGGCCGGTCGCTTCCAAGTTGTTAGCCTCGCGCACAAGTTCACAGTTTGCTTGGGCTAAAATTGGCCCCCAAACAAGAGCTCTGTTGCGGGCGGAAAATTTGAACTAATATTGGTAATTGAATCCACCACTGAGCCATCGGAAGCGCTAGTTGCAACTACAACAGCAACAACAACAACAAAAATCGGACCAGCAAAACTGCGCTCCAGCCCAAAGCGGGCGGCCAATTTCTATTTGGCGCCAAAATTAAATGCTCACCTCGTAACGAGCAATCTGGGCGGCCGCTAAATGGGATTGGGCGGCGGC
>ENA-UOVY01000013-UOVY01000013.1-plant-metagenome-genome-assembly--contig:-NODE-13-length-107783-cov-636.171293_pt1 | contig 107783 bp, 70 predicted proteins | sample MGYA00249840_ERZ761561 | MGnify/ENA primary metagenome ERZ761561 (study PRJEB28882, sample SAMN05720143) | plant metagenome | isolation source: Guanajuato, Mexico | place: Mexico:Guanajuato, Mexico...
GACCTCCTCACGTACACAGGCGCAAACTTACAATAATGCGTGACACTACTCTGTTTTTCTTGGCCGCGAACTGGCTCGGATAGGAAGTAATTTATTCAGTGGAAGGGGGATATATCTGTTCTTGGTTTCTCGGATCGGGCTTAAATCAAACTTGTAGATATGGCCAGTTAAGCGATATGAGAGCCCAGCCACCGAAGAGTGCTCCAGGAATCGCCCACCCGATAACTGAGTGTTGCAGGTGGCCGGCCGAAGAGTCAAGTGTTCTGGAGTTCATCTCAAGTCCCAACTGTTCGACAGTAATGGGACCACACACGCTAATATAAGCCGGTTTGTTGCCAGTGTAATCCTCATCTAGCGTCTCGAAACCCACTATCACTCCTTCATCGTCAGTGATGTCAGATGTCCTCATTTGAGCATGATAAGTCGATGAGAATCGTTCTCTCGATAAGCATCTATGATCGATTTCTATCCGTGCTCCATTCATGTCTGGACCCTGCGATAAGCATGAACTCATTCTCGACCTTTCATTTGCCATTCTCCTCAAGCTTATACTGCACTCCGGTTTTGCATTGCACCTCCTCGCTATGTCCTCTGTTAACATTTTGAGATCAGCAATGCAACTATTTTTCTTGAATCTGCGGTCGATTTGTGGGTGATTTGATCTCTTGGCACCCCCGAAAGATATGTCGAGGCCTATTTCTGAAGCTGGTGCCCCGCTTGATGAAAAATTGAGGCTGGATCTACCGAAATCTGGTTGATCGCCGCTAAATTTGCTCAGATCTTCGTCGGACCCAGCCGACATCGGGCTGACACAAGCCTCTCCACATCCGGTAGAGTTAACTTTGAGAGTCAGGTAAATCGAAACTCTGCGGATGTATAGTAGTTCGTGGGACAAACATCCGACACTGTTTGATATATCTTGATAGGTGATAGTTCTCACTCCAAAGTTCTCCTCATTTGGAAGGCACAAGTAATCTATCACCATCCAGGTATCGAGATTCTGACGCACTCCCACGCTGCAATCAATTAGTGGTGAGGATACGCTCAAGTTGGTGCAGGCGATTTGACCATCGCACCTGTTAGCCAAAGCGGAGAAAACTTTCTTCTTTGCTTGTAAGAGCTCTTCACATGATTCAAGCCTCACTATCGGCGATCCCGAGATGGAGGTCTGATTATATCCGTCAGACACGGGCACCAAACTCGACGTTAATCTTTGTTCATTTCTACTCCTAGGCCGGCTTTGGTCTGTTGACCTGTGCATGCTCGCACAAATTTCACTCAGGGAAATTCGTCCAGAGCAAACATCAGGCGATTTGTGCTCGTGTCCACCCCCATGTCCGCTTGCAAAACTCTTGAGGACCAACCTCTCATATTTGTTGCACTCAATCGAGTTTGCAGGTCTTGACGCAAATGGGGGTGGTTGCGACGCTTCTACGCTTTCATGATTATAACAAAGATCTAAAACTAGTCTTCTCCTTGACAACTGTCGGAAGTCTGAAGATTGAGGGCTAAATCTGTCGTGATGAAGTATCGAGAGGGATCTTTCAGAGTAGCAGAGGCTTGGTTGCTCGAAAATTAAGGCAGCTATGAGGACGACAACCAAAATTTGATTTAAACTCAGCGCAAGAGTCATATTCTCTCGATTTCTGCTTAACCTTGATTACTTTTCTTGGATACGTCCATTGATCTGCGATGGCAATTTTTGACCTCACGATGAGCGGCGATGGCAGCCAAGATCGAGCGATTGAGAGCATCTATGTCGCAGAAAATAGCATTGAGATCATATTCCATAGACTCTAGTGAGGCGATTTGCAAACAGGGAGACAAGACACTAGTTTCTTGGACTCTATAATGATGATGGCTTTTCTAGAGGTCGAATCAAGGTCTTTATATCGTCCGATGCGAATTCATAAGGGAGATCTAAATCATCATAATTCATGAGCAAGCTGGCGCCTAGGACTTCTCTGTCCAGAGATGTAGACCATCGTATGGAGAAATTGACGCACACCCGCTATAGAGATAAGCACTATATTGTGTGGCATCCTCAGAGTCCTCCCGGTGCTAGGGAGGAGAGACGAGATAAGACAAAAGTGAGTGTTACAGATTTATATATTTTACTCATGAGTACATACTCATACTTACAACTGTTCATTATTCTCATCACAAACAAACTTCGAGTTTCTCAATCGGTTGCTTTGTCTTGTGTATACATTTGAGTAATGTTTCGGACTTGAAGAGATCAATTAGGGTCGGTTGAACATAATCTCTACATGGTAGAATCGCAATTCATAGGCCTGATATTTTACTGTTACTGATGATCATTGTTGTCTTGAGTTTGTAGGTGACTCTAAGGGACTGCATTGAGGATATAAGAAATGTAAGCAATAAGGTGGTGTCTTAGCAACGGAAGAGCATTCGGCTTCTGCTCGCCGGTTAAAACAACGTAAAGGTAGCTAAAACATTCAGATAGAGCTTAAGACGGTGCTTAGTCTTGTAGGTCAGTGATGAAAAGTTCAAGAAGCCAACGATGGAAAGTCCAGCTTGTCGCTAAAATTCGGTATAGGCCTCTGCCTATCAGGATCGCGAACTCCCCTTCCTTGATCATCGCTTCTCGGGCCACGACCACCCCGTGAACCAGTTGCGAAGCCATTACGATTACGAGGTAACCTATCTCCAACACGTGCAGCTCTTCCGGCCATCGCCTGTTGTCCTTCATTTTGTTGCTCGCTATTCGTGTCTGGCTCGCGGCGTCCCCGGCCGCGCCCACCGTTATATCCCCTTAGATTACGAGACGAGTCCTCTAGCGCTCGGTTTCCTTCAACAAACTGGCGCCGATTTCTGTAGCCTTTGGAGGTCAGGTTGCTCTCACCAAAGCCTTTGTCATTCGGATTATTTGTGGCATTTTCCAATTGCTCGGAGTTCAACGCAGTTTGCTGGCGTCTCGTTTCCCTCTTCTCCTGATCTTTGTGCTTAAGATCCAAAGCACGCTTCTGCTGGCGCCTCTGCTTCTCCTCTTCATTGGATTGAAGTCCCACATGGTTACCAAAGGTGTTATTAGCTGATTCATCAGTTTGCGGGCCATTATATTTTCTTCCCTCTTCATTTAAGTTTGGCCTTCTATTAGGACCTTGTCTTTGGTTATGATTCCGCATGAATTTGCCTTGTTGCAGGCTGGCTTGGTCGCCATTTTCTTTGTTCGGAAAGTTCAGATGATAAGATGCCTGATTTTGGTGATGGTTGTTGTGAGCCTGAGCTCGAGCAAGTCTCTTACCGGTCATGGTGTCATAATTGATGTCTCCATGTTGTTTAGTATTGACTTGGTGTTTAGCTTCAGAAACAGTTTGGCTAGCCTCTAATTGTTGCTGCTGCGGGGGAGCCCGTTGGCGCTTGACATCGTTGGTTCGCTGTAGCTGTTGGTCTGAAGACATCTGGCTACTCTTTTGTTGATGATCCGACTGCTTACCGGTCACCACTTTTCGATTGGTCTTGTTCAGAAGTGAGTTGTTACCGCCTGAGGATTTGGAAGCGCTTTGGACACCTAAGGCAACAGTAGGGCCCCTATGCTTTGCATCGGTACGTTTTGCGCTGCTTGTTAGCGCTAGAGCCGATACGAAATTGTCCTCATCTTCCAAGAATGCAGAGTAGCGATTTTGAACACCTATGCCATAGGAGAGGGAACTTGGTCCCACTTTAGCTGCCATTGGTGGATTTTATGACGATTCTAGACTTACAAGAAGGGTGGACGTTAGTGTTGCTCGGGTGTCTAGTTTCTTCTTCTTCTTCTTGGCGTGCGAGATTGGCTTACTATCTCCTAGTGGCTGTGATCCATTGATTAATGTTAAGAGTCTCGCGAATCCGGTCGGACGAGAGTCTGCTCTCCTGAACTTGGTTACCTAAGGCGCAGGAAATCCACTAGATGCGAATGTTGACGCTCTTTAACACGATTATTACAATTAATTTATCTCTGAACCGCACTTTCAACACGACAAAATATCACCACAATCCTCACTTCGACTGGTTTTTAACTGATCAAAGGTGACTTGTTGGCCGAGATATGTTAGCTATTGGCTAGTTAAAGGACCAATCCAGATTTGCTAGAGGGATAATTGGTGTATCATCCGATGGCAAACATAGCAGGCAAATAGGCATGCCATTGTGCATTCGTCGTGTGCTAGTGTTTAATTCTAATCCAGCGGACAGATGTGGTAGAGAGAGGTCGGCGACTGTACGAGCTCGAATAGAATGTATTGTATCTGTTCTTGGCTTCTCGGACCGGGACACCAAAAAATAAAGATCTCACCGCAGAGTAAGCGGCCCCCAAGCCTGGTAGGCTAGAGTTTGTTTCTCTAATCGGTCCGCTTTACCACCCGGAAGGAATAGGACCTCGGAAATCTATCGCTCGTTCACATTCTTTTATTTATTAATTTATTTATTAATTTAGTCGTGATTATATAAAATATCAGTCTTCAATGCCCTAGTTTATCAGCGATAAGACTTTGATATTTTTGGAGAGCTGTCTGTCACAAGGGCTGAAGATACCTCTTGCCAATCTATTCACTTCCTCCATTGCAAGATCAACATGCAGACAAAGCCTCTCGTCCCATGTTTGATCCTTTACCTTTTTGAGCAGCCTATAGATAGATTTCAAGTCTCTTTGGACGGGTTCAATTCCGAGTTCATCTAAACCTGATAAGATGGATCGCAGGAGGTCAACTGCAGCACATTTGACTTGAATTGTATCCTTTTCTATAGCGTAATGCACGCAACCCAGAACGTCAACCGCATATTTATCCAAGGAGTTACCGAGATTGTGACATATCTCACCTAGATTTGTTAGACTAGAGATCCTTAGTAATTCTTCACCGTCCTTACAACCCTCGATGAATACGTTGATGATGGTTTTGGCGTAGATCGGTGTAGTTTTGTTTAGTTGCTTGGCTAGACGAACCAAGACTTCACCCGTATTCAATCTGTGCTGCAGATCGAGATCTTGTTTCGTGTGAACATGTAGCAACTTTGGTAGGATGAGCGCCGTATTCCTTAGAGCCATTTCAGCTATCAAATTTATACAAGCTAGGAACACATAGGGCTCTGGGTCAGCTAGTGAAGCTTCAATCAAAGTAAAGATCTGTGGTATCCGTGACACTGCTTGTGCGTCGTTCGCCATCATCATTTGCTTTATGGAAACGAGTGCATGAACTCGAACTGGAACCAGCTTGTCATTAAGATCTCTAAGTGTCATGCTAAGCCGATTTTCTTCATGGAAATCGACAGTTCTACTCTTTGGAGAACCAATAGAAACGTTGGCATCTATTTGTTCTATGAGAGATCTGATATCTTCGGCCAACTGCTTGGAAGAAGAGAGCCCAGATTTCCGTGAGACAGAGGTCTCCGTTAACCTTAGAATTGGCAAGCATTTTGATTCTAACATACTTTGCTGCTCTCCGTTCATCTTTGTTGCAACTAGCACCTCTAAGATGTTCAAGCAACTGCTTATTGATTGCTCAACTAGACCTTGCAGAACGCTATCAACGTCTTGTGCGTCTTCCTGCGAGTTTAAAAATGTTGCATAGTTTAACAGCGTCCTCGAAATCAATTCGATAGATCGGGCACCATTTGTTGCCACAATGCCTAAGAGATCTAGTTCAGTAGAATTCTCACAGACAGTCCTTTGAAGGAGAGGCTCTATGATGTTCGCGCTTAGTTTCCTGCTCCATTTATCCTTTGCCATCCACATGCTCTCTGTAAAATGGAAGAAGATCTCTAGACTTAATAACTCACTTTTAGCTTCGTCTAATAAGGAGATGACGGTATTTCTAATATGCTGGATGTTCTCATCATTGTGATTTCTCTTCGTGATCGGAACCAATTTAAGAGAAAGTCCTGAATCTTGGACGAGTTTTTCGTAGCAATATTCAAGTTTTGTATGGAACAATGCTTTCTCTAATAAACAACAAGCTGCTCCTGGCGTAAGAGAAACGAGAATTCTAACAAGGCATCCTCTCAGTATTGGTTTTAACCTGCTAGGCGTGTCAGCCAATGCTAACAATGCATAAAAGAGTTGAGGGTACGTATCGACGAATATATCCGGGGGAAGGTGGTTAGCAATCAACCCGTGAATTGCTATGATAGCCTCATCTGGCTTGAAATTATCGATCGGGGATTTAAGAGGACCTGATATGAGTTTGACGATATTTTTCTCGATATTTGATCCATAAGATGAATCAAGGAAAGACCCAACTATAATAGAGGCTAATTCTGAGTATCTGGGATCATCGTGAACGAAAAATGGTATGAGTTGCCGCACAATGTTGTCACAAAACATATCATAAGGCATACAGAGCTTCGGTAGGCGAGTGATGATGTTTGAGACGGCAATGTATCGCTGACTATGAGTTGTTTCTTTCTGAGAGCTCACGTCAAAATCTATCATTGATAATATTAAAGTGGTTACACCATGAGCCGAGGTAAGAAATTCTGATAATCTGTACGCTAGTTCGCTGCGACGCTCTGAATTTCTCTCTATGGCTGATTCGAATACAAGTTTCATGCAAACTTTGATAGGATTGTCTGGCGCATCTTTCATCTCTTGAGAATACTTCTGCTTCAGCCTCTCAATGTCAGGATTGCCCATGTTTTGCACCATCTTATCGTGGTCCACCATCGTAGCCGTCTCCTCTGATAGATCTTGGCAGCCAGTTGGAACGAGTAGACAATAATTAGCAGCTGATCTTCAACTGTGCTGGTTGCGATCAGGCTCAGGGTACACAAGAAGTAAATGCGGTGAGCTGGAGTCTTGTTTGATTTTTTGGTTCACCCTGGTCCGAGGAGCCAAGAACAGATACAATCTGTAGAAAGATGATGCTTTTCTCGATTCATTGAGAGTAACAGCTCCAGTACTCGCTGTGGCTTAGTTCTCGCCAGATCGAGGCGCGATCTACTAACATATTTCTCACGTAGAGTTTGAGAGAACTGCACAAAGGCGACTCAAAACCAGTTATTAATATTATGTCCTCAATCAAATCAAGAAAACGCTTGGCATATGGTTCAATAGTGACTTGGAGATGAGCTTCATGAGGGAACGTGAATAAAGTTGGAGCTAATATCTGTTCGTGGCCTTTTGCAATCATGTTGATTATTGGTACGATACATTGTATATGCGAATTCCCGAATAACACGCGCACCTCCCTGTTTTCGCACAGCCGCTTCCAAAAGCCGATTCCCGTCATCTCCGATCAGTTGGGCTGCAGGCTTCTTATTTATTTTAGTCGTTTTGTGCATAATCGGGCTACAAATTTCTCGATAATACAACCTCTCCCAGGCAGGCGTAGGTCAAGTTCCGATAGCAATAAAGTGGGCCAGAAATAAAGAGGGTTGAGACGCCGGCCCGCAGATAATCAATATTAGCAAGATCCTGCCAACTGATAGGGCGACAGAGCCTATACAACCGGCTGTACACTGTTGGGCGTTGCGCTCGCTAGAACGGAAGTTATATCAAACTTCAATCACGCCGTTAGTATCCTGGGCTGAGCGAGCAATCTCTTGTCTAACCCGGGTACTTTGGATCAATTTTGAGGACCCATCGATTACGCCCGCTCTCGTTCAAAGCAAGCCAGGTCGTCAGCCTTGTGTATAATTCTACTGTTTAGCAGGCTGATTGGACTGGATTACTCGTAGTGTAAGTGATTGAGGGTCTGGTGTTGACATTCTTAGCCAGAGAGTTCATTGATAGCGATTCATTTCTTGCATTCACCAGCGAACTATGCTCAATCCTTGAGAAGGCCGAGCATGACTCTGTCCATATATCTATCTACCCATCGATCATCTAATCAACCGATTTGGAACGAATCAACTCGAGCGGGGTCAAAAGCTCATCAAGTCAAGTAGACACCATTATTCATCAAGATGACCATCAAGGTGGAACTATGCATTCGATAATTCGCTTCCCTGTTGTTTGATGCTCAGTATTCGAGGATAAAATTCCGTTTGTAACCCGAGTCATTACAAGGTCTAGCTTAGGGTACATCTTGCTGAAAATGGCTCATCATTATGATGTAAGTGAAGCCGATTTGGACCCAACCTAACCTAGTTCATTGGATTCGTTTCGGTTCAATATCTCGTCTCGGTTAATGATTCATAAGTTAGTGTATGTCGAGCCAAGTTCACGACTCGCACGGAGGTTTGGCCTGGTACAACCTGTTGTCCGTCCTGTGACAAATGTCAATTTCGCCGTCTCATTGTATTCGTTAATCATGAGAATCTCCTGTCGGGCCTCAGCGGGCATCTCGGGCTCACTGGTTCGCATGGAGATCGCTTCCTGGTGGCGGCGAGAGTAATTATTGGGCATAGGAATTTAACCTGTTAGCTTGTCATGCTCTCGCGCTATCGATGTTTGTTAGGTCGCAAAAAGTTCAATGCTTCTCATAAATTTGGAACTGAATCCATTCGATATATGAAAGAATACACTGTTAAGCGCTCCAACTAATAATACCTTCTCGCTCATACAGGTAACAAAAAGTTTGACGTGCACCTGAATGATATGAATTCCCCCTGAAACGTCCATGAAGAGCGTGAGTTGTTGATTCTAGTGTGGGTCAGTAGAAGTTAATTACCAGGCTTTCCACAATTTGCAATCATTTGCCATGCGCTGGGGCGACCTTCCGGCAGGGATTCAACCGATTCCAAGCACGAGTCAGTTTTCCCAGACAGGACGCTTCAAGTCGTAGAGATCCAATATTAGTAAGCGAGCCAGAGAGTTTACAGATGTTGAAGGCTATCGAGTCGGATCGATGGATATATAGAGGGTCGCTTGTTTCGATTTCCACTCCATGTTTGTCTAAAATTTAGAATGTTGCCAAAAATAATCCTTAATTCTCTAGATACGATAATATGAACTCTAGAGCAGCAAACATCCAAGACATGAGATTAAAGTTGAGGAGCATAGAAAACCGTGTCTCAGAGATAGACAGTAGTCGACAAAGAGGTGTTAAAGTAGTGCACATCTGACCGAAACTACACTGGCAGAGTTTAGGTATAATTTGAATTTGCGAAAGCCGACTACATAACTGAGAACCTTGGTTAGTTGGAATTGAGCATCGTCGTTATTATTGTTATCATTCCTATAAGAGCCGCTCCTCAAGATGGCTGACAAGACGAATTACGCGCAAAGCTTGATGCACATGATAAAGGGCAATCTGGGCACCGGTATCCTAGCCATGCCAGCCTCATTTGCCCATACCGGCCTTATAAATGCCATCATCGGCTTGCCAATCCTCTGTTTAGTTTCGACCTATTGTGTTCATCTTCTTGTCAAGTCATCACAACGAATCGAAAGCAGATCGAAAGGTTTGACCTTCAAGTATGCGACCCTAGCGAAACACTCGTTCAGATCGGGCCCAAATTGGATGCGCGCCTCGTCGGGCCTCATGTGTCGACTTGTTGATGTCACACTTCTCATAGCCCAAATCGGTGTCTGCTGCGTCTACATTGTTTTTGTTGTAGATAATATAAAATCTGTAAGTTACCCGAAACAAAGCCGGGGTTAAGCATCTATGGGTGGGGTCTGCATTGCTAATAACTTTTCCATCACAATCAGATTTTAGCCACCTACAGGATCCATATGGCTGAAACAACCGTTTTCATAGCAATACTTCCTATAGCTCTATTACTCAGTTACATAAGAACCCTAAAGAGGCTTGCAATAGCTTCAGCTTTCGCCAACCTCTTACAGGCGGTTGGTATTTTTATAATATTAGAATATTTAATCACCGATATCAAGAATGTTGATATGAGAGAACGTGATAATTTTAGGCCCCTCAGCGAGGTGGCCCTGGGCTTTGGCTCGGCGATGTTCGCTTTTGAGGGGATTTCAGTTGTATTGCCCATCTATACTAGGATGAAGCATTCCGATCGAATGTCAGGATGGTTCGGAGTTATAAACTTCTCTTATGTAATTCTTCTCGTACTCTACTTTGCAATGGGATTCTTTGGTTATTTGAGATTTGGGCGAGAGGCAAGAGATAGCATAACCTTAAATTTGCCACCAGAGCCACTCTATGATGCAGTGAGAGCCTTGTTCGCGATCTCAGTATTCCTCACTTATCCGCTTCAATTCTATGTGCCAAATGAAATCATTTGGAATTGGACTAGAAGAAATCTCCTAGCCCAACCAGATCCTAAGTTGACTGTAGTCCATGCAATCGAGGTCGTTATTCCGACAATTAGCGTCACCGAGAAGACAGATGAGAGCAAGAGCAACGAGGCCCAATCAACAGGTAACGAACAAAAATCAAAGCTGTGCACCGAGGATAAGAAATCGAAAGCGGATCTCTTGAGACTTCATAATCGATACGATTACTGTTGCCGCACTGCTCTCGTGATAGTGACTTTCATCTTAGCTTTCTGTGTTCCTAAGCTAAATCTTCTAATGGATCTCATTGGGTCAATTTCAGGAACTGCGCTATCTTTGATACTGCCGCCAGTCATCCACATTGCTGCATTTTGGGACGAATCAAAGGGATTGAACAAGCTCACGATAGTCCTAGTTGATTCGTTGATAATAATCTTTGGTTCCATCGCTGGAATAAGTGGATCCTTCTTCAGCGTCTTATCAATCATCAATTCTTTCAATGAATAAAAAGCTTCAATTTTCTCAAACTAATCATAACTTGTTTTATCAAACGAGCGAAAGATGTTTTCCTCCATAATATAAGGCTGTTTGTGCCTAGGACCATTGATGGGTTAGGCGGGAATGCACGAAAAGTGAGAGGACAAGATTCAAGGCCGCCTAGGGTCTCCCGCCTCAATGCTGGTGGTATAATCACCCGAGGGGTGTGTTCTGTTGATTCGGGTCATCATCTCCAGACTATACTGTTGGATGCGAACCACACGGTTGCTCACAAAGCTTGCTTAACTCATCAAACTTCCCGTATGGTGTCTACAGCCTGGTGGTTAGAATGGCGCTCCTGCCGACTGCTCGTGTACTTTGAACCCCCTGATGAACTGTCCAGATTTAATATGCGTCGATCATCTGGCCAGCTCATTAGGTGGACCAAATACATGGGACATCATCGAGGATCATCGTGACCCTCATATATACAATATAAGGAAGTTGTCGTCAAGCTCTTATAAGAGTTACACCTGTTGAGAACCATCACTTAATTCGGTAAGTAATCAAGTTGCTGCTAGCCACATTGCTGTGCGTCTCGCAGTGCACGAGGTAAATCTACGTAAAAGGGCTACTCTAGATTATAGAATATCTTAAAATCGGCTTTGATAACAAAAACAAGCACGAGTCTAGCCAAAAACGATTGGGTACGATCTAGATTGAAAATGGATGGAAAACGCGTCTGAGGTGACCGGAACTCATCGATGGTGGCTCAACGGGTCTAAGGGATCACTTTCAATCAATTCGTTGGACAGGTGAGAGATGACACTGTAGATGACTGGGACACAAGATTGCAGCACTGAGACTGCGCAATTGTGATATTATTGAATTTCCCGCCTTGATTTCGTGCAACGACTCGCGCGGCCCATGAGCGCGTTTTTCACGCCTTTTTTCGATATTCACCATCGCTCGACCATCTGTGTGTTCAACTGTTTTGTTACTCGATTGCATCTAGGCTAACCTTGTCGAGGATTGTTTTCTTATTGCCTTGGTCAGGGTGTCGCGATGGCCTCATCGGTTACGAAGAAGAATAGCCTGTGTAGGTATTATATCAGGTATGGCGACTGCTTCCATGGAGAGAATTGCCAGTTCATCCATGCCCACCCGCCCCAAGAGCAAGCACCATCTCAACCCGTAGCCTCCGTGGAACCTCCGCCACCACCAACGCCGGTCCCCCAAGTCCAGAACGCCCCACAAGCGCCTCCGATGCCCCAGCAGCAAGGATACAATATGAGTAAACTTGTCTGCTCATTTAAAAGTGACCTGCCGAACGAAATAGACTTCGCAATGCAGGTGTCAACATTGTTAGCCAATACTGATAACTTCACATGGTTCAAAGATTATCCTCTAGTTGATGCAATTTGTTCGAGCTTGCACGTGTTCATTTGCATCTGTGGAGACACTTCTAACTGTTATTGCTACCCGAGGTTCTGGCATAAGATTCTCATCAAAAACTCCGCCAACATCTATTTACAGGCTGCCACCGTGCCCCCCGACATGGGACTCACATACCTGGATTTCAATTCTCTGAAAGATCATGACACAAAAGACCAGGGCAAGATTTATAGACGAATTAAAACCGCCGCAGAACTAATAAAACAGTTCTCCATGACCACGGGCGTCTCCAGAAACGAGAAAAATGAACTTGCTACGAATACCTTCAATTATCACCAAATGAAAAAGAAGAAGCTCAAAGCATCGCCATCGCTACTTAAATTTGTTAGTCTATTACTGCATTGCGACGACACTCCTCTGAATTTGATCGGTTTAGATATATTATCTAACACTGCATCTAAATTATCAAAGATCCCCGAAGCATCTGACGACGTTAACAATGCAAAGCTTGTGCAGATGTTTCAAGACTATTGTGCCGACTGCATCAGTCGCCAGGATGGTGACATCTATGTCGTCAACCGCTCTGTCGAAGTGATTTCTAGACTCATATCATCCTCGAACCGTCGCGTCTCTACTAACATAACAAATCTCATAACAGAGAGAAACCTAGTTCTAAGAGTTGAACAGTTTTTAACAAGTCACTACGATGTCACCCTGTTTCTATCTGCTCTTGAGTGTTGCTACAGGATATCAAGACACCAGCCGCACTTGTTGACCGCTGGACGAGCAAGATTCCTCTTGAAAATATTGGTAAATTTATTGAACTGTGACGACAACCGTTATTTCACTCCAACCGCTCTGAAGAGGATAAAGCTTATCGACGAAGAGGAACTTACTGTCCAATACTTGACACCCCTCGACGAGACTCCAAAAGTAGAAACAAGTCGAAAAAGTTTAGATCCTACTCGACTGCCGAACAACAACAAACCAAACCAACAGACAAATCATCGCCAGCAACCTCAATCCAAACCACAACCCTATGCTAGCAGCCAGGTGCAAGCTAATGCGCATACCCAATCTCCAGCTCAGGCAAAACAAAACTCCGATCGAACTGAAAGACCCAGTATAGCCCAATCTGTATCGTCGAATTCTACAGTACCTTCAATCAAATCGACTCAATTACCTGCCGATAAGGCTCACATATTCTCTAGCTCAGCCCAACCATCGACCTACTCTAAACAACCCTCGACAAACTCTGCACAACCACTGCGAAATTCGACACCCGTTTCGTCCAACAGTTTAACACAAACAACTAATTCATCACGACCAGCTGTGAATGCCTCACAACCTTCAGCTCTTCCATTGAAGGATTATGCATGCGAGTGGGACGGATGTAGCGCCAGATTTAGCCATGCAAAGCAAGTTTACCCTCATGTATTCGAAGTACATATCGGACCTCTTGCACCAGACTCATTATCCTCGTGCCTATGGTCTGGCCCCAATGGCTCGGGTCCTGGTTGTTTAACTAAGAGGCCTAAGTATTCTCTCCTAACTCACCTTGATGATTTTCACTGCAATCCAGTGGCCCTCGAACGTGTCATTAACAGATCGCAACCTGTTAAGCCGCCAGAGCACCCTGGTTATGCACCAAATGCAGCATTGGTAGCCATCCGGAGACACGCGAATTCTCATGTTGAAGGCTCGAATGGAACAAGAAATCTACGGCAGTCGCCCCTTAGCATTAGTGTTCGATTAACCGCAGCTCTTATTCTACGAAATCTAGCCAAAGAGTCACCGGAGATGAAACAGGCTCTCGAGAACCATGAACCCCTTCTAAGCGAGATCTGTATGTCGATAGGCAGAGACGAGTCGAAGATCATCGCCGAATGTTTAAGTTTATTCTCGAACGATTAATATCAAGCAATTAAAATTGATATTCCCTTCTGATCTCGCACGACACCTGTATATGATTTTTTTCATGTATTTGATTACGAGAGGAGACGGACGGAATAAGATTGTTGCCCTTTGGTTTCTGGGGCCGATGCTCTCGGTCCGTGTTTTTCATCCTCACCTGGCCGGAGTGTGTTCCTGACGGCTCAACACAAAATCAAATAATTTATTACTGTTTTATTTCTTTTCAAAGCTTATAGTCGTGAGTACATACGACCTCAAATTTTGCAGCTCAGTTGCGCACACGCATTATCCCCGGTCCGAGAAGCCAAGAACAGATACAATAGAGCTTCACGCATGTATCTGTTCTTGGCATCTTGGGCTGTTTTATCTATCCGAGATTAAGCATAGGAGAAGTTTACATTCCATGCTTTTCAAGAATAGGATGTACCAAACGACTAAAATAAATAATACAGAATAAACCTGACATAACTTCTCCGATGGTTCGGCAGAAGGAAAGTCCGAAGACATGTTGGTAATGTCGAATGCCAACAAATCAGTGACTATTCTACCTATGTGAGCCATCTAAAACTTGATGATCTTTGGATACGCAGGAAACAAACTCATGGAATAACAATCAATTTATGCAACGCGATGAAAAAGAGGACCGCCCATGACTTTAAATTTATTCGCTTACTGGGCGAGGGATCATTTTCATCTGTATACCTGGCAGTTGATGCTTCGGTGACCACTGCTTACATCGAAAATATCGATAAATCTAATGACGAAAACCTTGTAGACCTGGAGCCCGAATCAGACACCACCAATCTTACTGCTCGTAAGCCTACCAGAGTTAGAAAATACGCCATCAAGGTATGTCAGAAATCTTACATCAAGCGACAAGGGAAACAAACGGCTATAATGAGAGAAAAAGAAATTATGAACGTATTAAATCAGCATCCTAACCGGCACTTTATTAGATTGCACTGTACTTTTCAAGACGTCGATCGTCTCTATTTTGTTATGACATATGCTGAAAATGGTGAGCTATTGAATCATATGCAAGAACATCCATTGTCGTTACATTCAGTCCGACTCTATACCTTGCAGCTAGTGACTGCCTTGGAACATCTGCACCGCTTGGGGATTGTTCATAGAGATCTGAAGCCAGAGAACATTCTTCTCGACGAACAAATGAACATCTTGATTACAGATTTTGGATCAGCACAAATTTATGAGGAGCGCGACAAGGCTTCGAAATCTCCCCCGGACAGAAGGAACTCATTTGTTGGAACCGCTCAGTACGTCTCACCAGAAATGCTGAAAAATCGACTGGCTACCAACAAATCAGACCTTTGGGCTCTCGGGGTAATATTGTATCAGATGATAACAAATATCATGCCCTTCAACGCACCTAATGAGTATCTTATATATCAAAAGATACAGAGCCTTGATTACGAGTTTCCTGAAGATTTTGACTATCAGGCACGAGACCTAGTCAGTTCATTGATCAAATTGGACCCTACCGAACGTTTGGGCGCCTCGGACGACCTCATTAAAGATGGCTATCTATCGATAAGGAGGCACAGCTTTCTAAGCGTGCCAGATGACTACTCAACGACGATACTCCCCCCACACAATGATGAACAGAAACTGAAGGACTCCGATCTGGTGGATGTGGACAATATCAGCCCTGGCCTAGATGAGGCACAACTCCTGAGGCTACTGACCCTAGGGTGAAAAGTCAACCTGAGCAGAGGTCCGGTTCAGATCGACACTCATACTCAATATGTAGAGAGTAATTGCCTGCACTATTTGTTGATAATCAATCATGTATCCGTAGCGTTCTTGAGAGGTTATATTTTATTGTCAATGGTCGATAACAATGGTCGTCTATTCGTCATCATCGTCGTCTTCCTCGTCGAAACTTTCTTCATCCAAATCTTCGTCATCTATGTCCCCGAGGTCCTCATCACTAAGATCGTCTGAGTCAGAGTCCATGTCTATATCGGAGAAATCATCACTGCCATCATCATCTTCAGATTCCTCCTCATCCTTATTTTGTTCCACCTTTTTCAAGTCAGCCTTCGAGCCCTTAGCTGGGAGCGCTTTTTTGGGAGTAGGCTTATGTACTTTGGCGAGCGACTCTGACTTATTTGTGACTTTCGTTTCAGATGGGTTCTTGCTGAAACTGACCTTCTTTTTCACATCTTGCTTAAGAATTCCATTGTTATGCTGCCTTTCGGCCGCCTTTACATTTTTTTGCTGCTGATTTTTGGTTTTCGAGCTATCGACTACCTTTTTTTCAAAGCCCTTCTTTTCCTGAGATTTGAGCCTTTGCTCAGCGGGTTTACTTTTTTGTTCTTGCATCTTTTTCTTTGTCTCCAGGACTTGATTCTTCTTAGTGGTAACGACAGCTTTGGTAGGCTTCTTCTTCGACGGTGCAGATTCTTCGTCGCCACTCTCCTCATCGTCGATCTCCTGTGCCTTCTTTTTGAGCTTCTTCTCCAAAATCTTTTGCTTCATCTTTTCTTTCTTAGTCATCTTAATTCCAGCTCCACTGTCTTGTTCTGCATCGCTGTCGCTCTTGTGACCATTGCTAGCGGCGGCGGGATTCTTCTTGGGAGCTAGTTTGCGATCTAGCTTTGACTTCTTGGCATCTTTAGAGTCTTTAGCTTGACCTCGGTGCTCATTCAGAGCCACAGAAAGATGGCTCCATAACTTTTTGATTAGTTTTTCGTTTTTAACTTTGAGATTATGGATACAAAAGTTGGTGAATTTTGTTGGAGTTTTAGGAATGTTTTTATGGACCTTTACCATATCGAACACTTTCTTCTCCTCGTCCTTTAGGCCAGTCCCGTCGAGCTTCTTGACTGCCTTCACCCAGTCGTCGATAGGAATCTTCTTCGGGCTTACTACTGCCTCAGTCATCTTTATAGATAATTAGTATGGAGTTAGAAAACCAATATGCAATAATAAGTTGCAATTAGATATGCTCTTAGGTCCCTGAATTTGTCGGAGAGAATGGGATCTCGATTGATTAGGGTTGCAAGCACGTTTTCTTTGTGCTTCGATACAACAATGCGGAACGGACCATGCATGCTGTACTTGCAGCATGTGGTTAGAGCGGACAATTCGAATTTCTGATCTCAGCCCACATCTAGCGATTTCGCTGCATGAGCGCTCCGGCCATAAGGGCGCGCGAAGCCCAAACCAAAGACCTACAGGAATAAATCTTCCTCCTAACATATCATGTAATCAAAAACAAAAAATAGACCAAAGTACCAATCAAAACTGCTGCCTTCATCGAGCGACACCAATATTACATGTATATTCTCAGTCAAAAACGAACAAAAGTATGCCACAAGTATTGAAGGCTCAACCAGCTCAGGAGGGATGAACTCAATACCAATTTTTACCATCAATGGAGAACGGACCTTCTGATCGCGATCAACTTATCAAACTACGATTGTTCGAATATCCCCCTTGCTATCCCTGCGGACTAAATCAACTGAATGAAACAGATAATTTTCCTCAAACTATTGCTATTACTTGGAGGATATTCGCACGATACAATATCGATGATCATAAATAATGGGTGGTGATCAACTTGAAAATCCAAATTTAAATGAATTCTACCAATCGCTTATCCGTCCACAATCGCTGAGCGAGAGCCAACTAACAATCAACAGTAATCAGGTCGCCGGACATGCCGGATTTTTCTCGTTGAGAGACGATCCAGGTTGTTGCTTGAAACCGTTCAACGTGAAATGTGTTCGAGGTCGGCGAGAGCACCTTTTCTACCAGATCATCGAGCACTTTAAAAGGAACACAAGCTTAAGAGAACTATCCACTGACGGTATTAGTGAGAATAATCTGAACACATCCTACAGTTATGACCAAATAACTTTGTTAAAATATCCGGAAACCAAGTGCAACTGTGTCGTTGATGAATCCCTAATCAAACTGTTATCACCCTTCATCGCTAACTTCTATCATGTGAGATATCTAGAACTAGAGAATGAGAATTCACCAAAAAGGCTCGACGACTTTTTAAGATCGGTCTACTCTGAAAATTTGTCGTGCCCGTGTTACGGCCGTGACCCCGTGGAAAAGCTTTCATGCTCCAGAGACTTCAAGCGTGTTAACTTTCTATGCCTAGAAGATCTCACTGCCCACTGCCAAGAACCTTGTATAATTGACATCAAGATTGGACGAATCACATATGATCCAATGGCCATAAAAGAGAAGGTGTTAGAACAATCTAGCAAATACAAGAGACTACGCGAATTCGGCTTCAGAGTTCTTGGGATGAAACTTAAGGGCGCAATAAAGGATAAGTCATATGGAAAGTCACTCGAGACAAGTGATCAAATTCTTGAGGCCTTGAATTGCTTCTTCCTCCCGTTAAGCAAACGCGAGTACAAAATTGCTGTCATAGGGAAGATTCTAAATCGCATTGGCTCATTATTGTCGATATTTGAGGGTAAAAATATCAACCAGCTCAAATTCTTTTCATCATCGTTACTGATAGTCTATGATTCTTTTGTTATGGACCAGCATAAGTCATTAAGTTCCATACAATCGGATCTGGCGGAGAGTGTCAGAGTCTCGATGATAGATTTCGCACACGTTTTCCATATTCACGACGAAATCCATGAGGGAAGTTCTTTGGCACATCTCCAAGGCAAGGATTACAATTACATTTTTGGTCTGAGAAAACTTGAGCACTTTCTACTGGAGCTGAACCGACAACATTACTCTCACCCTCAAGATCTTCATTTTCGTCACCCAGAATTGCTCCAACCTTAAGTGTCACATCGCTGCTGCTACAGATTTAAGCGCTGACAGACGAACGACTGGCTGGCATAGCGCTCATTGGCTACCTTCTCACCTACATCCTTAAGCAGGTTCAACCTACTTCTTTGGGCGGCTCTTTCCACTATGGACGACAGAGATGACCTGGAAGATGATCAACAGGCTGCGACCGCCCATCATGCCTACTCGATTTACGAACCCCACTATCAGCAGATGCATCCGCTCATCTACTATGAGGACCCAAGCCAGCACCATCATCATCACACCCAAATTTTGGCCCCAGTTTCGCATCATTGGGATCAAGAGCATTTCGTTCACATGCCTATGATCCCTTACGGTGATACCTCAGATCAAGCCTGCACGGCCCAAACCTCCTCGGAGCCGAAGCAAGAACCCGATCGAGTTGGGCATGATGCTGAAGAGGAGATCGGCACGAGCAAGATCGCAGACGAGCTTGAACCAAGAGGCAATAATTCTGAGTCCGATGTGGAAAAGAAGAAGGTCGACGAGTCAGCAAATCAACGGAGGGGCTCAGATAGCCCAGTTCCCACAAATAGGGAGTTACACAATGAAATAGAGAGGAGAAGAAGGCTACGAATCAAGCAATGTTGCGAGATTTTGCGAGCCCTTGTGCCGGGATTGAATGAAAAGACTGATAAAGCCACTGTGCTTGAGGCCACGGTTAGGTTTATTAACCACTTAGTTGGTTGTCCTGGCTACAAGTGTAACTGCGAGTTCTAAACTTAAACTGGTCGTGTACCAGACAGAAAGATTAAAAGACGAGAGAAGTCCTGGGGTGGGCTTAGGCTCTGACAGGTAAAACCATTCCGGTAGAGTAGCTGAACATTATAGAGTAGTTGAACATTGATAGGCGTTAGATTAGCTGGTCCACACAGACGCAGTTCCCCGTCCGGTCGCCACAGGTGCCCCTGTTGCGCGCGATCGTTTGTTGCGATCATTGCACGCGCTTGAACACTGTTCGAGTTGGTTTGCTGTGACTTCCCAATCTAAACGACGTTTGCTTTCTAGGGGGCAACCGATTTGACTTATTTGTGCAGAATCTCGCATTCTATGACTCCTTTGCGCACAAGCCTCTATTTAGCATTTTTGCTATCCTCCTGGATTTGCCAGCCTCAAAGCTTCAGCTAGTTCACCAAGAACATATCCCTGGACAACTTTGCCGAGTGGCATTGCCGAATAACATCATTTGGCGTGAGATAAAAGGGCCAGAGTTTGAGCAAATTTAGAGACTTGAGACTAGAGTTGGAAGCACAACTAGTCGCCATGATCGGGTTTGAGATTATGGAAGTGGGTATTTCAGTGAGCATCATCATGATCTGTATATCTTACTTAATTCTTGGTTGTGCTGGGCACAAGCGAAAGACGGGCGAAGAATCGATGGCAGCTGATAGCCAAGTGCCAACCGGCGAAGAGGGTGGAAGTCAGGTGACGGATAATCAAGCCGAGAGTGCGGCTCCGGGTACAGCAACAGTTGAGGGTACGAGTGCAGGTGTGGGCGGTAGTATGAGTAGAGCTGGGGGCCCAGGTCGAAGCCAAAGCCCCGGGGCGGGCACGCCTGTAAGCAGTAAGGCAGGCAGCCAAGTTGGAGAGCAGGGTGGTGGCAGCCAATTGAGTCAAGCATCGAGCATTGCCGGCTATCAATCACAGACCTCGGAGATTCTCGCCGGCCCTGGCGAGGACGTAACCGGTGGTGCCTCAGCTATCTCTCATGCTAGTGGAGTCGGAAGCTATGTCGGGTCTACAAGACCTTCCCGAATCCACTCGCATGTGGGCAGCAATCTTGGGGGCAGCAACATAGGAAGCAGCCATATGAACAGCAGCCACCATATGAGCAGTGCTTCCAAATTTGGGTCTACACTTGATTCATCCGCCGGAAGTAGGGCAGTTGGTGGTCGATCAAGTGTTATATCAAGGCTAAGCACTCAAGGTAGTAGCAACATCCAATCAACGCTCTCTAGCGCTGCCGCACGAAGTTCCACCTTGAGCTCACGTGTAAGCTCCAATATGCATTCTGGTGTGCGTTCCGGTCATGAATCGGCTGTTGCTGGTAGATCGAGAGCCTCAAACCTCGCCCATAGTATACTGAGCGCTGCAAGCAACCTCGGTAAAAACCGTCAAAGCTACATTAGCACGACGAGTGGCGTGGGTAGCACATTATCTAGCAACGTATCAGGAAAGAGTCGCGCTGCATCAAGTGCAGTTGGATCTAACCTGTCGAGAGCGATTTCGTCCTCAGTTGCTGTCAGTGGCAGCACCCCAGTCTCTGGGGGAGCCTCAAACATGTCATCCACTCATTCCGGAAATGTCTCCTCAACCCACTCACGTGCATCGCCAGCCAGTTCTGCGTCCGCTAGATCTGCAACCACACCACCATCAACACAATCCTCGACCAAGTAGAACGATTGAAGTAATCCGGATTAAAATTTACCCAATCGAGTACCAACAATGGGCTGCTGTGTTCTATTAGGAGTTTTCTATTATGAGTTTTCCATCGGTTGCATGGTTTGAGTCGCGAGTGATGAACCGTTTGTTTGATTGTACTATAAAGGGACGCTGACCCAAGAATAACAAAGAGAAAATTTAATTTCTTTTATCGTAATTAGGTCCTAAGTACAAATCTCTCATAACAATTTATCTTCGGCCTCCGCGAGCGCTCTCATTTTTCTTCTCATCCTCTTGGGCTGCTTTCCTCAAAGCTGCTTCTACCTCTGGCCTTGCAGGTGTATACCTAGAATATTCCATAGTGTATTCGCCCTTACCCTCGGTAGCAGACCTAAGGAAGGACGAGAATCCGAACATTTCGTTCAGTGGGACTTCAACTCTAAGCGTTGACCAGCCATCTAGTTCCTCAGAGTTCGTTATGATTGCACTCTTACGGGTCAGTAGCGACATAACACCGCCCAGGAACTCAGTTGGTGTAGATATCTCAGCTCGCATGATTGGCTCTAATATTGCCCATGACCCAAATTCAAAAACTTGCCTCATTGCCCCGTATATGGCTTCGGTGAAAGCTATTTCGTTCGAATCAACTGCATGATTTGCACCATCTTGTAATCTTAATCTAAGTCCAGCTATCTTATGGCCAGTAAGGGGACCTTTCTCACACATTTTTCTAAAACCTCTCTCAATAAAGGGCACGAAGTGTTTTGGTACATTTGGTCCACTTGTCTCATCCTTGAAAACTATCAATGTGTTTGCGTCCGGTGGTAGAGGCTCGACTATGCCAATTACTCTACCATATTGACCGGCACCCCCACTCTGCCTCTTGTGAAGATAATCGAAGGTACATGGTTTCACGAGACATTCCGTAAAGGCGACTTTCGGCTTACCTAGTTCAACTGGGCACTTGTATTCTCTCTCGAATCGCTGCGCATATATTTCTAGATGTAATTCGCCCATGCCAGATAAGATGCTTTCTTTATTCTCGTGGTCGTAGATATATCTAAGTGTTGGATCTTCTCGGGTGAACCTATTGATTGCCTTCGTGAAATTGTCTGATACCTTTGAGTCTTTAGGTTTTATCGACACGGTTATTACAGGCTCTGGTACGAAAATCGATTCCATAGATAGCTTCAGATCTGGGCTTGAGACGAAAGAATCACCACTCGCGCAATCTACTCCAAATAAAGCGCATATATCCCCAGCAAAAGCCCTGTCGATATCTTCCATTTCGTTCGAATGCATTTTGACCAATCTAGAAATTTTAGTTTTCCTGCCAGTTCGCGTATTTATAACACTGTCTCCCTTTTTCATGCAACCTTGATAAACCCGAATATAGGTCAGTTGGCCAAATTTACCGGCTTCTAGTTTGAATGCTAGGGCAATAAGCGGGTGCTGATCACTCCTCTCTGGATTGCATACCACTTTTTCATAAGATTCCTCATTTTTTTTATCTGAAGATTGTTGACTTGATTTCAATAAAAGAGATGAGAGCTGACTAGTTTCGTGCAGCTTGGTTCCTTTCTTTACTTTGGCAGATGTACCAAGCTTTGTTTTTGTAGACTGCTGCAACTCGGTGGTTTGAGTTTGCGAACGGGAGGTCTCATCAATTGCGTAGTTTATAACTTGGGATGGATCGGGGAGATAACTAATAACGGCATCCAGCAGAGGTTGTACACCCTTGTTCTTAAGTGCTGAACCACAGAGAACTGGTACGAACTTTCTAGCGAGAGTAGACCTCCGAATAGCTTGTTGAATTTGCTCTTCATTTGGCCTTATGTCCTCCAAATACATGAGTCCGAGTTCCTCATCAACATTGGATAAATTCTCCACTAGTTCTAATCTCTTGTCTTTCGCCATTTCTCTGTAAGCCTCCGGTATTTCCGGGCTCCTCCTAACAGTTTCACCACATTGGCCATCGAAGTATATGCTCTCCATAGTAACGAGATCAATAATACCCGATAGTTTAGACTCTAGACCTATGGGTATCTGTGTCATGGCGGCACCGAATTTCAGTTTGTCTCTCAATTGGTCGAGAACTCTTTGCGGGTTCGCATTCGCTCGATCAAGCTTGTTGATGAAGGCTAAGCAAGGAACCCGATACCTTTTCATCTGCCTGGTCACCGTTATTGTTTGAGACTGTACACCTCCAACTGAACATAGGACCAAAATTGCTCCATCCAACACACGAAGAGCTCTTTCTACTTCAACAGTGAAGTCGACATGGCCGGGAGTGTCGATAATGTTGATGAAGTGTTTCTTCCACGATATGTAAGTAGCTGCTGATTGAATAGTGATACCTCTTTGCCTCTCCAGTTCCATGGAGTCCATCTTTGCTCCCACATGATCTTTTCCACGCACCTCGTGCATTTCCTCTATTCTGCCGGAATAAAATAGAAGTCTCTCGGTGAGGGTAGTCTTACCGCTGTCGATGTGGGCAGAAATTCCAATATTTCTCAACCTTTCCAGGGGTATCTCAGCTGAAAGACTGGAAGATGCAAATCGAGCCGAGACTATCCGGCTAATATTCAGCAGTAAGCTCTGTCTTCGATGGGTGATGGGGAACAAACTCAACCTTGCAGTCATCATGTCGATAGAGCAAAGGGAAGATTCTGATCGGTGGTGGAATAATTGTTTCGTCCTTCAAAACAACTTGGGTTTGATTCTGATTCCAGGCCCACGCTAGGAAATTAACGCCACACGTGTTCGTGCTGGGTTAAACCAGCATATTCGGCTCGCACAACCTCTCAAATTCGCAGATGAGACAGGAACTCATTTATTTTTTTCGTGAGTACATACTATTTCTTGAGAAGCACGGAATGTAGACTCCTCCTATAATTATCTGAAAACTCTCTAAGGTCCCTCAGTGATCTCTCAGAAGTACTCTATCACTGTCTATCGGACTTTCAGTTTCCTGTAAAAGCTTAGCTTCAATCTGATTCTTGCGCGCTATCTTTATTGCTGCCTTCAACACTTTGAGTAGACTCTTGTTCGATTCGATGATCGGATGAAACATTTCGAGGGAGTGTGATAAGGCTCCAAGTTCTTTGATGGTGAAATCATTTATGAGCTCTCGGGCCATTTGAAATACAGCTTGCACTAATAGGGTATCCTCGGGCACTTCCATAATGGACAAACATTTGACTAACTTTAACACCTCGTCAGCCTCGAAGAATCTCATTTTCAGGAGACTTCTATCACACAATCGTCTGAATTCTGGGGCCACAGCCACAGTACTTGTTTCACAGAGTCCTGCTCGCAGCATGTCATCGATAGTCTCGAAACACAGGGCTACATAGAAGCTCGTCATAGTTGGCAAATTTTCATCTATTATCTTCAGAAGTCTATCGATGTCATTATCGGGGTGAAACAAGGCCTCGATGAGGTTGGTGTTCGAGTTGACTGGCAAATACTCCTTGTAGATCTCAAGTTTGGAGAGTCTTAACTCGATGGCTGTTTTATGATCAGTAAGTTTGCTCTGATCGGTCAGATGCCCCGTCAACGGTGGAAGGGTCTTTAAGTTCACCTTGTATTTGGGCAACTTGGTGCGGAACATGAGTCTCTGTGATCTGACCCCTCTCCGGCTGATCATCTGAATGAATGATATATCACGAATTAAAACGCGTGACAGGTGTGCCGTTTCGATGGCGCTCAGCATGGTGACGTTTCGATCGTGTATCCGTTTTGATCCGATGACTTAGTTTTTTTCACAATTTACGCTATTCCTAGCGAATTGGAATAATAGTGTTCATTTTTGGTTACACATGGTGTTAAACTTGGAAGCCAAGAAAATCCATCGGTTGCATTGTCGGTCTAGTAGGGTTTTTGAACCCTAGCTGTTCATAATACTCTCATACATCATGTAGGTCCTGAATTCCGACTCGTGGTTCTCAACTCGAAAAACGTGCGCTTTTGTCGTCTTCAGTGCGCGAAAACTGTTACCTCGCTGCATCTCCATGCTTTCCAAGGATAGTAACTACTCTCACGACTAAATTAAATAAATGTTTCAAATATAATCGTCTCTTGCCATATTCGAGCAAGCTAATTTGAACATCTACTCTCGTATTACAGACAGTGGTATCATATCAATCAGAGCACCCAACCATGGTTGGCGAGCGGGATCCTAAATTCTATAGCGAGTTAAAGCAAATCAATGAGGACTTACTCAGCCTCCTCAAGAATACCCACGAAAAGTCGCCTTATTTCGACTTCAGCCCGACGGTCAAAGACTACATGGATCAAATAGCTGAATTAGAGAAACAGTACCCAGAGAAATCATCTTCCCTTCCGGCCACCAAATCAAGCCTGTTCTCGACTCCATCTACTCCATTTGCGCCAGTTATTACATCCACATCAGCGTCCCCAAGCGCGCCCATTGGCTCACTATTTCAGGCCCCATTAATATCTCAAACAAATACCTCCCTCTCTCAGGCGCCATCAATGCAGCCCTTTTTATTCGGTGCTTCCTCGAATCTTGCAGCTCCCCCTACTACGACAACATCTTCAACATCTTTCTTCAGTTTTAGTCTACCCAAAAAGGAGGACGATATCAACAAGAGTAATAATAACGTTAGCCAAGATACGACAACCACTGTCAACAACAATAACACTGAGACTGATGATGATGCTCCGCCACCGGAGCCAAACGTTGACAAGTATGAGGAGCCAGACGCCAAGCATTCTGTCAAGTGTAAACTCTATGAGAAGGGCAAGATGGTTAATTCTGAGGTTAGCGTCAATCTACTTGGGGTCGGAATGTTGTACGTGAAAACGCTTGACTCACCATCAAAGCTGCAGATAATATTCAGGCAGGAGCCAGAATTGAAGAGAGTTCTCTTGAATGAGGTTGTGACTCCGAATATACCGGTTAAAATGTTACCCAAAGCGGTCCAGGTTATGTTCCCAGATCAAGAGAGAGGGTCTAAATTCTATATTTTTAAGCTCAAAGACGAATCAGATGCAAAAACCCTGCACAACATGTTAAATTTTGTTAACAACTGAATGGGCTTTTCATCATAGGATAGATTCAGAGGAAATATCGGTTCCCAAATTCAGCCCCTGCTCAGAGAGATCACTCAATACTCTTTGATTGAGAGACCAATTCCTACACCTCTGAAGCAACAATCACCGAATGCGATCAACGTTTCAATATTGAATAAATCAGTGAAGCGTTATCTAAATATCCTCATCATCTCCATTTCTGCTTCTATTATAGCCCTCAGCGCAACGTTGGAATTTCGGCCAGTAAGCGTCGAACTCGTTAATCAATTTGTCCGTATTATCGCATTCTGATGGTTTAAGCCTATGGAGGCGGGCGTAATCCATACAGGTGATATTTTCGTCACCATCACAATCCTTGTGGTATTTCTTCATATAATTGGTGACCGTTTCCACGGCGCAATCAGCCTCATTGGCACAATCTTCAAAGGAGAGGAAGTTGTTGGATGCGTCACCGGGTGACCCGGCTCTGTTCCAGTATTCCTCTGTTAGCTGGAATGGTCCGCAATACTTTTCGTCTGAGCCCCTTGTTATGCAGCGCAACAGGTGATCACACCCTGAGGAAGCGCGACATATGCACTGTAGACAGTCATCATTGAGTCCAACATTGACTAACCCATTGAGCACATTGCTCGAGTCTGCTTTCAGATTTCGGCTTGATTTGGTCGATGGCTCATCCTTATCGCTGTCGTATTTGTTTTCGTACACCATCGAGCCGTTTGGCGGTTCTTCCGGTTCATCGCTTTGAAATTTGGACTGATCGTTCGCTTGTATATCTGAGTTGCTTCGTTTGATTTTGGTTGGCTCTTCGACATCGTTGCTTGATTCATCCATACTAGCGTTCTTCTCTGAGTCACCATCATTGTCGTCGCCGGCGTCTTGGTCAGACGTATCCTGCGAGCTCTGACCACTATCTGGACGTGGACTATCGATATGCGATTGAGTTAAATCTTGCGATTGCTGAATCTGCTGTATTGAGTCGGGTTTCTTGTTTGGTGCCAACTGTAAGATTGTGGGCGGAATAATCGCCGGTTTCGATTGGATAGGAACCTCAGGAACATAAGATGACAGGAAAACGGGCTGGGCGCGATCCTCGAGACTATTTTGCTGTTGTTGTTGCTGCTGTTGCTGCTGAACGAGCTGTTGCTGGAGCAAAGAGGCTTGCTGGGCTTGAAAGTCATCAGCGCTGGGATAAGGAAGTGTTGCTATATGTTGATATGTGGTAGCCGGACTAAAACCCAAATTTGGCGCCAGAATACCAAATTGGTTGCTGACCTCAGCGAGCTGGTTTGGGCTCATGTAATATTGGCTAAAAGGTAAGGTTGATTGAACAAATTGCTGCTGTTGGCTGGTTAGCAACGGTTGGATGATCTGATTTGGATTCACCATAGTCCAATGCTGCTGATCTGATGCTGTTGCAGCTCCTAGTGCAGGATTCTGGGCTTGAACTAGGGAGCTGAGAGTGTTGTCGGCACTCGTTCCAATCTGTTGCCGGCTGGTAACTGGTTGCTCTTGCTGCTGTTGCTGCTCTTGTTGCTGACCTGCTGAATCTGACAAGACTATAACTGGCGAGTGGTTTGTTAAGAGTTCCATTATTTTCTTCATAGGTGAGGTGTATTCAATACTTTTGCTGAACATAGCTTGCTCCTCCGAATCGCCGATCTGTTCCAGACTCGTGGAGGCGCTTGAGTTTAAAGGCTCAACGAGCACTTTTGGCTTGTACTTGTGATATATTTCGATTAATCTTGCATCAACTTTGCCCTCCTTGGAGACCGCGAGTGTCAAGCTTATCACTAACAGTATAACTAGGTGAGCAATTGTTGGTTTCATTGCGAACATTTGGCCAAAGCTGATCATCTGTCGGTAACGAATTGGCTTGTGCGATTTTGTCCAACTCACCAGCTCAAAAACTGATGAGTGAAAGTGGAACCTCATTTTATCTTCAGCAAAACCTCTCTTCATTCCGCCATCACATCATTTGCTGCGATTCCACTCTATGGATAAAGTTCGATCAGATATAGCGCAATCATATTTTGGTTGCCGATCTTTTGGGTTTATTTTCTCTTACAGATAGTCATATAAGAGGACGAGAATGCGTAAGGAAAAGGAGCAGGTCTGGATGTCGCTGGATTTTGAGTTGTCTAAGATGATGATTCCAGTCTCAAGATGAGCACAACTAAGTGGCGAGCAGATGAGGGCGTCACTAGTTAGCGCCTCCCTCAGTCAAACCAGGTTAGCTTTGCACAAAGCAGACTACCACTGTCGAGCCCTAGATTTCATCCTTCCGGTTGAGTGTGGCCCTTTGTGAGATTTAGGCTACAACGAAGATGCCGCTTCAGTTGGGTTTTGTTCAGTTCAAACCAAACTAAAGAGAAAGCTGTCAGCAAGCCTTTTGTTCGGCAAACAAGCTGTTGTTCAAGGTACTGAAATGGTGGAATGGTTACAGGTGTACTCGTCTAGATTGGGCTTGTTCGCAGCGCTGGCGCCAAGTGCAATTAGTCGCCATCGACAACTGGCTTCAAAGTGGCCAGTGTTGGTTCGGATGAGACTTTGTCGGATGAATAATCGCTCTCGCTTGGCTTGGGTCGTGAGGATGCCGTTAAAATGGTGTATACTTTTGTACAGTTACAGACAGCTCAAGTTGGCAAGACGGGCAAAACGTTGCATCGGGTTTGCTGATCGACAGTCTCCCGATTCAAAGACAAAATATAGCTATTCAAACCTTGCCCGCTTGAGCGTAAGAGTCGCATGGTCCCCGTTTGGGTAGCCCCCTTTGTGCGAGCCACCACATCAAAAGCCACCAACAGGAGGCAAAGTCGGTGATGCAAAATCAGATAAATGCGAGCATTTTAGCAACTTTCACTCTAAATCCATCCATTTCGTTTCCGATTGCAGGTTAAATTAAATTATCCCATTCAATCAATGAATTCCCAACAGTTCATCCACCACTCCAGCTGCAATTTTCGCCCTCTCAGTGCCCCTCCATAGCGCTAAGCTCTTCCAATTGTGTCTCTCCGATTGGGAGCGAGGACTTGTCGATATAGTGAGAGCTATATTGAAGCTGAACAAATGTGATTGAACTCAGCCGAGCATCTGAGCGCCTCGCTGGAGCCTAAAAATAAGGAAATGATCGAGCGCAAAGGGCTCGCTCCAGCTCAAATAGACGGGAGAAGTTCATCCCAGCTTCAGGTGAGGCCGGCGAGTTCATCGATGGTGGCGCCCGATGGATGAGGGAGCGACCAATCGTTTGCATGGGAGAGCGCTGGAGAGTCCTGGCTTATCTCGCTCGAAATGAGAGAGTTAGGTTAGCTTAGGTTAGGTTAGGTTCGCTTTGCTTGCGCACTTGTCTCGCTGGTGGAAAGCCTCTTGTGTCATATTGGACCGCCTCGGCTTTGCGCTAGGAATTGGCCAGCGTGTGAAGTCTCGTCAGGTAGAAGCTTTGAGCATTAAAAGTGTCGTTTTATTGTTGTGAATCAAACACATATACAAATTCAATTGTCTTCCTCCAAATGCAAAGCACTACGATCGAGCTCCATTAATTCAACAAAATTGTCGCCGCCGTTGCTCACTTGGCTACAACAATGAGAGTTCATCGACAACCACGGATAGAGAGCATTTGGCGGTCGGTTCTTCTTCTCGTCCCATTGAAAGTGGTTCGGTTTTCACTTGGACCCCCGGCGACTAGTAAACACGTTAGTCTGAACACCCCCGAGTTGGAGCAGAGGGCTTGAGCTTGTTGTTTGGATGGCCAGCTTCTTGCGGACGAGCAACAATGCGCCAGTGGCCGCGCAGGATTGGCTAGCTTTGCTCACTTGCTGAAGACAAGAGCCTCTCGAGGGGCGGCAGAGTTCACTTTTGGGTTCGGGCAAGCGAGCGAGAGCTTTCACTTGCGATCGATCGTTTCGAACTTGTTGCATTTTAGACGAGGCCAACATTCTCTATGCGGCTTTCGCTAAAAACTTTCAATCCATCTTGCCGCAAGTGCCCAAAAGTAGAGAGAAACTGAAACTACATACACACTGCCCCAGGTAGAGCTGCGAAAAGTATCAAAATGGAATGATGTTTTCCTTTTATCAAGTCTCGAGTCTGTGCACTTTCCAAACAAACCAAAACATGGAAGGTATAGTCTTTATGTTAGCTCCCTCATCACTGGACCAGTTAGTTTGAGCGCCCGATTATTGTGCCTGAGTAGGGGCAAGCAAGAGAGAGAGAGAGAGAAACATTGACAGCCGCTTGGCCCATTCAAGAATCAAACTTTTAATTAAATCGCCCGCGAGAAGACAAAAGGATTCGTCCATCGTTGAAACCAATGAACTTAGGACTCTTTGCTACTGTTGTTGGCAGAGGGAGGGAGAGTCAACAGGTTGGAGTTGAAATCAAGAGGAGAGCGAAAGAATCAACAAAGGATATTCGATTGGTTTGTTGGGCAAAGTCGAGCAACTGTTCTGGTCAAGCCTCTTGACCTTCAGCAAGTTCAGCTGGTGGAGATTTGAAGCGGGCGAGCAAATTTTTAGAAAAACGAAAGCGCACTTTGAATCAAGCCGAGGGCCTCAGTTGCGAAATTGGCCGAGAGCGAGAGGTTGCGAGGAGAGATGAGCATGCGAGAGGAGGGTCCAGTCCACTGAAGAGCAACTTCGATCCTAAGATACTCGGCCGGCTGCCAACGGAAGTGGAGTCTCAGCACCTGAGGAGCTGATTAATAGTGAGCAATCGAGTAGGATGGATGCGAGGGCCAAATCGAGTCTCTGCCAAGAGCGCCACCAATTTGAGATGGAACGAAAAAAGACGCTTGGAAATAGAAGAAGAAGTAGAGGGGTTAGTGTTGAGAAATTTAGGCAAAGGAAGAAGCAAGTCTTCCATCTCCCAAAGATACAACTAGAGAGATTTTGCAACTATAGGAGAATGTTCATCTTGTCCATGCTGAGCTTATGTTGGCTCGCGGGCACACTTCAAGCGGTGATAGTGGCGGGCGATGAATCGACTAGCATATCTCGATCCTCGTCCGCCAACCAGAGAAGCCTGGCAAACAATTCAGACGGCTCACCTGGAGCAATAAAGGGCACCGAGCTGAGCGATGGCGGCCAAGCGGAGGAGGACGACGACTGGGCGCCCACAAGCGAGTTACCATCGTTGGCTCTGAGCACCACGAGCTCATTTGATCGGATGGTTTCCGGCGATGAGGGTGCAACAACAGCGGCTAGCTCGGCGAAGGGCAACGATGTTGACTACATTATGGCAAACCTAACGCCGACAGAGGCGCCAGACTCGCCTGAGGCCACAACAAACGAGGAGCTACCAACTGATCAGATGGCCGCGTCCGTTTCTGCAAACGGGCATCAGTCAACGAGCGGCACACTTGACCACACTGCATCGCTCCTTTCAGATGATCCTGACCAACGAGGGACCAAAACGCGAATCGGGTACACTCGCTCAATAACGACCACCAGTCCTGTCGACGAATCAAGCACAAGCTTTCTCAGTTCGGCTGATCTTGGGCCGGAAGTCACCGAGCCGAGTTCGGCTGAGCTGGCAGGGAGTTCAAGCGCAGCGGGCCAACTGGTGAGAAATCGAAAGTCTCCCGACAATGGCACCAATTCGGACCAGGCCGAAAGGACTCCCAAGGCCAAGGCAACGGTTGGCGAGCAGGTTCGCCTGGAATCGAATAGCTCCTCACCAATGCTCGCGCCTTCTAGACAAACTGGTGACGGCCAATCAGTCACTAGCAAGCCCTCCATCCAGATGGACTCGGCCAAACAGACAGAGCAAAACAATCATAGCCAACAAATGGCCTCATTTGGAGCGATCGACTATGAGGATTTTGACTTGGATTATCAGCTCAAATTGAACGCCTCGGGCCCGCAAACAGCTGATTTTGTGGCTCTAGGTGGTCAGAATATGAACAAACGAGACAACGACAACGCCATTGGCTCGACAGCAATCAAGCCGCCAAGTTGGTCCACCCTCATGATGCCTTCGCATGTTTTTACACCAACAACAAACAACAGTCCACCAAGTGGCGCCTACTACCACCAGGTGCCTCCAATGATCCCATCCGTGCTAACGGTCAAGAGCACTCCACTGACCACCCAGGAGTTGAACAAAATCAGGCCCCAGTTTCTGCTCAACCAGGACAGTTACGACACGGGCGGCAACTCGTACGGTATCGAGCAGAGTCAGGCCTTTGCAAATGGAGACCTGTTGGCCATTGCAAGCGGCGGAGGAATGCCCGCAACTAGCCAGACACCCTTGAATGGCTCGCGCTCTGAGCCGACAATGGCCGAGAGCCAGAAGGGAAATGGCGCGCCTGGTGGCCAGAGGCATGACTCAACCATTAACTTGTTGAATGGATCGCCGCTCATCAGGCAAGGCGCGGCCAGTGCCGCAAGTCAGGGTCGAGCTGACGCAAAGAGTTCGAGCAGCCCCAAGGTTCAGGAGGACTCGCCTCACGTGACAACAATTGTGGTCGACAACAATACAACACCAACAGAGGCGCCACCTGCCACGCAAGCCATCTCCTCTCCATCGCCGCAAACTGCAAGATCGACTCCAACAAGCAATGCAACCAGCAGAGGGCCAAGCCAGGCAAACCAATGGTTCAGATATCCGCACCCAAATCTCCACCATAACCCCCTACTGTTGCATCATATCCTCAACAAGCCCTCCATCTACGCGCAACACGTGGGCGCGAACCAGCCGGCTTCGGATCAATCGCATTCGCCTTCTTCAAGCTCCTCGACCACGACTGGAGATCCGCTCATCGGTTTTCCATCTAGCGAAATAGGTTCAACGACAGCCTCGCCAGTTGGCCAAACGAGCACGAGCTCGCCTCTGCTAACGAGCTCCATGAACATGTTCAACATAGTCGAAAAGCCAACCATCTCAACCGAATCCATCGGTCAACCGGCGCCCATAAACAGGACCCAGTTACAAATGCAGCTTAACGAGATGAGGGCCATTGCGGCCTCAAGTGGACTCAAGGCTCAAGGTGTGCAAGTTCAGCAGCAACAAGCCACGAGCTTTCCGGCAACAAATCAGAACAGCCTCAATCAGCACCTTTCAATGCAGGCGGCCCAGCAAGCGGCACAGTTGCAATCGAGCAACCTGAAGCCACAGCAGCTCGGTTGGCAGAAGGTTCCGCCAATGTCGCAATCGAGTCCAACCACGGCTAAGTTAGCCGAAAAGGACCTAGCCACTCCGGACTATCTGTCGCACTTGGTTGGGGCTAAGACGCGCGCGAACATCAGTCCAGCCAATGGCGGTCTCTACCAGCCTCTTCGGTCGGCCGACCATTTGCAAAACGGCTTCACCAGACTCAGTCTGGAGAACCGATTCAACGAGCTGCCAATGCGACCCCCAATGATGGACAGCAATCATTTCTTCCCGCTGAATAGGCCGCATCCAAGCACCAATATGATGCACCATCTATTCGGCAACAATCTATCAGGAGCAAACCTGAACCAGCAACCCTACGGGCCCTTTGCGCCAAACTTTGCCAGTTCAAAGCCACTCGTCAGCCATCCATTGATGAGCATGCTGAGCAAACCAAAGCTCTTTGCGCCCTTTCTAGCCCACAGACAACAAGAACCAGCTTTGGATGCCCGACAAAACGGCCAACTGATTGCACAAGCTCAGCATAGTCTGCAACAGCAGCAACACAACCTCATCAAATCACAGGTACCGAGCCAGATAGTGGCGGCGCCTAGTTTGCAACAGGAAGTTTATGCCTCACGACCGGCCTCCATGCAAATTGGAGCTCCAGTGAACTCTACAGCAGCAGCAACAACAGCGACGTCCACAATGCCAAACTCAATGGTTCAGTCTGGTGCAGCTCTCTCAAAGGAAGCCTACGACTTTCTTAGACAGTTGGCTGGCAATCAGACGTCGGCGAACAGCAGACCTTATCCGGAATCCTCGGCCCAGACCAATCCAAAGCACACAACCATGAGCGACGAAGACATGAGCACCTATGTCGCCCAGTTGGCCTCCTTCAATGCCCAAGTTAACCAGTCGCCCAACCTTGGGCAGCAATCAGGCCCCAGCTGGTCAGGTAGAGGATCGCAGAACAGCAACCTAAAGCCAGCAGTTGACAACTCTCTCTTGGATTTACAACTTTCAATGCTCTTACAGCAATTGAAACCCTTCGACGCTCAGGGGCCAAGTTTGGAGGCCTTAGTTCAGAAGCTCAGCGATCCTCAGGTAGCCGCCAGCCAGCAGGCCTCGCAGCAATCAAATAGCTGGGCCGAGATGATAAAGGGCGCCCGTCTGATTGGCCTCTCCGACGAGGTGCAAGCACAAATCTATCGGGAACATCTGGCGCCCGCCCAGCAAGCAGGATCGGAAGCAAAACCGTCAAACAATCCTTACTCGCCCCTCACGTCTCCTGTGACTGGACCAAAGTTTAGCTCAGATTTGTACAGGAGCTTTGCATCACCGGCCGCCAGTATACAACAAGCGGATAGTTATTCGAGCATCGACGGCCACCAGAGGCAGCAAAAGAAAGACAAGCAAGAGTTGCAACTGCAGTTGAGGCAGCAGCAACAAAACCTGGAGGCTGAGCAGAGACAGAAGCAGCTTGCTTTCATTGAGGCCCTTAGATCGAGCGTTATGAAATTGCAGGCGTCAAGCCTGGCCGATGCTGAGGTTTCCTCACCTGGCAAACTCTATTCCAACTCGACAAGCTTCGAAGATCTGTCCCAGCTAGCTGGTTCGGAGTACTACATGACAAACAGTAGCGCCCTTGGCAACTCAGCCACTAGCGTTGACGATTTTGATGAACAGGCTCCGAGTAAACCAATTCCAGAATGGCTCGAGCGCCAAATAATCCAGGAGAGTCTCATACACGAGACCTCGCGCATCAATCCATTCGGACACACAGCCAAGAGCACCATCATAGATCGCCATCATCCTGCCTCCCTGATCGCCCTGCGACCTCGTCCAGCAGCCATATTGCGGCCCCTCGGCTCCCATCTCCATCCGAGCAACATTGCACCTAGACCGGTTTACCCCCTGCACCCAATTCGCACTAGCCAGCTCCATTCCTTGGCCAGCAACCATCACTATCACCACCACTCGCCGCCGGCGCTCGCAATGCACCGACTTCACTCGCTCGGCCAACAACAACCTGCGAGCCCCATGCTAGCCGAGAGCAGTCAACCGCCCGCTGCCCATCTCCAATCGAGCCCAATGTCGCCGATGAACCCAACGAAACTGCTCGCCGATCGCTTTCCGCTTGTATCCGCGCCAGCCTACCTGGTGAAGCTGCCAACCCTCACCGGCGGGACCATAACTGCCTCCGGCTCGTTCTCGCCGCCCTCTCGGCTCCTTGCAAGCCGACCAAGTGCCCCACTTCGCTTCCTTAGCACTGTGGCCGCCATGGCGCCACCCAAGATAAGATTGGTTCCACAAATGATGCAGCCAGCATCCAGTATGCCCTACCCTTTGCACCAATCGCCTCCATCGCCGGCGCACGCATTCTATCACACGTCGCCGAGCAGCTATCACGCAGTCCACCATCATCACCCATCCAGCTATCAGCCAGCCTTGTTTAGTCCGCTTGGCTCAAACGTTCCAATGGATTCCATGCAGCACATATTGCGGCCAGCACCATTGATTCTGCCATTGGGCCAGCAGCACTATCATGACACGGGCAGCCTCCATTCACTTGGCTCTGCAAGTCCGGCTGTCGCACAAAGTCCAGGCGAACTCACCAGCACTCAGCCACCAAGCTCTTTGGGGAGCCGGCTCCAACTGTTGCCCTCAAATGTGGCCACCACCCCAGCAAGCAGCTCGCAAGCCCAACAAACGCGCCAATATCAGGCCAACCCGGATTCTAACCTCGCAAACAACCAGCAATCGGCCAACCAAGCGCCAATGGTCAATGAGAGTCCAGCCGGACAGAGCTCTGTGTTCCACAATCCAGCCGCAACAGCGCTCAACAGGCTCCAGCAGGCAACAGCCTCGCTTGTCGAGCTCACAAGTCTGGCCTCCCTGGTTGAGGAAATGGTTAGCGGCTCAGACATAGAGTCTTCGCCCGCTGCCGCTCTCGCAAGTGCCATAAACTCCATCTCGGCGGCCCAGAACAACGCCCTAAATGCGCAGGCAAGCACAAATGGGCCGCAAAGTAGCCAAACGGGTGGAGTTGGCAGCGATCACAACCAACAGTTCCAGCCAACCAACTCTAACCAAGTGGTCCCCATATTTTCGTGGAGAAACCTGCTGAATCCGAACTTGTGGCGCGACAAAAGTGGCACCAAGGGAAAAGAGTTCACTGCTCTTGAGAGGCTTGTTGCAACTGCCGCCCGTCGGCCGCCAGCACGTTTGAAGGTGAAATACATTCGGGTTCCTGTGGCCGTTTACGAGACTCAAACAACGAATGGCGGCGTTGAGAATGCGGGAATCCTAATTCCGCCCTCAAATCAGCTGGTTACCAAGGCACAACTCGCCGAGATTGTCGCCTCGGGTGTCAATGGCGGCGGCTCGACATCGGCTAGCTCCGATTCGAGCTCAAATCCGCCATCGGCAACAAATGGTGGCGCAGGAAACTCGATGACCAGCATAAACTCAAACGCACCAAGCAGCACAAACGCGGTCACTAGTCCCAACACGCCTGGCTCAGTCGTGCAACCTGGCGGCGCGACACCAGTCCCCGCGGCGTCCTCAGCCGACTCTTACCTGTTCGACGAGTTGAACTCTGAGAACAGCATCCCCCAGCTAACCTTAGCCCAACTGCAGGACCACTACCTGAGTCAGCAGGGCGATGAGCTGGAGCAGGCTCGCCTTGGCTACCTACCAATGATCACAACCATCAAGCAGCCGATGAGCGCAAAGCGACCCCTCGGCCCCCTGAATCCTCTAGGCGGCGAACTGAACCCTCTCGAGAGCGCCCTCTACTACTCGCTCGTCGCCTCTCCCAGCTCAGCCAATCAGGCCAGCTCGGGCGGTTCGAGCGAGACCAAGACTGCCGGCAAGAAGAGGAAGAAGGGCAGGAAGGGTAAGAAAGGCGACGATGAGGAGGAGGAGGAGCGAGAGGAGGAGGAGGACGACGACGATTTGCTTTCTAACGGCGATCTTCCCCTGCTCGAGTCCATCATTTCTACCCTAGTCCATGGACAATCTCCATCGCACTCTTACGCTCATTCACAATCTCAACTTGGCCTAGCAGCTCGCCGACCTCCAACCGGCTACGACCAGATGTCGGCTGCATCCTCATCACCCTGGAGACCCTTCGGCGGCTTCAAAGCTGAACCGTCGACAAATGTTGAAACTGTTGCCCATCCGCTCGCCGCTGCTAGTCACAGCTTGAACCTCTTCGGCAAAAACTCGCATAGGTTCAGTTTGGGTGAGGTCGTGGGAGCTTTGGGCGCGAGAAAGCTCATAACAAGCCTGTTGAACAAGCGAGGTAAGACGAGAACAAGCAAACGAGCCACGGGTCAAAATCGTCCCCCATCTGGACAAAGCAACAACGATAAACAACCCATTGAATCTCAGACAAAATCGCCCCAAGAGGATGAGTTATTTTTCAGTTCAACACTAGCGTCCAACACGAAGCTGGGCACCCATTCGAGCTCTCTCGTCTATCCTCCCATTGCCGCCTATGATCATTTGTCAACAAAATCTACCAAGAACAAGCCAGTCAAGCGAAAGTTTAGCGATGTTTTAAAACCTGTGATAAGTCAAGCGGTTGCTGGCAGTAGCAAAGGCGGCCAACGGGACCTGCTGGCCAGCGGACACTCGCACCTGGCCCACTCTTTATCGTCTTCGACGACTAACCAAAGCTCGAGCGCTGGAGGCAACATTCCTATAACTGTTCTCGTTCCACTCGCTCCAGTTACAACTACAACCACAACAGAATCCTCTATCACCAGCTCCAGTTCACCGACAACCCTAAATTCTGTCGACAGCTCCTCTTCTAAGACGACAGAGTCGAGCGGCGACAGTAGGGTCATCCCAAGCCGACACACAGACGACGTTCGGATCAACTTCTTCCAGCTCAAGACAAGCCAGGAGAGAAAGAACGATAGCAATGCAGACCAAGGCGCCAAATTGCCGCCCCAAAAGCGGATGGAGGATAAGATGGCAATGCCTCTGTATCATGTGGTTGCCGATCACTACAGCAAACTCTACTCAGGTCCAGTATTTCATCACAAGTCTGCCCTGTACCCAACTGAGCGACCCCATCACAGGCTCTAGCTTATCCATGGTTGTATTTGACCTGAAGACAATCCGCTTACCTGTGGGGGGATCCTCAAACCAGGAGAACTTCGATTGGTGGAGAGGAGCTACATAGATTGTTACATAAATATACAAGCATGATTGTTTTTGTTACCTAAAGGCATGGAGCGAATTCCTGGTTCAATTTGCCCTTGTCTCTCTTCCACCCAAACTTTACTTTCTGGTGACCCGAGTGAACCAGGCAACTTCGTTCAGTTCAATCGGGTAGTTTTGCAACCACTTGCCGCCGCGCAAATCAGTCTTCCTCAGCTCGTCGCGCCAAAAGCCGCTTGGCAGGTAGATGTCCCTCTGTCTTGAGGCTTCGCTCAGGATTGGGGCAACCAGAATGTCAGCACCAATAGTGAACTGCTCTCCAACAATCGAGTCGCCGCTCTCTTGGCTAAGCCAAACTGGTCTAATAAGAGGCAGTCGATTCTCTCTAGTTTGGGTTTCAGTTTGACCGACTAGTGGCGTGAAGGGGAGATTTTTCTTCAATTCTGGCACAATGTGCGCCTTCCTTATTCGCACCAGATCTTGCACAAGATCATGTAGGCCATGCCTCTCGATTGGACTGACATCGTTGAATTGTAGTATTGGCATGAAGATGGCCATTTGAAGCCATCTAACTAGCAGCTCTCCCTCCCAGTCTCGATTTGGCTTTAAATCTCCATAGATTGATTCCATCCTATTGGGAGCTTTTGATTGATCAAGATCTCTTGTTAAGTTTGTCGTTCTCAGATCGCCCCAAACAGATCCCGGGTGCACGAGAGCGAATCCCATCATGCCAAGGTTCAGGGTTGAGCTTAGCACGGATCTCAAAGCGTTCCAATCGAAGTTACGTGGAGCTAGCTGTATGTAGCCGAAGTCGCCAGTCCATTGGGGCAAGACATATAGTTTGTCGTGGTAAAACAAACTCCTCGCAAGCTTGCTAACAGATCCACGATAATGATCGTCCCAAGCAAGGCCGCTTGGGTGGCAGCCTCCAATTTGAATACCGTCAGCTTCACTTGTAAGCAAGCTAGATCGGTTGATGCTTGTGCGCATCCAGGCTCTGTTTGCAGCCTGGCCTAGATCCACCAGCGCACAGAGGGCCTCCTGAGACTCGCTACACCTGAAAATGAGGGGATATTCTTTCATGGGCTCCACTTCGATCGACTGGTTTCCAAACGAGAATAACGATTTTCTTCTAGTTACAGTCTCCGTGATTGAGCGGTTTGTTCTAGTTTTAACATGCGCGGGCGTATAATCGCGCGTATCTTTCACATTTGTTACTCCCACTAATCTGCCCGCCTCAAACAGTTGATTTATGTTGCCGATTCCAATTGAGGTATCTATGAACGGTTTCAGGGTAAATATGATCTTGAATCCCTTGTTGTGAAGGATCTCAAACAGGAGCTTGGCTTTAGGGAAGAGGGCTGTGTTCAACTTGAGAGAACCAGCATAAACCTCCCACCTGGAATCAATGATGAGGATTGGACTTATTTTCAAGCCCATCTTCACTATAGTATCGACGTACAGGCGCAAAGCTTGACCATCCAAGCTAGGCATGAACTCGGGACTTGTCGCAAAGATGGCTCGCTCAACTAGCCCAATTCCCTCGGGCAACTCGGGATCATTTTCGCCCGTTAGTCGAGCGTTTAACTTGCGATCCGAAGGCTGATGGATGATTTGCAACTCGCTTCCTCTGGTCCGTCTTTTAATGGACCCAGATGGGGCTAACTCAAGTCCTGAAAGGTTGGCATGGCTTGAATCGGGTAAAGGTTTTCTCCATTCTGAAAGTAATGGCTGGGCTCTCTCCTCGAGCTGCTTGCTAATCAGCGCGTTCATTTTGGATGAGGAGCATATACTGTACTCCATGAAATTGTTCAAGTGCCTGAATTTATCCAAATCCTCTATTCTGTCCCATCTATGACTGCATCTGTCAGTGCAAGAGGTTGTGAAACAGAGTTTTCTTGACCCTGATTTGGAATCTACAGACAATCTCAGCGAGACTGAGAGGTCTGATTTCATATCACCAATAAGAACTCCGTTGGTAGAGAAGAGTGTAAAGTTCACATATGAGCCAAATTCGAGGTTATTCCGAGGCTCCCTTGTTGAGACTTTTGGAAAGAGTTGTTGATGAATTCCGGTGTTTAATGGGGTCCAGTCAAAAGTTTGCTTATTCATGGACAATGAAGGCCCAATGATATCCCCCAGGCCAAACCATTGCTCGTCGCCGAGCAGAAAGCAGTCCGATGGAGGATTTGTCAGAGCATCATAACTTTGCCACATTATTCTGTAACAAAACGAGTCGTCACTTGGTTTGCTCTCTGTTGTCACTCTCAAATTTGATCTGTAAGCCCAATCAAAACATGAGAGACAAGTACCTTGATGGTGAGTAAATCCCTTCGGATTTAGCCGACTTTGCTGAGCTGTAAACACGTCACAGGAGCATCTATCCGGTTTCAAATCGATGGGTATGATTTGTGCGAGTCGAGCTCTCAGAATAGTCTCCAGTTCACCTCTCTCAGGATTGTAAATCTCCAAAAGCCGAGTATTAGGGTTAATTCGGATTCTATTTGCGTAAACTTTTAGTTCCTCTTTTTTCTTATCGTACAAATAGGTTGGAACAGTCAGCAACAGCACCACGATGGTCAGAAGGACTAGAAAATATCTGTAGGCGACCTCGTTGGACCTCTCTCTCTTGTCCTTCTTGGTCTTATCAGAAACAGGCGGTTGCTTTTGCCTTTTCAGATCGATTGTCTTAATTCCCTTTGAGAGACCCTAGATAGTAGAGACGAATGTCAGCTTGTTGCCCCGTTGCACTGTGAATGGATCGATCTTTTGGCTAACTAACCCAAGACGGTCTGATATAGGAAATGTCCTCAAGGCTCAGGGTCACTGCGTAGGCTGGTCTTAATTTCTTGATCCGCTTGTTCATTATCACAGGATTCTGAATCATCGGCGACCAAGCAGAGCTCCTGGCAGATTTGTCATGGTCATTCTCTGGGTCAGAGTCATTATCGATCAAGGCGTTCAGGTAATGCTGATCCTCAGGACATAGACCGTCCATCAGGATATTGTCGGTGGTCTTGTTTGGAATAGCATTTATTTTGTCTAGTTGGCCTACATTGACCGACGGGTTTCTAGTATAGGAACCTGATTGCTTTGGGACCTCCATGATGCAATTGTGATCTTGCCTCACCTCAAGATGCTGGAACTGAGTGCGCCTAACCTAATTAGCACATAAACAACTCGAGATCTTTATCTCCAGCTCGCTTGTCTCATGTACGTTCCATTCGTTTGATAGCGCTGATACGATGAGTTTGCATCAATCTGATTGATATTCATAGGTGCCCATCATGTAGGAGCTCCCATGCGTGTTTAGTTTATACATCGGGCGATAATTCAGCAAAAATAAGCCTGACAGTAGGATTCTATAGATCGGTGCTTTACTAGTGGGTCGAAATCGAATCAACCTCTCCATATCCTGATTTTCGAAGCTCACAAATGATATTTCCGGTTCTAGGAGTGAAGCCTCGAAAGGAAGTCGCCGGTGCAGAGGCTTCAGCCTCTGAGGCAAATATAAGTTCAAGTGTCTCGGCGAGCGAGGTCGCAATCGGTCTTAGCTCGTTGAGGTCGAACGGGCTAGATGTATCGAGTTCATGGTGAGAGAGAGAAAATTTCGCAAAGGGTTTCGATTGATACCAATCATCATCTTCTGGACACCTCCAGCTATCCAACAACCAAAGAGATGCGCAACCAGTGCTAGCTCCAAAGCTCACAAAAATGACACTCGATTTTCAGTAAAAGGCAGACCAGCTACAGGTAGAGCTGTCGTAATGTTGATCGCTTCTTATGGCGGGCGAGGAGTTGTTACAACGAAAAAATTAATGTCGTCGTGCATTCACCTATAGATGGTGATCTTAACTTCAAACTGATGACCAGCTCGTTCTCTGCACGTTGGTGCAGCTCGAACTGACTTTGAGTTTATTGATTCTAACTGTTTTTATATGTGTGGATAGATATTAGAGCTGGAAGTAAGTTAGAGGTAGGCTGCGCTGGGTTGGCAACAAAGGTCCATGCTCAGTCCGAGTCTTTTGTTGGCGAAGCTCATGACCGATCTCAAATTTTGTCGCTCGACTCCTAGTTGTTTGCTTGCTCAGCAAGGGGTCCTCCTGGATGTGTGCCGTTCCTCTGGTCGCTCTGGCCCAGCTCCGAGCTCGGGTGCACCGCTTGGCCGGCTGGATCGAGATAACTGTCACCCTCGTCGAAACCGATCACCGTGTGAGTGCAAAGGATGAACTTGAACTGGTCCAGACTTCTCGACAAAAAGCTGTTGCCTGCTTTTATTGACTCATTCTTGATCAAGTCGTTTGACTTCAACAGTTTCTCGTACCTGCGCTGCTCGTTCTCTCTCTCGCCCTTGATTCCCCCATCGTTCTGATAAACTTGGTCGCCCTGGATTTGTTGCTCCTGGCTGACTCTTAGAGGATGTCCGCTCGCCAACGACGATCTCTCAAATCTCATCTCGTTTTCTTGGTCGAGGCGAAACTTCTTGGAGCCAAAACTATCAGTCTCGTTATAATTTGCACTGTCTTGTCCACGGTAGGGCTCATTGTCTACGCTCATATAGTTGTCATGGCCATAGCTGTCAATGTAATGGTTTTTGTTGCTCTCTGACATCCTGTTTTCGCCAATTTCCTGGTGGTTTTCGTAATTAAACCGAGGGTATCCATAAGCATCATACTGCTCTTGTGCAACGTCACTCCGATCCGCATCTCCAATGAACCGTTCGCGCGATTGGCAGGAGTCACCGACTTGACTCGGTTCCATATCGTCACTTCGATAACCTTGCTTCGATTTCTCATTCCCACGCTGGAGAGCGTAATATTTTGGTTTCAAAATGATGCAATATTTCGTCTGCAACCAGATCCATTGCTGCCCTTTGGTTAGAAATCTATACGGACCCGAGCTGGCCTGTCCGTCGCGCATCAAAGTCTCATGACTGATCACTAACTTGTCCAAGTCGTCCCAATGATAGTAGTCGTAACCTGACGTGCCAAGAACCTCAAAGGGCAGATAGCCAATGATTGATGGTGCCCTGTTGTCGACCCAAAGGAAGCGCCATTTAAGCGTGTGTTTGCTTAGAAATTGATTGTTGTGGAATACGTTGCTTCCACCTCGAGTTGGTGGGACAATGATCTTCAGGTCGTATGATAAGCGCGGGACGTCCAGCCGACCGATGCAAATGAAGTAACTCGCCCGTGATCCGCTCATTTTGTCGGGTGGCGGCTCCTCAGATTTATATTGATTGTAGCCGAGCTCTTCAATGGTATTGTTGCTGTTCTCGAGGCCCTTGAAGGTGGCCATTAGCCTTACGAGCTCATATTGTTGCCTACCTGACACCTGCTTTGTAGTTCCCCGATGCACTAGCTCGTCCTGGTTATGGTTGCGCTGTGAGTGGTGATGGTGACGGTAGAGGTGACGCCTTTCGGTTGCTTTCATGCCCTGAGACTGGTTGCTGTCTGAGGCATCATCGCTTCCAGTGCCCGATGGCTGGTCGTTTTCATCCGAGTTGATGCCACTACTCGAAGTTGAACTCTCCCGTCGATCGCTATGGCCTGCGTTGTTCTCGCCAACGAAGCCGTTGGCTGGATTTTGCCCCTCGATGGGCTGCTTGGCTTCAACCTGCATCAGGTCCACCGCTACCTGGCGCCGCTGATGCTGCTGTTGCTGCTGCTGATTGTGCTCTTGTTGCTCTATGCGACCCTTGGAAAAGAGATGCTGCTGTTGTTCAGCAATCGACTGCTGGCTCCTATTCCCGGCCGATTCAGGAACCACAATCTGCATGTATATATCGGATTGGATTGGCTTGAGTTGATGCTGGAGCTGTTGCTCATGCTGAAGCTGAATCTGTTGCTCTTGGTGCTGCTGATGCTGATGCTGTTGCTGACTATGCTGATGGTTCTGTTGCTGAGGCTGCTGATATTGGTACTGATATTGGTATTGATGTTGTTGTTGTTGTTGTTGCTGCTGCTGCTGCTGGGCGACAGTCAAGTTGGTTAATCTTTGTCTCTCTGATGGTGCTTCCTGGTTTTGAACATACGGTTTCAAAACACTGCTCCGCTGAAGGAGCCGCCTCTGTTTGATTTCGGTCAAGTTGAGTCCGTTTCGGAAGTTAACGGCAAGTGAGATGTACTCGTTCTTGCTGCTTCCCCTATCGTCCGCGCCAGCACAAACACGAGCTTGAGCGCTCGAGTTCACCTGAGCGTTGAAGCCCTGCGCTATGGTTCCACCCTGCTGTCCGATCGGCTCACCTGAGTTCAAATGATGCTCGCGGAATAGTTTCTCAATTTGTGGCCGATCAAATGGAGCAATCAGATCAAACAAGGACACATAATCGTGGTGTCTCAGTGAATTGCAGGTGCCCCGATAGTTGAGCAGGTTTGTTAGCGTATCCGAGGAATAGATGATTCTGGCTTCCGAATCAACCTCACAAACAACTATGAACGCGTCCAGGGCCTCCAACATTTGAACTGAAAATTCATCGTCCGTTATGTAGGATGGCTTCCAGGGTGAAGTGTCAAGGTAATTTGGATCCTGCTCCTGGGCTCCCAAGTCTGGCGTTTCCCCATTTCCGTCCGAATTGCTGACGGCGGCGGCAGTCTGGGTGCTGCCGTGTTTCTTCAAAAACTCCATGGCGCACTTTAGCACGGATGACTTGTCCATCTTGCGTAGCTTGGCCGTTGAGCCAGCTAGGGAGGAGGCTGAGCTTTGGGTTCTATTGCGGCCAATTGAGGGACCGTCGAAGCGTGAACGGTGCGGGAGTTCGCGACTGCCTTCGAAGAGATCGCTCATGGTGGCGGATAAAAGCTGCTGCTCGGCAAGACCAAAGTCGGGCAAACGATTGAGGGAGGCCTGCGATCGGCTGATGCCGCCATCCTCCTCTTCATCGGCCGAGTTTTGGTTGTTGAAAGTGGGGTCAATGAGATTGTTGAGCTCGTTGATCAGATTGTTAAACTGATCGCGGCGCTTCTTCTCGCTCAGGTTCCTTGACTTTCGTCTCGAGTCGTTAGATTTTTCCATCTCTGAAGTAGCACGGTGAAAATTTATCGCTCAAATAATAATAATCAACAGGTTGATTGATCAGGGGTCTCGAGTTTCCTGCTGACTGTCGAGATTCAAGATAATTCAATATAGATATGTGCGCTAGAATTTAGTGTAGTTTATTCTTGAAACCGCGTGATTAGTGGCAAGATTGAGCTAGTTAACGATCTGATGTCTATTTTTGCCCTTTCCAGTTGAGTCTCGATTAAATGGGTGGCAAATGGAGATGGCAAGCGATCATTGCGCCGATCGGTGCTATAAGCAGGTGAACAAGGGTGGGGATTTTCCGCGATAGCTTTTTGTTCAATGCTCGCTGACCAGGATAACTGGAAACGACGTAGTGATGGTGCTTACTGGAAGGCTCCTCGGTATCATTCAGTGGGCAGATCTGGAATAGAGAGAGGGATAGAAAAAGAGGAGTGATGTCTTGGCTTGGTGGCGCATATGTCGCGCAGCTAAGCTTTGGCCATCATATTGTTTTGCACTTGGCCCATCCATCTCGTCCAAAGGCAAAGGCAGTTGCCAACTACTGATATCAACAAGATATCTAGATTTTGCCCATGATAGGTAGACTTACATGCGCGCTGTATCGGTTTTATAACCTCAATGAGGGATCTCATATTGTCTTACCAATGCCTGAGGATCTCCCGCACTGCGCATGAGATATCCAAGCTGCGCTTTCTGACTTCGAAATTGTATCATCGCCATACTCAAGCTTACGACCCTCTAATGATTCATGCTTGTAAACTTGAGACCATCACTCGCTACTTTTCCCGAGCAATCGCGAGGATAATTGATTTTTGCAAATCATGGAATGCTAGTCTTGCAGGAAATCAAGTATTTTCGAGTTCGCTTTAACATCATCACAGTAATCTCAACATCGATCAACGAAGGGATTCCAAAAACTCTGTCTAGTGAGACCGCCGAGGCAATCTCCAGATCTCACCTGGGCTTGATCTATCTGCAACCAATAAACTCATTCTCTGGATCTTCTGAACCTGTTAGGGAGAAGACTTTCTCATCTGCTTCGTGGTGAGCAGTTTCAAACTGAATTTCGCAAACCATCTCGTCCAACCTCGCAATTTCGCTCGCACCTCCGCCATAATGGAGCCTCCTAATCTTTGCACCTGTTTCTGCTTGCTGAAATATTACTTTTTGTTCACCACAAAGATTATGCTCGTTATATGTTTGAAACACGTAACAGTACTAGCAGGATCGTGACTGAGACTGAAGAGTCAAAGCTTGTATCCTTTCGGTTGTGCAGTACAAGAGTGAATCCAGATGCTGAAAGCCTGAATTTTCCTAAATGATTCCCTTAAACACTCGAACCCAATCTGACGTATTAAACTTCCATTCCGTGAACGCTCTTACCCAACTATTTTGGATCCAAAGAGCTCGAGTATCTAGCTTACTAAAAAACCGTTTAAGCCTCGTTTAACATGACATGTCGATAAGAATAGCCAGTAACATGAGTTTTTAAAAGACTGAAATCAACTCAATCAAGCCGTCTGAAAAACAAAACTACGAATGGACGCTTATTGGAGCTACTGCCCGCAGCATGTCAATCTCATATGTCGCTAGTTAGTGGACGGGTAAGTTGGACCTGACATCTCAGGACGTCATGTCCAAGTTAATCCTCGATTACAATGACCACTTTGACCGCTGTGACAAAATCAGATATTCAAAGCGGATCCAGTAGAATTTCGGCTCGAATCGATGAAGCGCAGGCGCAGGTGAGGACTCAAGGGGATCAGCTGTGCTCCAGTTGATGGATAAACTTGCTTATCGAGCAATATTCTAACCACTCCTAGCCGGCTCACCTCCGAATGGCTCTCCTCTATCAATTCAGATTAATTTGATCTAGAATGACACTACCATGTTCACCGAGCAAGCAACTTCCACCTTCACATCGATAGGGATTTTATACTCCACCAGCCCGTTGAATTCCAACTAACACTCCCAAGCCTGAAATCCGATCAAATATCATTTAATCCGTCCAAAATTATCAGATAAAAATAGCAATTTATTTAAAGTGTCAACATGAAGGCCATCATCCTAGTTGGCGGTTATGGCACGAGGTTGAGACCGCTGACGCTCAATCGACCCAAACCGTTGGTAGAATTTTGCAATCAACCAATGATCATGTACCAGATGAGGCAACTCGTTTCGGTAGGGGTCAATCATATTATATTAGCGGTCTCTTATAAGGCTGACATGATGAATAAGTATATTGAAGAGCAAGAAAAGGTGCTCGGCATCAAGATAAGCTTGTCACACGAGAGCACTCCTTTAGGAACAGCTGGCCCATTGGCTCTTGCTAGGGAACATCTATTGGACTGTGACAGACCAAGTGCAAATGGAGACACACATATAACCGAGACTGGAGTTCAAAATAACTGTAAACCATTCTTCGTTCTAAATAGTGATATAATATGCGATTATCCATTCCAACAAATGATTGAATTCCATGAAGCTCGTAAATGCGAGGGGACTATTGTCGTGACCCGTGTCGACGAGCCTTCAAAATATGGTGTCGTCGTGTATGATGAAACAGGTCGAGTGGAAAAGTTTGTAGAGAAGCCAACTCAATTCGTCTCCAACAAAATCAATGCTGGATTGTATATATTCAATACTACAATTTTAAATCGCATCCACTGCAAGCCAACTTCAATTGAAAAAGAAACTTTTCCTGCCATGGCTGACGCTAGACAACTATATGCAATTGAACTAAACGGTTATTGGATGGACGTAGGACAACCTACTGACTTCCTAAAAGGTATGGGTTTATATCTCGACTGGTCACGAAGAAAGAGTGGTCAATATTTGGCACAAGGTGAGGGTATTGTAGGTAACGTGCTCGTTGATCCTACAGCAAAGATAGGAAAGGGCTGTCAAATTGGTCCTGACGTTTGCATAGGGCCAAACGTGGTGGTAGAGGATGGACTGAGGATCCGGCGTTGCACAATATTGAGTGGCAGTAGACTTTTATCACATTCTAGGCTAGATAGTTGCATAATTGGTTGGAACTGTACAATAGGGAGATGGGTGCGCATGGAGAACACGTGTGTTCTTGGTGAGGGGGTTGAGGTTAAAGACGAAATATACCTGAATGGAGCTAGAATCTTGCCAAATAAGACGATATCAAGCTCGGTCCATGAACCCTCTGTGATCATGTAGTTAGTTAAAAATCGAGTTCTTCATTCGTCTGCGTTCCAGTCCTCATTGTCTGGATCCACAGTTTGAAGAGGACAACTACTATAATGATGACTTTCATGACCTGGTAGTGGACATCTTCCCCAGCGCTTCTCGATTGTACCTACTTGAACATCATACTCGATTCGTGAGCACTTCGCTTTGAGTCGATCTAGCTTGAGGACATTTGCTAAAGTGTGTACGTTGACTAATGAATCAATCGTGACATTATCGATGAGGTATGATTCTAGATTCTCGACAAGCTCGTCATAAAGCCAGAGAGCAGCCAGTTGTATCATCTCAACATAAACCCCTATACTAGCTTCTGGTACGGTAAATGTGCCACCATTTGCGAAGTTAACAACACCTTGGAAAGCCTCGAACGAGAAATCGTTCAACTTGATGTCAATCCGTGATTGGCACGATTCTTTAAAATCGCCGTTTAAGAGAGTTTTAAAATAAAAACACGACTCTCCAATTTTATCTCTCATCACCTCGATATCTTTTTTACCATTGTAAACTATAACGAGTTTTTTGCTTTCCATAATCCTTGTCCTTTTAAATATGCAGCTATATATATGTCACGCTGCGGTCACGCCCTGAGAGTTATGTAAGCCCTGAGTCTAGGGCACTCTCGCCAAATGCACAACTGCTGTAAGTCATGAAAGCTCCCAACTATAGTTTCGATAAAGTATGTTACACCTCATCTGGGTAATTTAACTTAAAGTTAACAGCAACCATAATCATGGGTAACAAAGCCCCCTCGATTTTGCAAGATGAGGAAATCGATCATATAAATAGAGAGACCGGTTTCTCTCACTCAGAAATAGAAAAATTGTTCTCTAGATTTGCGCACCTAGATCGCACCGGTAGCGGTTTCCTAACAAAGAACGACCTTATACAGATACCTGAGCTTGCAGTTAACCCCCTTTGTGATCGTCTTATACAAATGTTCTTTCTTGACTGTAGTCGAGGGGATGAGCGAATCGGCTTCAGGCAGTTCATGAAGGTTCTTGCAACGTTCAAGGTACCTAATGGCACAAGAGTTGCGGATGGCGACGATACTGATGGAGGCCAGCCAAATGTCTCGAGCAGATTGACCCTTAGCAACAGTACGATCGACTCGACAAACTTCAAGGGCAAGAACGTCAACATCGACACCAAAACCAACATTTCCGTCAGCGAATTAGATGATAATCTAAGAAACAAATTGTTCTTCGTGTTCCGAGTATATGACGCCGATGAGGATGGACAAATCAGTTTCGAAGATCTCAGGAGCATACTTAAGATGATGGTCGGCAGCTATATCGAAGAGGTACAGTTGAATAGGATAGCTACGAGGGCTTTCTCAGAGGTTGATGAGGATAACGATGGGATAATCGAGTTTAACGAGTTTTGTAAACTTCTCAGCGGCAAAGATCTTGATCATAAACTAAGGGTGAGACTCTTCAAGTAGAATCGCCGCAATATTTCAAATATGTCTTGACATTAGAGTCTTGTTAGATATATGTGACGTCTGATATCTTGAGGATGAGGCTCTTTGCGCTTGTATAGATTTTTTATCATCTGAGTGGCGGCGTCAACCTCAATTCCATCCTTGGTGAAAAGACGATACCATTCTAAACCGTCAGTTGATTTTGGGAAGAGCATTTGAGTTTCTTCGCATGCCATTTGTATACAGGCACAAGCTACAGCCTCCTGGCTGTATTTTATGAATACATCAGTCCTCAGGCTATCATTGCAATAGTTCCAAGCAATCTGCAATAGCCTCTGGTTATCACGCTCTCTCCATACATTGTGCTCTGGATCAAGAGCATGAACTATAGCATGATAGTAGTTCACTATGATTTTATGAGGATAACTACTGAGTAAATTAAACCCTAGTTTCTTTAAAAGTCTTCTCTCAGCTGTTATCAACTCTTCTCGAACCTTCTCATGTTTAGAATAGCTAAGTAAAATTTCTTTCTGAATTTTCGTCCCGATAACGTAGGTAAAAACATCAATCACTTCACGAGCTTTCCTTGGGTACTCCTCTATTTTGGCTGCTAAGAAGAGGGAGGCCATAGCAGTTATGTCAAGTGGATACTGGGTGAACGTGTAATCAGGTGTATGGTACACCCTCTGAAGCAGCATTTGGGCTGTCGTCATTGCAATTTGGGGTAATCTCAGTAGAATGCCAACATTTTGTATGATATCACAAGCAAATATCCTTAGATTTTCGTCATCCATGGCTATTACGACCCGTGACTGCTCCGGTTGTCCTCTGTCGATTAAACTCTATCTAGTTTAGTCTTGAGCACATATCATCTCTGAGAGACTTGGATTAAGTAGCAGACAAATCGATCTCTTCCTACTGTTACCATCCGGATGTCATGATGAAAATGAATTGAATCTGAATTTGATGAATTTTTCCGGGTTCTTAGGCTGCATGTGCCGACACAGAGCGCATCAGTTGCTCTCTGTAAGTCTTTGCATCCCAAGATGGCTCAGTAATGCGCTGAATCACGCAGACTCATAACGAATGCAAAGATCGAATACATCCGAACTTCATAATTTCTCTAATGACGTACATGTATCTTTACATACTTTGTCGTTCAATATTCAATCTCACAATTAGTTGATCACAATGTCACCATGTCATCCTTTACCAAGACAATCTACAAAATCTTTCTCGTCGCATGTGTCGTAAACCATCCTCACGCAACCGAAGGTATTGAAAAACATGTGCCGCCTTGGCCACACAAGTCAATCGATAGTAAGGTGGATAATATTATTTCCGATGATCGGGATGGATCAGTCTTCATAACAGTTAGAGGCGATATCTACAAGTACTCGAATGAGCTTGAACTTGAATCTAGCACTGTTCAGGCAACAAGTGGTAAAGCTACCAGGGATGGGATTGATCAACTTCAATTCACTAACAAGATCTTAATGCTAATTAGGAAGACCAGCTCGGATACATCATCCACCACTGAACCCATTGGATTCGCCAAGAAAAAAAATGATGCCGACTTGTTGTTCTCCTGCTGGCAGGTATCCGACCTGACGATAAAATGTTGGTTAAACAAGATTGGCGAATTGAGCAAGGCATCTCCACTGCTCTGGTCGAATGACACAAGAGGTTTCAAAATTGGACCTGCCGAGCATGCCAGAGCCATAACAAGTCAAGTTGACTCCAACAGTCTTATAATTGCAGGTAGTCGATCATCGATCGAAGTCAACGCCACAGGTATTCAACAAATCCCTCACTTGCCTGCTGTCGGCCGATTTAAGATAGTGAAGACCCCCAAGCACCTAGTCTTAGAGCGAAGATCTATTTTACCCTATCAGAGCAGGCTCGAGGATTCTGATCTTCTATTTAACTATCTACTCCTATTTGACCATAATCATTACACTTACCTCATACTCAATGACATTCAGAAATCTATCTCTAGCTCGCCCAATATAGAGAGTCGTCTGAGCGTTAAAATAGCCAGAGTTTGTGACAATGACACTGATCTGACGTCATACACCGAGATCTCACTAACATGTAACAATCAAAACAACGTCTTGGCCAAATCTGCTTACTTCGATCCCTCTCAGGACACGCCAACACTGTATATCGCCTTCGAGACTGTCGATGATTCAACATCGTCAACTAGGAAGGTTACCAGGAAATCTTCGGTATGCTCATACTCGATGAACCTGGTAAGAGATGTATTTTATAAAGCTACATCAGACTGCCATAATGGGCATCATGCCTCTAATCTTTTGGCTAAGCTACACGCAGACTCAGTTCAACCTCCTATATGTCAGAGGAACCCATCAAATCCTACAGAGTGGTGCACAAGCAAGACAAATCCATATATAGATGCTACTTCTTACCTTTACACCGTTAAGGAAGATATTCATCTCACCCTGGACAATATCTTTTCAATCAACTTTCTGTACACGACGAAACAGGGCCCAGACTTGAAGGACGTTCTATTCATTGCTACTGAATCTGGATATCTAACAAAGTTAGGTTTCGACGGAGAAATGTTTTATACTTTGGATCTACATGCAATGCAATCGTTTAACTATAAGCTTGGAGACAGGTACGGCTCAAAAGTTTTGGCGAATGATCTATCTCTACCTAAGATGACAAAGTACTCCGTTGGCTCCCGCGCAATAATGGCGATCACTAGTGCAGGTAGTCTAAGTCGGCTCGATATTGATGCCTGTAACTACTATAACAGTTGTAAAACTTGTCTTACGACTCGTGACCCTTTAGAGTGTGTCTGGTGTGGGAATTCTTGCTCACGAAGGCACGAATGTGAGGATGGCAGGCAGTCAACCAGTTCTTGTCCACCAATCATTAAGAGATTTCTACCAAAAATTGGGCTCGTGTCTACGCCTACAAGACTAAGGATTGAAGGCGAAAATTTTGGATCCTCCAAGGGACTGCGTCAGGTGAAGGTGGGAGATAATGACTGTTCTCTAGATGAAGAATCGTCCTCAGACGAAATACTAGAATGCATTTGTAAGCCAGTGCTCAGTTCCTCAAAAGAAAATATAAGCGTGACTGTGATTGACGAATCAGGCCCTATAGATTCTAAAGGTTCAGCCATAGCTCACGAACCAGTCTCCTTCGTGCGTGTCAAAGTCTATGGGCTACATCCACATCACGGACCGGCATCCGGCGGAAGTCTGGTCAGCATTCACGGAGAGAATCTTGATGCAGGGGTCAACAGGACAATTTTTTTAGGACATTTAAACTGTAGACTTGTTGAATTGACTTATTCAAAGGTAACTTGTCTGACTGAACCACAACCTGCGGCCATCAAGTTTCAAAATACCCAAAGATTGAGGTATCTCGTTGACGGTCTAGAACAAATTTTAGCTCCCAATGAGTATCGAGGTGGCGTCAATCTCTCTATTGATTTTGCTTACACTAGTGAACTCCAAACTATCAGCGAAAACGTTCTCCCATTGGATGAAATTGAAGGGGGCAATGAAAAGTTGTACACAATTATCTCAATCGGGGCGATACTAATTGCTCTATCGTTAGTACTTATATATTTGTCGAAAATTGAAAAGTTTCCAGTCATCCTCAAATTGAAAGTGCCAAACATCTTCAAATCAAGCCCAGACAAGACTGTCGATGCTGATCTGGTTACATTCAGGAATCCGAATAGCTCTAAGTTCATCAACCCGAAGCCAAACAATGGAGGCGATTCCATGAACGGTTTAATCAAATTCAACGGGAGTGTCATGTCCAGTGACTATTTCGGAAAATCGGAACAGTTTGAACAAGATCAATTACTTATCACTAATTTCCCAGATGGCGAGATGTTGTCGCTTTTGGAGCAAGAGAAGATCCTAATTGACCGAGGTCGGCTCACTTTGGGCCATGTTTTAGGCTCCGGTCAATTTGGTAGAGTCTACAAGGGATTTCTGAAAGTTGAGGAGACGGGTGAACACACAGCAGTCGCTGTCAAGACACTTCACAGTAGAGGCTCATGGGACGATTCCTTAGATAATAGGGCGTTCTTGGAAGAGGGCTTGATGATGAAAGACTTTGAACATGAGAACGTTCTAGAACTTATAGGCGTAACTTTCGACTCCAGTGGATTACCCATGGTGATAACCCCCTTTATGTTGTATGGAGACCTAAAGTCATTCATTAGTGACGAGGCGTCCTCACCAACTGTTAAAGAACTCATCGACTTTGGTACGCAAATTGCCAGAGGCATGGCTTACCTATCAGCACTCAAGTTTGTTCATCGTGATTTAGCCGCTAGGAATTGTATGCTCGACGAGAACATGACGGTCAAAGTGGCTGATTTCGGTCTATCTCGCGATATATATGAGCGTGATTACTATAGTAGCGACAATAAGACGACTAAATTGCCAGTCAAGTGGATGGCAATAGAAAGCCTTGAGAAATGCATTTACAACACAAAGACAGATGTTTGGTCGTATGGTATACTCTTGTGGGAACTCATGACACGCGGTGTTGTACCATATCCTGACGTCGATAACTTTGATTTATTTAGTTACCTAAAGGAGGGGCGACGAATGCTTCGACCAAGATATTGCCCATTACTCCTATATAAGATCATGCTAGCATGCTGGGATGAAAATCCAACGAAGCGCCCAACGTTCGATGAGCTAGTGCTGAGAGTATCTGATGTAATAACAGAGTTGAAGATTGCAAAAGAGGGACAGCAGAAAGTAATTCGTGATGCAACTTATTGTGATGTTCTCAAGTAAATGATGCAATGCATGTCGATCGAGCAACCGTTTTGAGTTTAATCAATTTGGTTAATGATTTGCAAGCTAGTGTTTCGTCCCTGACTAATTTATTTCTTATTCATGAGAAGATAGGGCCTCTCTTTCCACTGATTCTTTTCATAATCCCATTTGCTAGATATACCATCCATGGGATCTACCCTCGCATCAATGTACCATCTGACTAATTTCTTCTTACCCTCGTCACTCATAGATTCGGGTAAGGGTGGAAAGAAAGTTTTCTTGGCTATAACAAACGCAATTATGGGTAAAGACAGGTAGAAAAGGGTGTCACCGAATATTCTTCGAGCTTCGCATGTTGGTGCTTCAAGTTCCTTGATGGTCTGACAAAAGGAGTAGCGGTAGAGCTTCTTTTTCTCATCAATGGTCAAGTCTTTCCAGCTTCCCTTCTCTTTTTCCCGTAGAGCGTTTATTTCTGGATTTGGAGCTTTAAATCTAATAGGTGGACAAGGTTTATCGATGCGGTCGTAGTATTCCTCGACTCCTGTGAAACTGGGACCGACAACTTCACGATTGCCTATCCTGTAGCGATACGCAGGCCTTACGATACGCTGAGCTGAAATCATGATTAAACTAATTGGTGGCCAGCAACAGACAGGATTACTATTATTGGGTTGAAAAGGATATTTTATCGGTCAAATATCTCATGAGTCTGCGAAAGAGCAAATCGAGTATTGGATTTTCCTCTGAGTTTGAGCTTTTCAAGGTGACCGAGTCGATACACATGCGCGCGAGAATCCTCAGCGAAGACTCACACCTCTTGTACTTACAAGAAGCAGTGCAGCGTTCCATTCTATGCCTACGCCTGGGGATACAATAGATGTCACCCAAAGTCTGAAGGGGTCACCTCGTCCTCAGACAACAAGGTGGATTTCAGTCGACGAGAGATTGTCAGGATAAAAAGACGTTTATGGCTCCTCACCAGTTATATTGGTGTCCATCAAGAACTATGTTAGACTGCTCGGAGCTGAATGAACAAGACGATTGAGGGAAATTTCGAAGAACTTTGAACGGAGAGGGATGGCCACTCTGGGGGCTGAAGTTTCTCGATATTCACCCTTATGCTCACCGAGGGCACCAGAGCTCACAAATGTTTCAGAGCAAAGATTGAACCAGCAATTAACAATTTATATATAACATTAGGGTCAACAGTCTGCGATACAACGATCAGTCCATATTCTATTGAGTTTTCGAGAAAGCCCCTTTGCGTTTATCAGGCACAACTGGTCTGGGTCATCATCATCCCATTCACTTGTCTCGTTATCGTTTGGCATGAGTATTCGCCAGCCTTTCGGCCACCACTGGAAACATGGAAGCCTTGCTGGTGGATTGTGTGGTGCACTTGAGAGGGAAAGTGTGATCCAAAGAAAGAGGCACCATCGCCAAAGGCGCCATCCATGAAATCGGCATGGTTATGGCTGGTATGGTCAAACATTCGACCAAAGGATTGAAATTCATCCTCTTCAATATCATGAAATAAGTCATCTAAATTGACACCATGAAACGAAAAATGATCGTGGTGCGGATTTCGCTGATGATGATTGCTCTGATGGTGGCCGAAATGATGAGCATGTTTAAAGAGCTGATCTTCGTATTGCTTGAAGAACTCGTTCATGTCAAAGTCGTTCATTCCATATGGATGGCCTCCATTTGGGTGAAACCCTTGGCTCGAGGGTCTTGATCTTTCTTCATCGTAATCCTTGCGTTTCTTTTCGTCAGATAGTGTCTCGTAGGCTTTGAAGACTTTTATGAACTCGTCTTGTGCGCCTTTTTCCTTATTTTTATCTGGATGATACTTTTTGGCCAGCTGTCTGAAAGCTTTGTGGATTTCTTGCTTGGTTGCGTCTTTACTCACGCCCAAGATCTGGTAATAGTCTTGATTATCATTTAAGTTAGCCAAAACGAACGGCGTCAATCTTTTGGAAGCACCCTCCAAATTATTAGTTAACTCTTGTAATGGATCAACTACCGAAAAATACAAAACAGTTGTAGCTAACAGATGATTGTAATAAGCGAGTAGTTGGTTTGTGAGCATGTCGACTAGTTTATTGTTACAGCTTTATGAAATTGTCTCAATCGATATCCAACCGAGAGGTTCAAATCATGGACGAATGATCAACCATCGAATGGCTTTGGTGTGGGTAAACTCTTGAGATCAAGATCGTTAACACTTGAAGTAGTTAAATGCTTTAATTTGACCAAAGGTGTGAAATGTTATTCGTACTCCTTAAATATTCAAGTTACCTGGGGAGATGAATAAGCTAGACGCTAGTGTTTATTTCTGCAACGAGTCTGCGTTTACTTTTTTACAGTTCGCTCGACTCGCCACATGTCTGTTTTCGTTAAATCCAGCGAGGTTTACCTCTTTGCGAAGAACCCGAAGAACCCACAAGGAACTCATCGTAAGTATCTGGACCCAATCAGTTTGAAGAAGTATCTTTGAGGACCTGTCGTTCTGGCAATTCGGATTCAACCATCCAATAGCCGTGAGGATCGTGCATATCAAAATATAATCTCTTCAAGAATCTGTTTTTGCTTGTCCAAAATGCTTTGGACCGTTGCTATCATCCCGGCTAAATTCCAGCCATCAACAGAGAAGACATCACCCTTATCTTGGAGTTGAAGTGCAATCACACTAATCTGCATTCTAGAACACAACCTCCTCTGCCATGTGATCTTGATAGAGTGATCTCAACAAGAATAGAAGAAAAACAGCCAATAGAATGGATAAGATTGCCGCTAACAATCATTTTGTCACAATGAGAAAAGAAATTAAGAAAGCCAAAGCTATGGTATGTGGGAATCTCGTCCGCAAAATCAATAAGTGCAAGCAAGAAAGGGATAGAACTCAAGATGAAGATAAGCACAAGAAGCTGGACCGCAGAATTTCAAACTTACATGACGAGATTAAGCTGCTCAAAACTCTTGATGCATATACCATCGCTAAGGCTGCGACTCTCAAGCATGAACCTGAATATTGGGCCAAGTTAGTGAGTCATCCGAAGGCGTCTATCCAAGAGAGACTAACTGGGCGAGTCGTAACCAAGAATAACGTCCAGAAGCAGATACACACATTTCGCAGCGGTCATATCGACTGTGATGAATGGCTCGAGCAGTACATTGAATTCAGAGAAAAGAAGAAGGAGCTCAAGAAGCCGAAGCGAGTTGGCTCAGGAGCTGGGAAGCGAACTAGCTATCATGTGTAAAGCGATAACCATAAAATGTTTTCGAGTTAGACTACGGGGGAGGGCTTATTTTAATTGTGTGGTGCGAGGGGCAACTCTCTAAAATGATGTCATCCCTGAAGATCATTGAATGCGCTCTCAAAGCACTTTTTCAATTCGGCGAACGAGACTACAAGAACGTGTTGCTCGTCTCTCGAAATTAGGCAAATCTTCTCTGGCGAACCGACATCAAACTTTATCAAAGCTGAGACTACGTGGCCCGTGTCAAGCCAAGGAGTTCCCTCCTCGGTTACTTGGTGAAACAGATAGTCTCTGAATAATTTCAACATGTATCTATCGCCTGTCTCGCTCCAAGACGGGTCTAATCTTAGTTCAGGCCTGTCGTTGATCATTGACAACTTTACTAATAGACGGAACAGTCTTCCATTCAGGGCCTCACGCTCGAGCTCGGCCTGAGCGTTGTCGTATATTTCGTAGGATAAGTTAAGCTGGACATAGAACCTGGCTCCGATCATTGGCATGATGTCGTTGACTGTCCGCCTGGGTGTTTGGTCTTTTATGGATAACAATGTCACTATAAGCGCCTTCAGATCGCTCGAATAAGTTCTGGTTACCAACTCTAATGCAGTTTCCCATTGTTCTCGCTGAGCATTCGCTAACGAATTTGTGGCCAGAGCCAAACAGAGACGACCAAAAGAGACAAGATCGTCTTGTTGGAGTTGCTGGCAATGCGCTTTTGTTTGTTCCTGTGGGACCTGATCGAGTGAAATCAGATCGCACAATCCGCATGCATTCAACCTTATTCGAGGATACTGAGTTGGCAGCAACTGCGATGGTGGGCATTTCGGAAGACTCGTTGTGATCAATATCTTCGTTGGATCTAAGATTCTATAGGCTAAGCCTTGCGAATGTATCAGCCTGAGGGAGGACGAAATCTGAATAATGTAATGCCAGATGAGATTCTCAGGTAACAACCTCGTTTTGAGTATGGCATGTTGCTGACTATAAGGTCGGTTGGTGGCGCTAAAGCCGTAAATTGAGTTTCCACTACCAAAAGCAGAACTTAGTGCGTCGCTGAAGTATTGTTGCATCATTGAAACAGCTTGCGGAAAGTACTGGTAGACCAAGATGAGTGAGTTATCGCCGAATTCTTTGGTAGTGAAAACTTGTAATAGGCGCACCATATTGGCACATTGAATCTTTCTCCAGGCTTCGACTGTCGCTAATAACGATTTTGAGTTACTGATACTCGGTTGAAATGAATGTACTCTTCTCAAACATACTGTTTGGTTAGTGTTCAGATTTGTGGCTCTATACAGGGTCGTGACCAAACCAAAAACAGTTGATACAAGGCTGCTTCTACCATCACTGTTAATTGTTCTTTCCATAGGGTAGAGATCAACAAAGTCTTGGACGTGTTCGGGTAGAGTTTCTAATAAATCAGCATCAGCTGACGTGAGGTTGGGATCGCCAATAGCTGGCGCGACATTGGCTTGCAATGCTGGAACTTGTGGAGCGAAATCGATTTCATTTGGTGAACCACTTTTGAAGGGAGTTATGTATTTATTCAAGCTATAACCTGGATGTTGTGTTGTTGAGGCTGCTTGTGAGACTGATTCAGGTGGGGCATCCAGAGAAGTCGCAGGCTGAGATTGAGGTGACTCCTGGCTTGGGTGGGCATGAATATATTGGCAATTCTCTCCATGGAAGCAGTCGCCATACCTGATATAATACCTACACAGGCTATTCTTCTTCGTAACCGATGAGGCCATCGCGACACCCTGACCAAGGCAATAAGAAAACAATCCTCGACAAGGTTAGCCTAGATGCAATCGAGTAACAAAACAGTTGAACACACAGATGGTCGAGCGATGGTGAATATCGAAAAAAGGCGTGAAAAACGCGCTCATGGGCCGCGCGAGTCGTTGCACGAAATCAAGGCGGGAAATTCAATATTATCACAATTGCGCAATTGTATCTGTTCTTGACTTCTCGGGCCGGATTCGATTCTCAAGCTTCAGATATCGCTTCCGGTCAGTCTTTAGTAAACATCTTCAAGATGTCTCACGATCGTGAGTGCACCATTTTCGTATCGCAAATCAATGAGAATATCAGCCGGCAGTCGAGCAGATCAATCTCACCCCAGTCTCTCTGGTAGCAGAAGAAAAGCTTACCTTATATTCGCGCCAGTTCTGGCTTTTTGATGCGCATCTCAACACACTCTTGTCCTGAAAACTTCTGGTTGCAAGCACTTTCCAAAAAATCACGATCCCAACAGTTATTGCTCTTCTTCGCACCAGCACCCACACTAGCCCTAATCTGTGCCCGTTCGAACTCCACTAGCCAGCCTCAGTTGGCTACCAGTCAATGCTAGTACCGCCAAAAGGCCTTCGACGTACTTGTTGTCGATTGTCTCAGATTGAACGAAACCTGAGCATGTGTAGCCACCAAGAGAGTGGCAGAGATAGCCTTGGACAGTTAACGGATAACTAACCCCGTTTAAGTTAAGGGTGACCTAGTGTGGTGTCGAGCGGAAATCGGTCAGTTTGGGTTCATCGTTCGATTCGTAGCTTCGAATTCAAATTTTGACCCATCGACCCAAAGTGGCTTCTACTGGCCCAGAGCGGCATCCTAGACCACAGAACCCAAGGCTCGCAAGCCCATTTCTGTCAACACAACCATTCCTCAGGACTAGCCTCTAAGAGAGGCCATCATCTCTATAGCGATTGGGTGTAATTCAAGCTCCCTCAAACTCGCTTTCTTCTTGTTTCGTAGTCTATCGTCATCTCGGAGGTTAATCAAGACTGAAATCAGCGTGCAAGATAGGAGTTTCAGGGACAGTAGCCTCTATGTCACTTGGATTCAAAGCTACCCTCTGCATGGGACTTATAGCGATGAAATTTGAGCCACACACTCGATCGTGAGAGAGTGGATGCTTTTTGAATCTGCAAGCTCTTAGCGCCTATGATCACCCTTCATCTCCCAAGAGAGGGCCAACCTGCCTACCTTAATAACATAAACTGCAAACGTAATTTAAGGGAATCTAGACTATGGTCGAGTTTTGGTTTACCCTGTCGGCGATTTGCAACCGAATCGGTCTCCTAGCACCGGACCAACCAATTCTATTAGCTGGCTTCCACTAGGCCGTTGAGGTACCGCTATTTTCGAGGTAAACGAGCTTCACGGAACTATAGTTCTAATTCTATACGCTTTCACTCGGTTGGCACGGCCTGGAAAACTCGCGCTAAACTACGATCTTGCGCATTCATGATCCAGATATCGTATGCATGCTTTTGGTGGGTTGCACACTCTATGCCAAGATCATAGGAGGATTCATTTTTAGTTTTGAATCCAGCGAGCTCTCTTGAGATTCCTCTCTCATCGATGCGGCAAGTGAGGGAGGGCAACTTGTGTATAGGATGGATCGTCTCCACTTCTTCTCGTTTGAAAGCCGCTCGATGGCGCCGCGAACACCGAATGTGACATGAAGTTGTCCCAATCGTATGATTGCCATTTAGGTTTGGTTGAAACAACCCTGTGGATCTGTAATACGATCTCAAGCTACACTATTTGCCTCTCGCACTCTGTCCAGCTTGAAGCGGAGGAATTTCCTTGGTTTGATTCCTACGTCTCGTTCCGTTTAAACTTTGGCCAGCTACTGGAGGAGCTCAGTTTTGTCGTCAGTGTTAGCCAACTTCAACTTAAATCGACAAGCAAGTGAACTCGATGGCTCTGGGCCAGCATAGCTTACCTGAGATTCGTTCGGTTGAATTGGGAAGTAACAACAACAACGATGGCCAAGATTGTGGCCAAACCGACGACAAAAGCACAAAGGCAGCAATACTAGCCAACAGCAAGCGAGCTAATCTCGCAAATGGAGACGAGATCTTGTTAGAGTTTTGCGGCCGATTGCTATGCGGCGATTACGTGGGATTCTATCCGACTGGACTGACTCCAACTATCGCGCTAGTGAATGACCTGAACCAAATTGGGCTCCAACAGGAAATGGCCAACAGAGTGGTGATAAACATAATCCAGCAAAACAAGCATTCCGGCGAGAGTCTGATCTCAACGAGTGGCAACAGAGCAAACCAACCGCTAGTGATGCAACTCAAGGATGACGATGTTGGCAGGATGCAGACGATGGAGTTGAATTCGCCACTTGAAATTGCTGCTGCAAAGCAACAGGAAAGGGGAAGGGATTGCGATGGATTGGAAGTTGGGGGTGGAGGTGGAGCTCATTCGGAGAGATGCACCAGGTGCGCAAGATGCGCTTGGAGGGGCACAAGGTCGGCGGGCAAATACGTGCGAGCTAAGCTCCTGGGCGCCCTCCTCATTCTAGTGATGCTACTCGACTAAACTGGCTTGCTTTGAGCGGCCGCGAGGGGCTTAATTGAGGCCTCTAAGGTTCTTAATGTGGCTCGCTTGGTTGGTAAGAAAGATGAAGGTTTGCCTTTCAGGTTTTTAACGCCACCACATTGTCCATTAAAGCAAAGTTTAGCTCCGCGCGAGCTAGTGGCTCCACGAGCGTCCATGCAGGTTGGATGGATCCGCCAGCCCGCTCGAGATGCTGTTGCCAAAATTCGATTGCAATTTATGGGCTGAAAAATAAACCCTCTCTTGTTGGCGTCGGATGATAGCTGGGCTGCAGGGACTCCGCCACTAAGCTCTAGATCCCGCAACTCAACTGGGCCCCACAAAACTTGAGCCTCCTCAGCTCGCCCGCCAGCTCCAATGGAGCGTTTGGCGCGCTCGGCCCGATTGCAATCTAGGCCAGAGCTCTCCAGGTGCAGCGAGCGAGCCACCTGGCGATCAAGCGTGAGCAAGGAAGCCAGCCGCGCCCCACCGGCCACAGTCTAATCTTGCCCGTCTAATCTGGCGGCCCGCGGGGGTGTTGGGCGCCGCTCGCGCCTCGTCCCTTCGGCGGCGCCGATCGAGTGGGCCCGTGAAGCGAGCTGCGCTATCGTCTTCGCAACGGCGCCCGCCGCCTCCCATGCCGGCCGGCCGGCGATCCATTCCGCAAAGCTGCTCGCCTGCAGATAACACGCTCGCGCCTCCCCCCTCCTCCAACAAAGGTCGCCCCCCTGGCCCCAAATGTGCGCCGACCTTTCCATGGCCAACATCAGAAATCCCATTTGCCACGAGCGAACTCGCTGGCCACCAAGCGGGAGCAAACACTCACTGCCGGCCCCAATCAGTCGCCAAGAGCGAGCGCTTGCTGGCTGGCTGGCTGCCGACGGGCGGCGCCCACATCGTGCCATCCCGCAATCAGGCCAAAACCACGAGACTCGATTGAACAATGACACAGGACTCGTTGCTCTCTGTAGTGGGCTCAGCGCGATTAGACCGGCGGCGAGGATGTCGCCGTGCGGATAAATATTGTCTTAATGGCTTAATCGTCTGGCCAGTTAGCCGGCGGAGATCTCGCCCGAGGGCCCAACTCCAGGCTAGGCCGCCACTCAAGCCCCGAGCTCGGCGGCTATTTTTGCGCGCTCGCCCGATGGCGCTGCTCCCGTTCGTCGCGAGGGCCAAAACCATTAGGCCGGCCAGACGGGGGGAGGGGGGAGGCGAACACTGGCTCCACATTGGGGATCATTTGCATGCGCCTCTAGCCGCCCCTCCAGTGGCCATAGCCGCATGATCGCCCCCGAGCGAGCCCATTAGGCTAAACCGGCGAACAAGCGAGATGGTTTAGGCTAAAAGTCGAGCGCCATGGGCTTGGCCAGGACAGTCGGCCGTTTGTGGTGCCGGAGCGGCGCTGACCTCGGTCGTCGCTCTCGCAACTGGCCGCAGCAAGGTCGCCGCCGCCGCCGCCGCCGCCCCTCGACATGGCAGCCCGCCGGCTGAGGCTCGCGCCCAACGGGAGCCAGGTGCGCGCCTGGCGAGCTCAGTGTTGTGGGCGGAGGTGTGCGCTGTGCTCGCCCAATGCGCTGCCAGGTGATCCAAGGCTCGCCTCCCCTCCCGCCGGCGCCGCCAGCGCAACTGTCTTTGGGGCGGCGTGGGTTTGCGTTGGGTCTGTAGCTTAGCTGCGCAACTTAGAGCTGGCAGCAAACAGCGCGCGCATGGGCGCCAGTATCCAGCGCTCGGTCCGAGTGGCGGGCGCCTAGCGCCGTTCGCTCACTCGCTCGCCCGCTCGGCGCTCATTCGCTCTCGGCGCTTCCATCGACAGCCACCGACAAGCAAGGAAGTCAGTCGCCTCTGTTTGCGCTCCCGTATTCGGCTCCAGCTAATTGAGGCCGCGAGGGGAGAGAGAGAGGAAGAGAGGGGGGGAAATTGCGAGAGCCAGAGAGGTTGAGTTTGGTTTGGTTGGTGAGCGAGTTAGCTGCACCAGGCTGAGCGCGGCCGACCAAGAGGCTGCTCGCACTCGGCCGGCCCCGTAAGCGCCTCTGAGCCAGGGGCTGAGTTAGGGCCGCTCAAGATGCCGGAACAGAGCAACGATTACAGAATTATCGTCTTTGGCGCTGGTTCAGTGGGTGAGTTCAAAGCAATTACCTGGCTTGGCCAACTCCACGAGCTCACCTGGCCGTTGCATCCGGTTTGGCCTTGTTGCCAATTAAATTAATTAAACTATACCGAGTTGCGTGCGCCCTAATTGCGCGTTCGGCCTGCCGGAGCCTCCAACTGTCGCCGCTGAGCAATCGCCAGCTGCGGCTGCACTTGGAGCGGCGGAATTGGCGCTCGCGCTAGCAGCAACAATGGCCGCAACAACAAAAACAACAACAACACCAACCACCGCCACTAAACCAACGAGTCCAATTCCTTCCGCCCGCCAAACGCACGACGGCGCCCAAATGCGCGGCCCAAACCAAAACTGGCCAAACTGCAGGCAAATCAAGCCTAGTGTTGCGCTTCGTTAAAGGTAAGTTCCGGCCGGCGAGTTTGAGTCTGGCAAGCGAGCGAGCGCGCGAACGTCCTTTGTGTTGGCCAAAATGGGCGCCAACGAGCTTGGCTTAATCCAATTGGGAGTGCAAATTAAATTTGTGTTCCTCTGCCGCTCGGACACACTCAAATCTGATCAACCAATAAGCCAGCGGCGGCGGCGGCGGCGGCGAGCGGCTTGCTGGCGGAAATTGGGCCTGCAGCTGGAGGCGCGAACTCCGCTCAGCCGCTCCTCGCTTGGCGCAAATCTGACGCCGAGCAGCCGGCCGACAAGCGCAATCTCATCTTTTGGCAGCGAGTTAAGTTTAAAAAGTTTTCCCCGCTTCCGCTGGCCCCATGCTCGATGGTTGGAACTTGGCGCGCATATTCATTCAATCGAAAGCCAAACTCGCCCGCCGCCACGCCACCGACTGTCGGCTGAAAATTCAATTAATCTGGCCAAGACTGGCGCTCTGAGCCTCGAGCAAACGTCTTTGGGAGCCAAGCAAGCGGCCGCAAATCCATATGGAGACGGTGGAGCCTCTGCCAGCAGCGAGGCCCTCGAGCTGGCAGCCCCAATGTTTGCGCTCGCAAGCGCGAAAATTAATTTCCACCAGAGGGGCGGCTTAGTTTGGCCGAGTGTCGCCGGGCGCGACACCCAATCGATCTTTGCGCGCCCGCGAGTTATGCGCCTCGCTCAGGGCGCCGGCCAACATCAACAAGTCTGCGGACGTTGATCGATGGAGGCGCTGCGAGCAAGCGCGCCAGTGTTGCAGCGGGCCGGCCAGGTGAGCAGCCCGCGCGGCCTAACCCTCGCGCTCACCCGACTCGGGTCTTGTGGGCCCAACTCGGCTGTTCTGCGCGCGCCCAAGCTGGCGCCCGCGGCCACTTCCGTCCCCGGCAAGCGCGCCTCCAATTTCTCCTGCAGCGAGCCTCCGCTGTTGCTGCCACTGGCGCCGCCGCCGCCGCCGCCCAGTCGGATTGCGCAAGGGCAGGAAAATTGATGATGAGTCAAACTCAGCGCGCCGGAGCTCCAAATTTAGATCAAGTTCCAGGAGTCGGGCTTGCGAGAGTTGGCAAGCCGCTCGATCAAGGAAATGTGTCTGCGCAAGCTGCCAATCGATCGCCTCCCCGTGCCGAGGGGAAGAAATATTGCCCACTTGGCCTGGCAGGGCGAGCCTGGCGCCCGAAGCCAGCGAGCGGCCGCGTCGAGTCCAATTATCCGCCGGCTAGCTGCTGTCGGTGCAACCTGACGCTGGCTGGCTCGCGAGCGCTCGCCAATCAATGGGCGGCCAAGACTTCTCGCTCTCGCTAATCAACGCAGCCCGCCCAGCCGGCCGGCCCCCAGCGGCCAACCCTCCGCCTCAGCCTCCAACCCTCTGGCTGGCCCCTCCGAGAGCGCGCGAGTCGCCCCAGACACTCTGACCGAGTGCTGGGCGCCACTGGGCGAGCGAGCAAGCCGGCGCTTGTGTGGAAACGGCGCACTGCAATTGGCCAGAGCGCTCAATTGTAGGGCGCCAAATTGCCTCCCAAGGGAACGAGATCCTCCACCTAGGCCGCCTATCAGTGTTGCGAATTGTCATAGAAACAGAGCGAGAGCAGCCACTGCGTAAACAAGAGCCGGCCGGCCCAGCGAGTTATTTGAAAAGTTGGCCGACTTGAGTGGGAGTTTCAGTTTTAGCTCAAACTTTAGCTCGAGCACGAAACAATGGCCGCCTTGTGTGGAGTTGGGCGAGCGCAAACTCTATGCGCCCATTTGCATGCTTCCGCGTTACATGATATTCGGGCGCGGAAGTGGCGCCCAAGGGCAAGCCGAGGAGATCGGGCGTCTACGTCGCTCGCGGCGCTTGGATGAGCGATGATCCAGTTGAGTTTGGCCGCATTGACTGCTGGCGGGCGCGCGCATTGGAGCGCCCAACTGGCGGCAGTGGAGACGCTTGCTGGCGGCGCTCGAGGCCGCCGCTCAAGTGCTGGGCGGTCGGCCGGCCTGAAATTGAGCGCCCTCGCCTAGCGCTGAAGTTTGATGGCTGAACTCAGCAGCGCGCAGCCCCGAGTGGGCGCCGCTGGGGCCGGCCATAGGTGAGCCCGGCTGCAACCTGCCCGCAGAGGCGCGAGGTCGCCGCAAACACGAGATAAGCGCAATCGGGCGCCAAATCATTGGAGGCCATCAGCATAACTTATCTCGCCGGCCAGCGGGAGGGCGCCGAGCGATGGGTTTGGTTGGCCGAGGGGCCAACAAGATGGCCGCCGCAACAGTGAACAATCCAGCCAACAGCGCTAAACTCTCGGCCAACAAACTAAACTAACCCAAACAACTGAAACAAAACGACCAAATTGGCCAAAACAAACAACAAACAGGCACGTTCAGCGACTCCTATGTGCCCACCATCGAGGACACTTACCAGCAAGTGATATCGTGCAACAGAAATGTTTGCACACTGCAAATAACCGACTGCTCTGGCTCGCACCAGTTTCCTGCCATGCAACAATTAAACATCAACAAGGGACACGCCTTCATGTTGGTTTACAGGTGAGTTTTCAACTTGCCAGCCTTGAGCGCGTGAATTTGTCGCCCCTCTCCGCTAACAAGGAGCTCGAAATCCGCCCAAAAGCATAACCTCGCGCCAGAGCTTGGAGGTTCTAGTGCCCATTTATCAGCAGATTCAAGAGTTGAAGGGTAAGTCGAGCTGCGCGTCTCCTCTAGGCGCAAGACATTAGCGAGCACTCGGCCGGCGCTCCACCCATTTGGCGCGCAATCTGGCGCCTAACTCAGCGCGCGCGGCCACCTGAGGCCGAGAGGAGATGAAGTCCGCCGCACTCGGCCCGCCGGCCGAGCGTCGCAGCCTTTCCGCTTCCATTTCCCCCGGGGCCGGCTCGAGCTTGCGTGTCCGCGCGCTCGAGCCGGACGGGGGCCTCCATCTCGCGGCGCCTCCGCCTGCCTCTCGGCCGCTGCAAACAAACCAACGTGCGCCGAATGGCTAAGCAGAGCGGCCGGCCCGCCCACTCGGCCGGTCAGACTGCGCGGCGCCGGCGGACGGGCGGACAGGCGCCGCTCTGGGCCAAGGTGGCGCCGCAGAGAGTCCGGCGGTGCGCGCATCACTTTCGCGATCTTTTGCCCCCAACGAAGCCAACGATGCGTCACGTAGAGCTAAACGGATCGAGCCTTCGAAGGGCGAGCAGGACAGCGCCATCGTTGTTGGTGTTTGCGCAGTTGCCACAACCAATGCCACTGCAGCACCTCTTAGCAAGCAGAGGCGGGAGGGGGGGGGAGCGCCCATGATCGCGCCCGGCCGCCGGTTGGCTCGAGTTTCCGGTCATTCAAGTGGCAGTTGGGTCGTAAAAATAAGCTCGCTTCCTTTTGGCCCGCCAATTTGCTCGCTCGTAAGCTTGGCCGAGCCAGAATTGGGCGCCGGCGCCATTTTCACGTCCGCTCCAATTGCCCGGTTTGTCTCTATGGCGCGCCGCTATCTCGCCCGGCCGGCCGCCCGCTGCCGAGGCCGCGATCAAGTATGATTTGCCAGTGTCTTCCGGGCGCTCGGCCATCGCAAGCGGAGTCCGGCCGCAACGGGCTCGATCTGGCCGCGCCCAATTGGCGGGTGAAAAATTTGCCCCAGAACATCGAGGGGCGAGTTTGAGTTCGAGTTCGAGCGGCGAGGATCCATCTCGAGTTCACGTCTTGCCACTGGCTCCTTGGCCTGGCGCTCCAAGCCCTAGCTTACCAACGACAACACCAGCGCCAATTCCAACTCAAACTCCCCGCGACGACGACAATGGGCTCTGACGCGGGCTTGCCATTAATCTTAATTCAACTGGCGCAACTCGGCCCGCTGACCTTGGCGCTGGCCCTCGCTCTTTCCTCCTCCTCCTCCTCCGACTTTAACTCAAACTCCAACTCTTTCCCTCCGAAGCGCAAGCAAGCCTCCCCCTCCCTCTCTCTGCGCCAACTCGGCGCCCAAGACAAACGCGAGCCCCAAACAGGCGCGGATTTGCCGCCTCTACAACAGGCATTGCATTTCCACTCGGCAAGCCGATCAATTAAACTAAGTGCTCTTGTTTGGTCGCCCAACGCCAGGGCGAGCGGCCCCTTCCTTGCCTTCTCCGCTTCCGTTGGCCGTCAATGTCTGCCCGCCATTGACATGGGTGGCAAGTTATTTTTGTCATAATGCTAACGATCGCAGCGATAGGAGCGGACGCAAAGCGGCCAGCTCCTATCGATTGTGGCTGCAAGCAGTCTCGGCTGGCGGCAGAGGCTTGGCGCCCACGCGCCCGCCCTGCTGACGGTTGCGCTCGTGGGCCCACGTTCGTCTACACGGCCCACGGGCGGCGCCCTCGATGACGCAGACCATCTAATTGCGTGCCCGTCGGTGAGCATCGAGCCAGCCAGCCAGCCATTCGAGGTTAGACGAGCGTCGTCGCGCTGGACTTGCTGACCGGCTGTTGTTTGCACTGCTGACGGAAGTGGTAGTGGCAGCGGCGGCGGCGGCAACCAAACCAACCAAACAACAACAACAACAACAACAAATTGCAACTAACCCCTCCAATATATCACTCGGCCCTCCGCTTGTCTCGCCAACAACAAACTGGTCGCGCTCGTCCCATGGCGCTCACCTGCGTGCTGTGTCAACATGGCCACCGTCCGCCCATCCAACCTCGCCGTTGGCCGTCCCCAAAAACAAAACGCTCAACGTTGAATGCTACGTTCAGGCGGCGAGGGAGTTCATGTGCCAATTATGATTGTGGGAAACAAGTGCGACGAGGAGAACAATCGCGAGGTCAAGAGGGAGCTGGCCAACAAGCTGGTTGGCGAGTCCATGAAGGACAGCGGACACATGGAAACGTCGGCCAAATTGAACCTCAACGTTCAGCAAGCATTCCAGGTAAGTCGCGAGCGCTCCCGTCCATTCCATTTCCGTTTCGCTCTGCGCTGGAATTGGCTTATTTGTTTGCAAGTTTGCCCGAAAACGCAATCATGCAGCTAGCTCGACAACGCGGAACACAACCAACCGGAATCTCCAAACTCGAGCCCACAGAGCCAAGCCCCAGGCTGACCTTTGAACGGCGTGAAATGAATTTGAAGCTAACGCGCCCTCTCCCAACTACCTGCCTGTCCGCCCTCACTCGCCCTGCCTCTCTCTCTCCCTCACGCGCCTATCAACTTGGAACAACGAAAACCCTTCAATCTCGCACGCCCGTCGCCAGGAGCTCCTGTCTCTAGACAAAACGCGCGTCATGTCGCTCAAGTTGGATTTGAAAAAGTCGCGTTCACAAATCAGGAAAGAGAAATTGAAAAACAAGTGTGAAATTATGTGATTGTTGGACCAATATTATCACGTTTGATGCAAAGAAGCTCGTTTGAGTCCATTTTCTTAAACTTGAACCCACACTTTTGAGCAAACTCTCGAGTGCTTTCACCCATCCAGTTGATGCTGATATAGCTGCTTTAGTAACTAGAGAAATAAATTTAGGTGGCCGCCTCAGGGTGGCCAGTTGGGCAATTGCGGCCGCTAACTCTCGTTTGGCTGCAAAATTGAAGCTCGCTCGTTTTTGCTGATGTTATGTTGATCAAAACAAATGGTGGTGATTTTTCGATCGATTGGCTATTCGTGATTGAATGTTGAATACCCCATTTCAAAGCTGGGGTAAGGAGTTCGATTTGAGCTCGAGAAATGTACAGGGCCAGGCCAATGCTGCCATCGCGACCGCACAAAACATTGAGTTTATTGGCTCAATTTGCTCACTACTTGCTACTAGTTTGCCCTCGACGAGTAAAACCATGACCGAGTTTCCTGGGCCGGAAGTGGGACGCTTGCTTTGCGAGATTGTTCAGGGACGAGCCTTGATCACCTGGGCAGCAATGTTTGCAGTACCTAGAGCAAGCTGCTAGTTCCGTTTGCGTGCTGGCGACCGCGTGCGCGCTGCAGCATTGCAGCAGCAGCAAAGTGCGATAAAATTACCTATGCTCGTGTTCACAGTTTACTTATTGAGTCTCGCTGCCTGAAATGCCTACTGCACTGCGGCCATTGCAACGACTCAATCAGTACCCAGAATTTGCAGTCCATTACCAGACTTGGTCGAGTAATAACCTATTTTGTATCACTGTCAATATTCATACTATTCAACGAGTTGAGTACAGCTCCATTTGTTGAGCATGAGAAAGGAACTGGCCAAGGCAATCAATCACCCGGTGCTGTTTCTCGACGATTGGCCCCAACCACCGAAGGGGGCCGAGGAGGAAGAAGAGTTTGAAACTCCTGGCCTCACCGATGTCAAGAGGTGGCGCCTACAAATGTTGCTCGCCGCAAACCCATGGGGCGTTCCATCGTTAGCGTTCAGTCAGGCTTATGAGAAAATGTTTGCCAGACAGCTAGACATCAAGGACCTTGGCTTTGAGGATCTCTCCGATATGGTCGCTAATTTGCCAGATGTGTTCACTATACAGGAGGCAGACGACACTACCGCATTAATGTTTCCTGACTACCCGCAAGACAGAATATTGCACGACGCCAGGATTGGCCACAGTTTCCAGCACCAACGATCGAGCAATGGTCAAAATGACTACAAAACCACTGATCCTGACACTCTAATTGCCTACGCTTGGCTTAACCGCGACGACGATTTTCCAAACAATGTTGTGCTAGCTGGCGAACAATACAGTGAGCTTATCCTCCCAATGACATCGGCCAACATACCAGGGACCAGAGGGGTTCATCAAGCAGTTATGGTCGGCGCGGCAAACCCGTCCCGTTTCTTCATCAACATTAAGAACGCCTTCTTAGAGCGACTTGTGAAACTGTCTGCCGACATTGCGCTCTATTTCAAAGAATGCGGCCAACGAATAGAGATGTTCAGTGTGCCAGAGGAGTTCATCTATCCAGGATTTCCGTGCCTCGTCTATTTAAAAGAGGAGCAAGGTTGGGAGCGATGCTCCATAGTCGGCCGCTCAGGACGGGGCGGTAAAATTGTCGTCGAGTCAGTAGACTACGGGGGCAATTTTTCAGTTAACCAGATCCAGCTTTACCTGATGCCAAGAAAGTTTTTCGACATTCCCAGACAAGGAGTGGCAGTGTCTCTGATTGGCCTGAAACCCGCGGATGGATCGGACAAATGGTCCACCTCCGTTGGTACAAGGATGCGTTGTTTCAGCAACTTTAAGTACTGGCTTGACTGTGTCTTGGTTGAACCCAAGGAGCCTCAAAAGGATCCAGCCGACATTAAGTCGGTTAGCGAAATTACCTCTGTCTCTTCCAATGATAGTGGTACTGGAGGAAGCTTGATTCATAAAAGGAGGAGGAGAACTCAAAAGTCTCGGCCCCAATTCGAAGTGCTCGTGTGTGATAGAAATGACGACGAGATGAATCTATATCTAGACGAAATATTGCTCCTTGAAACCTACGCGATTTTCGATGATGGCCGATCTCAGGATGTTTCAAAGCTCAGAAGTCAACTAGATGAGGCCTTACAGAATGTTCCACGTCCCACTAATCCTCTCAAAAATATGTGATCGTATTCGAGACCAAAGCAATCGAATGATATTGTACCAACCTAACGACTCTTAAAGTTTATAGTTGAACTTCATTTTATCATGTTTTAACAACCTGTTTTTTAATATCGTAGAACTTTGCCTCATCTGGGGGTTGTAATTTCTCTTGTTTAGCGAAGCTGACAAGGTCCCTTCTCATTGCATAAGCATCTTCCCCGTCTGCATAGTATTTTGGCTCAACTTCAGATATTTCGAAACCTAGCATTTTTCCATAAAGGCTTAATGCCGCTCGATTAGACTTTCTGACATGAAGGCTGACAAACTTCGCATTGAAACACTCGACCATAGCTTTGGCTGATTGATCCATTAGTTTCTGGGCCAATCCAAGACGCCGATGTGATCTCTTGACAGCCAAACTTGTTATGTGACCTGAGGGCTCCTCATCCGCATCCTCTCCTAATTTTGCCAGCACGTAACCTACAATTTTACCACCTTCTTCGGCAACATAGCTTAACTGGGGCCAGCTTAGACCGTGGTAAAAATAGTATTTCATGTTATAGTTTTCTGGCAAACACTTGAGATTGCAGTCTTGCATATCTATGAGATCCTCTGGAGTAGCACGCCTGATGTTCATTTTTGTCTAGGTGATCTAATATTGAGCCTGAACAATTGTAATTCCTCACAGATCTACAGCCGTTTATCCGCTGGAGTAGAATAAATCTATCGAATGAATGAAATAATCTATTTCTAATCAAAATTTCTCTTGGTTTCAGGAGCCAATTTCGGCTGGCTTTTGGAACGTTTTTTTCTGCGTGGTTCGCTTGGTACCACGTTCACGTGGTACCAAGACAAAAGTGACTGACGAAAGTGCATTTGAAAACGAATGAATGTATGATTTTCAACCAGAAAAACCCAGAAACTGTTAAATACGTTGAGGTTGTACCTCTATATTTGACCTTGAAAAATCTATTGTGCCACTTGCACCAGGCTGATCAGCTAGATGACCCAGGTCCGTTGGTTTCGGATCGAATCATAGAGTACATCAATTTGTAGGGGATTTTTGTGCAAACATAGATTTATCCGTCAATGTAACCGTCTCAATCAGACTGGAATAAACTCCAACCTTCTTGATAAGGCTGGATCGACCAGGCACTCCTTGATAGGTGGCCATGTTGTCACTGAGTCATTTCTTCCTTCTCTTTTTCAATTTCAGCAACAATTGCATCTACCTCGCTCGTACTTAATAGTTTCATTGGAGTTTCATGCCTCATTATGGCTACCTCAAGGTTCTTGCCTTGTACGACCTCCAATAAGGCTCTGATAGCGAGCTTGATCACTTGGTTGTCTTGCGCTGCTATCTCGGGGGTGTAATTTTTCTCTAGAAACTCTCTAACAGTCTGTGCACTTCTACCGGTAGAATTGGCTTTCCATTCATGGTATACTCCTGAGAGGTGGGGCAATAGTTTTGTTAGTCTACTTTTGTTGGAGGGGATTCTTCTAGTTGTTATCGTAGCGTCAGAATGCACAAATAATCTTACGGTGACAATCTCACCATCATGACAGGTCTGTGTAAATCTCATCATGTAATGCATTGAGCGAACTTTGATTTACGAGAAACATACCTGATGGATCTGTCTGGAATAGTCTCGGCGTGCCATCTTCGTCAAAGCCGGTGATGAGAGCTGATATACCGAATGGTCGTTTTCCGTTTGATTGGGTGTATTTCTGCTTCAGTTGGGCGATGTACCTAGTTATGTATTCCAGGCTAACCCGATCCTCCACTGTTAACCTATGTGACTGACATTCCGTTTTTGCCCTATCAATAAGAATTCTAGCGTCAGCAGTGAGGCCAGCGAATGCTATGAAGACATGGTTGTCAATCGAGCATATCTTTCGCATAGTTCTGTCAACCTGGAGCTTAGCCACCGATTTCTTCTCTACTGCTAAAACGACAACCTTGTCACCCCTGACACCTACCTAGATAGGACGACCTTGTTAAAGATTTGCTGACAAAAAAAGCGCACAACTCAAATACTTACTGCAGTTGATCCCTTCTTCACCGCCTCAAGGGCGTACTCTACCTGGAATAGGTGACCATCTGGTGAAAATACAGTGATTGCTCTGTCATAACTGGAGGAACCCATATTCAGGATGGAGTTGGGCAGCACACGACCGATGTGAGTATAGATTCAATATATCCGAGTGAAGAAAGTGTGCTATAGATACAATCTTGGATGCCGGCTGAGGTATGAATCTCCGATATCATCCGAACATTAACATTGAACATGTTTGAAGAAGACGCATGCGTCCATCGAGGAAGCGCCAATTATAAAATCAAACCAGCTGAGATGCAGAATTGATTGCGTGAGTAAGTTTCTTGAGGGCTTTATACAGGTAATGTTCCTTTCGAAACTCAAATCAAACTATCCAAGCAATCGACCAGATGTACATCGACAATCACTCTCATCCGTCTACCTGGTAGTTCTCAGCTAGCATATTGAATCTGCTGCTCAGAACAGGATGGAAATATTCCTTATGATTAGACGCCACAAAACAACTATATTTCTGGACACTAAAGAGAATGCCACAGTGGCCGAAGTCAAGAGAATGTTAGCCGGTATAATAAAAAGACCCCCAGAAGACCAAAAGCTAGCCTATGAAAGACAAATACTCGATGATAGAGAAGAGCTGAGGCATTACTTCCAAGCTAGGGCTCAAGATCCAGCAATGATAGGGTTGATGTTGCGAGACGAAGAAACCGGCGAATTCGAGCAGTTGAATATAACACCTTATAGTGAGCCACCTGAATTACCATCCGCAATGGAAAAAGACGATGAAAGCTTATAATAGTAGAGAGTCCACAGGGACTCAAATAAAGCCCAGACATCTTTGTAATCTATTGCAGGAATGTAAAAAGCGCGACATGGTGTTAACAATGGCTTTCACTGGCGGTAGTGGTTTATAAGTATGTTGTATTTGCCAGGCCAAGAAGACGCATTGTGGTACCAGCCCAGCCGATTGATTCAGTTCAGAGAGCTTTCTTAATGTCCAAGTGTAATTTCCATTAAGGCTTGCGAGTAGTCCTGTAGAGCACTTTAACTCATTTTCGTAGTGTGGAAAGGAGTCATGTGTGTTCGTATCTGCATGATTGGCATAAACTCGCCGGTTTTATAGATGACCGTTTTTGTCCCTTGTTATCTTCTAATTATATTCACGGCTGATCATATGCTCCGACAATTTTGTTTATGCTACCACGCCGAAGGTTACCAACTCGGCCCAGATTGAATAAAACTAAGCAGTCCAGGATCCCACTACTATTATCTACTATTTACCCTCAGCGTCAACAAAATGGTTTCGAGACTCGATAGGCTCTTCGTTCTATTAGATACTGGGTCAAACGATTCCATTCGACTTGCTGCAGCCAAACAGCTTGGAGAGGTCCAGAGAATTCAGCCAAGTGATCTAAATTATCTACTCAGAAGAATTAGAGAATACTCAGGCAAGGCCGTGTGGGAAACTCGAGTAGCCGCCGGCCACGCCACCAGATGCGTACTTGAGAACATAGGATCCTGGACACCGACGACTGTGGATCATGTTGCCACAACTGAGCCTGACGATTCAAGTAGAACCCAAAAACTTATCGAAATAAACGCAGATACAGCTCGGGCTTTCAGAGAATTCGACATTCAAAAGATTGTCGCTTCATACCCTGCACTCTTGTCCTTAGACATCAACGATGAGAAAGACTCAGAACTTGCGAGTCCGTCGAACTCAGCGACTACATCTAGGGGGAGAAAGAGAAAGGGATCCAACTATAGAGGTTCTACTAACAAAAATGACAAGGAGCAATTGTTGCGACAGCGCAAACTGATCAACAAAGAGTTGGGCATCGTGGACAGCTTGAACATTGGCATCAAATCCACCGACATCGTATCTAATGATGACCTCCAGACAGACTACAACTCCAGTGATCTAATAGCAATGCCATCATCAAATTATCGGGCATACCTACATGAAAGCACCTCAAATTATGAACAACTCATGAACGTGTTATCAAAAGCAGGTTGCATCACCGGAACCGACTCGGCCGATCTCCCTGCGAAAAACAGCAGTCAAACTATCGAAACTCGACTTAACCAATGCGAAGTTTATTGGCCGATATCAGACATTACCAAACAATACACCGAGGATTTATTCAACCCATCGTGGGAGATTCGGCACGGAGCTGCAATCGCTTTGCGAGAGATCGTCAGGATCTATGGTAAACGTGCCGGTAAAGTATTAGGACTGTCAGATGCATCCAACTACCTCCTGAATCAAGTATGGTTGGTGGATATGGCTCTTAAAGCCTTAAGTGTTCTTGTGCTAGATAAATTCGGGGATTTTTTATTCGATCAGGTCGTAGCCCCAGTGAGAGAGAACGCCGCTCAATTGCTAGGTTGTTGTGTTGCTAACATGTCAGACACGAATGCTTCTTTAACAATAGAACTTACACTCAAAATGCTCGAGCACGCTAATTGGGAAACAAGACATGGTGGTATATTGGGCCTCAAATACTCCTTGAGCGCCGTCGACGAGCCCTTAACGAAGAGGATGCTTAGAAAATGTTTTGAGCCCATATTTAAGTGCCTTGGCGATCCAGTTGACGATGTTTCAGCCGAGGCGGCCGCCTCATTGGTTCCAGTAAAAGATCTCATGATAGAAACAATACCTGAGAAAGCTCCTCAGTTAATCAAGTTCTTATGGGAGCACCTTGCAGACTTGGACGAGCTCACAACTTCAACTAGTAACATAGTATTATTGCTCGCATCTCTGATAACTCTTAGCTCTGCCCAGTTACAACCGAACGAGCTAACAAAATCGATTCCTAGACTTTGGTCTTTGCTAGGACACTCATCCACATCTGTCCGAATATCAATCTTGAGAGCTTTACAAACTCTTATCAGCCCGCAAAAAGCAACCTGCGCATTCTGGATGCCTGAGGACCTCTTAACTACCGCCTTAAGATTGATATTCCAGCGCTCAGTCGTAGAAAACGTAGAGGAAGTCCGTCCATATCTCGAACAGGTCTGGATGGAACTAATCAAACTTGACTTTAAGAGCTCTCACATCTCAGCTGAGCAGTTGAATTTACTGAAGGCCACATCACGGTATCTCAACTACTGGCTTTGCCTTATAATGCAGCCATCAAATCTTCCCATTGACAGAGGTAATACAATGTGGCTTAATATAGCAACCGACGGAACTACGAGCACAGGAAAACCGGATGGCGAGATATATGTCGGCTCATCTACCTTCAATGCTGAAACTTTGAATCAGCAGAAGCTTGAAGTTACCAAATGTAGGCTTCTGGGTGCAAAACTGATAGGTGCTCTATACGCTAATCTGGTTGCAGACTCCGACGGATCTAGTTCAATAGACGCTCAACAGCCTAAAGAAACATTGAAATATCTAGCGGAAATGTTCATTCACTATATGAAAACAAAATCAGCTAACCAGAGGATCATATCTGGGTGGACAATTGAGTCTTGGGCCTGTGCTTACGCGATATTGATGGATAAAGATTACCAGAAACTAAAGGACGTCCTTCCAAAAAATTTGTCCGATCAACTTGAACTAGCATTACAAGAAACCTCTCTTTGTTATGACGAGCTTGCATCAACATTTACTAGATTACAACAGGAAACGAGAGACTTTGTGATAGCCATCCGAGCCAACAATATCGATCTAAGTTTACCGACACCGTCTGATAAACGTGTGATTTATAACCTTCATCAAATACAGATGTTATGCGAACTTGATCTCGACGCTGAAGCTACAAGAGCAAGTTCCAAACGGGTTCAAAACACATCTAAAAAGAGGACCGATGATGGAATTGGGGCTAATGCAGCTCTAAGCCTCCTGCTTGCCAAGCAGAGTAACTTAATCAAATCACTCCGTCTCACGAATCTCTCGCAAAAAACTCTCTCGACCTCAGTCCTAAGCTCTCTAGCTTGTGCTCATATATCTTGGCGAATCATACCCGAAAGATTGAAGCTACTCACTGATCCCTTGCTCGATTCTATTGATATTGAAGAGGAACAGCCACTGCAAGATAAATCAATCAACCACTTAGTGCAACTGTTTGATATCTTGTGTCAAGATCTAGATCGTAACGGTGATCTCGTCGACAATATAACCGAAAGATTGATTAGCATCATTAGTTGTAGAGCCCTTGCGTTGAATTCTGAATTCTGTGATACATCAACGGGCACCAACTCCGACGAGTTGAAGGTAAGCAAAGAATCTGGTCACGATGTTCATAAGATAATTTTGCTTGATGATCTACAGAGGAAAGCTGAGCTGAATCGTTCAACTTCTAGGCGCCAATCGTCGGTAAACAGCAATCTAGCTATGAAAAGAACTCACTCGATTGCCTCTTCTTTGGAAATAGATGGCGATACTACACCGCGCGAGGAGGCAACTTATTCACCCTCAAATCCGAATACTGAATTCTCAGAGATCAAAGTTCGTGGCGCAAGTGCAATATTGGGCCGTTTAGTGAGCCATTTTAGTGGTGATTTCCCACATAAGTTACCCAAGTATTGGAAATGCATAACTTCGGACATCAAAGTTCAGGTTGCTCTCCACAAGAAGTTTGAAACAAGTGCCGACCGAGAGAAGAACGAACACGCGCTGATTAAGAGCTTGCGACTGCTTAGGGTTGTTGGCGAGCACCTGTGCGATGAGTTGAGAGGAAATCTGCTGGACCTATTCGGTGATCTTATTCTTCTGTTGACCTCATCGAACCCTGTCATAAGGCATCATAGCTCACAGTGCATCGGAATGATTAGTAAGCTCATGCAAACCGGTACGAGAGAGTTGATACGAACCAAGATCATGCCCATGCTTGAGACACCGAGCGACACTCTTGCCCGGTGTGGCTCCATCGAAGCTGTTGCTTTCATAATTGAACATCTCCAATTGAGTCTTGTGCCACAGATAAATATGTTCATCATACACGTCCTGAGAAGAATGAGCGACCAGAATGATCAGGTGCGACTGATGGCTGCCCATTGTTTCGCCAAACTTCTCAGCTTGATGCCGCTGAACCTTGAGAACAAGTCTGACGCAGCTGACGCCTCAGTCGAAGAGGATAAAGTGGAAAGCATCAAACAGTGTGACCAGAGATTTATCGAGCAGCTTTTAGATCCGAAGAAGCTTGACAACTTCCATGTACCGTTTGAAATGGGGGCAGAGCTACGATCATACCAACAAGATGGCCTAAATTGGTTGGCGTTCTTGAGCCGATTCAATTTACACGGAATGCTGTGCGATGAAATGGGTCTCGGTAAAACTTTCATGACAATATGCATGGTCGCCTCGGATCATTTCGCTTCGAATCTAAATTGTGCAAAACAGCAAGGCAATCCGAATTGTCTTCCGTCGCTGATTGTATGTCCGTCCACGCTAACTGAACACTGGCTTTATGAAATCGATAAGTTTTTACCATCGAAGGTTAAAAAAATCTTGAATCCAGTGGCCTATTCAGGTAATCTAGCTGATAGAATGACTTTAAAGTGCCAGATACTTTTCGCAATCAACGGGAGCAAAAATTGCTCATCTAATGCAAGCGATGGATCAGCAATCAACTTGGTCGTCACCTCGTACGACATCGTTAGGAATGATATCGAGTTTTTCAAGGGTGTGCAGTGGAATTACTGCGTACTTGACGAGGGCCACATAATCAAGAATGGGAAGACCAAACTATCTCGAGCGATCAGACTGCTTAATGCTAAGCACAGACTGATCCTCTCCGGAACACCAATACAGAACAATGTGACAGAATTGTGGTCATTGTTTGACTTCCTAATGCCCGGCTTTCTCGGCTCTGAGCGTCAATTCAGCTCTAAATATGCAAAACCCATCCTTCAAAGTCGTGACGTCAAGTGCTCGGCCAGAGAGCTCGAGGCTGGAGCCCTTGCAATGGAATCTCTGCATCGTCAAGTTTTGCCATTCATACTGAGAAGATTGAAGCAAGACGTGCTTGATGATCTGCCGCCAAAGATCATCCAAGATTATTACTGCGAACTGAGTCCTCTTCAGCATAAACTATATGAAGATTTTACAAAGAGCAAACTTTGCAAGGATGTAACTAAAAAGTCAATCTGTGATCTGAACGACGATCAGTCAGAGACTAGGCAGGATATTAGGTCTAGTTCTAAGAACCACATTTTTCAGGCACTACAATACCTCAAGAACGTATGTAATCATCCGAAACTAGTGTTAACGAGCAAGCATCCCCAATACCAGGAGATCAAAAAGCAGCTGGACAGCGAAAAGAGTTCAATCGACGACATAACGCACTCGTCTAAACTAACAGCTCTGAAACAGCTTCTAATTGATTGCGGCATCGGCGTGGCAGGCCAACCGAGCAGCGATGAACAGCAATCCAGCTTAGCGCTAGAATCGGTTGTCAACCAACATCGGGCCCTGATTTTCTGCCAAATACGCTCAATGGTCGACATAATTGAAAACGATCTACTGAAGAAGCATTTACAAGGTATAACTTACCTAAAACTGGATGGGTCTGTTGTGCCCAATCAGCGCCAGTCAGTTGTTTCGAAGTTTAACAATGACCCATCAATTGACATATTGTTGCTAACAACCTCTGTTGGTGGTCTTGGGTTAAATTTGACCGGCGCTGATACAGTAATTTTCGTTGAGCATGACTGGAATCCGACAAAAGATTTACAGGCGATGGACAGAGCTCATAGGATTGGCCAAAAGAAGGTTGTCAATGTTTACAGGTTGATCACAAAAGGAACTCTTGAGGAGAAGATCATGAGCTTACAAAAATTCAAAACAATGGTTTCAAACACGGTGATAAATCAGGATAACGCTGGTCTCGGGACCATGAACGTTGATCAACTGTTCGATCTATTCGAGGACTCAACAGCTATTGATAAAAGCTCTACAAACGATCATGGACAAGACCAGAGTGGTGAGAAAATCAAATCCAAGTCAGCCCCTTTCATCGACATGCTGCCTGAATTATGGGATCAGCAACAGTACGAAACAGAATATGATCTAAGTAACTTTGTTTCCTCGCTCAAGGATTAGTCAGTGAATAAAATACTCTTCTTGTTAATTTAAATTATTGAGATATTATTTGCTATACCCCGAGGTTGATTCAAGAACAATCACATTGGATGTTCCTGTTCTTGGTTTCTCGGACCGTGGACGAGAGTCCATCTAGCGGAAGGAAACAATAACTCGGTTGTATTTATTTAGTTGGTTTTGGATTTCATAGACTTTTACGTTCAGTAAAATTCAACATTGCCGATTAACCACAATCTTCGAGCCGGAAAGCACTTTCACAGTTACTGGTTAACAAGCTGATCGCTCGATTGCTTTTCTGTTGATAACTCTGCCGTTGTTATAACCTCAGATAGGTAATCACTCTTGCTTGCTCTAGAGAGTCTACCTAATGATTGATCATTTCCTGGTTCGAGGGCATAATGCCAACTTACTCTCATAGGTTCGCGTACGAACTCTCTTTTGTTTTAATGCGTTTCTCGCATAGCCATGCAATGAGATGTTACATAGGTCAACTCAACACTCGAGGGCAATATCGAGCGAAGACTAGCTAGCATTAGTAACACTTAGTTATCGAAACAAATCTCTTGATACCCTTGCTAGACTATGGTGGCTTCTTTTATATTTATTTTGAACCTAGTCGGTACTTGTATGTCGTTAAGATCGGGCAAAGTTTACATACACGAGCGCAAATACCGGCTCAGTCTGATAGGTCTAATTGCCAACAACTCATCTTTCTTGCCGTTATGTAAGCTCGAAAGGTATCTCATATTTCTTGTTCGTGCGATAGACCGGCGGTAACAACAGCCACCTCCATCGCCATCACTGATGTGGTCTTGCAAGCTTGGCTGCCCAATCAGCAGGCAAAGAGCGTTCGCCACTGGACTGACCGCCAGCCTCTGGTCAATTAGCAGCTAAGCTGCCGACAGGTGAGAAAGTTGCCCTCTGTTGTCTCGTTAAGGTAGCGAAGGGCAGGTGCGTTCGAATATAATAGCTTTCTCCCTCCTCTCAATGCTATGCCTTCCAACTTATAACTGCAAGTGCACCGACCCGAGAGACAAACAGGTGCCCTCACGTCAGCGCTTGTGCAAGATTTTGCGATACCTCGCATATATACATGCGCTATCAGCAAGAAAGCCCTCTCATCAAGGTGGCCCATGAAGCTGAGAACATACACCGTGCACGAATCTGTTGAGCAGGAATATTTTCGATTCTAACCACTTTCTAATCTAGCTTGGCGTTCACAGATTCAAAACAACAATAGGCTAGTCGGCTCACAATTTAGCGTGAGCGTATTACGTGCTGGATTTGAAGTTCAACTGACCGACGGTTGGTGAATCATTGGCGGACTATAATGGAATAAGTGCTAAGCCCCAGCAGAGAGCATTTTGCAAGGGATACTTTGAATCTAAAGCCAACATTTAAAGCTACGATCGGATTCAAGGGTGAGTATTAAGCTGGTCTTGATTGGATCTCGTTCCAAGTTATCTCGGTATTAACAAGTACAAAGACTCCCACCCGATTAAGTACTAGATCAAGATCTCTAGTAGGTGGAGCTGAGGTGATATGCACGAGGATATGGGGAAAAGTTAAACTAATCTTGCTAGAGAGATGGAGTCATGGATGGTTTGTGGTGCACATTGCTACTAGGCCAAGAAACATTACTCTGCTTGGACGGCCGAGTTGCGTCTAAGTTTTGGATTCAGCACAGAGTTTAACCTTGATAAATAGAACGGTGACTAACAGACAACCCGATGTCAACTGATATGCGCCGATTGACCTATGTTATTGATTGGTAGAGGAATGAATAATACGACTTTGGTTGCTGTTCAAAATGACATTCTTCAGCTGCTCAGTCGTCGTAGTGCAAGTTCAGTCCCTTTTCCCTTGGTGGGCTTACATGTACATAACGAGTGGCAGCCACGTTTGCGGGACAAATCCTCCTATCTCTATCGAATCCTTTATCGTAATTCTCTAATCGATTAGTGGCTGTATAGTCTGACCTACTGTAATCCCTTAGAGTGGGCACAATCTGCTGCCATCGCGCGTTTACGGTTGATCGATTGGATGTCCATGCAGCTGAAACACCATTCAAATCTCGCTTACAGTTGCGCCAATTCAAGTGCAGAATTCTAGCACTTTTTAGAGAGCTCGATAAGATCAAGCTCGTCCCTCTTGGTTTGTTGGTTGTAAAATCGATCGATTGTCTGCCCTTGTAACACAATCAGAGTCTCTCTAGCGTGCTCAGGTCGAGAGGCGCCAGAGGTCAGTGGTCACTGTGAAGCGCGGAAGATTTATTCACCAGTGACAAGATGGAGTTGTGCGATGCGCATTAGCGAACCTGGAAATATTGACAAATCAGCGCCCTCTAAGCTGATCTCTGACCCTGTAGCTCGCTTCATTATGGCACCTCTTTGAACGTCGATTCGCGAGAATTGATATATATTTAAGGTACAAGATAGTTCCGACATCTTCAGTTTGAACAACGAGATACTAGACAACAACATGGAAGACCAATTTTGCTCCGGGCAGGTGAAGCGAGCGCACGCGTGCACGCTCTATTCGACCTGAGCCGATTGCATCATTTATTATTCTGCTCGAAAGTAGTGTAAGATGGCCAACCGGCACAATCCACTATTGTTCTGACTGTTAGGGTTTGAACAGCCGAACTAATCCAGTTCAGGATGTGGCCGATTGTCAAAACGGCTTTGAGTCGACCGGACTAGTTGCGATTCGATGTTGTTGGTGCGAGCGCCTTAGGGAGAGGAGCTAGACGGCCAGCAGGCTGTTCAAAGTTCAGGCTTAGCCCAGCAACTGGCCATACCCTCTTGGATCGCGTTCGTGGCCAGATCAAGGCCCAACACTCTCACTTGCACCGCCCACATGAAAAGCTGACCACCACGTTAACCTTAAAGTAAAGCGAGAGTGTAAGCAAAAGTGAACATGATCGCGGCTCGACCGAACGGACAACGAAGAGCGAATACTCCAAGCACCACCCTTGGCCTTAATCCTAAGAAGCACCTAACTTACCGTCCAAAGCATGCAACTACTTTCTACCAGTTGAAAACCATTAGGGCCAATTAGTCTTGGCTTCGTTTTGGATTGATTGTTCTTGGTCGACCTTGTTTGAGACTGGACAAAAGTCGATCCAAGTCCACCATCGCCATTAGATTCTCGATCGGTAAAACTTGGTTCATTCCCATTCTGATCGTCAGACTGCGAACACATCTCCTACTCTTAGCAAACAATTTAGTGAAATCGATCTAAAGGAATACCAATCTCATTTACAATCCTCCAGGATGGTAAGTATCTTATAGAAGCTTTGGATTGCCAATGAATGAATTGTTCAAATCTAAATCTCACAAACGCTTCTTAACTTTGCAGCTCACAAGAATCGTCGCTATTACCTGCCTGGTGGCCACAGTTTCGTGTGCTGTTCCAGCCCATCGTCAGACACAACTTTTGCCATCAGCAAGCCAGGCTTTGTCCCAAACTGTTGCAGCACCAAACGATGCAGCCAAGCAAGCTCATCAGGCAAAACTACACTACGTTGAAATTGGTCCGTCACTGAAGGGCGACTACAAGTTCGGATACGACACTGGCAGTGGTCCAGCCGGTCAGAGTTTTCGTGAGGAGACTCGTCTTGATGATGGAACAGTGAAGGGAGCTTACGGATATGTGGACGCTAACGGAAAGCAACGCATTGTCAAATACACCGCCGGAAAGGCTGGCTTTGTGGTAGAGGGTGACCAGGAGGCTCCAGGGCAAGGGGCTCCGGCTGCAGCACAGCCGCAAGCAGTTGTCCGGCCCCAGCCAGCCGCAGCACCGCAACTGTCGGCCGCCCAACAGGCTGGCTCCTTCGATGAGCCGATCCAGATCAATCGAGCGACACCTCAATCGCAGGCAAACGCTGAGCAGCAGCACGCACAACAGTTACGTCAGCACCAGCTTGCCCAACAACACGCCTTGGCTCAACAGCAGCAGCTCGCTCAGCAACAACAAGCCCAACAGCAACAACTCTTGCAGCAGCAACAACAACAGCTTGCTGCTCAACAAGCTCAACAGAATCAGCTGCCAAGGGCTGAACAAGCCCAGCCTCAATTTCAAGCCCCACGAGTTGCAGCTCAGCCGCCCACGCATCAGACTGTTGACCCTCGAACTGGCCAGTTCTTCTCAAGCTCCAGCGATTCCAATATCAACCAACTATTGATGAACCAACTGCGTCAACTCCAACAAGGAACCGACTTTGCCTCACAATTCACACCACCTCAACCAGTCCCGCAACCAATCCAGCCGACACCACAACACTTCGCAGCGCAAACCGCGCCGGCTTTCCAACAAGCGGCGCCCCAATTCTCGCCTAACCAACCACAAGCTAGCCTCTCTCAGCCCCTGAACCAGCCAACTGAATTTAACCACCAGCTTAGAACTCGACAGGTTGCTCAAGGGGCATTCCAGCACCAGACACCGGCCGCAACTCCACAATCAGCTTTACTTGCCTTGCACCAACAGCAGCAGCACGATGCGCAAATCCTAGCCAATCTGCGCGCCCAGCAATTGGCTCAACTCGAGCAGCAGCAGAGACAGCAAGCGTCAGCCCAACCAATCCAACAACAATTTCAACCAGCCCCAGCACAACAAGCGCCGGCCTTTGCTCCACAACCTCAACCTCAGCCCCAACCTCAGGCGCAGTTCCAACAGCAGGCCCACGCACCAGCTCAGCACCAGCAACAACAACAACTGGCCTCCGGCCCAGTGGCAAATACAGCCACCCAACCTGAGGTTTTTGGCCCACCGGTCATTGATATAAGAACCTTGAACTATTCAATTGGACAGCAAACCAGGATGAATTAGATTTTATTTATTGTATATGGTCGACGCGCAGTAAGGAGCGGCTCGTAATCAAGATTGACGCAATCGGTACGGATTTCAATATTTATATTGAACAAGCTGGATTATATACTATTCGATCAGATCTTTAGCCTCTTGACTGGTTAAATTTTTGATCTACTTGAAATCTCAGAACTTACGAAAACAGATCAGAGAATGCAAGAGAATGCTTGCCACAATCCCTCAGCCAGGTGAACTGAGTGATGACAGTTGACATGGTTCGCTCTTGGTATTAGTGATCAGTTTGGTTGCGGCTCTGCCTCGTTCGCCCTCTTAATCTGCTAGGGTAGCAGGATTTGCTGCTCTCAAGAGTTTCCTTATCGTTAGGATCATGCAGTTGCCTCCACTGCAGGACAAGCGTATGAGTTGAACTTTCCTGTTAAACAGTGCCGGTTTTAGAAAAGAACTCCAACATGATGGACATCCTGGTGTTAATTCATTCATTTTCGGCATCATCGGTTTGTTTGCTCTCTAAAACTTGCGATGTTTCGCTCAATTGCAATCCAAGTTCAAACAATGGCCCACTCTCTCATCCCACGAGAGCGCTTGCTGCCTATATTCAAGTTCGAGCACGCACATCTGACAAAAACAGTCCGCATGGATGCACCCACATCCGGCCAGCGTCCAGATATGGTTCCTGTTGAAGTTTGTTGTTTACTTGGCTTGGCTATTGTGCCACAGATCAAGTCAGTTGCCATGATTTTCAATTCAATCGTCCCCAATTGCGCCCTATCTCTCTGTCTTGGGTTCGCCAGCTGGACTGGACCTGGAGCTGATGGGTTCTGTGGTGCTTATCGTGGGTTCCCCCTTTGCCGGTGCCTGGAAAGGGCCTTGGTCACACACATCGATCATCTGCGTCTGAGATCTTCGTATAGGTATAGGATTCGGTGGCACTGATAGGTCCTGCCTCTGGTCCGCACCTAAAATCGGCTCTAGACCTAACGTGAGTTCAATTCAGCGGCCATGCACTGTTATTAGTCGGCGAGTTTGCACTCATATCATATAGGGTACCAGTTTGCTTGGGGCATGCAGAGAGCGGATGCCAATTATCGAGATTTGCCGTACAGATCTCGAAATCGATTAGAGGTACTAACCTAGATGAGTGTGCTTGTGGAAGGCTAGGTTATAGACTTGATTGAAGCTCTTGTCGCATTCACTGCAATTGTATCGACGCTCCGAGGTATGGATTAACTGGTGATTCTTGTAGTTGCCCTTCTGATGAAAACTCTTTCCGCAGAACTCACATTTCCTATTTAAAGTAAATGAACGAAAGTAAACACAACACTTAGCTTGTGTTCAAAAGCAGCCTACTCCCTGATTCTGCTCGAGATTGAGTACTGATATCAAAGTAGATCCAACGTAGAAGCTTACTTACCATGGCTTATAGCCCGCATGTATGCGCATATGGGTGTTCAAAGTAGAACTTCGATTGAACGACTTCAAGCAAACATTACATTTGTGAGGTTTCTCTTCAGTGTGTATAATTTTGTGTCTACATAGGGTGCTCGCTTGCCTAAATCCTTTCCCGCAAACTTTACAGATGAAGGGTCTAACTCCCGTGTGGATGGGCATATGTCTTGTTAGATTATAATGGGCGTTGAAACACTTGCCACAATCGCCACATTTAAACACTTTATTGCTACTCGCCGGATTGTTGCCACTCTGATTGCCGCTATTTGATTGATTTGACTGTTGCTGATGCTGAGGTGAGCGATGATAGGACAAATTGGAGCCAGTGGGGTTTGTAAAATTTTGTTCAAAGGTTTGTGATCGTAAGCCTGGTATCGGAGGCAATGGGTTGTGGTCTATCAGCGTGACTGGATTTGATTTGTTAGCAAAACTCAATTGATGTTTGCCATTCGGTTGCACTAGATCTCGCGATATCACTCTTCCTTGAACTCCATCTGAGCCAGCAAAAGGAAGCGATATATTGCTACCATTAAAATCGAATAAGGAATTGATGGAAGATGGATAATTGTATGATGAGATGCTCTGGGGCTGAACATAACGAGTGCTATTGTTTTTAGTTTGATCGGATGAATTCGGAATCTGATCGTGGATGCTGTTTTGACGATGCTGTTGTTGCTGCTGCTGGAGATAACAGGCCATGAAAAGTGGAAGAAGAGTTGTATTGCCGCTCAAATGGGCAGCTGCAGTTGCTGCCGTTAGGTTCGAGATCTCAGGGTACCTGTTCGGTGTAGATGGGGTTTGATCGTTGATTCGCGCAACCATGATTTCGGTTGCCTCTTTCAGGCATCCTGTGGTAGAACCAATGGGAGGAGTTTCAGAGCAATTAGCCTTCAAGTGGCTCAAATCTGCCGATCCAACTGGATTCTGGGCAGCATGGATTGTATGTGGCTGATGCTCGGTGATTGGCTGCGAGTTTAGTATATAGTCGATCGTGAAGTTCCTACTTCTTGATTGTGGCTTGTCCATCTTGGTGGTCTTGGGTGGACTCGGCACGGACAAACCTAGAACAAAGATTGATAAAAACTGATGGCAGCGGTCCGACGAATGGGCCAAGTGGAGGGTTCGGATCCCAACGGGGAGAGGAGTGGGCGAACACGAGCACGTAGTGAACCTCTGGCTGCTCTTCTCGTCCAGTTGCAAAGAGGCTTTTGTAGTTAGCGCGCAGGATGAGTGCGCCGGCGCACGAGCGAACCAATGAAAATCCCGCAGCAAAACGGCAGTTTATGCTCAAACATCATATAGGTCGCTCGAACCAAGTCCAAGTCTGTTTGCTGTTGAACATGGTCCATTTGGTCCGCCTCTTAAGTTGAAAGACTGCCAACTCGATTCCCTGGTACATTTATTAGCTCAAGGGGCAAAGAAGACTAACTGGAGCCAAAAAGAGGATGAGATTTGCGCCAATCAATGATTAACATGGTCGGGGCTTCTTTTGGTTGCTTGCCGAGGGTTGTCAGGGTTGATGCTCTGGTTGAGCAAATCGGTTAGTCTGTCAACAAAGAGCAACTACTAAGTTGCAAACAGTGGCCAATTTCTCAATGATAGGCTTGTTCGCTCGATAGGAACTTTCAGTTTCGTTTTGTTCCCTTCCCCCCCCTCGTTCGAGCCGAAACCTTACACAAATTCGGTCACACAAGTAACTTCAAGCGCATGTTGAACTTGGACGTCAATATGGATCAAATCATGAATGAAACGAAATAGTGTCGCCCAAAGAACACGACAACAATGCATGTAAACAAACAAGCAAACAATCGGACACACGTACAAATAACATACGGCAAACAAGGCCAAGAGAGTTTGGCGCTAATGTTCTCCACACTCTCTTAAGCGCTGTCGTTACAATAGCTCCTGTTTGCGGCCAACTAGCTTTATCGGGTGTCGACGAAGTCGAGCGGACGGAAGCTGTTTGCGCTGATTAGTTCGACATGAGACTGACAATAAATGACAAATCTGCCAGCAAATGGCTACGCTTTTCATCGCGTGCGTTAAACAGCCTGGTTGGATGCTCCAGATTGGATGCCATGTTCTGCATATATAGAGCGATGGGGCGGTTATGTTGGATTTTCGAACATGGAAAGGAGAGGATTCCATCTGACAGAGGAGGATGTTGGACGTGCGACTTGCTCACGATCATTGAATCCTGCCACTTTGGTCGGTTGAGAATTTCGCTTAAATTGGATCAACCACAACAATCGCAACTTACGAGTTTAACGCGTATAGACTATTGCCGGAACTCCAAGTATGGCACGATTATATTGATGTTGGAGAAAGAGGTTGAGGGTTCGTAACACTGTTTGCCAGTACGAAGTGAACCGCTTGATTGCTCTATATATTTGAGTCTGAATTCAATTTTGATATGCTAATTTAGTCCAGTTCGTGGATCCTGCAAACGAAATGGTTCCAGATTCGCGATGACATGGAAGAGTAACCTGGCCAGTGCGCGTTTCCAAATTGGCCAGAGTTTCTCTAGCTACTAACACCGATTAGTAGGTAACATCTATCACGCTACATTTGGGGATGAAACGACTTGCTTTCGTTGGAGAGGAACAAATATTCATCGATTCGAAAGAGACCTGAGGAGCAAGCTGTATTTGGTTCAAGTGGCTCCGAATTCATCGTTTGTGTGAACTCCCACTAGAATTGGCCGTGAACAGCATCACTATAGGCCGCCATTTGGCGGAGCTCATAAGGGATTCGGCTGCTCAGGATGAGAGTCTAGATCCGATCTGATTACAATGTACCCATTTGTCAACGATTCGAACCACCTCCGACGAGGCCTAGATTGTTCAAAACTCGTCCTTACCAACTCATCTCCAATCGTGTGAGCCAACCCGATTGTGAGTATGCCTGAGCGGGCACAACATTGCCAGACTACACCAGCTATCAGGGCTACAATTAGATTAGCCAAACCCGCCAAACCAGAGACGTATCAAAGCGGAAGTTCCGAAGAGATTCATGTGGCTCGTGTCGGTCTCAGAATGGCATGTTATAGTCAAACAATTTGAGTGCCTGTGACAAGTCGCCCACTTGAAATTTATTGCAAATGCTATGCAGTGTTCATGCTTCAGTTGAGGCGTCGAAGTTGACAGCATTCAGGACACCAAGTATATAAGCACAGTGATTTAATTTAGGAAGCTACTCCTGAGCGGAATACTTGAGATTATTATCCTGCGAACTGTGCCCATTGCGAAGTATGATTTGGCTGACGGGAGAGAGATTTAGTCGTTGAAATATAGAGTATTCGAGTCAAATGGAACATTTCGGCCTGTGCTAGTGGGAGGAGGCAAACAAGCTTTTGCAAGCCACCAGATCCTTGATGCTATAGTATTACAACCACTTCAGGTGGCTAATTTGAAGGGCCCCTGCGGTCAATTGTAGAAACTCGTTAATAGAGTAGAGCACCCTGGAAAATGAGTTCAGGTAGATTCAGTTTGAACGAATGCTGAGCCCAAATGTTGTTTGCACTCGGCATTCGATCGGTGCAAAATTATGGCAGGACATGATGGCCATTGTTGGCGTGTTTGTCACCTCCAATCATTGGCGACAACAGTACAGGGACATGATTCATTTCACGGGCCCGGTGGAGCGAAAAACGAGGCTTAGATGTGTTCATTTGAAATTTTCAGTTCACCTTCCTACAAGAAAGTTCCGTGCTTGGCTTCGTCGTCGTCGTCGTCGCCGCCGCCGCCACCACCAACCAAAGCTGGCGGCTTCGGTTTGTTATAGTGATCGTGCTGTCGGGCGTTGTTATTATGATTGGCAATATGATTCTGATGCACAATTTGTCACCTTTAGAAGCAACGTTTCAACCATAATTGGGGGCCTCTCGTGGCTATGCTAAACAATGAGCTCTAAGTGAGTTGCCGCCGGCATGTCTATTTGGATCCATTGTTGGTAGCGAAGAATTTGGATGAACAAAACGTTGAAACTAGCCAGCAGTTGGCATTGGCGCTCCTCCGAGTTCGGGGCCCACTAGAGATCTTGCTCATTCTGGCTGCACAAAAAGACTTGAATCCAGAGGAGAAGGATAGTTTTGGCCAATTAGTTTATGAATGGCTGGTTGGACAGTGGCTACTATACTTTACTCTACTACATGTTAAGTTAAGCAGCGCAAGCCATCTGGTCGATGGCTCGGAAGCCATAGGGTTCCTAGCCTAGTCACTGAAGAGATCATTATAAGGGAGTGGATATGACAGCGACAAACAAGCGACTCCTCATGCCAAGTTGCCACAATGAAACTAGAGAGCATTAGTGCTTTGATCTGCTCGTGACATCCGAGTTGTTCGGGTGCCAGACACTCGTGTTTGCGGTACACTGCTGGCTCAAATTAGATCAGGCCCAGATTTCGGGCCCGAGCGCTCGCCTTCAAGTTCATGTCAAAACAAACATCAACAATAAGGCTCGCATATTTCGTAACCAATGGCGCCTAAAAAGAGGAAAGGGCGGCCAATCCATGGAAGCTGCTCTCGCCACTTTTGTAACAATTTGCCGCCATCCATCGAACACAGACCATGTCGACCGCAATCGCGCGCGCGCTACTTCGGGCCGATTAGGTTAAGTATGCAGAACTGGCCAATTGAAGACCGTTTGCTTGAAACCCAGGTAAGCGGCTCACTTGGCAAAGGAGCCCGACGCTCCGATAAACTTGGCCGGTCAGATTCTATCTGGCATACGGCTTCTCCGCCCAATCTAAGCTGCTAAGGGCACCCACAGATCTGGACAACGGATTTTCTGCTAGCATAAAAATCACACATACTTTTGGGAGGATAAAAGAAGAGCCGGTCGCCTCTTCCTGCTGGATTATGGTTTATTTAACTCGATTATACGGTCCTACGTCCAAATGATTAGGCCGGATTTTATGCTGTTATGAGCGGATCATTTGCAGGATGCTGCCGATGTTAAATGCGATAGTGTCAGACCCCAAGCGAGTGTGACAACTAAACTCGACCAGATTAGTCAGCCCACAATTGCGCGACCCATCAACCTATGTAGATCGTCCAATTCAATCTTCTCAATCTGAATTCGTCTCTTTAACTCTTCAGCTTCCCGAAAGAATAGTTTGTTTGTTTTCGGGTCAGGAAACAACTGCATTGCACGCCGAGAAACGCCCAATGCTCTATCTAGGTGACCTTTGATTTTCCAAGCGTTCATTCTATTCCAGTGTGTCTTCGGATCCATGTCGTCAATTTCTGAGGCCAACTTACAAGCCGCCAACGCCAATCGGGGATCCCCAGAAGCATTTGCAGCTCTGGCACAATTGTTGTACAGTTTCATCAGCAAAAGAGAAGCTTTCTTCTCCTCTTGCTCGTCTTTGAAGGTTAGTGCCTCTAATATTCGTATGCCCGACTTGTATCTTTGAAGGGCAGCTCTATATTGTTTCTGGTCGTAGAAGTAGTTGCCACGCATTCTTGCTTCGTCACTTACATTGTAAAAGTCTTGAAAACCAACTCCAGCCTCTTGAGCTCGGGCTGGATTGTTAGAGAGCAAAGAGAGTTTGTCTTTTGTTATAGTCTTGACTATTTCTAGCAAGCAGAAAAGGGTTGCATTCGGCGCGATTCGAGGCATCGCGCCCAGCATCCCAAAAGCTGCCTCCGGTCTTATGAATGCCTCGCACCACTCGCCCTGTCTTGTGGTGAGAATTAGTTCGCGCAATCCAGGTAGGATGGGGTCATTTGCGATATCTGTGATGAGTGTGTTATGACGCAACCAAGTCGAGTCGTAGGGCTCCTTGCAATTTTCGGTCCAGAATGCACAATTGTAGATCACAAGTGTGTCCTCACTAACTAATGGGCCAGCGCCTGTAGTTAGGCGCCGTTTGAACACTCTACCGGGCGAGATTTCCTCAAAAGAATTCGATTCATTCTTGAGACTGTCCTCGTAGCTTCCCAATCTCTCATATCGCCTGTTGATACGCCTCCAACTATCTATTGCCGAGGTGCCATCGATGATTTCCTCTTCAACATCGCCATCCTCTTCGTCTGTGCCTATTCTCTTAAATTTGGCCTGGGTTCCAGGCTTGATTGGATCGCGATTTGAATTGTACACTAGGGATATGTATTCTCTCTTCATGCGCTCCTCCTTGGCGTGCTTAGTCAGACAAGCCGCATTGTCTTCATCGAATGAGGCATCTTCATCTCCACTGATCGCTTCATCGTCCAAGTTATAGACTCGCTGGGTAACCAGTTTTAGTGGACACCCATCGAGAGTGCTCAGCTTTTCCAAGTCTTTTCCAGAGCAAGCTAAATTCTTTCCCTCTATGTCTATGTTCCCAAACTCGTCCATCTGCGAGAAACAACAGTTAAGTGTCGTGATTCGTTCAGTCTTGGTGCTGCTAATATTCGAAAAGATACACTCTCATTGATGGGGTTGAAAGGAGCCCGGAGAAATTTTGAGGACTTTCGATGTCAATTGGAAACAATTCACCCTTTAGGACACTCGCAATGGCATAAACAATTGCACGCGTTTGACGTCAATCATTGCGGAGCTAGTGTAAAATGAATGACCCTCGGCCATTGCAACCGGCAACGACGATGCTTGTGCATCGGGTTGCTGCACGTATGCGAGAGCGCTTCATCAATGGGCGATCCCATCATGCCTATTGTTGCACCCGATTAGAACGGGCGAGACGCGGTGAGTCAAGCAGTTGATGAGGAGCCTCCGAATTGGGTTCCACAAATTCAGTGTTGAAGAACAAATATTGCAGGTGAGTGGGCAGCTCGCGTGGGTTTATTAAATTTCATCCTTTTGATTAATTTTTATCCAAACATTCAGCTTGGTTCAGGTGCTAATTCCACTCAAAACGCATGCATATCAATCATTCTGATCCTGTCGAAGACCGGCGCGTCCCAGCCCTCAATTATCGGGGGCGGCTCACTAGGCTGATCAACGTCGCCCTTCTCGTTGGTCTTGCACTGATATTTCCCTAGACGGTGGCGGCTAGATCGTTGGGGCAACGGTTGCTCCTCTAATGGAGTTGTCAACAACGGTGAAGCAAACTTGTCCAAGCAACCGCAGTGGCTATCGAGCACTTGTTGCCATAGCGAGAAAGACCCGCTGGCCGCAAGTCGTGCTCCAAGGCTTTTGCCGTGTCCCTCCTCGCTCAAATGCCTTATCGACGAATGCCTGTCCAAATCCATGGCTATACTTGTATCTGGAGGTGGGTTCGCAATTTGTTTATTGGTAATCTTGTAGACATTGGACGAACGACTGACGATCTTGTAGACTGTGGAACCTCGTCTGAGTTTTCCACTAACCCTTGGAGCTGACCTCGTTTTTGACATTTCGATCTGAACTTCTCGCTAACTCGAGCAGCCCTCTGATGCCAATGTGTGACCAAAAGCGATGCTTCGGCGGCCTTAAATAGACTAACGGGCAAACTGAGACACAATCGCATTGGAACCAAAGCTCATCGGTTGATGGCTTAAGATCACAAGGTCCAATGCAATCGCACATGACGACGTTGATCTAGTTGCAACACAAACCTTAGAGCCACCATGAGTAAGCTCCCATCCGTTGTCTTACTTTTTGAGCTTGCTCATCCTAGGAGCCGGCAAGTAGCTTGATCGAAACAAAACATCCACCAGGCGAACACATGGAGCTCGCCATTCAGCGAGTGGCCTTGTTTGCCGAGCATTACCAGCCGGTCGGATCTGATGGCATCCAGATTAAGGATTTCGTGACCAGAAAGTGGCTGCTCACTTGCGACCATCCTGCCGCTCCCGAGGTCTCGCTCCAGCTAGCTGTTATCCACTTGGAGTAACTATCTCACTTGCTTGTTTCTACATCAAGCAAGATCAATACACTCCACGTCCTACGCTTCCTCAACAAGTAGGCTACTTCAAGTGATCTATCGGGTTACCTTGATCTACACCCAAGGGGAAGCCCGTTGCACCTGTTGCTGATCAACGAGACAAACTCTGCGGCTAATCCTTTGGGCTCTTGAAGGGCGAGTGGCAAATGAGAATTGGCAAATCAGCGCGAGCTATATAACCGCAGGATACTAAGCCGTTCTTGGATCCGGGAATTAACGACTGCGAGTGTTGCTTGAGGACAACCTTTATACTTTGACTTTCGCTTTTAGAAAGCTCCCGCCAACCGCACGCAATCATCTTCAAGGTGACACTTCCAAAGTTTACTATTTGCGGGAGGAGGGTAAACTGCTAGCGTGATTTGCAATGGGATGCAGCTTTTGCGTGGCAGCCTTGCTGACTCACCTTCGAAGGCCACCAAATTAAAGCGACCCTCGCTCCTATCAGAACCAATCATCGGACCCAAGAGCAGACGCCCATTCTCTGCCTGAATCAAGATACAAAGTGTTTGTTCGAAATATGATTGCCGTCGCCTTCCTATCGATCCTTGTAACTTATGTTAGTGTCAACATTTTGTTCGTCCTACTTAGAAACTATACGGCTCACCGCTTTTTCAAGGTGAAATCGCCCAAGCTGCCAACCCTCCCAAATCCAAGCATCTTCTCTGGCCACCTATTTCAGGTAACACAGCCAGACAAGAATTGGAAGATTATAACGGACTTGCACGAGAAGTATGGGCCAACTTTTGGCTTTTACATGTGCGAACAACCATGGGTTTCAACTAAAGACATTGATTTGATCAAGTTGATTGAGGTTGATAACGCGCACAAGCACATAAACCGGAGCAAGTTTGGCCTTCCATTTGATGAGTTCAACCGCTCAATATTCCAGGTGGACGACGATGAGTGGAGACGCGTCCGGCGAGCTGTCTCACCTGCGCTCACGTAAGTCTTCCCAAAAGCTTGATCTAAATTCAAGCTTAACCTTTGCGGAAAAAATCTCGCCCATTATGTTTAACATGCTGACACTAAAAACGATCTCCCTTCAAATTGTTGATGCATCAACCAGAAACCACAAGGTTAGAAGTGACGAAGTTTCGGCCGACATCAAGCTAATCATCGAGAGGCTAAGCAGATCTCTGGACAACAAACTTGACAAGGCCGAGAGTGCGAGCGGCAAGCGGTCGATTGTTTTGGATGTTCATGACACCTTTCAAAGGTATACGCTTGCAGTCATTTTCCTTATAACCTACAAGCGCGATAACATGATCGACTTCGATGCCGAAGTTGACAACTGGGTCAACGTGATGGAACAAGGCGCCCGAAACATATCAAATCCAATCGTTACAACCGCAATCATGTTCCCCTTCCTCCGCTCGCACTGCCGCTTTCTGGTTCAATTTCACAAGGTTGGCCAATTGCAGGTGAAGGTGATCGATTATATAATCAAGGCGACGGATATAAATCGGGTTGCGCGCGAAGCTCATTCGAAGATACAGAAGCGATTAAGTGTAACAACCGGCTCAAAGGAGAGGAGTTTTTCCGAATTGAAGCGTCAGGGCGACTTCAAGCGCCGCCTGGTGGACACAATAATCGATTCCTTTATTGAAAAAAGAATCAAGTATGATGAGTTCATTGGTAGTACCTTGTTTCTCCTCTTGGCCGGCTTTGAAACAACCGCCGACACGATCACCTGTTTGGTCTGGCACCTGGCTCGTGAGCCAAAGATACAGGAGAAACTGAGGGAGGCTTTGAGGGAGCGGGGAATAGATGATGAGTACGTCATGTGGTGCATCCTTGAGACTGTCCGCTGGCATCCGGCGGTGCCGCTTGGAACTGGCCGCATTCTATCCGAGGACGTGACCGTCAACGGGCTTATGGTTCCAAAGGGCTCCTTTGTGATGCCCTCCACTCATAGCATCCATCATGACTCAACTATTTGGCCGGAAGCGGACAAGTTCGATCCAGAGCGCTGGCGCTACCAGAGCACCTTCCATCCGGCTGCCTTCATGGGCTTTGGTTTGGGGCCGCGCAATTGTGTTGGCGGAAAGCTTGCGATTCACGAAATAAAACTCGTAATGCAGCTCCTCCTGTCCAAGTACCGAATCGAGCGCTGCCCAGAGACAACGGAGGAGTACAATTTTTCAAGTCCAGGTCTAGTCTACACTATCCTGGACCAGCCGATAAAGGTTAGATTGGTGGCGCTTGCCAAAGATACGCAGAGCTGATTTGAGGACGACAATAGGGAATCTTTGGCTTAATTTTGAGGATAAAACCCATCATGAATGGCCCATGAGCTCACGCTGACGAGCTTGAATAAAAGTCACCTCGGCGCACCGACCCTTCGCCACGAGGAAGTAGCTTCTCTTCTGGTGTAGCGTGACTGGACCTTTACCATTTAGAAGGGGGCTAAATCTAACCTCACGAAGACCCACACACTTCGACTTTCTAAGTAAAGCAAACAAAGCCCAAAAGAAGGCAAAGCCAGACGAGAGGTGCAATCAAGGCGCGCAAGAATCTTTAACCATTCCGCCAACCAAACATGGCGCCTCTCTCCTCCTTCCGGCCTTGGGACCCAAGAAGCTGGCTGTCGCTCTACAAACTATTTGGCCTCCTCCTCCTAATTCCGCTCCTCCATTCTAGTTCACTTTTTGATATTAAATTGCGTCAAACTGTCTCGCTAACAACAATCTTAGTCCTACTCATTTGCATCAAGACCAAGACAATTTTAGATGATCGGCGCGAGAGATTCAAGATGTTTGAGAGGGGAAATGTGCCTTCAGTTAGGAACAAGCATGTTCTTAGCGGAAACTTGTTTGAAATTATAGCTCCGCCAAACAATTTGCAGGTAATAGACAGCTACCATCAGAAGCTAGGCAAAAACTTCGGCATGTTCTACGGGCCAGACCCGTGGGTTTTCAGCACCGACTTGGAGCTACTTTACAGACTGTTCGTGACCGAAGGCAACGAGCACATTGATATTGTTCAATTCAGGCTTCCGTTCGTGGACGAGGTCAACAATTCGTTGGCCCAAATTCAGGGCGACAGGTGGCGCAGGACGAGGAGGATTCTGAACCCGTCGTTTGCGCACCGCCAGATGAAGTCGGACAACGTGTTTGAGGACATCAATCGTGCTTGCGTGAAACTGCTCGATTGTGTTGCCGGCCATCCAGTTGAGGGGGGCGGCTCGGAGCCAGGGGTTGGCCAGCAGCCAGGTAGAATAGTGGACGTGTTGTACAATTTTAAAAAGTTTTCCGTCGAGGTTATCTTCCAAGTGGCCTACGGATGCGAGACTGGAGTCAACATGGAGCCGCTGGCCAAGGATCCGCTCATTGAGGCCATCCACGACGGCTCGAAGAACGTTCGCGGGCCAGTCGTTTGGGCGAGCATTATGTTTGACAACTCGCAGCGCCTACTCGGCTTGCTCACCCATTTCACGCCCATCGGCAGGTACACCAAGTTCATCCACTCTGTTTTGGACGAGAGTTTGAGGCGGCGACGCCAGATAAGCAATCGAGTGGACAAGGGCAACAGGAAGATGATTGACACGATTATCGAGAGCGGAAGTTCGCACAAATTGGAGGACTCAATTTTAAAGGCGAACTTGTTCTTTATATTCGTGGCCGGTTTTGAGACCTCCGCAAACACGTTGGCGATTTTGTTTTGGTTGTTGGCGCAAAATTTGCCCATCCAGGAGAAATTGCGCACTGCAATTGCCTCCGAAGGCGAGGAGGCGAAATACTTGGAATGGTGCATCCAGGAAACGTTGCGCCTCTATCCCGCGGTGCCAACTGCAATCGGCCGCATCCTCCACCAAGACCTCCACCACAACGGCATGACCTTCTTCAAGGGCACCACAATCAACGCGAGCATCTACAGCATCCACCATTGCAAAGAGTATTGGGGCCAGGACGAGGCCGTCTTCAGGCCCGAGCGCTTCGGCGAGCTTAAACTCCATCCAGCCCAGTACTTTGCCTTCGGCTTGGGCCCGCGCTACTGCATTGGAACAAACCTGGCCATGGCCGAGATGCGCGCCATTGTGCCGCGCCTCCTGCTCAAGTACAGGGTGGACCTATGCTCGACCAGTCCCACCTTTATCGACGCAACCTCGCCAAACATGATCCACATGATCATCGAGGGCCAAATCAACCTCAAGTTCACTGAGATCAGCTCGCTCTAGTTTGCTCGCTCACCAATAAACTGCTCGCCTTGCTCTGGAGTTGAGAGTCCGTCCATCTGGCCCCTGCGCGGGCTTGATGCGTCCGTTTGCGTCCAAGTGGGCGCCAGTGGGAGTGCGCCTGAGGAGGGGGTTGCCGTGGCTGCAGGGCAACAGGTGGCCGGACACACCATCGATTGGCTCCAGGCGGCCATTGCTCTGCAGAGCGCGCAACTCGCCCGCTCGACGAGAGGCGGCGTTGCGAGCGCGAGCAGCCAAACACAACTTGCCCAGTCCGGATTTGGACTCCTGCAGGTTCGCTTTGATTAAGCCAATTTGATGCTCGTGATTCATGTTTTAGCATCATCAAACGACGAGCAGACGCTTGCTGCATGAGAGTTGCAAGCTCAGGCTGGGGGAAGAGCAAGCAGCGATACGTCTTCCTCGCTCGGCCGCCAAAATGTAATGCGAAAGCTCTAAAACTAGATCTCAGTCCTTGATTTGAATGGATTTAGTGGCTTACTTGTGCAATGGAATCCAAACTGCCCGGCCGCTTCGGCGCCTCCATTTGCGCGCCACTGACAAATTCGCGCGCTGATGGTCGCGCGGATAAGGAAGCCAAAGCTCGGCCTCCTCTCTCTCTCCTTCTCCTCCTCCTGCCGCCCAGATTAGCTTAGATTTTGGGCACCAGTTTGAGTTTGGGCTTGAGTTTGAGTTTGAGTTCTAGTTCGGATTGGGCTTCAAGTTCGAGTTCGAGTTTAAGTTCGAATCCGAATCCGAACTTGAGCGCGCGAGGATGTTTGGGGCGAGAGCGTCCGGCTGCACGACGCGCGGGCCGCCATTGTGCGGCCACTCGAGGGACTCAAGCCGGAGCCGTCGAGTGGCCGGCGCGCCAAAGAGCGGAGAGATAAACACAAACAAAACTTAGGCCCAAATTGGGCCGCTCACTGGGCCATCAAAGTTGATGGCCAACTGTTGTTTGGTCTGCTCGCCCTGTTGGGCTCCATTCGGGCCGGCCAAGCCTCGTCTCGTCCCGTCTCGTCTCGCCCCGTCTCGTCTCGTCTCGCCTGGCTCCCACTGGCTGGGGCGGCCCATTGTTGGCGAGGCTCGCGCCGCCCGCTGGCCCCAAGTGGGGAGCCATTCTGCGGCCGCTAATGGAGCGCGCGGACCCCATGAGGCGACAAGTGGGCCGCTCGCAGGTGACACTGCGCGCTTGAGGGCGCGAGTTGGCCGGTGGGCGCGAGGGCGCCGCTGGTGGCGCCGGCCGAGTCGGCCCCCCTTGTGGGGGGAGCTCGCAGTTGGCGCAGTTAGGGCCGAGCTCGCCGCGAGGACCGCTCAACGGCGTGTTCGCGCGCCACCAAGCGGCGGAAATGGCGCGCCCCCCCCCCCAGAAGTGGAATGCCGGCCGGCCGGCGAGCAGGTGGGCTCGTTTGGTTTGCCTGGTGGTGGCTTATGCGTTGCGGACGCGTTGAAAGCTCCCCTCGGCGCTTCGTGCTCAAGGCGGAGAAGTTTGAGCTTGAGGTTGACAAATTTCGTCTTCTTATTTTATTCTATCTATTTTATCTCATTTTATTCCGTCGCGCCCTATCAGCGCAATAAAATCTCGCCCCAACTTGCGCCGGCCGCGAGCTAGAGAAAGCTCGAGCGGCCAAAAACTGAACCAGACTCGAGCGAGCGGCCCACCAAGCAGCGCCGGTTGCCTCCTGTTTATGGTTGCGCAAAGGCCGGCGCTTAATTGGCGGCCTCCACTTTAATTGGCTCGCGGTGCCAACAAGTCGGCCGGCCAGTTGGAGGCGCCGGCGCCGCTTTAATTGGCGCTCTGGCGGCCATATCGCACCGGAGTGGACGTGACGCGTTTGATGGCTCCATTTGATGGTTGAGTTGGCCTCCATTTGGCCGTTTGCAATTGCAACCGCCGCTGCCCCTCCATGTGGCGGCCGGCCGCGGGCCACTTGTTGCCGTGCGAGCGCGGCCGCCGGCCCCAGTGCGGGCGCATTGGGGCCGAGCTGCGCGGCCGGCCAACAGTCGGCCAGGATGCAACGCGCACATCCGGCGCCGGCCTGGTTCGCGCCCGCCAAGCGCAGATAGCAATCAGCTTGTCGCTGCGGCCAACCTGCTCGGCCGCGGGCAAGATTATGGCGATCAAGTTAAGCTTGCTGGCGCCGCCGCCGCTGCAACAAACAGGTGCGCTAGTCTCAGCCTGCCTGGCAAAGCCGCACTCAAGCTCGCTGGCGCCGCCCGTTGAGAGCGCCGATGTTGCAGCTTAATTGAGCGCTCGGCACGACTCTGCCGCAACTCTCGCAAAAGCTGCAGCAGCGAGCAGAGTAAACACAAGAAGGAGGAGGAGCGAAGAGCGAAGAGCATTGCGCAACAGGCGACTTTTCTGCGCCTGTTGCGCCAGATCGCGTGCGCCAGTGGGCGCCGCTCGCCGCCAGACGGAGCCACCGGCCGGCTTGTATTGATCGCGCGCCGATTGGTCGCGCTCGCCGCCGCCACCGCCGCCGCCGCAGTCCAATTGGAAGTTGCGCAGAGGTCGTGTTTGTTTTGGCCGACTTTTGCCCGCGACCGAAGCTAATTACAAGCAATTAGCTCGCCGGCTGCAGCGCAATAAAACGGCGGCGGCGGCGGCGGCGGCGGCCAGGTAGCCGGGCAGAGTGGAGCCCGAGGAGCGGAGAGTGAAGACTGAAGAGGTTGGCTCGAATCTAGCCGAGCAAAGTGGAGCCGTCTTGCTGGGCTCAGATCGAGTGATAATGTTTGCGCTCTGGCGGCGGCCGCATCCTCTGCGCCGCCGCTGGCTAGATTGGCTGAACTTGATCCGGCCAGTTCCATTTGCATCTGCCTTAGCCGCTCTTGGCGCCGGAACTCTTGGCGAGCGGGGCTAATTGATTGGCTGGCCGGGCGGACAGGTGGCCGTGCGGCGGGCGCAAGTGGGCCAGTTGCGCGGCGTGATGAGTCAGCGAGGCGGCGGCCGGAAAGCGGGCTGGCCGATGGGTTGGCGGGTTGCGCGCAGGCAAGCTGGCGACAAGTTTGCTCGCTTGAACTTTCTCTCTCTCTGCCGGTGAACTCGGCCGAGTGGCGGCAACTCGAGCGAGCGAAGAGGCGAGCAGCCCACTCGAGGCAGACGCAGCGGCTTCAGCTCACCTGGGCTCGGCGCCGCTGATAGCGGCAGGCAGGACGGCTCGAGTGGCGCAATCTTCGTCCACCTCTCGCGCTCGGCTCGCACTTCTGGCGGGCCGCTTTCGCTTCCAATCGAGCGGTGGCGCAAGATAGGAGCAGTTAATTGAACTCTTATCGCTGGGCCGGCGGCTTGCTGTGGGCGGAACAGCAAGCGAGCCGGCGGCGCAGCCTCAGCGCGGAGGCCGGCGCGCTGGCTTTGGCGCCAATCGCAGCCGAAAGCCAGTTAGCTCACCAAAAATTGGCTCCCATCCGACTGTTTGCGGTTGCCAGCGAGCGAGCGAGCGCGCAAGAGTGGAGCAAGGAAAACAAGAGGAACAACGACAACAACAATAGAAACTCGGATAGCAAGACTCAAGTTACAAGCGAGCGGCGTAGTTTTAGCCGGCGAGCGCGGGGGAGTCCAAGCGGGCGAGCAAGCGAGCCATAGAGCCAACAATAGCCAATCAGGGCGACTTATCGTTGCCGTCCGGCCAGCGCAGCGAAATGAGATCAATCTCGGCGATATGGGCAACAATGGCGCTGTTGGTGCTGCCGCCACTGCTGCTGCTGCTGCTTGCGGCCTCGTTGCCGCATCAAGTGGCCGCCGCCAGTGGCAGTGGCAGTGGCAGTGGAAGCGGCAGCAGTGCCACTGTCGGCCAAACACAATGGCCGCCGGCAGACGCGGCCAGCCCAAGGTCGCGGCCAGAGGGCGAGCTGGGCCCGGAAGTGGCGCCTGCTCCTAGCCGGGCGGCGGCCGGCCTGGACGGCTGGCTGTCCGGCCTGATCAAGCGGCACCTGTTGGAGCGCGAGGCGCACTCCAGCCAGGAGCACGAGCGCGCGCAGGCGGCCGCCGCCGAGCTGGCAAAGGTGTACCGCGTGTTAAGTTTTGCGGGCAGACTTGCGCACAAACTGGAGCCAACTGGAGCGAGCGAGGCCGAGCAGCTCGGCGCGCTAAGCTTGGCGCGATCGTCCAGCCAGCAGTCGGCTGGCGGCGCAAAGGCGGTCAGCTTGAGCGCGGCCGCCATCAGCGGACTGGCGAGCTCGCTGCGCCAACCAACTAGCGCCAAGCTGGTGGCCAGATTGGCCAAGAAAACTGACTGGAACGCGCTCTTCGTCAAGCTTGCAAAGGTGTTTTTGCAATACTTTTTGGATCTTATTCTAAACGACATGTTTGGCACGACAGGTGAGTAGCGGCCGCCTTCTCTTGGGCGCGCCTGGCCAATTGGTCTTTTTCTCTCGTCGTCGTCGTGGTCGCTGTTTGAGCGGCCGGCGCCGACGAGTGAGTAACCCATTTCGCTAACATTTCAAACCAATCCACCCCCAACCTGTTGTGTCCGGCCGGCGATCAGGCTCGAGCCGTTCGTTTGTGAGCGCCGACGTCGATCTACGCGGCTCGGTGCGCGACTTCCTCCGCTTGGCCTCGGGTTTGTCCGGGCGCTAGTTGGCGCTTCCGCCCCGGGGTGGCGCTGCGCGCGCGCCAGTCCAACTTGTGCGCGGCGAAAAATGGGCAAGCGAGCGGGCGGGCGGGCGGATGAGCGGCGCCTGCAGTGGCGCTCGTGGCGTCATTCGCAAAAGCGCCGCAGTGGAGCGCACATCAAGCAAGCAAGCCCATGCACAAGCAAGAAGCGCACCCAAACGGCAAGACGCAAGCCAGCAAGAGGGGCGCCCACAAGCCAGCGACGGAGGCGAGCAGAGTGGTGCTCTTTCCGGTTTGGCCGAGCGGCCTCGGCTGGGCCAGGCGAGCAACCGGCAATGGAGCGGCGCTGGGGAGCGCAACGAGAGGAGGCCTCCTGCTCGGCCCGCTGACTTTGCTGCTGCTGCTGCTGCCGCTGCCGCTGCTGCTCGCACCGGCCGCGGGCGAGCGCCTCAGCTCGCTCCAGCTGAACCAGGAGACGAACGCCTACACTGGCCTCACCTTCGCCTTCGACCCGCGCTTGGCGCAGCTTGAAACGAACGGAAGCGAGCTGGCCGCCGCGGAGATCCAATTCTCGCGCTGGCTTGACATAATGCAGCGCTCCTCGGCGCTCCTCTACGAGTCGCTCGCCGGCCGCGCCTACCTGGCCGAGGTGCGCGTCCTCCTCCCCTACCGCTGGCTAGCGAAAGAGTGGCCGCTCGTCCAGAAGCCGGCCGGCCTGACCGCCTGGAATAGGCGGCTTCGTTACGCGAGCGCCGACGTGCTCGTCGGCTTCGAGGGTAAGTTGGACTGTTTGCGTTTAGCGCAGGGAGAGAGAGAGCGGAGAGCTGAGAGTAGAGAGCTGAGCTTTGAGGCCCCCCGACGGCCGAGTTTAGTTCCAATTGGTTCCGGTTTCAGTGCCAAGTTTAGATTGGGAGCGCGACGAGCTCTCCGGCCAGATGTTTGCATGGGAGAGGCTCGACTGGCGGCCGGCAGTTGGCGAGACGAGGCGAGTGGAGAGGAGAGGAGAGTTGCGCAGTCGGCGGCCGCCAGTCGCATAATTGAGCCGCAACACGAAAGAAGGCCAAAGCAACAACGACAACAAGTGCCACCACTCACCTGGCCCCAAAAGTTGGCTCCAAATAATGATCGACGCTCTCGCCGCGCTTATCAAACGCAAACGCTCGTTGGCGCTGCAAACATCAACAATCAACAAAGTTAAAACTGGTCGGCGGCGGCGGCGGCGGCCAAATCTGAGCCAGTGGGGCCGCTCGCTGGCCCAGAGTTTGCGCGCAGAGTTCAATTAAGGCGAGCATTTAATGGCCAGCCGGTGGCTCTGCAGGCTGGCTGGCTGGCCGGCCGGCCGGCCCTTCGTGCGGCGGCCAGTTTGGGCGGCCAAAACACTGCAGAGTGGAGACTGGCGGACGGACGAGCAGTCCATCTGCCTGCGCTGGGCTGCAATTACTCGCGCCGAGTGGAAACAGCACGAAGTCTCGCGGCGGCCCAGTTGGCCGCTTGGCCAATCCGACGAGTCCGCCCGCAAGCTGGCGCGCGAAGGCCAAAGTCCGACAAAACATTTTGGCAGCCAGAGGAGGGAACATTCATCATCGGCCGTCGGCAGAGGAGAGGAGAGGAGAGGAGCTGGCGGCGAGAATGTTTAATTCAATTGTGTCTTATTGGCCACTTGTTGGCCAAGCCAGGCGGCGCTCGGCGGACAGGTGCCGGCCGCGGGCAGTTGCCACTGCGCCGGCGCCGGCGGGCCCAGTGCGCGCGCACCCGGCTCGCTCGGAGGCGCCGCTCGGGCTCAAAGGCCCTTTCAGCGCCCTCGCGGGCCGATTTGTTACGCTGCCGCTGCCGCCGCCGCTGCAATCGCAGCCTCGCCCGCCATAGTCCACCTGCGCCGGCGAGCGAGCGCCAAAGGCTAGGCTGGCCGCCGGTGCGCCTGCGCCCCCCGCTCGAGCAAGCGCTAATTGCGCCCGCCGCCCGAGCTGAAGGGGCGAAGCGAGCCAAAGTTCAGCTCGGCCTCGAGGTGGCGCCGAGCGCATCGGCCCGTCGGCGCTCGTGAGTGGCGCCGATTAGTGGGCTTTGGGCGGACACTTGCGCAACATGCACCTGTTTGGGCGCCCCTCGCAGTCGAGAGCGAGCGGCGGAGCTCCGACTGCTGGCGGCGGCGGCGGCGGCGGCGGGGGGCGTTTGCGCCCGAGGAGCGTGGGACTGGGCCGCTCGAGCCGGCGCCGGGCCAAATATTGACAGTCTCGCCGCTCCGAGCGGGCGCCAAATTGGGCCGGCCGCAATTTGCATTCGAGGCAGACTGGATGCTCGGGCGGCCGGCGGCTGGGGCAACGTGATTTGCATGCCCACTGCTAAACTAACTCGCCCAACTAACTAGGCGGCAAACGAGAGCACAGCCGCCAGCGAGCGGAGTGGCTGAGCAAACAGCCTACTCGGCACTAACGAGCGACAAATCGACTAACCAATCCAATCCAATCCAATCCATCCCAATCAAACTCTCCTCCTGCTCGCGCAAACCCGCGCTTCCGCTCCTGGCGGCGCCGCAGACCCAGTCCATGGGACGAGCCCGTTCGCGCTGCAACACGACGAGTGCGCAAGACAAGGTGAGTCAGCCGCCCCCTCCCCCCTTGAACAAAGCCCGCTTCCCCCCCCCCTGCGAGCGCTCGCACTCTGGCCGCCGCGGCACGAAGAGGCGGGCGCCCATTGTGCGAGCGCGCAAACGAGCGCCAAGCCAGCGCACTCGCGGCGGTGCCTTACTCCTCGCGAGCCGGCCAGCCAGCCAGCCAGCCCGCCCGCCTAGACTCCCACCTCTCGCTGGCTGGCTGGCTGGCCCGCCCGCCCGTCTCGAGGCCTTTGTGTTGCGCAAGCCGCTGCGCCCGCAACAATGGCACACAATTGCTCGCTCCAAGTGTATCATTTTCGGCCGCCAGAAATCAATCGTCCGGCGAGAAGGAGATGCGGCCAAGTTGTTGCTGGCGCTGGCGCCGCCGCCGCCGCCGCTTCCAATCGGCCGGCTCTGCTCGCCGCGCTCGGCTGGCCGGCCAGCAGAGCGGCCGGCAAACTCGAGCCGAGCGGCCAGCCAAACTCGCCCGCTCGCCAGGTCGTGAATGGATGTAAAGTTTATTTTTCCACTAATTTCTCGTCTCGTTTCAGTCACGACTTTCGCCGACTTGGCCGCTCGCTGCTCGCTGCTCGCCTCTCGCTCTTGCACTTGCGCCACTGCAGCCAGGCCACCTGTGCCACTTGTTAATCAGCGTTTGGCCTCCGCTCTGCCGGGCGAAGGGCACGCACTCGGCCAGGATATTGGCGCCGGCCGGCACTTTGCGCTGGCCGGCGCCGCTCAAACTCGGCGCATCTCAAGCTCGAGCTC
>ENA-UOVY01000014-UOVY01000014.1-plant-metagenome-genome-assembly--contig:-NODE-14-length-98140-cov-628.508171_pt1 | contig 98140 bp, 68 predicted proteins | sample MGYA00249840_ERZ761561 | MGnify/ENA primary metagenome ERZ761561 (study PRJEB28882, sample SAMN05720143) | plant metagenome | isolation source: Guanajuato, Mexico | place: Mexico:Guanajuato, Mexico...
TACCAATCAGATGTGAACAAAGCCACCGGCGATACATCGCTACCCTCATGATGTCCTCTACATCTCGGTTGATCATGTCGATCGGCCGAGTCCGCCCGTCATTCCTCTATTGCCAGCAGATCAGGAGCATGAGACTATACCGTGAGAGAACCGTCCGCGCCATGTATTGGCGCGGTAAGTCATTCGATAGGGTCGAATATCAGAAGGATAGAAGGGACCAACGTTCAGAATGGAACTATAGATCAGAGATCTTTGCCTTTTCACGCAGACTGCAAGAAAATTTGAGTGAAGATACCCTTATACGCCTGTTTACCCACCCGTCTTATTTGGATCGTCTCCAGTCTCAGCAGAAACAGATAAACTTGCCCGAGGTGAAAATGGAATCCAATGCGGAATTTGCACATCGAGGTAAAATCCTGCTCGATGAGATTATCAAGCCCTACTTGCGATACAATTTCGACAGGCTGCCAGAGGACGGAATTGAAAGCATCACTAATTATCTTTGTTCTGAGCCGGTTGCGTCCGACATAGCTAAATGGATAGGCTGTAAAGACCTCGTGCTAACGAGTGAGTGGCCCCCAGCATCAACAACAATGGCAGATACTGTATATGCTCTGGTTGCAGCAATAGAATCAGACTTGGGTTTAGATAGAGCGCGACGCTTTATCGTGGACATAGTTATAACATATCTCAACGACAAAGACGTGCTCGATGATGTTTGGAATATACCTAATCCTAGAGAAGCACTTAATCTTGTGCTCGCTAACAGTCAACTTCCATCATACGAGCCAAGGATCATGTTCCAAACAGGTATTAATACGATAGAATCTTGTCATATTGTCGGTCTATATACAAACCAAAAATTTTTAGGTTCCAGCGCCGGCGAGACATTACCAATCGCTGAGGAATGTGCTGCCTTGGATGCCCTACAAAGAATGTTCGATCTGACGGATAATCGGCGGCCTCTTATCTATGGTCCCGCCTCAGAAACCATCGATTACAGTAGTTACACAAAGAAACACGACTATATCAAGACATGGAGACTCAGTGGCAAGTAAGCCACACGCAAGTTTGAGAATTAGGGATTTGTTGAATAAATTTTATTTAAACCTAACAGGTTCTAGCCAACGTTCCAAGCTTCCTCAAAGGCACTAGTCAGTTTTGCACATACTAGAGCAGCCGAGAGTGGGTACTTGCTAATGGAAAAGGTCTCGTCGACATAATCTGGCACGCAGCTCTCATGTGCCATTGCTCCAATAACAACTACGATCGATTTATGGGGGCTGTTTGCTGATGGAACGAGCTCGATAGGATTGATAATTTTGCTAGCTTTAGATGAGGTCCCATACTTGGGGCACCCGATAGGTAGATGTAGTGTTACTGGATTTTTCATTAGTCTTAAGAGCTGCTTCGAACCCTTCTTCGCCCGCACGGGCCTAAGATTGTGAAGGAGTTGTATCATCACTTTGGTAAATCCCCCGAAGTCTTCTGGAACAGCTAACTGGGGGTCAACCCTTATCAACTCCTTGTTCTGCGTTCTCACATAGACTTGGAGGAGGCCAGCTCGGTTCAATGGGCACTGCGATAGAATCTGAAGACACTGGTGGGTTATGTCTGGTCTACAGAAAGCTGGATCCTTCTTCAGTTGGCGGATCATATGCATATGCTCATCACAATTCAGCAGCTGGTAGGATGTAGGCTTACCATGATGGCCATCGATCCTCACCACATCTAGGTTGGCGCGCTCTAGAATAACGATAAGCTTCCTGTCGTCTTGCCTCTGCGTCGAATCGTCATCCATGTTTGACCCGCGATGGATGCGAACAACAGAGTCAGCCTCTCAAAGGGGTTGGCTCGAAAACGATTCAGCATGCGAGGAAGTAGGTATGAAATATAGGCTATCGTCTACCATCCACGTGGTGACTTTATTTACCCAGCTTGAGAAATTGAGAACAAATACAATCTGGTTTCGTGCCGCTTGTATACCATTCAGGGTAACCCTAGGTCAAGCATTTTCCCGAAACTTCAGCACATGGCACACACAGCCCTATGGTGGGGGTAACATCTGTTCCAAGACCGGAATCCAGACTCCGTATTACGTAGCACAGGGTATTGGTACCTTATTTATTTTAGTCGTGAGTACAAACTATTCTTGAAAAGCACGGAAGGTGAACTATGGTCAGTCTGAATACGAAACTAGCAGAAGTTCTCAAAACGATCCACCTTGGCCCTCAGTTTGGAAATAATCCGCCGAATATTTCGATTCTTGGGTGGGAGTGATAGCGTTCAGGGATTGTGTATCCCCGAATGTGCAAGAAGAAATAACCCCAGAATTCGCACTGCCAAAAAATCATGCAACCTACTGAATTGTCCCATTTCCCCTATCATCATCGTCTCTAACAGAAATTTTTCAGAGATCTAGTAATCGTTCGAGCCTCTATTTGTCCACGATCAACATATACTCTTTGAATTTTACATAGAACTCACCAAAAGAAGAGTCGACGTAGTGACCATGCCTGAACCAGACAATCCAAATGCCGAGTCGACCACAAGATCACGTGCAACAAACTCGACTGCAAACCCCTCCGCAGGTACAGCGGCGTCAGGATCCCATAGTGGTTGGGACAATGTAGTGGAACACATAAAGAGTCACAGGATTGACTTCATATTAGCGGTCATCAGAACACTTACAGTATTATGCACTGTATCCTATCTAATCGGCTTCCCCGGGCCATCCCAAAATCGTTTCAAGCAAGCTCTTTTGATGAACGCCGCTATTTCGTCCCTTCGACTCCACCAGCGAATGCCACCACCTCCTATGAACCAATGGAGTCGGGCTTATTTCATGAATTTAATCAAAGAGGACTCATTTCACTATCTGATATTCCCATTTTTGTTCTTTACCGGACAGCCTATAACTCTAGCCCTTTTACCATGTTTTCTCTACGCCTCGTTCAACATAGCTGTATATTCGATATCGATTCTTGACATACTGGGGAACCAAGAGCAGCTAAAATTAGAGATCTCCAACTTCGTCACCAAGTATCAACAGAGCCTTCTACACACAGTGGCATTATCTGAGGTAGTATTGTTGCCAGTCGTCGTCATCGGCACTTTCACGCGAGTTGTTGGTATGCTTGTGCCTTTTCTGTACTACAGGTTCCTAATACTCCGTTACAACTCGACAAGGAACGCTCACCTCAAGTTAGTTATTTCTCAAATTAAAGCATTCGCGACAGCACAAGCTGGTAGATTCATGCAAAGATAGACGCGAACTGCGAGACTATGGTGCGAAAAGGATCAGGGAACCGGCAGCATGTAATCAAGTCAGTCAACGACACACTTGAGATGGTTGAAATAAATCGACAGAGATCTATCACCTTGGTTGTGTGACCAGATATTTATTTCTGTAAGTCTATCCCCCCTCCATCTTCCTCTCATAAATCCGAACGCGGAACGTTTGATGCAAAACTTGTGCTGCGATCGTGACCAAAATAGTAGGTCCATTGTCCAAGCTTGAGCTGCTCCTTCCTAATCCTAGCTGCGAAAGCAGAGAATGACGATATACAATTTCCGATCAAAACGTCGGCGTGAGTCATTAAAAACACGTCTATCATAGGGGATAACGTCTTTGGCTCTCGAAGAGTTGACACAAATCTAATTCTCGGAAATCTCAAACTAAGCTTTCTCAACAGACTAGTATCATCAAGGTCAGTTGCCATGTGTATAACTTCAACTGTGGTATCCCTGGCAGAACTGAGGTCCCTCAAAACCTCCTCAATCTTATCGGATATCGATTCGAAGGACGGTAGACAGAGATCGAACTTTAGTCTCTCATTAGACTGGCTGCGGCCTGCTCCTGTCTCTATACATTGGTCGGATGAGAAAAGTCTGTATAAGCCCCCATCAGTTAATAACAGCTCGCAAGCCTTGACCCAGTCAGGTCCGTGCCTTATGTGCATTGACAAATAAGTCGTATTTAACATGTGATGTCTTACTTTGAAATCCAGGGCCAGTTCTCTGATTTTGTCCGATATTTTAACGTATTTCTGTATGTGGATCGCATCGCTTGGGGCTGGGAAGGGAGATGGTGAGCCGACGAATGTGATCACTCGGTGACTAGAGGCTGGATATCTCTGATTCCATGCATGAGCATCGTTGGCAGTTGTAACGAGGGGTTTGTAGAAGACTGAGCTGTCTTCGGATACTTGAAAGTTCGACCAAAAGAAATTGAAGGGCTGACCTTTGAGGGCGTCACAAGTTGGATTAATAACGTTAGGATTCCGAGGCGAGTAACAGTAGAATTCTCTCTTGCCCGGCGGCCACAATTTGTTCGAGTACTTGTGCATGAATTCTTCTAATGACATGACATCATGGTATTCTTTGAGCGGGTTTATCTGAATAATGTCCTCAAAAGGAGTTAGGACAGCGGAGTGGTTGTCATCGTAACTGATAAAGGGAGGTAGAACAAGAGTTCGGTTCAGAGATTTAGCGAACAATAGACTACCAAGCAACTGTTCAGCTTGATTTCCGAACCGACCCATACATGGACAGTATAGTATATATCCATGGACCTCGGTAAAGTTGTTTCGGCAATAGTCTGAGACTGGGATAATAATAAATACTATGCTTAGTAGTAGCGAGAACCTATTTATTTTAAGTCGTGTGGACATACTATTCTTTATTTATTTCAGTCGTGAGGTTCTGAACTGCTCATTTCGGGAGCATAATAGAAGTGTTAACTATCTCATTCGTAAGCGCATACTATTCTCGAAGCTATAGGCGATGATGCCTGAACTAATGAGTTTGTTCTTCTTGTTTTCTACCCATGAGAATGGGAAAGAATGAGGACGAAAGCAACTGATCAGATTGGGAGGATTGTACGGCGTTAAGATTGTCGTTGCTCCATGAGTCCAGAGGGATCGTATGCTCTATTGGTTTATCTCTCCAAGTTTTAAAAATTGAATCCGAGATTTTTGGGATAATGTGGAGCATTTATTCAGTTAATGGATCTGCACTCGTCGGATATGGCTCGCGCGGGGTGTGACGAGCGATTTATTCTTAGCTTCTCAAACCCGGTTCAACGCCTGATTCTAGAGGATTCGGCCTCTGCAATTCGATGAACCGCATTTACAGTCTATCCTCCGCCCCTCAATGCAACCCATCTTGTAGTTGTAATTCCATGTTATCTCTTCAAGAGCTTTTATAGTTCTCTTGGCAAAGAACGCAACAACCGGAAACCGTAAGTCGTGTGTCTCTATAAACACGTTCTGCACAATGCAGTTTGGATCACAAGAATGGTTAAAGAATCTACCCACATTGCCTTGCATCCGAGCATCGAGCGTGTAGTCATGAGATTTCAAGATATCATGTATTCTCTTGAACTGAGGTCTCCTTTCTCTAGTAGTAGGCTGTTCGACCGGTTGTTGTTGTTGTTGGGTGACATTCCGTTTCGGGTACCTCGAATATGTTTCCGACAATTCTTTCGGCAAGTAGGAGTCTCCCACAAATTCGACTCCTTTCTCCATAGACGAACTACTAGACTTGTCGTCATCATTAGCTTTATTCTCACTGCTATCACTGTCGGATGATAAGAGCCTGACTTTGCGCTTACCTGCTCGATTAGGCTCGGGTCGGTCGTCCTCATCGTCACTAACATCGACACCCTCATCAGATTTTTCCTCGTCAGATCTCTCTTCATCGCTGTACTTTCCTTTGTTTTCTTCGTTCACAGTTATATAGTCCAAATCAGCATAGTACATGTCACTATCACCATATTGATCTGCATCATCTAGCAGCTCAGCGGCGTAAGTGCAAATGAATGACCCATCAGGTATATCATCCAAAGTCACGACGCCCCAACCTTTGCCCAAAGTCTTTTGAACTTGCAATCGAAATCTGATACCATTTTGAACGACTCTGTTGCTGCATTTTGAGCTGCAATTGCAGAAAGAGTTGCATTCAAAGATTCCGGTGGCAACTTGTTCGAGTAGCCTTTTGTGGTTATATTGGCATCTAGCCTCGACACTTCCCCTATTGTGAGCGGGTTTGCCGAAAAAATCCTCGTTGAGCCTATGACAGGCACACGTTGATCTTTGAAAACAGTCGTCTTGGCAGTCACAACCAGACTTGAAGTCGTGATTGAAGGAAAAGTTGCTCTTCAGCAATAAAGGATGCGGGAACGTTTCGTTGCGGTATTCAAAATCCGCTGGTAAACGCTCCTCACTATACTGGTTGAGGAGACTAATGTTCTTGTTCTCCAAAGGTTTGCCTGTCTTTGTGTCGATAGCCATGTTTTCTACATAATAATAGGCGCCAAAATCTCCAAATTCGCGATTCAAAACAATGTCCCTATCGAAACTGAAGTAATCTATGTCCATCTTAGATTTGGTAGCGCTGAGATAACGTCGGATTGCGTATGCTTTCTGAAAGAGTTTTCCACATGGAGCCTCATAAACTATAAGAACTCTACTCCTTGCGCCCCTTATATTTGATGGAATTCGATAAAAGCTACGCTTCCAACCTAATAAAAGTGGCACTTTCAAGTCACTTGCATTTCTGAATTCATCAACGATATCGACCACAGAAGTTTCTGTCTTCATACCTTCTACTTCGAGGCAGGATGGCGAGCATCTATGCGATTTCTGCTCATCGCAAATGTCGCTATCCCAGCTCTTTATATGATCTCGATCTTCGTTGACACCCAATCCGTCGAGTTTAATTCGCACCCTCTCCGGGCTTGAAGACCGCGTTGAGGTTGATTTCCTTGCCTTGTTCTGTGAACCTTTGCTAACGATTACACGCTTATCGAAATTGTCGAGACAATGGTAATAATCTTCATCAAGAGCTATAATGCTCGCTCGATAGTAGGCGTGCATGTAGTACACAAGTCTTGGATAGAAATTGTCGACCGACTTGGAGTTCGCGAGCTGTTTGCTGACGATATCGGTTTTTTTCTGCAACCTTGGGCTTCCCCGGTAAATGCTCTCTTCGATATTATCCTTATATAAAACTCTGATGGTGTCGCAATCAACATTGACCACGGTCGCAGAGACGAGGACACCATGGCGCATGATTTCTAGATCGCTCCCGTTTGATACTTTGATTATGTGACGCTTAGGATATGTAGCAAAAAAGTTTCGCAAATACGCCTCGGTCAGAGGATCTGCAGCTCTTAGGTGACGCCCATCAAGCCACGGATGAGATGATTGACCAAAAATAGGATATATTTGAGTAGCCTTATAGTAGCTGGCGGACCCGTCGTCTAGAAGAACCAAGTATCGGTAGTTATTGAGTTCTGAAGGCTCATGACCGATTATTCCAGGCAGCATCTTAGAATGGGTCAAGCCTGCTATGACTCTCTTTCCCGGTAGAAGTTTGTCGCCATGATTTTGTATCCTAGCTATTGCATACTTATCAACATCGACAATGCGCGCCGTCCCGGAGGAGCCACCGGGAGCCTTCAAACGGAACGTAATCGTTGGTCTTGTTGGCTGACCCGTTATGGGACGACGAAATACGCTCTTTATTCTGCACTTTACCCATGGCTTACCTGGTTCAATTTGGGCGAACAATTCCTCATCGGCTTGGATCTTCTCTTTCAGAGCGAGCAGGCTTTCAGAATTGAGAGAATCGCTAGAGACAGGTTTGCTGGATTCGAACCTCCTCGTTTTTTCATCAAAATGTGCATAACCACCATTGACATTCCTATATATCCTGACTATATCTGAATCGTCACTTGTGTGACTTGGGGGCAGCACTCTAGGCTTATTAGTGAGGTTGAGGTCTGGCAACTTGGCGACTCTGCTCGCTCTTTCACCTAATCGTTTTATGTATGATCTCAGATCGTGCTCAAGGAGTTGAAGCTCACTATGAAAGTTGTCATGGTGTTCCCAAATTGGCATAATTTTCAGATAGTTTTTTGTCATTTGCTTGGTTAGTTCGAGCTCGTCGTCGTTGTCCATCGTGAGATCTACACTTGGTCCTTTCTCCACACCTAGTGTGTATTTACAGAATAGATTTTAAAACACGTGATGGCAAGGCTTATCGATGCAAGAGGGTGGACGGGAGTTGAATGGATCTCATAATTATTGCAGTTGAAAGATTTAAATAGTATCCACGCCTTTACTAATCCGAGTCGGATACATTTTGGTGGTGAGGAAATCCATTTGGTGGATAAATAATAATAATAATTACGTCGCAGGCAATCGCGTGTTACGCGCGTGAGCGTGCGAACTCTTCTTCCCCAATGCAATGAGTTCATCGCCTCTTCCACGCGAGAGGGTTGATTCATTATTCATGTTTCGGACTAAATCACCTCCAACTTCTCCGCCATCCAACCGACTCAATGCTTCGCTCTCACCCACTATTTTGGTATCCATCCCTCTTGACCTCGAAGCCGATCATGCAACCCCCAGTGAAACGCTCGAGGCATCACAGATGATAAACGAACTGATCGGTACACCGGAAACGAATTTCAACCCATTGTGCAAGACATCCGTTTTCGACTAGTTTGCATCTCCGAGAGGAACGCCCTCAATCGCGGGGTGGAGTACGTTTTTTCAGGAGCCCTCATAGCCATGATTCAGTTTCAAGTTCAGATGGGGCGGCACAAATTCTGTACCTTGATTCAGACTCACCTCGAGCGGTTGAAATGAGATAGAGTTAGGTAGGCCTCTCGATTCCGAAATAAGCGACTTTGAGTGAACATCTGGTTGTTGGTTCAACCATTTTGATAAAAATAAATAATTTAGTTGTTAACTAGTGTAAGTAACATTTCAACAATCAATTTTTTGCTAGAAATTTTGTCGGTCACTTTGATCTATATGCTAGGGGACAGCTTGCGATTGTGTTGTTGTTGTTGAACGATCGGATGCATAGCAGATATTGAAATCTTTCCAATATTGCGAGCCCAAGAATTTACCTGAGTTACAATTCTCTGGGCCAACCCTATGAATGGCAGCGACGTCATAGCAATCAATCCTCCCATCATTGTTACAATCTTTCTGGTGTTTCTCGATATAAAGGTTGATTAATTTTTCTGCACAAACTCTATCGGTTGTGCACTCATAATACATCTTTTCATCAGCAGAATCCTCGCTAACTCCAGCTGGAACAGTTACAAGCGATGTCAGTGAGATATCTGATTCCTGGTATTGATTCCAAGATATCATGTAAAGACCACAACGATTTTTCTCGCGTTGTTTCGAGATACATTGAACGGTTGTATCACAATTGCTGCTTGCGTCACAGATACACTCCAAACACTCACTAGCTATCCTGCTACTTTCGTTCAAGCCTTTCTCGAACAAGATCGACATGTTCATCGATTCGGATCCAAGAACAGGGCCAAGGATCGGTTGGTTGTCGGATTCGTTGGTCTCAGTATGCTGATGATTAAGTGTGCTTCTAGGATGATAGACTTGATTGTTGCTTTGGGAGAGAGACGAGGAGGAAGTTTGGTTCGATGTCTTGATAGATGAGGTAGATTTTTGCACTGATTCAGCACTTTGCTGCTGCTGCTGCTGCTGCTGATGATGATGAGGTGCAATCTTGCTACTCTGACTAGGACTTCTCGAATGGTTGGTGTTCATGTTTTGTTTAGATTTTGTTGGCTGCTGATTGGAAATTTCGCCGCTAGAATGCACTTGATCAGGTTGTTTGCCCTGCACGAGGTCGGGAACTGGCGGGTACGATTTCGTAAAGTCTGGACTACCAACTATACCAATGACAACTTTGTCGAAGCTGTTTACACGATCACCGCCCTGACCTTGGGGTGAAAGCGCAAAATCTGGCATTGAATAGTCGATCTCCTCGCCGGGGCTTGCGACTGGAATAGTTTGATCATAAAGAGGAAAGTTTGCTACCAATTGCGAGTTGTCTTTCACCGCTTGCTGTGGTTGCTGAGCCTCATGTAGATTGGCTGGGTTAGCATTCTCAGCACCATGGTTGAAGCTTTCAGCGGGATGATGCCTTGTCATGATTGGTAATGTTTCCACGAGAGCTGATGAGCTGGTCAGTGAGTCCGTTGTTGCTGAAGGTTGTGAATGCTCGAGCATCGGGTGCATGGGTGTCATGGTTGTGGTGGCCAGAGTGGTCAGCAAACCATTACCACTGCCGCTGGAGGCAGGTTTTGGATTCAGAACTATGGGTATGACGTCGTAATCTATACTTGGCTTACGCGAATAGGTCGTCTCATGAAAATTAGACATAGTTGATGGTTGGGGTCTATACTCTTGGCTTGATTCAGACAATCTGTCCGCGTTTAGGTTGGTTACTTTATGCTTGTTCGTGCCTAGTTGTTCGTTCTGGGGTGGTTGCAAGTGATGATAGTTATTATGACGTTGCTGTTGGGCATGGTGCTGATGCTGGTTGAACGGTTGCAAATTTGGCTTATTAGTTGATGCCCTCGAGACATTGTCCTCTTGCACAATCAGCGTCAAATCATGAGTTGGAGTTTGAGAATATTCGTACTTGATATTGTTTCCACCGAAGTTGTGCGAATCTGATTCAACTGAGGTGGTTGTGCTCGGCGAGTTTGTTGATTGTAAGCTCGATTGGAACTCGTGGCTCAAAACACTACTCGCTTGGTCTGCTGTTGGAGTCTGTGTTGGACTTAACGTCGAGGGATTCGGACTCTCACGACTGGCTAAGAAGCCTTGCTTGCTAGCTTCATCGAAAGCCTCTCCAACCTTTACCATGTTGACATCCTTTAGCGGTTTCTGATTTGCGCGGCAAGCTAAAAATTTGTTCCAATAATGGTCCTTCAACAGGTCCTTATTTGAGCAAGCTCGTGGGCCGCGCCGATGAATGGCAGCGTAGTCTTCACAGGTGATATATCCGTCATCGTTACAATCTTTCTTATACTTTTCCATATAATTTTTAATTGTAACACTCGAACAATCCTTCGTTCTCGCGCAAGCAGTCCAGCTTGCACCAGGTTTACGGCCTGGGAACAGGGAAGAATTCAGACACGATTCGTTAGCAACACTGAAACTAATCAGTTTTGCTGCTTTGCTCGAACTTCATTTTGAACTTACCGTCTTTCCAATAGGCTTGAGAGATTGCGAATGGTCCACATACAGTGCCGCTGCCACAATTGTTAACGCTCGTGTTGCAGCCAGATACAGCGTCGCAGATACAATCAAGACACTCAGGTGTCAGCGACTGATTCTTCATCAAACTGTTGATTGGCCTTAAACTTGGAGCATCGTCTGAGCTAGATCTAAGACCATCTGGCGAGTCATTCCTGTTTGTTACACAGCTAGTCTTGTTGAATGCAACCCAAAATCTCGATTTATAAAACCAATCTGACGAGCAAGAGGTTGGCCCGGCTTTGTGTAGGGCGGCCATATCAAGACAATCTATCACTCCGTCGTTGTTACAATCACGTTTGAATTTTTTGAAATACGCTTTCACTGTCTGTTCGGCACAAACTTTATCTCTAGCGCACTTCTCATAGTCTCTCGCCCCCTGATTGTTACCCGGCTTTCCAGCCTCGGCCCAATAGGTATAACTTATCTGGTATTGTCCACAGTAGTAGCCCTCGCATCTTTTCATTACATCCACGCCCAATAGGGTGCTTACATTTCTTATACAGTTCAAGCATTTCGCCTCTTGAACTGGATCTATTGATGAGTCTGCTATGTTAAATATGAGGAATATTACAACAATGAGCCCAAATATTGAGGACTGTATTGTGATTGAGCTGAGCATCATGATTTCTGTCAGTTAGACGGTTTGTTTTTCTTTGACTTTAAACGATATGTTCAGATCGAGGGATGAATGTTGCAAAACTTGGATTTCCAAGATGGAGCTGGTAGCATCATGTATGAATGTTGTTCATCAGATGGTCAGCGTTTTCCTCCACAAGAGAGCATCATGATCAATAGGGATAGAACGATGCCATATAACGGTCTCGTATGATGTCTTTCGTCCGTCACCATTGAAAACAGCATCCGAGGTTCATGAGAAGAAGCATCATGAGATGGAGAGAAGGCGAAAGAGTTGAACGTGAGCCACCCCCTACAGGCAACAAGATCATGAAGCTCGTTGAATCAGTGAGGATTGAACTTGCCCTCAATGTGAGCTTGTGCGAGGATGTATATCAGCTCCATACTTGTTCCTCGTAAGCTACTTCGGCTGCATCTGATCAAGTTGTAACTAGCGGAAAAGGCACGGTCAAGGCTTGATCTAGAATGACCGACCTGAAATTGGCCGGCTGGTTCGAGATTGGTCGGATGTGGCGCCGCCCTAACGGTATAAGTTGGAGTTAATTTCTGTGGTCGCCAAAGCGTTTCACAACGTGCTGTATGTATTCTACATGACAACATCTCCCTCATATCTTTAGCTTGCCCGGCTACGTGCCGCCACCATTGGATGTAAACCAAGATGAACGAGGAGGAGGCACAAGAATCGGACGTGAGAAAGCAGGGGATAGAATACTTTTGCGCCGACTGTCAGGAAGAGATACAAATCAAGCCGAAAGACCAGATAAGATGCCGCGTTTGCGGCTATAGAATCCTTTACAAGAAACGTACCAAGAGGTTGATTGTATTCGATGCAAGGTAGACTTGAGCACAACTGCCCCCGAATCTAGCCAATAAAGATCTGCACAGTATTGCTAGAAATAAATGTGATTCCTAACTAACCTTTCGTCTCTAGCTCGGATTGCCCTCTTTCCAACTCTACGGGACGCATTCTCAGGGTGCCGGCAACTAAAAATTGTCATGCATCTGGAGAGCGCTCCGATCCTTGTGCATGTTGGGCGGCTAAAGCATGCGAAGTCGTACTCATCCACATCTTCCGCCGTGTGCTCTGCTCGGCAAAATTTATTCGCGCTACTACGCGACTCACATCGCAGGATCTAACTGAATCCTCGACTAGATTTCCATTTATCAATCCGACCAACCGAAACCAACTCACGGAATACCTCAGGCCCACCATCATAGGGTCGTGTAAAACATATTGTTGCACTCGCCTTGCACTGTTGATAAAAATTTCGAGATATCAAAATGGTGAATGTGCCCAAGACGAGGAAAACCTTTTGCAAAGGTAAATGCGCCAAGCATACTCTCCACAAAGTTACCCAGTATAAGAAGGGTAAAGACTCCAAGGTAGCGCAAGGTAGACGCCGATACGATAGAAAGCAGCGTGGCTTTGGGGGTCAGACAAAGCCAATCTTCAGGAAGAAGGCAAAGACGACTAAGAAAATCGTGTTACGTATGGAGTGCTCAGAATGCAAGCACCGTAACCAACTGGCCATCAAGAGATGCAAGCACTTTGAGATCGGAGGAGACAAGAAGAGAAAGGGACAAATGATTCAGTTTTAGGGCTGACATGTCTCGGGTTAAATAAATAGTTGCGTTTGAAAGACCAACTCATATGATCTAAGAGCGATCTAATGCTGGCGGACTATCAATATCGGGTACATTCTCCTCACATACACAGTCACTAGGAAGTGTTTATTTTCTCAGATTCATCTCATCGAATCTTGCTCTCAACTGGGCTACATGATCTTCCAGACTGCTAAGGATTTTTGGTGTTGTGTTATCAGCAAAAGCTGAAGGTCGTACGCCGTCGTTTGCTCGAGATCTTGACGTATTTCTTAATGATTTAGGATTCCCTGCGCGCCCTTGGTCGGCTATGATGGCACCACATGTGCAGTTCTTGAGTTTATTCTGCAATTCGTTCACCGTCAATTGGATTCTCTCGATCGTGTGACCAAGAGCGATTATGCAACTTCCAGAAAAGGGGTTTGATAGATCAACACCTGGACTTATCTTCAAGTGCTGGTTCGAACTTATAGTGGGGCTCAAAGGGACTGAGTTATCTGACTCATAATCATGACCACTAGTTCTGTCATCCTCCAAGCTTGATTTTTTCTCCTCAATCTTCTTCAAAAGGATGTCAATGTTGCCGTTGATCCTCGACTCAGCAATCTCCGGTTGATCTTCATCTGTCCTGTCCTCCACCGCACACATGTTTGATGTTGATGAGATGTGTCGCTCGACGACCGCCTTTAGCTGGCGCTTGGTCCTCTTGGGTTCTTTTCTCTGAGTTACTTTTACTTCAGGCTTGTTCATACTCTCAGAGTTCGTCTTGCGAGATCCGCGTAGATTGTATCGCCTGGGTGCGGTTTCTTCTTGTTTGATAGTGGAGTGTATGTTTTGATTAGGCTCGGTTGGGTCGAGCTGAACAACAGGCGGCGGAGTTTGTTGTGCGTCGGGAGTTAGAGGCTTTCGAAAGCCATCAAAAGATATCATCCTATCGGGGTTTCCCGTTTGGACTGAGACAATTTTGCGAGTGATACTTCTATCGTTCTTCACGCCTGCCTCTTGATAAGTCGCCTCGAATAACTCAAGACGATCACTGTTAGACGGTCGTTGAGTGAGACTGGCTCGATCGCGCATGCTGGGGGATTTGATTGGATTTTGGTCCGATCGATGGTTTCGTGAGGCATAACAATTGAAAGCTGAGGGCTTCAAGGCGCCAAGCGCCTGACGATTTGGTCTAACAGGAGTGTGCATGATTTTAGGTGGCGCAATTTTGGGAATTTCTGTGGATAAGTTGATTGACTCATTAGATAGGAGTTCTGGATCTATGAAATGTGATGGCTTGATCCTGTTATCAAGTTTGAATTTGACAAAAGTTTGTCTCCTCTGAAATTTGTTAGTTGAGACCGGTGGTGGAGGTTTGTAGGCAGCGAATCTTTTGAGCCCCTCTCCCTTTTTAAGAAACTTTTTCGGTGGGCCGGAGCAGGTAACTATGCTTTGTTGAGACATTTTGAACCATCTAAGTAGGCCACTTAAATTACCTTACGATTATCATAAATAATTAAAAGTTAGGATCTCCTGAATAGAGCCAATCTACTCATCGCTTGGCCCTCGCCTATGGTCAGAGTCTCGATAGGTCACCAACGGAAAGTTTTCACTAACGGCCAACAAGTCTCTGAAAGTTTCGCTCCCCCTCGCGTTCCCGCTCTGGGCGTCGAGTGGAGATTCATGCTGCCGGCAGAAATTTGGTGGTTTTGCACGCAGTTCATACTCCCTGAGCTCACGCCATGCTCGTTGCAACTCCTAATCCCTCAGAACCAATCGCGGTAGGTGATCGAATTGAGATTTAAAACTTTCTACTCCGCTGTCTGGGTCAATTAACTTATTTGACACGGCAGTTCAGCGTCAAGAGAAGTGTTCACGAGTCGCTGATCAACCTGCACCATGTTCTCATATCAATCTCGACCACAGATTCTCGTTCTACATTCGAAGCGAGAAGAAGGCAAAAAGGTTCAACTAGAATGTATTAGAGCTGCAAGAAACATAGCCGATGTCGTCAGGACATGTCTTGGACCAAGGTCAATGTTGAAGATGCTCATGAATCCCATGGGTGGCATTGTGCTGACAAATGACGGTAATGCAATATTGCGAGAGATCACGGTAGAGCATCCAGCAGCCAAAACAATGATAGAGATCAGTCGTACTCAAGATGAAGAGGTTGGGGATGGGACAACTTCGGTCATCGTATTAGCAGGTGAACTACTTACAGCCTCGAATGAATTCCTCGAGCAAGGTCTTCACCCGACCTTGATCATAAGTGCCTATCGGCGAGCCCTGGAAGACATGTTGATGGCTTTGAAAGATAAAGTTGCGGTACCTGTCGATGTGAAGAATGAGCAGAAGTTAGTCGAAGTGCTTTCTAGCTGCATTGGAACAAAGTTTCTCGGCCAATACGGATCGTTTGCTTGCAAGCTCGCTATAAAAGCTGTCGAAACAGTCTACTTGGAGGAGAATGGGCGCAAAGAAATCGATATCAAACGTTACGCGCGTATTGAGAAAGTTCCAGGGGGAACGATTGAGGAGAGCGTGGTCCTTGACGGTGTCATGTTGAACAAGGACGTCGTTCACCCCAAAATGAAGCGGCGAATTGAGAATCCAAGAATCATGCTTCTGGACGCGGGCCTTGAATATAAGAAGGGCGAGAGTCAAACTGATGTAGAGCTTAGCCGTGAAAACGATTTTTCTCGGATACTACAGATTGAGGAAGAATACATCCAGAATTTGTGCTCCAAGATTGCTACTTTCAAGCCAGACCTTGTTATTACTGAAAAGGGTATCTCAGATCTAGCACAGCACCATTTAATGAAAGCAAACATTACATGCCTCAGGAGGGTCAAGAAAACTGACAACATCCGAATCGGCAGAGTCTCAGGCGCCACAATCGTAAACCGAGTTGAGGAGCTGCGCGAGGAGGACATCGGAACCAATGCCGGCCTATTCGAGGTCAGGAAAATCGGCGACGAATACTTCTCTTATATAATCGACTGCAAACAGCCTAAGGCTTGTACCGTTTTACTTAGGGGTCCAAGCAAGGACATCCTGAACGAAGTTGAAAGAAACCTGCAAGACGCCATGTGCGTTTGTCGAAACATCATGCTGGATCCGCTACTTGTTCCTGGTGGAGGAGCAGTGGAAATGGCAGTTGGTAAAGTTCTGTCTGATAAAGCTGACTCCATAACAGATGTAACCCAGGGACCATATAGATCAGTGGGCCGTTCGCTGGAGGTTATTCCGCGAACTCTAATTCAAAACTGTGGAGGGGACACAGTGAGACAGATAACAGCTTTACGAGCCAAGCATGCCGCCACCGATACAGACAACAAGAACTGGGGTATAGATGGCGAGACTGGCAAGCTGGTCGATATGAACGTTCTGAAAGTGTGGGAACCTCTAGCTGTCAAGATGCAGGCTTATAAGACTGCTATCGAGACAGCCGTCTTACTGCTCAGAATCGATGGCATAGTTTCCGGAACAAAGAAGAAATCCGACGTTGGCAAAGAGAATTAGGTGCACTGACCGATTAAAGAAACAAAGGTTGTCATTTGATTTGAATTTCAACCAAGTCCACATCTGACGTTTTGCCCAATACTTCAATCACACCCCCTCGCATTCCGTCTTTCGTTTTGGTTTTTGTCGAATCTTTCAACTCTAACTGGGGTTCGAGAAGTCATGAAAAGATTAATTACCAGAGATTATGCACGTCACACTGACAAGTGACCACGTGGTTCGATTTCAGGTACACGAACCGAGAGGCCACCAACAGATACATGGATCTAGCTTTGTCAACTATTCGAAATCCTTCTACCACCTCAGTTACTACGAGCTCTAGACTTTGGATCTACGAATAACAACAATTGAACACGAAACTGGCCTCAATGCACATGAACCACGACAAAAGTAACTTGTGTCCCACTGGCACAGCGTTGGGAAACAACGATACGAACTCGAACAATTATAAAATGGATATTGTAGATCCTTCATGTATCTATTCTTGGCCTGAATGAAACTTTTCTCCTTAAACTCCAAGTTATGTTCTCTCTTGGAATAGCATCCACCATCGGGTTCTCAAGCTAGATATGACACGAAGCACAGCGTTATATATTGTCAAACTTTGTAGCAATCTTTATAAAAACTTTTTATCGTGGCAAAAGCTGGACAAGCTAAATTTGAGACTCTCTCGCCTGCAAACTAAAACGACTCCCGCATCAAACAGGAGGGGAAATGATGATAACTCAAATAATAGAAAGCGAGAGCTAGAGCAAGAATGCGTCAAGACTCCTGAATTGGTCTCTAACGCTCGATTTGTTAGATTAGCTCGTGGCAAATACAGACCTCATCACTCGAGAATCCTTGCTAAGTTGACCGAAGAAGAACTACAACTTCTTGAAAACGTCAAGACAAGTTGTAGAGACCTAGACTCGATCAGAGCAGCAATACAATTAAGACTTAAAGCACATATCGGCACCCGAATACCAGAGGATCATGATGATTCAACTTACTACATGGAAAACGGGTTGAGGAGAGTTTATCCGTACTACTACCTATATCAAGCTTTTGCTAAGCGGCGATGGACTGGTAAGAAGCTGAAAACCGTTCTCAAAACGGATTTTCGTGATATTTCTGACGAGCAGCTTGACCAACGTTTCGCGGATCAGAGAGTTCTAGTGAACGGAAATGTTGTCGATACTGAATATGTGCTGAAGAATAACGATTTCATTACCAATCGCAATCATCGACATGAACTACCTGTGTTAGCCGCACCGATAAAAATTCTTCACAAGGATAGAGAGACCATAGTTATCAACAAGCCTCCATCTATACCAATCCATCCTTGTGGGAGGTATCGTCATAATTCAATCCTTCAAATTATGAGAAAGGAGTACGATTTGTCCGAATTGAAAGTTGTTCACCGCTTAGATCGCCTGGTTTCTGGAATCTTGATATTTGCCCTAAATTCGTCTCGAGCAAACTTTTTGAGAAACTCCATTGAAAATAGGACTGTCCAGAAAGAGTATGTCTGTAGAGTGAGCGGTGAGTTTCCGTCAGGTCGTGCTGAGGACGATGGAGAAATCACTGTGGACCAACCTCTTGAGACTGTCCCCGGCAAGATAGGGGTATCAGTGGTCCTACCTGCCGGAAAGCCGAGTATAACCAAATTCAAGCGACTCAATTATAATGGCAAAACTAGTGCAGTCTTATGTAAGCCGATGAGCGGTCGAATGCACCAGATACGGGTCCATCTTCAATATCTCGGACATCCGATTGTTAACGATAGCTTATACAACTGCGACTCGTTTGGACCTGATAGAGGCAAGAACGCAAACTATGGGAAAGGAATCGAGCAATTATCTGCTGACATACTCTCTAAACATCGAGCAAGCACTTGGCTCATGTATGACAGTAATGACTCTGATGACGATTTTAAGCTCGTTGGAAGCCAAGCAGACAAATACCCCCCGGGTGACGGTAGTAATACAGTTCCTTTCTTGAGCGAAGAAGAACGCAAAGAGACTATGGCTGCCATTTCGTATTTCTTAACCGATGAATCCTGGAAAGATTCGGAACCGAAGTGGAAATTCGATCAGAGGAAACTGATCAACGAGCCAACATGTCATGACTGTCGGGCCGAACACCGCGATCCCCCCAAACGAAGTTTATTCATATACCTGCATGCATTGAAGTACTTCGACACAACCTGGTCCTATGAAAGTGAGTTGCCGATCTGGGCGCAGGATTCATGGCCATATTGATCCGACTCGGATCATCCGAGTGTTAAGCCTGGTGTGTGACAATCGTAGTGAGAACTAGGAAAATCGAAAGATAAACCATTTCATTATACGTCCAAATCTCCAGCTCTTGTCAATCTAGTTCATATGCAGAGCTTGAACTAGAAATAAATGAACTTCGAATATCGCGCTCATGACTGACCAATCTCATTGATACGTAAGGCGCATTCGAACGAGTCTCCCTTGTTGTGCACATGCGTAGAGATAGTTCAGGTTGTAACCGCTAGGGTCATCGGTCTGCTCTATTGTTCGAACTTCGAAGTTCGGACAATCTTGCTTTTTGACTGATCTGAGTTGAGCCAACAACAGTATTTTCTTATGCGACAACAAATCTGCGTACTCTGACCCATACTTTCAAATATGTTTAGACTCAATCCATTCGAAGGGTCATATAAAAATGGAGAGGACACTTGGTAACTCAGATATCCCAATTGTTATTAATGTTAGCACAGCAGATAATTTGCCTTTTCGTCTGATATGGACTGGTTCAAACCAACTAGACAGTCAGCTCAGGTATTATCTCTCAGTATGATCCAATTTTTGATATTATTCGCCATCAATTTGGCTGCTGCCGAAACTAATCTAGACTACTATCATCCGCAAGAGTTGGAGATGGCAACTCACTATTGGCCAAGAGGGATCATGGAAAACTCAACCATCGACCTCAATGCTGCGATTGGTTGCACGCACTGTGGTGAAGCGTTCTACTATGAGCCGCCACCGGACGACATCATGTATATTCCCTCGCCACCTCTGCACCCTAGTTATTATAGCAGCTTAGCCGATATGATAGGCTCATCGAAAAAATTGCCTGACGACCAATGCAACTTTTGTAACCTTTTCTATAACGAAGGAGAACAACTCATCAGCGATGATGCTTACCGACAGGGTTTAGGCAGTAAAGTTGTCCCTCTCCTTGCGACTTTCCTATCGATCTCCGCATTATTGTCTGTATATATTATAAGCTCTAAAAGATCTAAAATTATAGCTTCACTGACGAGGACGAACCTATTTAAATCTAACCAACCGCCTACTACTGCCCACCAGCTCGCCAAGAGTGGCTCACAGCATGAATCGATCTCTAACACTGGTGTCCATCTAACGGATCCATGTTTTATCCAAACTAATCGAGACAAAAACTTCACCTCGCCTATCATCAGCGACCATGTCCCTCACAAGAAGACATCAATTCCGAGCAAGTATTGGGCTCAGCCGGGATCAATTATAGGTAGAACAATACGGCGAATACCAAACGAGTACGAGGTGCCATCTTCAAGGACTAATTCTACCGGCACATCCAGCGCGGTTTACGCAGACATGAATAACGAAAACAATCAGAGATTCTTTTCACCGTACAACTTGCACACTTATGCAGAAGTCCGTGAGGTCTTGGACCAGAATGATCACTTTCACACCAGCTCAAACTCTAGTGTAATGCTATCTGAATCTAATTATGATAACAATTATCCTCATGGGAACTGTGTTTCCAGTGGTGGTGTTGGTACTGGTCTCGTAATCGGAGCGCCAAACGGCTCGGTCCAAATGTCCGATTTCAACTCGATGCGTCCAGTGCAATCGACGGCTTATGGGCAACCCCTATCTGTAAATCATCATCATCAATTGAGTATGGCAAAGCCCCACCATTCAACTGCGCAATCATTATATGAGCAGCCCCCTCAAAGAGCTCAAGTTATCATAACGAGCAATAACCAGGGAGTTAATCCAACCCTTCTCAACTACAAGGAACGAGTTCATAATGTCATTTGAATTCATCTGACATGCCATGTAACCATGTAAAATCATCGAATGCCATAGCTTCGAAACCCAAATACTCAAGCATAATAAAAGCGAATGCTACATGATGAAACTATGACTTCATCATTTGACTCATCATCTGCAAGTCCGTCTCTTTTGCCTCAGCAATAACTTCGGCGAATCTCTCATTCAGTTGCGACGTTTAGAATTGCTCGGATTTCTACAGGGAAAATCCTCTATCTGTTTTATCGATTAAGTTACGGTTTTGTGTTCATGAGCTCCGACGATCGTCATAGTCGATTAAGTTTCGTTGGCCTGATTCATAGGCCTTCTCGGTGGGGACTGCTCGTGAGCAGTCGAACCTCAGCTACAATACTCCAAGTTTTGTTAGGCGCTCAGTGGTTCGGGTTCTCGATGTAGACACTATGAAAACTTTGAATCCAACACGACCAAAAAGGGGCCAAGCAAATCGGCGTGAGAGAGTTCGGACGGAAAATGTAAACGCTGGCTTTGATAATCTACGGAAACTGATTCCCACAGATCCGGAAGACAGAAAACTGTCGAAAATTGAAGTTCTGAGACTCGCCACATCTTATATAAATCATCTCTTTAACCTCACTAAGGCAGAGTAAGTAACATATCGATCAGGATCAACTCATCCAATATCACTTGATTGATTTCAAAGATCTATTTTTCAAATCATTAGCTCCTGTTTAGAGGCCGAAGTCAATGACGAAAAATTTCTAGAATCAAGTTCCGATGACGACAATATCAATCGGAAGAACGGACAAAGTGATGGAGGGTCCTCGGAAAAGAGTTCAAGGACCGGAAAGACTCCCCATAAGCATCATGTATGTACGTTCTGTTTGATGAGGACCAAGACGATGAGCAGACCCTTAGCTTCAGCTAAAAGGAAGTAAAATTTCTTTATATATTCATAAATATATATTGTGACATCTACTTGTATTAGCTGGAGCTTATAGATGGGGTTGTCGGTGATGATGCAGCACTGTTCGTTGTCGAGGTGTTTTGTGTGGAGGATGTTGTTGTCGCGGCAGCTGAGTCTTGCATCCATCTCACCTGTGTAGCAGGCCCACAGCCTTTGCTATTTCTAGCAGCGATCCTAAATATGATGGCGGGTTTCTGCTTTGTGTCTATAAGAGCTTGAGATAATTGAGAACTAGGTACAGTGCAGGCGTTTTGGCGTCCTGAGTAGACTCTGATAAAAGTTAAAGTGTTTGAACTAGTGTTTTGGGGACGTGCCTTAACAGATAAAAAGACAGAGTATTCTAGCACCTCTGCGCTACCCTGGGGTGCTTCCCAAGTGACAGAGGCGCCTCCTTCTGGACTCCTCACTATCTTTATCGCAGCCGGTGCAGCTGGAAATCCGGGTGTGCAAGTCTTAAAAGCAGCAACTTCGCTCCAAGGGCCGAGACCACAAGCGTTCACTCCACATATCCTCAACTTATATGCCGTTCCAGACTCTAGTTCTAATTTTTCGTAATTGCCCTCCTGAAATTTGGGTGGATTGTTCGTATCAATCATCTGGGAGGATCAAGTGGGAGTTTAGAACGTTAGACAGATGATCGAATCATTTAGTGCATGGGACAGAGAATGTACTCACTTTTTCGTCTATAACCTCAGTATTGTCTTTTGGTACCCAAATATTTGAAACCAAACCGATGTTATGATTGAGAATACCAGCGTAATACCAGACATTCTTTTCAGCCTGGGGTTCAAGTTTTGGTTTCTTTCCGGCCTGCTGGCCTTCGTTACTCGAAGCTGGGACAACAGTGGGTGGCGCGTCGTAGCACATTATTTGCAATAGATAGTAGTCGGCATTAGCAAGTTGACCCCAATAAATTTCCAAAGTACTAATATTGGCTCTAATCAGAGCAGGCTTAGTTGGAGCAGAGGGTGGCTCTGTCTCAAGATACCATAGATCATTATAGCATACTTGATTTTTGTTGGCAGCTTTTTTGTATCCATCTCTACCAGACCAGATATATAGCCTGGTTGATATTGGTACCGCACAATGACCCGCGCGAGCTTTTGGAGTTGACTCATTATTCGTTTCTGATGAAACATGTAGCCAGTTGAAAGTCTCTAGATCAAGAACGCCGAGAGTGTTTGTGCACCGCCATTCTTTTTCGTGTATTATCGGAGGTAGAGGTTGGTTGGGATCGTTTTCTATTGATGGACACCAGTCTTTGGATTCGCTAGCTTCGTGGTGTGGAACCCACCCGCCGAAAATGTACATTTTGCTACCAATTAGAGAAGCAGAGTGCAGTGAGCGTGGCAATGGTGGTGGACCAGTTAACTTTGGGCTTGACCAGGTCATAGTACTAATATCGAGAACATGGAGATCATCTAATCTACAACCAGCCATACCCCCATAAATGATGAGTTTAACTCCAGCGGTACCATTGCCGTTTGACGAGCAACCGTTAGTTGTGGTAGAATTCTTGGGTATGTAAGCGACAGCCGTATGTGATTCCCTTGGGGACGGTGGTGTTCCGAAGAAGACAGGTTTTTCCCACTGCATGACCGGCTGACCTGGCCTCGTATCGAGGATATATAGATCGTTTAAATATCTGGGAATGTTGTCTTTCGGGTCATCGGAATCGTTCGCTAACCCACCGAACAAGAATACTTGACTTCCAATCATTGTAAACGAATGGCCAAGTCTCGGACATGGAGCGACGTCATTTTTGGGCGCCTTAGGTCTCACATGTCTCCACTCCCAATTGGCTGATTGTAGCTCGAATAGATCGTTCGAGTAGCGTCCGTACTCGATCATTCCGCCAAATACTAATAGTCTGGTCCCGTCGCAAGCAAAACCATAGGCCGCGCATCCGGGGGGAACATCGCCCTTGACTTCTGGCATAAACCATTGATTTGTACAAGTATTAAGTACATGTAATTCATCTACAATTCCCTCATTGCCGCCTCCAAAAACAATCATGAGATCTTTGATGCCCACAGCCCGGTGACCATGTCTTGGTTTGGGCGTTGGGCCCGTTGTATGCGCTACTTTGATCCACTTGATGTGTTCCATGTCATATATCAAAGTTGAATAATAAGATAGATCCTCCAAGGATTGTTGTATTCAAAATAATTCGAAAATTTTTTCGCGTATCGCCAAGTAGGTAAACAACTGAGAGTGCGCGTTACGAGCGCGCAAACGTTCGAAAACAACAATTTTAGCCAGCAAATTTTTGGCTCTCGAATTCAAAACTTTATTGCTCGTTCGTTTTATCATACATTCGTGTTCAATTGCGCACACGTCGCCGAAATCCTGGTCACGAGAACACAGCTCGTGTTGTAGTCATGCAACATCATTGTTCGATTTTGAAATCAGATATTGGGGTCGATTTCATTTGGGTGTTTAGCCATAGTTAGAAGTTTGTGTTCAGCAACTTTTAACTTTAGCATTGTCGGACATCCTGTTTGGGGTCGATTTGATCGTTGAGCCCTTCCCACAACGTTCGACCTCGCCACTTCCGATAATCTTATCGAATATCCAAACTTTCACTAGCTTCTCCATGGGATTCTCGAATAGGATGTACAAAACAGTACTTACGACAACACTGAGCAAGTAGGATGAAGCAAATAGGTAGACCACGTTGGTGATGCTGAAAACCTCAGAGTGCGTCTTCGATAGTACAGAAGCATGAATTATGTCCATATGAACCAGTAGTATGGAGTAGTTGAGTTTCGCCGCCGTTTGCCAGAATCTACCTGCACTTTGGCGCATCAGATATGTGTCTTTCCAATCAGTTATCATGCGCAATAAAACTACTGCACTCACTGTAGCCCATATAAGTCTAATCGCAGACAACTGGAGGCTGAACACATAGTGGTGGAATGTCAATGTCGTTCTAATATAGGGAACCAAGAGTCCGACAGACGAGATTAGAAATATGCATGCGAGAGATATCTTAGTGGTGGGTCCCTCAAGCCACCATGGCCACTTCTTGATCGTAGATCTTTCATAGTGGTAAGCTAGATAACCTGCTATTGCGCCAATAAGAACTGAAGAGACTCGATAGTGTGGCATTGAATAAGTGAAAGAGGCCTCATTGAAAGCTCTAATGATTCCGTGCATTCTAAAACTGTATAGGTCTCTCTTTAAATCAGTGTCCAATGATTCGACTCCATTTAGCATCGCTAGATTGCTTGCAATCGAAGCAACTATAGAAAAAGTTATAGCAACGATGGGTTGAACATCGAATCCGAGTATGATCGGCGTTAGAATTATACTAAATATCATGTCATTGGATATGGACCAAGCTTGAGGCAGACACTGTTTCGATAATGGCAGATAAGATCCTATAGAAGCGATAGGAGTGAGCCAAGTTTCTACTTTACATGATCCAACAGGAGTTTCTAAATTGGATCCATGGTCCCAGAGAGGTCCAGTGCTCAAATATAACAATAGGCTTTTCTTCAACCAGAATACTAGAAAGTAAAGGGGCAATAGACGCAGATACCTCTTTGCTGAGATGTTAAACCATTGTTTGAAAAATACATATATCAGGTGGCTGACGCTCTGTTGCTCTTCGGATTCGAGAGATTTGAAGTGGGAGAGGCGATTCAATGTTATAAATGTCATCAGGATGCCTGTTATGACAAAGAAGGAGTCTACCACAACAGTGCCCCCAAATACAAGGAAAACGAAGGAGCTAGACTCCATATAGTTCATCGCTCGCAATGGGTCAGTCGGGTAACCAAGCTGAGCCAACAGGGAATGGCCAAGAACCACATAACAAGAGCCCAAAACTTTGATTGTGTTCAAGGTGTTCAAGTTGATCCTCTTGTTGCTAATTCCTCCCCTCTCACATTCGATGAAATCTTCATAGGATTCTCTCAGACTTAGTAATCGGCTCATTGAATCTAGCCCAGATTTAGCTGAGTGTCCGTGCAATTTTTCGTGACGGTAGGTAGAATAGAGGACACAAACCAACCAGATTGTAACGAAAGCTATGAACAGCTTACCGCTTTGGGGAATAGTATTCAACCAATTGTTCTCATCAGGTTGACAGAATATCCCATCCAAATCTAGATTCTTGTCTACAAAAATTGTTTCGGGCAGCAGAAATTGGCGATCAACAAGTGTCTTAAATAGCATCGAGTGATTGCGATAACTTCTCGTATGACATGAACCAGGTATGCAGATTCCGCTAATTAGTATTTGGTCCATCTCGTGCATTGGCTTTTCTCTTGCTCTCAACGATGGGCTCAAATGACGATCGCCCCTAAGCCTCGCAACGCAATATCTAGCCTTCCTCTTGGTGCCTGGCTTACCAAGGATCAAGTCTGTACCTACACACTGGTGGAAAGAGCCGGTGAAAGTTACGCGACCCGACAATGTGCCAGACTCATATCGTCCATAGGCTTCCATTACCCGAGCCAATCTGAAATACTTTTCATCCAAATCGAGCTCATAGTTTGAGTTCTTTCGTCTTAGCTCAAGCCTATTGCTTAGCTCATCAGCCATGGTGATCATTTCGCGCAAATCAGACTCACAAAGCTTGTCATCATAATTTTCACCGGCGGAAGCAAGTTCAATTTCCTCCTCTAAATCCCTGTTTTGTAGGTTGATTCTGTGAGAGTCTGTATTTATAAAACGGGTTGCTTGTACTGTATATATAATGTTTGAGAGTCTCTCATCAATCGAATTGTCCTTGACAAGCAGCCTAAAACCTGGCTCCTGTTCATAGATGTAGTTGAATCTCCATTCAGACTGAGCATCTTTCTCGTTTGTTTCAAAATGCGAGTTCGACGATGATCCCTCTGTTGAGTTTGTTAAGCAGATGCTGTCTTGTGCTTCCAGCTGTGGAAGGCTCATTCCAGCTCGTTGATGGGACAAATCACAGAGCTCCGATTGGCCAGACCATGGGGAATCCGAATGCGCACCAGTTGATGGAAGCATGACCATGTTTGCAAACAGAACCAGCCCACAGCGCACCCAACGCATTTGGCCGCTCATGGTGGACACCGAAATGAGCTTTTAGTGTTTTTACGTTCGTACGTGTTGCTTAGTCTTACAAAACCAAGATCTTTCCTTTCCGAACAATCTCTTGATTAGAATAAATTGGGTTACATAGACGTGATAAACTTAACCTGGCGCATAAAGCGGCGATGGCAAAGCTGAAGCTTTAGTGGAACAAGCACGCGCGCTATGCGTTGACACAATTAAAGCATAGATCTCCTAGAAATCCATCTCTCCGCCTCTATACTCTCGATGCAATCCAGATCACATTCTCTCTACTTGTTTGCCTAGACAAACGTCTCTCGATATATTTCAAATATGTCTAGCGGTACACTCGCACTGGAGCTCAGTGATTTGGAACTCATTCGCAAGATTCAGCATGGACGAGAAAACTCGAGAGTCAATAGTCATCCCACTTGTTCCGTTGCTGGCAAAACTTGGAGCCAGAGTGTATCTTCTCCGACAACTGAACACTCATCCTGTCCACTTTGCCAGGATTTTAGAAGGCGCTCAATGGGTTAATCGTCCAAACTGGGAGATTGGCCCACCAAACGCAGATCCAATGATTCTAATCTGGCCGATGGAGCTTCTATCCTGCTGACGCAAATCAGAAAGGTGGCTGTCTGTCTCGTCCACGAGCCACCCCACTAATCTAGCATCAAAACATGTTTGGGTGCAATCGACTAGGGTTAAGGTTACGTTTGAGTCTGCACGTTTTATTAGGCCGCGTACCGTAAGTTTGCAGCAGCAACATCAAAACTTGGCTCATGGAAGACAAACAATTAACATTTTGAACATGCCAGAATCCACAATTGCGCTAATGGCACTCCAGAGATGATTAATGTTTACTCTCGTCCATCATTGACAAAGACAGGAATGTGACAGTGTATAACTCTTCCAGAGGCACCGCCACCTTTTCAGTTTGTTCACAAGCAAACCCACGTTGCAGACGATGAAACTCCGGATCATGGGCCTCTCTTAACACAGTTTGACTCAACACCACAGAGCTTGGCCAGTACCCATGGGTGCAAATTTTTCCCGCCTCAGTCTGGCTGAGAGAATACAGTTTCCTTAATTTATAATCCCGAATCTGATTGACTAAAACTGTTGAATATCATAGATTCAAGATGGCGACACTGTGACTGTTCCGCCCATCCTTGTAGTAATTCAATTCAGCAGCTCCATTACAACCAACATGCCAAGCTAAGTGACTGACAAGTTCAACCTTCAACACCATGTTAAGTCTGGGTAAAAGTCAATTTGCATTCCCTGTCATTGGGCCAGGATTCAAGGTGCAAAGATGAGCTTGTTGCCGTGAGTGCTGTCAATTTGCCGAGCCTCACAGGTGAATCTAATGACGGCTAGCAATTCCTGAGAGTAAGGCTCACCATTTGCAGGCTGCTGGTACAAGTGCGCCTCTGTTGGGTCTGGCTTGGTCATTATACAGCCCGTTTAGAATTGCAACAATGTCACCGCCTAGAGAGAGAGGGAGAATCAAGTACGAGCGCAAGCCCGCATTGCTCGAGTGCGGAATCTTGCACCAAGGACCCAGCTCATATGCATATTTTCGCACCATTTGTGGGATTGCTGGTTGTCTGGTTTTAGTTAGCAGCGGAAGCGCAATACCAAGTTCAGCAGGGGGCAGGAGGACAGGTGGAGCCGGCCTCGCTTGGAGCCAAGAGGTGAGAGAGCAAATGCAAGCGAGTGATTGATGGGCAAGAGCTGGCCAAGTGTCAGTGCTTGCTCAATCTTGCGTAAGCTCAATCAGTTTGATAAGTTCACCTGTTGGTAATTCGAAACTAAGAGGATTGAGTGTGGCAAAGGGAACAGCAAGCCCGAGGGTGGGCAAGCGAAAGTATCGGAGCACATAGTCTTTACAGTGATTGAACCAAAACCATTGTAGCCGGGCCAATATTGGCCACAGTGTTTGCTTAGAGAGAGAAAGAGAGAGGCAAAAATGGGCTCTACAACTAGAACCAACAACCTGTTAGTCGATACTCTTCGCGCTCGATTCGCTCGCTCGCAATCAAGCTGGCTTAGAGCTACCACCAACCGCTGGGCCCTTAACAAAAATCACTTGGAGACTAATAAATTCAGCCAGAGCAAAGGGGAAACTATGGGCGCCTGTCACCGTGAGCACTGGCTGGTCTCATTTTGGACCACCAGCTGATCGAAATTTTACCTATCAAGTCTACTCATCGGCGGCCGACCTAGTTCAATTTGCTTTTCAATGAAAAACTACTCAACTGACCGATCATCAGCAAGAGAGCGCGTCCTTCTACCTGTCGATTCGAGCTAGTTCTAGTCAATGAACTTCCAAAAATTCCAAAACTAACTTGGCTCGGTTGGCGCTCGTGAGCCTGGATGACATAGAGGTGGTAGAGAACTAAGTTTACAAGCAAAACTGTTTGCTTAACAAGCGCGAGCGAGCGCTTGCAATCTAATGAGCTTAGCTGAATGGCCCCTCGCGCAAGCTGGGTACCTGGCTACCTGGTTTGTCCGAGCTCGCGCACAACCATCGTTAACACTACTAAGACGAGTCGAGAGGCTAAAACTTGGCGCTCCGCTTGTTTGGTCTCGATTTGGCGAAAAGTCTCGATCTGGTGGTGAGAGTTTGCGAGCTGTTAAAGTGCAAACGCCACTGAAGAGGCTCATTTGTGGGCTTGTTGATAGGGAGAACGAGCTCGAGAGTTTTCAACCATTGGCAAGTGGAGCCTCTCGCCCTCTCTCTCTCTCCCCCTCGTGTTCAGCAAATAACAACCGTCCGACCATCAAGTATCTGGCCAACTCTCGGCTTCGCCCCACTCGCATTGAGCACTCCGCTTTGGTAGCAGCCCAAGCACAAGACTAGCCCTCTGAACCGAATACTCCAATACTAGTGGTTTTGGTATAATTGTTCATTGAACCAGAGGCAAATGAGCTGAAAAGCTGCACAGTTTAGCGCTCGCTTTGTATCGGGCTTGGTTAAGTTTTGAGAGCCCATCGAGTTCGATCGCGAGTTACCTGCATCTCCATTCCGGCTACCACCGCTGGCCGCTCACAGCCAGCAAGCGAGCGAGCGAGCGAAATCCGTAGCCTGAGCAGGGATGCAAGCTGAGTCGATCCGCGAGCCGAGAACATACAAATCTTAATAATGGGAACATGAGTCCATTTGCAGGATCCGTCCAATGGCCTCTCGCCTTATGTACACAGATAGTAATTATGTATTATGATAGCCGTGTCGGTCTCAACCGGCGAGAGACAGGCGACTCGGGGAAGGCAGTGCAAAGCAAACTGTGCATATTGTTTCCCTGTAGTTTCAACCAGCCAACCAACAGCCATCCATCCGATCCTGTCCCCTCCCAATCCGAACCTATCCTATCCTACACTTTCCTATCACATCCTATCCCATCCCTTCATATCCTATCCGGCAGCAAGCGGCGTGTGTCTAATGCCGGCTTTGGCCGCCACTCATACATACGAGCATGGCGGCGATCTTTCCAATCTATTCCATCGCTTTCTAGTTGAATCAGCCGCCGAGAATCTGATCTGCGCTCACAAAGGCCCATTCACTTGAGCCTTCTCTGAATTGAAGCTACACGCTGCGAGGATAAAGAGATAGCCGAGCGAGATCTTTTCGCTTCCTAGCTCTCTGGCGGCGGATTTGCGCGCGCTTTTGGCCTGTTGCGCAACCCGATGATGCGGCCAGATTGGCTTGTGGCTGCGAGGACTCTGCGGATCAGCTTGCAATTCTATCCTCCTGTCAAAATGACATCATATTCATGTTCGTGTATTCAAATCAGCGCAACAACCACGACTCAGTCACTGGGAGTTCCCCTTAGCCGCCTTGAGGGTATTACCACTGGCAGCTTAGCCGACCTTAGCTGGTCTGAGCAAATATTTGCTTAGCTCGCGCTTGTTTACTCTTGCGAGGGTCAGCCTGCGACCGTTTGAGGGGCTAAAAATGGGCATCAAGCCGGCGTCGCCCGAGGAAGCCGGAAGAGTGCTGGCCAAGTGTTTAACCCCCCCCCCTCCAATCCTCCTCCCCTCGATTGCGGACTCTAACCTGCGTCGGCACCAGTTTGCCTCCATCAGAGTCTTGCTAAACTCGCATACTCTGTTCTTAGTAAGAGTTTTTGAGCGAAGGCGTCAGCAGTGATCCCATCTCTGTCGGCTGTGATGTCTCACTCGCCGTTGGTTCGCATCCGAGCGCTAGCTTTGCTGGACACTTAATCTTCCGCCAAACTTGCGTCCGAGCGAAAGGAAACGCCGAGTCCAAGCTAAGGCAACCGACTGTGGCAGCGAGGCATCATCAGTGCTTGCCAGCTCCGGGGAAGGCGGACTGGAGGCGAGCGATGGAGAGATTTTGCTTCCTCCGCTCGGCTTTACCTGTTGCCGATTGGGAAAGTTGGCAGTGGCAAGCGAGGGAAAGCAAGTTGGCAAATAAGTTCACTGCCTTTGAGCATGTCGATGCAAATAAATACACACACACACTGAGAGGGAGAGAGGTAATATTTGTCGTCGTGCTAGTTTAGTGCGATGAAATAGTTAAGACGTGAGGCTTCAAATCCAAACAAGGACGGGCCGTTGCGGTGAGAGAGTTTGCATGATCGGCTTCAAAATGGCCCGGAGTTAGGATCGCCTCCATCGCAATAAAACCTTCGAGCTCTGCTCTTGTCGCAGTTGCCGCCGTCGCCGCCGTTGCGACTGTTATCTTGTCCAACAATCTGGCTTGTTGGGCTGGAGTGACTTACTCGTTTGTCTGGCCGCTGCCGCAAGCACTTGTCACCGACTGGTTTGCCGGTTGGCGCTCGCGGCCGACCAGCAAGAGCGGGTATCGCGCGGCCCAAGTTCGAGTGAGTGGCTGTCTCCTTGGGGCTGGCCAGCGAAAGTTGCTTGGATGGAGCCAACATGGTTTGTACGGGACAGGACGCTCATCTGGTTGCCATGGAGGAGGCAAAAAACTTGGTTTCTTTTTGCTGGCCAGCAGGCTCCTAGTCAAATCTTGCAACGATAGATCTTCGTCCGGCCACACACAGCTTGTTTAGGACGAGTGTTCAAGAGCGATTTGGATAAGCAGGGCGGTCGAGCCATGATTGCTCTTGAGCGAGATTATATTTGAGTGAACCGCAAACACAGTCCGCCGCTCGGAAGCTCTCGATGGGTCGAGATAGATGGACTTGCTGGCCTGGCTTTTAACTGGGCTAGAAAGTGGATTGGAAATCGGCCACCAACGAATGCGCCGCTCGCGATAGCCGAGTGTCCGTCGTCATGGCTGCTATTGCTGCTGCTTCCGCCATTTCGCCGGCCATACCAGCCTTGGTAGGGTGAGCGCTTTCGCGCCAGCAGGGAGCACACTCACTAGACTGGACCCGACCATTTTTGACGCGCTCCACTCGAACGGAGGGATGCATATTCCCCAAGGGCCGAGCTAGCCAACACTGACGAGCTTGCCAAAACGAATGAACCTAACTAACCGGCCAATTGCAACAATGGCCCGTCACTTCCGGCTCAAAGGGCCAGCTGCTCATCGTTGCAGCTCCATGAAATTGGGTAAGAAACATTCTTTCAACTAAAGCGAGAATTTCGCCTTCAAGCTATGAGAGAGTTGGGAAGAATTTGAGATTTAGTTTGGCGGCACACAAACAAGCGCCGCACTTAGTCTCGGCTCATCAAGCTACCAAGCGGCCTTATGATGAAGCCAGACGATGCAGCAAATTAGACAGCTGCTACCGGCTGCCACAGGTGAGCCGGAAGGCCTATCGATCGGCGGACTCCCCCCAAACAGGTGCGCCAGATTGATCCGAGCACGCGAGCAGAGAGCCGAGTGAACTTTAATGACTGCGGAAGTTGAATTAGCTTTGCCGGTTTGCAAGTCTTGCCAGATTCGCAACACTCTCGGCCCCCAAAAGTTGGTCCAAACTCGCTGCTGCCACTAAGGCTGCTAAGCTCGAATATCACCCACTGTCTCTGTCTCTGGATCGTTCGCGTTCGCTCTGGTGCCAGCTTTGGAATTAGCATTGAAATGCCAACAGTCATCCTCGCATAAGTTCGCGCCATTCTCGCAATTGTTTGCCATCTTTTATAGCCAATCAAAGTGTCTGCTCTGCTGCTGTAAACTTTGCTCGCGGCCGATAAAAGCGTCGAGCTCTAGTTGAACCCTCGCGCGCAGGTAAGCGCGCAAAGGTCAAGCGATACGTGGGCGAAACTGCTCTGTGTGTTTAGCCGGCAAACTCGCGCACTAGCACACACAATTGAATGGGCCCACTTTTGCTTGCTCAACCTGGACTCGATGCAATCAATGAGAGTGAGTCGTTCTTAAACAATTCAACAAGCGCCAATGGCTTACTTGCATGCTCAGCGGGCACGTTAAGCCTCTTGGGTCACGAATGTCGTAGCGTTGGATTGGTGAGATGAATCAAGGGCATCATGTCATCTAGTTTTCGATCGCTTTGCTGTGCCAAATGCCCAAGAGTTGTCATGTAGATAAGATGAAGCTCCTTGCCAACACCAGCCTCTCCCCTCCCACCCCAAACTCATCTGGTCTGATAAGCAGCGTTGAGCAAAGAGCCCTTGGAGATAATCTGTAACATGTGATCCTTCCCTTCCCTTTCCTGCCGCAGGATAGACACTCCCGCCCTCAGCTCGGCTCACCGATCCACCATCGGCGACCTGATCAAGCCAATGCTGCCTGGCCTCAATCTAACTCATGGACAGCGAGTTCATTTCCAGCTCTGTTGCCTCGAGCAGAATCGTCCTCCTTCTCCGGGCAGTAAGGTTTCCTCGCGTTTATCTCGCCACCAATGGCATCACGCTGGCGGAGTGTCGCTCAAAATTGAAACCTCCGGCGGTTGCATGTAATTGGATTTAATTGAACATTGCAAAGAGTATTGAAATTGCATGCACTTGGACATGGATATGGAGGCAAACGAATTCCTTGAGTATCGATTGAGAGGCTAGCGGTTGCACGATGAGCCGAATGGGCCATTGGCAATGATTCATTAGCAAAGCTTGTAATTATAGCCGGAGACCTGATGGCGTTGAAGCGTTATTGAGTGTCCATGCTTGTCCAAGCTGAGTAAGCCGATGCTGGCGAGACTCTGCCGGGCTCCAACTTACCCTCTCTACTTGTCGTTGATGTAGCCGATCGACTTGAGCGAGAGCCCTCCTGGCGAATGGTTGGCCTAGTTAAAGGTATCGAATTGCTCAGATGGTTTCAGTCGCTCGAATGTCCGATCATTTTGACAAGTCTATGAGCGAGGGCCGATCTCTGGGAGGACCTTTCAATTCACGGAGGAGGCCCATGTGTCTGCTCAATTGCATTCACCTTGAGCGAGCGCCCTCTCGATTGCCGCCCGCCAGCCCAAAGGTGAGTTGGCAAATCTTTGGACACCCACGGATGAAATGGGCGGCCGGCTGGCCAGCCGTCAACGAGCATCTGGCGCCAAAAGTCCGTGCAGGTCGATTATAGTGGGCCGGCTGGGCGAGAGACGGACGTTGAGGGGGGGGGGGCGGCTGGAACTGCAGTCAGTTGGGAGGGAGAGGGAAAACACTAAAACTGGCCATAATTTAATAGAGAGCATGGGCCCGCTACCTGCTCGTAGTTTCTATTATTCGTTCGCAATAAAAAGAACTCAACTCTGCTAATTCATTTGTATTGTTTCCAGTGGCTAGTTAGAGAGCTGCTAACTGTTGTTGTTGTTGTTTTGGCCATTGTGTTAGCGTTGGGTCGCGTCGGTTTGCTTTGCTTTGCGGGCTCCGTCGGGTGGCGCGAGGAGGAACTGAAGGCCGTTAGAGCAACATATAAGTTTGCCATCGTAAAGCCAAACCTTTGGGCAAACATCGAGCTTGGGGTCTAACTCGAACTCGCACATTCTTGGCCGAGGCTGCACAGTGACCGACGGTTGCGGGTGGCTCGGATTTCATCACTGCAAAGCGAGCGAAATCTCTCAAACATTTACATGAATCACATCGTGTTGCAAAGGCCACATGGAGTCCTGATTCATGAGCAATCAAATTGACCAATAGCCATCCAATGGGACAGTTTTCGAAATCCGCATTTCAAATCCAAGCGCTCAATCTCAGATTATTCTCGTCTTATTAGGAGGAGGCCAGGCACCTGCACAATCAATTCAATTCTCTCTGCCCTGATTCGGTTCAATTAGGCTAAAACGAGTCGGCAACGGTTGGTTCAGGTTGAAAGGGAGCCGAAAACACTTGGCTCATCGGGAGCATTCGCCATGGGTGCGAAAAGAAGCCCATACGAGCCAACTAGATCCGACGATTAGCAAGCTTGCCCCGTTCGAGGGCACTGCATCCTGTTTGAATGAGCACTCGATGCTAGGGTTAGACCATTTGGGTGGCGGCCAAACGCGACTCTGATAGTTGGAGCTTGCTGGCGACGAAGTTGCACGTCTATGTTCTTTTTTGAGTTCGTTTGAACTAACTAGGGGAAGGTAAGCCAGGTTAGATCCAAAGTTGGCGCAACAAGAGGGCTTTGCTGTGAGTTGAAAGCTTTGTGCCGCTCAGCTAAAATGCAGCGCTTAGGCTCGTAAGCGACTTCCCTGTCCGAGCTTGCGCTGTGCGCGCAATGCTAATTTTAGAGCGGATTTGAATCAGACAGCGCAAGTGGGTGAATTTCAGCCAGAGCTGGCAAGAGACGCCGCACTCTTGCCAGCTAGCTAACACGCTCTCGCTCGCAGTCTATGCCGCCGCTGCCGATGCCGCCGCCATTGCCAATCATGAAACTGGCGTGAGAGCACATAACCTGGCTGAAACATATTTGTCTAAGCTGTTTGCCACCAGCATATGACGGGCTGGCAAGTGTTCAATTCATTTCATTCCATTAGAGTTGTCAGCCTACAGAGAGCTTATGTTTAATCAACAAGAGGGGGATCAGTTTGAGCGAGCCAAGCTTGTGAGTAAGAAGCGGCTAAAGTCAGAACCATAATGGTGACGATAAAACCACACAGTTGTCAACTAACGAAATGTCGAGATCCATCAAGATAATTTCGCCACCATCAACATCATTGCTCCAATTATTATCTCATCAATTTAGTCGCCAATATTGTCGTTTGCTTTGTTTGATCTTGGTTTGGCCAAGCGAGAGTTAGAATAGTTGCGTGTTTGTTTTCTCTCCAAATCGGAATCAAAAGAGACAGGTTTGTTGGCTAAACAGCAAGCGAAGTCCTTACCCTCAAGGGCACACTCAATCGGCTCGAAGTCACCGTGCCAATCCACAGGGACACAAGCAAGAACGTTTCCGAGTCATGTCATAGCGAGAGTAGCAATCATCGCCAAGAGCTGAGAAACCTCCAGCCAACACTAAGCGCCCTATTGTTATTACTGTCGTTATTATTATTGTCGTTGTTGTTTCTATTACTTCTGTCAGCACAATTAGCCTTGTGATAGTTACCTAGCAACTGCCTACAGAACGCTCAAAAGCTAAGTTAACTCAAGATGAAGAATCTGCTTGAATCGAACGAGCGGACGCTCGTCATCTTCGACTCGGTTTGTTCGGGTCTGTCTGCCTGCTTAGCACTGGTTCATGCCGACATCAAGCAGATGACCGAACATCGAAACAAACTAGCCTTACTAGAGCAGGAACAAATACAAGCCAAACTGATACCCGCTCAAGATCTACTTTCGAGCAGCGAGTCTAGGAGAGCTCGAAATGATAGCTCTACCGACGAAAGACCGCATAGTGATACTAAATCAAGAAAGAGCAGGCGAAAAATTGAGAAGGGTGAGGCTCCTCACGTTGAAATGGAGAATGAGGATCCACATCATCTTGCAGGCTTAAAGTTACTCGACAAAAGGCTTGCCGATAGTTTCAGCCATGCTCTCAGTTTGAATGATCTACAAAAATCATCTATTGCCGCAAAGCAACAAGCCATCAGTGCGAGACCAAGTATCTTTCAGGTCCTCTTAGGTAAATCAAGCAAACAGGGTAACAATCACGCCAAAAAGATCGATAAAATCGAAGAAAGTGCCAAAGCCGACAACAAGACGATCATTGATGATATTAATAATCAAACTAGACTCGCAATGCAATATGCGAAACAATTAGAGGTGCACTTGTTCAAGGTGGAGGATTTGAGAAGCAAATACGAGATGCATCTGAAGATGGGCTTAGTAGTCAAGAGTGTTGCCCGTGCTTACCTTGGAGATGGTCAATCTAACTCTCCTAATTCGCTTGCTCGAAGCCGTCACTGCAGCTCTATGGTTATCAATGAGAGCTCTGGTTCTTTCGGAACTCACTCCTCGTTATCATCCCTTAACTTGTCTACTTGGTCTTCGTCACGTTCTAAGGCACACAAAAAACACCGAGAGGTAGCCAATAACTGTTCCAAATCAAGTAACAATGACCAAATGTTTGTTTCAACTATCTCGCTCAATAACAAGCATAGCAAACGCATCAATTTGGCTAAACTGATCTCAGCTCCATCGAATGGTAAGACCAAGTTCCAAAATAATGAGACCCATTATATGGATCCCCATCCGGTTTCGAACAGTTCGAGGCGTCATACTAGTCACTCCTTCGAAGCGGCCTCAACTAATAGCGCTTATGGTTACACTGATTGGTCAATACCAGATTTATCCTACGGTCAAATCAATGACGAGAAACATCTGAGTAAGCCATCCAATGATTCGACGGTGGGTCGCGTTAAAGGTAACAAGGCCAAGAATCATCAGACGGCCTCCAGCAAAACAACAATCAAAGATTTCATTGAAAACATTGATAGAATAGAGGCAGAGCTTGAGTCTTTCATGGGCTCGTTTCTGCTGGCAATTGAGGACATTCAAGGATTTGCGAGAGTTTGCCAGGGTGATGTGTTCGAGATAAGCATTAAGTATGGTGACTCACAGAAATTCAAAACTCGTATCTCTGTGCTCAAGGACAATCGCCAAAAATGTGATAATAGGCAAACTGTTTTCAAAGCCCGGGTTGCCGACGTACTGGCAGTAAAAGCTTACGAATGCAAGGGTTTGGGCAAGAGAGTGCTACTTGGTCACAAGCTTTGTGAAACACGAGACTTGTTCACAGCTAGGAGCCAGCTCATGACTATTAGTCTAAACCAGACAGGTTCTATAAAACTCAATCTAATTGTTACTTGGAATCCCCTTCATCTCGCACCAAACTCGCTATCAACAACCCCTGGAGTTGACATAGCGCACATATCTTTGCCGCCAACACCGGTCTCATCATCAACTTTATCCTCCCTGTCCTCGGGACCATCAATCAACGGAATCACAACTACAATCAGTATTCAGTCTCAGCATAGCAAATTGCCGGCATCTGAAACTCAGAGACAGGAGCGTAATGAGTCGTTGTATCAGAATGTCTGTCCGACTTATGGGTACTATATACCTCCGCCTGATTATCTCACGAATGAACTCAAGTGCTAATACAGTTTGAACAACTTGAATTTGATCCTGGTTTATTTGCGTTGCTACTGATCGCTCTTATTTGTCTCAGAACTCGTGTCATTTTCACTTCTTGATTTTCTAATATTATTTAGTATTCCTCTGAGGTTATCGAATTTTCCAGTTGAGTTTGGTATGTTTTCAAAATATAACAAATCCGTGACAACTCCCTCTGAGAATTTTTCCAAGGGTGCCCTTTCGACCGGCTTTGGCATTGGACTACCTTTCGAAAGAAGCTTTATACCTTCGTTTAACGAAGTGGAAGATTTGTTTAGATCGCTGACATCAAGTTTATCAGAGGGTTCATCAGGAGAATCGGGGCCTTCGGAATTATTGGAAGGGTCAGTTATTGATGAAGCATTATTGCTTTCGTTAAGGGACCGGCTCGTGTCCTCGTATGATGAAATCTTTGTTCGTTTGGGTATCTGAACTGGTTTGAATGCACTCATGTGCTGTTTTGCGTACTCGAGTTGTTGATGTTCCAACATGGCTGGCATATTAACATAATAGTGATAGTCAACGCAGTTTTTTGGCATCGGTGAGTTGAAGCCAGGGTACTCGATCAACTTTGAATGGTCGTACTGAATCTCGTCATCAGGGCTCTTGCGTTTTTTCGATCCACTATCGTTGTTTGTATCCGTATCGAAAATGTCACTTGTATCCACGACTGCTTTCTTCAACCAACCAGGCGGATAGCCGAGAGCACGCATTCTGTAGATCCAGATGGGTAAATCGTTTTCCGCTAAATTTAATGCCTTCCTTAGCTCATTGCTTATTTTGCCCGGTTTTATCTCGCCCTCGGAGTTGTACGAATCGTAATATCGGGAGGACATGATGCACTCACCAAAATCCAAGTCTAGGATGTAATAAATAAAACCCCAAGATCTAAACCTGACCTGAGGCAGCTGCTGTAAGTTGTCATGGGTTGGAGTTTTTTTAAATTCGGTATTCGCGTGGGTCGACGACTGTATAGCCTTGAAAATAAATAATGATGAGAAGCTGTGCGTTCAGGGCTTGGAAACACGTGACGAAAGACAAATTTATTTCAGCTGTAAGTAATGCAAAAGTTCGAGTTTGACAATGATTTTCAAATTTTTTCACGACTGTCAATGGTCCGTCCCTGTGTCCAGCTCTTTTTAATATTGAACCACCACTGAGCCTCAGCTCAATGGACTTAGATGTCTATAACCGATCGTTTGGCGAGTTTGTCGAGCTATCTGACGAGGAGGCCGACAATAAACTGCGCCGCCTGAGGCAGCAATGTATAAGAGATTTTATCGAACAATTGAACCGGAGGCAAAAAGAGTGGGACCTCACATATCGAGATCTTTTGACGAAAAGTCGGGAGGATGATCATAAATTGCAAGCTGCAAGTAACTCGTTCACTAAAGCCGCTTCCCCAGTGTCAAACGTACTAGGTGAAATTAGCCCCACTGGCAACTCTCAAAAGACCATCTCATCCGCCATACCTATCCCAACTATCACAGCACCACCAGTTGAAGTAGAGCAAAAGGTTGCTCCCACTACTGAATGTCCACCAATAAAACCACAGTCACCTCAAGCACAACAACCTGAGTTGAATCCGATCCCAAAAATCGACACAATCAACAAGGAGCAAGACGACTTTGACGACCCGCGATTTAGTAACATTATCTCAATACGAGAGTACATTCGAATTCAGTCCATCTTGAATCAGAGCAGAAGTATTTTTGATGAATTTAATACAAATCCAACTCTTAAACAGTACAAGAACGTGCTAAATTTGTTTGTTCGAACACAGATTAACTCAATCTCAAACAGCGATACAAATCACCTTAATATGAAGACAAAGCTCCTGACCAACCTCTTCAGCGGACAGAGAGTTAGTTTTCAAGATCGTCTTATTGACGCAAACCAGCATCCTCAAGCTCAACTTTTTTCGATGGATCTAGCCGCGCAAACTTTTGTTACAGTTGGAACCCGGCTTGTTAACTCTGTGCCAGCTATTGCTAAAAGTATGGCCACTGTGATAAACGGGATAGCAAGCAATAATTTACCTGTATTTAGGGAGCTTGTCATCGGTCATCTCCAAGAGCGCTGCCCCTTCCTCATACCGATGTACCCAAAGCTTGAGAAATCATCTAACCAAGGCGATTGCGAAGTTAGATACAAGATAGCATGCGGGTATTCTCTGGATATCAAATCACAAACTCTAGAATCAGAGGAGAAGTACCTGGCAAGGATGAGGAGCATGGTTCTTATATACGCATGCATTCTCATACAAGGACATATGAATCAAACATGGACATGGCTAGCCTCTTTCCTTAGCTTGAGACCGCAACCTGTACTTACCGCTACAGTACTGCAAGCTTTCCTTCAAGAATCATCGAAGCGGCTGTCATCTACTTATGGACACCAATACGACAAACTATTGACGTTTATCAGGAACGACTATCTTGGTATGATTGAGGAAGCGACGTCCAAAACTACGGACAGGCAATCCTTTATTAAGCTGAAGAATTTGCTGTCCGACAACTCGAACTTGGTTGCAACCCCATCAATACAATCGATATTTGGTCGCATCAGATAGTTATCGCTGTGATATCGGTTAAATAAATTAACCAGAGTGTTTGCTGATCGACGAATATATGAGAGTGTCACCGAACCATTGGAATGATTCTCTTCTCATCTATGAGATACGCAAAGCGCAAAACGAGTTTCAAGTATTTTGGAGCTCGTAAAAACTTGGTTTTCTCATGTTTATTTGACCCAAATCAGTTTCAACAGTTCATTCCTCCCAGATCAGTGATAAAATGTTTTATTCTGACTCGAATCGTCGCAAATATGTACACTCGTTCCAAAACTGTCCAGCCCTGGCTCTCTAGAGCGGCGGCGTTTCCTGCAACTCCTTTATCGAGCTCGTTGTAAGGAACTGTTGAGCAGTCTTCATGCCCATCGCAAAGGCATAAACCCTGCTATCAATAGAAACGCCTTGCCTGTCATATCTGTCAAGTCTGTCCAATAATCCGTTCATCGGCACATGCACCATCTCGCCCTCCGGCGACAGAAGACCGCTCTTGCTTTTTCTCTCCTGACATTGATATATGGGATCGTCACCATCCAGGTAAACTGAGACCAATTTTGTTTTACAGCAATCTTGTTTCGCTGATTGCGACTTCTTGCTCGACACGTCTGAGGTGGGAAATTCTAGCGTATAGCCGTCTAGACAGGCTCTATATCGTTTTACAAGCACTAGACTATCGTACATTGGATGTCTTCGGAGGATGGCTATAGTTGAAAGAGCAGGTGGAATATTTTGGTTTTCTAAACTTTGGTTCTTGTTTTGATTGTTGCTAAACATGTTTGCATCACATTCAGTTGCATCTCTTTTGTTTACCATCAGATGATCATGTGTCAAGCCAGCAAATTCAACTTTCACCTCTTCGCGTGTCATATTGATTGGTTGTTTGACTTTCTAACAAACCAATGAATCAATTCCCTCAATAGATCCCGAATTGGTTACCTGAACGAGCCGGAATACGGGCACTGAGTTTGGTTAGATCATTGCAATCAGTTTGCTTGGATGCCAGGGAGTCCCTAACTAATGAGTTGGTTGTTAGATAGAACAGTGACTTATATATCCGGCTAACTAATTGAGTGGTGGCGAGTAGGCATGAGCGAGGAACAGAGGGTGCAGGCTTGTGTTTACTTTGGAAGTATAGTATCATATGACTTCAGGCCAAATTGGCGCATCTCAAGCCCACTTGGCCGCCGACCAGGCAGCCCTCCCTTACCATGGGGGCAGCCGGCGTTTACTTTTAGCACACCCCACTACCGCCATGGTCCAGGATAGTTGGCGTAACAAATCGAATGCGACCGCCTTTTCGCACGTATAGCTACCCGAGTATGGTTGATACACAGGCTAGCTGCGCGCCGCCTCGCCTTGCGACACTCGGCTCGCAGGAACAAATCGTCGCCTATCTGCTACCGATGCCGACAGTCGTCAAGCTAATAGGAGCCGAAATTCATTAACAATCTCTACCTGCCTATCGCCCACTTACAAGCCCATTGGTTGGGTTTCCTTGGCCCATGGGGCTGCCGCTTGTTAGCGTCGGCAGCCCACCAGCCAGCCGCAAAGCGACCTGCCGATAGGGATCTAGTTGCTCAAGCGCTGGCCACCCTCTAAACGCGAGCTCACTGCGCACAAGCGCGTCCATGAGTCCATTGAATGCTCGACAAAGGCTGACTCTAGCTTGCCATTGCCACCCCGAGATCCTCGCGCTCAAACATGAGCTATCTGGCCAATATGACAACAATTAGGGGCACGATCCTTGCCTATCGGCCGACGGACTAGAGCCGGAGGGAGGTAGTGAGACTGGGACTAGCTGGATGGTGCCGATGATTAACCTCATCACTAATGCAACTTGTGTAGCGATTTTATTCCAGATTAAGCAGCAGCAACACAAGCCAATCGGCCGACGATCCCTGTACTTGCGTGATTGTTTGTAGATGAACAATCGAGATAGGCCGAGAGAGAGAGAGAGAGAGAAAGAGATCCTCTTCCAAATTGTGACATTTTCACTCTCAGCCAGCGAGCTCGCTGCACCGAAAGCTCAAAAGTCTCGGCTACAGTTCACTCGTTTGCGGTCCGTTTAGCACTACAACCCTCGGGTGTCCAGGACAACAGCTGGCCTTCCTTTTGACCCATCGAGTTCTCAAGATTCAACGGCAAATCAATCCAGCTCGCACGGTGACAGTTTGCTCCTTTGATCTGAAGTTTTACGGCGAGTAGCCCGAGCGAGGTCGGCTGATGTCCGTGCGCCGTATATTCCGCTTTCGCCGAAACTACCCGACAACCTTCGGCCGAGCCGCCTCGCTCGCCTCGCCGGTCTAGCTGCTCGATGGCACCGCTGGGCCAATGCCGAGAAATTGGGTGAGCTCTCCTGTTCGCGAAGGCTGAATCTAACACAACAATCGCCGGCAGCTTTCGGCCGCCATCCGGCTGCCTGGCTGAGTAATTTTCCATACTGCTCAGATCAATTTCACTCCTAGCAACACATCTAGTGCTTGCAATTGGCTTCCTGCAAGCAGCTGCGCTTAGCCATAACGGGAGATAAGCGATTTCAGGGGGCAACGGCGCCGCATCGAGAGGCGAGCATTTTGGCACGTAGACAATGAAAGCAACGCTCAGCAGGGATGAAAACTTATTTAATTTGGCAAAATATACGTGACAGAAACGATTCATAATGCGATTTTGGCCTTCTCATTTGTTTATTTCAAAGTTTGATGAAAACTTGCTCACTAATCGGGCGGTGACATCGCAGCGCGTAAGCTTTGATCTAGGCCTCTTTCTGTCACCCGCAACCCAAGGCAACGATTATCTTACTCACCGCTAAGATCGCCCGAGCTGAACCTCATCACAATTGATAACTTGGGTGAGCACACGTTAAACCTATAAATCTTGCCCTCAAATTGCCTCCAGAATGCTTGATTGGCGAACCCTTATCCACAGTTTTGAATTTTTCTAACGGCGAGCTGAGTGTTTGATCGACGACGTGAAAGCACTTCAAGTATCCTCCCAATACGCCACTCACAACTCTGAGTGGATCCTTTAAACCCGAATAGCAGTGAGACCTAGCTCGAGCTTCTGCCGCCATATTGACCCGCTTTCGGCGCGAGCTCAAAGCGAGGTCGCGACAAAATAAGAGCTACGATGAACAAGCTGACTGACCTAAGGCTTGTCATCATTATATCTGGTAGGATGACGAGGCATCTAGACAGAGCAAACAAGCGCTTGTTTCAGTGCGAACGAATGATTTTGCCAAATCATATCCAAATCCATCATCTCCAAATCTTATAGATAGGTTGCGGGATAAAATGAATAAGGAAAATGCGACGCAACTGAGCCCTCGAGAAGCCAAGAGCAGATACAAGAACTCTCCGAGACGAATGTCTTTATTTCTATGGACAATTAAAAAATTTCGTTCCACTTCCTTTCGATAAAACTTGCAAACAGTCGACAGTTCGTGACAAGTTTTGAGCTAGAGTCGATGGAACAAGTAGGATATCTCATTCAATGTTTCCTGGCATCGCTTCCGGTTTGAGGCTCATCTCTTATGAAGTTGAAATTGTGACCATGAGCTCATTTCATTGAATCGCTCTGAAGCACCATGCTCTGTTGCAGAAACACTGGCTAACAAGTCCTCGAAAACGTCCTCCAACACAATATTGTTGCCACTCGCCGTTGGCTTGCATCTCATCCTCTGATCGCGATCGATCAACTGACCAAATCTAAGCTTAGGGTTAGGATTTTCGAGCTTTATCAACTTACCTGCTGGGAAGTTTCAAGGGAAGGGGAGCGCAGTGTTTACTTTATCCGAATACATTTCAGAGGGCAGAAATACCAGAATTGTCGCGACAAGTCCAGCTTGGTCGGCTGAGCGAGACTTATCATGACATAAGGTAATATCTGCCACCAGAAACGAGTTCGATGAAAGTGGCTGGAATTTAGTTGTTTCGCATGGAAAAGAGAAAGTAAACTGGCCGCTAGTTTGCCCTCGACTTGATTATTGACGCTCGCATAGTGAGGGACCTCATAGTTCACCGCCACCACTAAGCACCGCATGGAATAGTTTATAGTGTCACTTTTAATTAGAGCTAATGATTTGGTGGCAACGCATCCACAAGAGGTGCAAATGCAGTCTAAAGCTCGTTAGCTGAAGCGACTCGAGTAAGGGATAAGAGTGAGAGAGGGAGGGAAGGGTAAAACGCCGAGGGGTGGCACTGAAAAGGCTGGTGCTACCACTTGAGTTGTGCTTAGGATCCCGATCAAGACCTACTGGCAGTGTCCATTCGGGTTTTAATTGGAAGACAGACTTACGACAACCCTCCATTCAGCTTGAATGCCACCAGACTTTATTCCTCAGGCAAACGCATTTTGCAGATTGATCCAGGATTTGGGCGTTCGTGGTTGCTCGCGAGAGGACAGGTTCAGCCAAATATTCTATATGAATCAATTCGTGGTAATGTATCTTGGCTGTGCGTACGTCATTCGACACTGTCCAGTGTTGTCGGCGCGGTTGGTTAGACTCGCACCTCGTATTTCTCTTTTTTCATTTCTGTAACGAAAGTTTCTCTATTATTTATTTTAGTCGCTCGTCCATGCAATTCAAACCAGATTCTCTATCAGAACTAATACTGGTTTGGGCCCTTAATCCTGGCAAACTGTCCACGGGTACAGAATTCAATTGGTCGTCAAATTGAGCTCAAAGTTCGGCTACTCAATCGGGCAAGAACCATGAAGTGAGCGCCATCGAATAGAATAAACCATTCCCCCGATAAACCACCTCATATCAGATCTGGCCAAGTCCAGGTCAGAGTGATCATTTATTCCCCTGTAAATGCGGAATGAGTATCGCTGCACCTCCGGAGGGCTGAAACAAATACAGTTTACGGTCCAATTTTCGGTCTTAAAACTATACCTCCATGTTGACATATTGTAAGCAAGCCGTGATGAGATCGGAATCGACATTGCCTCGTTCACCACAGTCATAAAATAACTGATATACAGGCCTCACAATGGAACGAAATAGTGAAAGGCAACCCACTCCGGGAACCTCTGGGGTTGATATCCTTAAGCAGATCAACGCTCGTGTCGGTCGCTCTGAGGCGGTATGTAGAGAATCGGAGATTATTGCGACCGAGGCTCTCGACGAGCTTGCAGCCCAAAGAGACCCCTTGACGAGAGTGAGAGATAGGCTGGCCGAGGCGAACGAAGAGTTGAGTTCAACGAACAAAATCCTCAAGTACTTTCATCGAAGATTCCCAACCGACAAATTGTTATTAAGTGCTATTATTCTGATGGAGATGATCATCATTGGATGCCAGTTATATATCAAGTTTTTCAAATAAAATCTTTCCACAACCTAAGTCGTCATTGTTTTTGATGACAACCTCGAAAAAGTTTCTGAATGGCACAGGTAACTCATGCATTCGTTTGCCAATATAAATTATGGCTTCACGAGCTAGAGGCTTATTTTTTCTTGTTTGTTCAGGTTTTATCAGACCCAACTCCTCGCATAGAATTTGGACAGCTTGATAGCCGTTTTCTTTCTCTGGCCTTAGTCCAGTTGAGATCAATTGTATGAAGGCGGCATTAGCGTTCTCCTTGTCATATGGCTTTGCAGTAACTGCTTCAATAAAATCTATTGATACATCGCGCAATTCTGAATCGAAGTTGCCCAGGTCTACATAACCATTTGACACTTCGCTTCCATCGTCCAACTCACCATCTTCTCTCTTATCACCAGATTCATCGTCCTCATCTGTAGCGTCCTCGTCCGATTCTATGTCATCGACAATTATTCCGAACTTTTCACCTAGACTCTCCAACCGACTGAGCTCAGAAGCAGCGAAATCATTTTCTAGCAAGTTAAGAGTGAAGTTTGGCTGACAGTTAGAGAAGGTTATCTCAATTAAGTCAACGGTCTTTGATGAATGCAATTCGTTGCCCTCAAACGTAGCCTCTTCAAGAGTGGACAAGCACGGTGAACTTGCAAGGGCAGTGCATATTACGCTAAATCCCTCGTTCTGCAGAAGAGCATCATCGAGACGGAGAGATCTGAGACTTTTCAGACGCGATAACGTTTTGGCTAAAGCTCTTGCGCCCTCGGCTTTGATTGTGTTATCACTAAAGTCAATTTCCGTGATAGTTTCCTCATTCGCTTTCAACACTTCGACAAATTTCTTGATTCCTTCGACCATGATGCCATTTTGATTCACTTTCAGAACCTCCAAGTTAGTCAGCTCTGATAAAGCTCTCGATATGTTCGCTGCTCCCTTGTTTTCAAGTCTATTTCTACCACAGACAAACTCACGTAAACTTTCAAGTTTAGAAATAGTTGCGGCAATGGACGAACTGCCTTCGGGTCCAAGTCCGCAATTGTTCAAATATAACTTTTCTAAGGTCGTGGCTGAAGGTGATTCAAGAAAATTTATGACAGATGGGGCGCCAATGGGTCCAATAGCGTTATCACTCAGATCTAATAAGGTTAACTGTGCACCACTGTCGCTGATACCATCAAGTAGGTACTTCATAGCCTCTGGGACTTCATCACGGCCTCTACTGGTGAATAGGTCTTTGAAATGGGCTTCAACTAAGTTTGGCTGATTGGCTAACTCCATTCCGATCCTTTGTGATGCTTCTATACCAAACGTGTTCCCTTGCAAAATTAGTTTCCTAACATTCTTTCCAACCAATTCATTACAAATGACCTCAGCATCTTCAGACGTGTCGAGACGCAATCCTCTCCCATCGAAAGACACGCTTCCTCCATGAAGATCCATTTGGCTCGGAATGGACTTGCTCTGGGGTAATTAGTTGCTTATGTGTTACAAGTGGACTTGGGAATGAAGAACTAGGTAGCTTTCAGTTGGGTCCTGGTTGAGATTGTTAATCACACTGATGTAAGCCCTGATTCCATCAAGCAGTCGAGCACGCACCAGAACGTAGTCATTACAAGATTGCGAGACTGAAAATCTTGTTGACCCTAAATTTGGAGAAGTGATCTCCGAATTGATTTGAACGTTGGATGGAGGATAACTGTGCTCGCAGAATGCATTACCATCATGTCAAGCTGAGTATGTATGGATTTTGAGGTGCATTTTACCAGGTTCACTGGGAATTTCGCTACACGTTTTCCCCTCAATCCCAGCACAAAAACCCTCACAGCACGCAAGCATGGTAGACGCGCTCTCGACAACTCACATGAGTTTTGGACGGTTTGCACACCTACAGTGGTTTTTTAAGTAATTTGCTACAGATGTTCTCGCCGCTCACCTCAAACTTCACTTCACCTTACTTTGACATCTCTTATTGGATGGCGCCCATGGTGCGGTTAGGATAACATTTAGACAATCAAGATGATAAAGAATGGCGAAGCAGAATCAAGCCCCAACAATGACCAGAGCGATGACGATGAGGAAATCGACGAGGAAGAGAGTGAGCGTAGGAAGGCTCTTATTATGAACGATTTGATTGAACTAGAGAAGCAGTTTATCAACTTGAGAGAACAGCTGTACCAGGCGAGAAAAGAAAGAGTCATAGGAAAATTGGACGAGGTTAAGGCGGGTAAAGCTCCAGAGTATTTGCAACCATTGGAGGATTTGCAGGATCAAATGCGAATTAGAACAGAGGTTGCGGGAGTGCTCAAAGAATTGAGATTGAAGAACATTAGGTGCCAGTATGATGCCGAGCAATTGGCTGCAACGCAAAATTTCGATTCAGAACGAAGAGCAATAATCGACAATATTAGATTCGATATCCAAGAAAAGCTACGCCACCTAGACGAAGATAGAAACGCGCTTGATCACACTGAGACACCCGTTGAACACTTTGGATTAACCCGTGATCACCTATTTTTACCAGATAGAAGAAGAAAACCTGTATCAATTAGTGGGCCTTACATTATATATATGTTACGCGAGCATGAAATCATGGAAGATCATGCGTTAATATGTAAGGCAATACAAACGAGGAACAAACGCCATCTCTTGAAATACTAGTTTGATTATCCGAGAATTGAAGACCCAAATGGTCATTAGATTCTTCAGGATCGCTCCAGATTTGTGCGTCAAAAATGGGATGGGAAGAGAACGATTGTAGTAGATCTTTCACATCAAAACGTCACATATGAACTTGAAGGGTGCAGGTTCAGATCGTAACTGGAACTGCAGCTATGTCGAGACCCCTGAAATCCATATGGGTTCAAGCCTCTAGTAAATGTCTAAAACAGATCCTTTCACTAAATCAATTTAGCTGACTCTAGCAAATTTATATGTCTTCTCTCTGATTCCCCCCTCGAAAGCCATCCCCTTTTTCACTTGCTCATCTAACGGCTACATCTCTACCCTCTGAAAGGAAATTTGCTCGCGGTCCCTAATCTAACTTGCTGACTCACTAACTCAATGAGATCGAGCTACTCAAGATGTCTGGGATCCAAATAGATCCTGCCAAACGAAAGAACTTAGTCAGAGTATGACATGACTTCTGATTCGTCTAGCTTGTTAGCCCATCAATGTCAACTCTGATAACTGCTTAAACCGCCTAAGCCAAACAAATTTCCACTCCTATACTCCAAGAGATCCTGGAGATTTTGGAGAACGGATTGGATTGTAGAACGGAAGTCAGTTAAGGTAATTGTCATCTTAGAACAATAGATATGAGAATCCCATTGGGATTGAGAATCCTGGTGGTCCTCGTATTGGGCCTGGCCTGTGTTAATCCAATAAAATCTTACTATTATGAGGACCCAGTGGAGGAAACCACATCAGCTAGCGAGAGCGAAGTAGAGAACAACAATGCACAAAATACTGAGAATGATCAGAGCCAGCAGCAAACGAAGAGAGAGATGGGGATGCCAGCGAACAGCAGGGAGATGACTGCTCCACCCTCCCAACTAGTTGAGAGCCCATCGCCTCTAACTGACCATGTCCTATCTCCGCCTGCCAATGAACCAATTATAGGAGATGCTCAGGGCATTCAGGACCAAAGCCAGGAGGTTGCAAGCACAGCTCGTGGCTTGGGTACAAATCTCATGGCTGCATTAATCAATCCGACCTCGAATCCGCAGGTGACTATCCAGCAACAACAACAGCAACAACCACAGCAGCAACAACAACCACTACCACAGCAACAACAGCAGATACAGCAGCAAGTTCAACAGCAACAACAATTACAACAACAGCTACAGCAACAAGCTCAAGTGCCACCACAAACAAACCGCGACGATCTGCCCCTCATCATCGAGAAAAATCAAGCAGTGCAACCGGGACAGGCGGAAAATGCCGCCCTTCAAGCAACAGATTCCGCCTCACCCAACTCCAGCCTACCCATGTCGTCGGCTCGTACTTTTGATAGTTGGACTAACTGTGTCGGCGCTTCATCAAACAAGTACGGTACTTGCAAAAATGACGTTGACTGTAACAAGAGCAAAGGTAGGGCCGACGGCTCGTGCATGGGTGGATTTGGTGTTTGTTGTGTAATGGCTCTATCTTGTAACGAGAAGAGTCTAGAGAATAACACCTTCTTTGCGAATCCTGACTTCCCAGAGCCATCTTGGGAGGCTCGACTCTGCGAGGTTGAAGTTAAAAAGAAACACAAGAACATCCTGCAAGTAATGATCGAGTTTGAAGAATTCGAACTTGCACCACCAAATCTCGAGGGCGAGTGTATCACCGATGTTTTTCAAGTGAAACTGAGCTCAAATAGACCATCACCCTACTCTCTACTTCGAATCTGTGGCCAAAATACAGGTCAACATATGTACTTGGATGTTTCACAGCTCGATGAGCCATTGGTGCTTTCTGTTGCCACTTCCGGCGGGGGTTTTCCACGTCGCTGGTCCATAAGAATAGTTCAAATGGACGAAAAGAATTTCCTACTTGCTCCACCTGGGTGTCTGCAATATTATACAGACACAGTTGGTCACTTTAGAAGTTTCAATCTTGGAAAGAACCTCAAAAATCTATACTACGCAATCTGTTTCCGCATCGACAATGGTTACTCTGGAATCCGTTTCACAGAGAATTTCTTTGGAATGAATGGTCATGGTTGTAGAAAGAGAGTCGGTGGCCCTGGTGGCCGACCTGCTGGTTCAATAGAAGCTCACCCCCATCATCTTGTTATCCCACCACCAGGTTATGCACCCCCAATCCCTAAACCCAAATTTGCACCCCCACTTCACCATAAAGGCCTCCAACAGGGTACTCAACTTCAGCAATTCCAAGGTTCTGTTGGTAGGTTCAAGCGAATGGCCTACTCTGAGCCTCTTGAAAGAGTGCAACGAACTCACGAGCACGAGAAAGAGCTCAAACTTGAGGAAAAAGATTTCAAGTATGAGGGTCGCCCGCCATACCCGCCAGCCTACGGGCCTGGCTATGGTCCGACTCCCCCAAGCTACGGACCGGCACCTGCCGGCTATGGAGTAGCTTCGCCAGGCTACGGGCCAGCTCCTCCAGGCTATGGTTATCACCAGCAGCCCTACTATCATGAATCCAAGAAGCACGAATTTGGTGGCGAATTCAAAGAGCATTACGACGAGAAGTTGCATGAGAAGTACGGGGGCAAATTTCCCGAGCATCATGGACATACTGAGGCTCCAAAGGGTTGGTTATGGAGAGAGACTTTGGGTTTAGAAACTAAGAAAGAGACTAAGCATGCAGGCAAGTATCCCCACGAGGCTGGTTATGGGCCAGCAATCCACCAACCCCAGTATGGTCCTCAGCCGATTTATGGGCCTAAGGGTTACGGACCCCAGCAGCCATATGGAGTACAAGGCGGCTATGGGCCGCATCTTGGCTACGGAGAGTATCATCACAAGGAGATTGACAAATTCGGGAAGAAATACGAACACCTGGAATATAAACACGAAAAGAACCACCACAGCAAAGAGCACGAAAAATCGACGGGAAGTTGGTGGCCTAGTTGGGGCGGAGGCGGCGCTAAGAAGGAGGAGAAGAAGAAGGAGAAATTCTTCCAACATCATGAGGCCCTATTTCCGATGATGCACATTCCAGAGATGCCCCACTGTGAGCCAAGATTTTGCGGCCAAAATGATGTGATTACGTTCCCACCAAGCGGTGACTCGATTTCTGAGATGTGCGGAAACAGGTTCAATCGAGGCCGGGGCCCTAAGATTATCTCCGGTAGCCCGCTTGTTGTTTACGTATCGAATAGGGGCCACCAGAGGGGTTCAGGTTTCGACATGAACTATGAGCAAGTCTTTTATATACCGAGACCTTACTGATGATGAGCTCGGACTAAGAGGCTCGATTTCTATTTGGGTATCTCTGTCTGTGATGATGACTAAATTTACCAAGATGAAGTTAGTATGTTGAGTGTTCGAATCGATGTCCTTTCTCTAATGTGAATCAATGGTTTAAATGAAGAGATCAGAGTGGACGGGCTATGGAGATTGATTCCGATCTGGAGAGAAGCAGCGATCTCAGGAGGATCGCCAAGAGAGTAATCGTTTCGTTGTTTGCCATCACAAAGTTAACCCTTTTTCTCGCCTCAAGAGGTAACAGAAGATCATTCGGGTTGTAGATCGTTGATTTAGGGTCGAGTTTTATGACATAAGATTAGATCCTATTGAAAAATAAATGAAATTAGTTTTTGTCGCAACGCTTATCTAGAAGGCTGCCAGACTATCATAAATTCATCATTGCATAAGTGTATGTTCGACCAATCGAGAGGCAAAAATAGGAAACCAGAGAAAGTGAGGAAGCGAGAGCTATGATCATCAGCAGCTTGTTATGAAGGTTGTTGCTGGGGCCTACTGAACTTCGATCTGCTGTGCTAAAGAATGGAATCCTCATGGAGACAGGGTCATATCCTGATCAACGAGAGAGGCGATGGATATTTACTAACCTAGCAATTCAAAGACATAGACCTGTTCAACAGGCAGCCGAACTCATGTGTTGGGATTCCTTCTCTCACTAAAATAAATAGGAAAACTCAATTGTCCTCAGCACGGAGAAACGTTCTTGCAGAGAACTGAACTTTTAACCAAAGTTGCACCTGAATTTTCTTCCATATTCCTTCATATATGCCATTTTTGCAGCAGATACAACAGCAACGAAAATTTACAAACCACCAATGTGACAGCCCAAATTAGACAGGCTCACTTTCACCTATAGAATAAAGTTCTCGCACGGAAACTCGTCATCATCCGAAGTGCAATGTGAGACGAAACTCACGAGATCAAGCGAGTTCCGAAATTGATATCAATAAGAGAGACTTACGAGCATTACAGCGAAGAAGTAACATAAACTAAGAGGAGGTTACAATCTAAGGATGCAAACTAGCTTCAATGAGAGGCTAACCAGCGAGAGTTGAACCCGCAGTTATCACCGTAAGATAACTTGCGAATTGGTAAGAAGAGTAGGAATACATGCAGTTACCATGAACTTTCCAAAATTTAAATCCTTAAGGAGGATCGATCTGGTAGAAGTTCGATGCTCCACTTATGCCACACTGTTTATATTCGTGGCAGTTTTACTACTCGGTATAGCCTTTGTCACCCCATTCTGGTTGGAGAGCGAGACCATCTCCGGCCAGCGCTTCCAAAAACTTGGCCTTTGGGAGGCCTGTTTTGTAAGACTTCACGACCATCAATATCGATATGACCGAGTTATAACAGGCTGCAAGTGGATCTTCGACGAGGATTACGCATTTCTGATAGATTTCCTAGAGCCAAGTAAGTATTGGTGTGATCAGCGATGGGGGATCCTTTTTCGATTGCCCAGTTAGCCCAAAGCAACAGCATAACAGTCATTCTTTTTCGTGGGAACCCCAATTATGGACCACCAAAATCAATGCAGCCGGCAACCAAAGGCTGTTTACCTCGGTAGAGACTGTCGGATGAGCGGCAGGCAAGAGGGCGGCGGCAGCACTCTTTTCTTTGGTGGAGATACGAGGTTTTTCTGTTGCTCCACCTGCCAGGCTAGACATTGCCTGCTGGACAGGCAAGTAGTGTCCAGGTCTTGCTGTTGAATCGGCGTTTTTGGAACGTAGACTCGCTCACTCGCCACTGACCCAAATGCCACAGATGCACAGACAGCACAAGGCCAGGTATTTTCAAGGCATGAGCATCAAACTAGGAACTGGCGCTTCTTTTTCCTACGGTGTTGCATCGCCTCCCTAACAACAACCACTCCCACTCCGAAGCAGCCGCTTTATACAGCGGTTTGCTTTGAAGCAAGTTTCAGTCGGTTGGATAGTCACTTCAGACTGTCAGAACCTTATTGCATCATGTCGTTTTGCCTTGAAGCCCAAGTCGTACAAGCCGCAAACATTCACGCCTTTGCGGATCTGACTGCATTGCTTGCCCCATTGAACATGGACTGAGCCACCTATCGTGTATCTAAATACAAAAACTAACTTCAGTTCGACAACAAATGTGCCAAGAGAGGAACGTGTTGAATTTAAACGAGAAAGCAAACTAGTCAAGAGTATAACTAAATGATTAGCCATAGGAAGTTGCAGCTCTAGCAAGTGTCGCCCTGTTCTAGATCTGAGAACACTAGGGTGCTATTTTCGAGGCCATCAATCTGGTAAAAATGGCTAGAACTATGGTGGAAAATACAACTAATAGCAATAGATCTCAGCAATATACAAGCAATCATCACTCACCGGGCGGCAATTCTAAAACCCGTCGTAATGTAGAGCAACAGCAGCATACCTCTCTGAGGACCAAGCTTGGCGCCAATGCCACCCACCTGAGGCTGACTGTGTTCATTGTTTTAATTGTCGCACTTGCTCTGTCGAGCATCGCCTTCTTTTCAACCAACTGGCTCGAAGTTGAGCGCCGTTTTTATGGTTCAAAGTTCAAAAAACTTGGCCTGTGGCGACTATGCTTCAACAGTTTCAGCGCCCCAGATGATTTCCAATTTAAGAAATTTTATGTCGGATGTAGATGGATCTTTGCCGACGAGTACAAACCAATCAGAAAATTTATATTACCTGGTTCGTTGACGCACTGCACACAGACATTATGCTGAACGTTGATTTAGCTCACCAATTAACCATTGACCCATTCCGTTCAACAGCCTTTTTCATAGCCACACAGGTCCTATATACCGCCGGCTTCCTACTATTGGTGCTAGTATGTGCCGGCATCCTAGCCGTCCAACAATGTTTCATCATCGAGCGCGAGGACTACGCGTTGCGCGCACTCTCGGTCGCCAGTCTCCTGTCGGCAGTGTCTAGCACCTCGGCCGTAGCCACCTTTGCCATTTACGCCGACAGAAATGATTGGATGCCGGATCCTGAGCACAACTACCTGTCATGGTCATTTGTGGCCGCGCTGATAGGATGCGTGCTGCTGTGGGTGGCGGCCTTGTTGTTTTACATTGAGATGCAGCTGATCATGAGGCGCAACACGAGACAGGGATCGCACGCACAGGGTTCCAGATGAGGCTGAAGTATATGGAGGAGATGAATCTCGAGGTGCAAGGCAAAGTCGCAATCAAGTTACTGTCGAAGAGTTTACAATCAAGAATCTGCAATAAAGAGACAACTATTTGCTTTTATTTCTTTTCAATGCCGTACAGTCGCCGACCGTAACGGCACGTGGTAGCCATGTTGGGTCCACCTAAATCTGCAACCTAGGAGCTGGAATGGGTGCACGCCGAGCACACGCCTGAGGCCAGCGAGCGGCGAACGTTGTCGTCGGCGTTGTAGTTCGGCGCCTTTCGCGCTTGTCTGTTCGTTCGCTCGTTTGTTCGTCCGATCGTTGTTTTGGTTTCACCACGCGTAAATTCGCTCAACCCAGATTGACACTATTCGCCTGGCTCCATCATGAGCTAGTTCAAGTCAACTCAATCGAACTGGATGAACACCGATTTTGAGCCGTTTTCGGTCGCAAGGTTAGCAAAAATGGCCACCAGAGTTATTGCAAACTGGCGCAAGTCTGCGAAGAGACAGCAGGCGAGCAAGCCAAACCGAAACAACTCCACCGACACGGCTACCTCAACCGAGCCAAGTAGATCCCAGTCGCCAGGCGCCGAGCAAACATACAAGACCATCAATGCCATTGGACTACCCATTTGTTTTCCCTTTGAAGCCTATGGAATCCAGCGGGTAATGCTAAACAAGGTGACTTCGACGCTCATGAACAAGGAGCACAGTTTGATCGAGAGTCCAACTGGAACAGGCAAGACGCTCGTCCTCCTCTGCTCATCGCTCGCCTGGCAAAGGAAGTCCAAGTCCCTCAATCAGCCCTTTATTTCAACTCGCCTTAGGAAACAGGTGGCCGAAGAGCGGCGACAGATACTCATGCGCAAGCCTTGCACTTGTGGCCGCCGGCCAATGCGAACAGAGCTAGATAGGCTCAAGGAGGCGGCCGAGGGCTCCAAGAAGAGCAAAGCCTGTTTGGATTCCGCGGACAACCCTAAGAAGGCTCAGCATTTCCAGCAGGAGGACGAAATTTCGGCTTGTAAGCGAATTAAAACGGAGCCATCCAATGAAATCCTGAAAACTAGTCCATATTTCAAGAAAGAAAACCAGCCAAATTGTATCACTATTGACGACGAGGATTCTGATCATGTTGAAATTATCGAGGATGATTGCAAAAAGTCGAATAGTATTAAGCAGTTTGATGAGCAAGATTGTATAAAAGCGCAACAAATTAGTGATAAACCTCTATGCAGATCGTGCGCTGCCATTGAGGCTGAAAATGAATTCTCACAGGTCCTCGGCGAGGATAGTTTGGACGGCGAAAACTTCATCTCCTCCAAGATTAAAACAAAAATACCTAGAATCTATTATGGCACGAGGACCCACAAGCAAATCACCCAGGTGATTCGGGAGCTCAACAAAACGCCTTACAAAAATGATCTCAATATGTGCATTCTATCATCGAGGGAGCGAACTTGTATTAATCAAGAGGTTAAAGACTCTGCAAATAGGAATGATCTTTGCCAGGAACTCTTGAAAAACAAACAAAGTTCAGATAAGAATAAGGCAAACGAATGTTGTCCATTCTATAAGGACTCTGCCACCACTGCCGACACCTTTGCTGGCATCAACAATGAGTTTAAGCACAAGGCCTGGGACATAGAGGATGCGGCTGCTTATGGTAGAGAAATCGAAACTTGCCCATATTATGGCGTCCGATCGCTTCAAGATCAAGCGGATATAACCTTCTGTCCATACAATTACCTCTTGGATCCAACAATACGTAGAACGCTAAACATTAACCTCAGCAACGCTATAATTATCTTTGATGAAGCGCACAACATCGAAGATATATGTAGAGATAGTGCATCATTTGTTATAGATACGAGACAGATCGACGATATACTCGAATCAATTCAAGTTGTCTCTAATCATTATATCCAAGGCTCTGTGGTTATGGATGCCTACCAGTTCTTCAGGGATAAGCTTTTGAACTTGAAAGCCTACTTGAAGAATTCAACCTTCTCTAAAGATACGTCGGAGTCAGGAAACTTTTTAGAAAAGAATATACTGACTCAAGACGGGATGATCAATGATCTCACATCCATCGGTCTCGGACCAGACTGCCTAAATCAAGTAAAAGAGAATCTCAGAGCCTTGAGGGGTGAGGATGAAAGTGACGACGGTTCGTCATCGAAGAAGGGCGACGCTCAGCCAGCTCTCAGCTTCAGTCAAATGCAATCGATAACACAACTCTCCATTACTCTAGAATTCATGTATATATCCAACTGTAAGTATATCAATGATTTTAGAGCAGTGGTCACCAAGTCTTTGGAACGCGAAACCAATCGTTTCACTCAAAGGGCAAATAATCGCGGCCCACCTCCAGACAAACACTTATGGCGATTCAGTTTGTTATGCATGAATTCAGGGATTGCTTTTGAGAAGATTCACAGCTGGGCTTGGTCTGTCATTGTGGCATCTGGAACTTTATCCCCTATTGAGAGTCTAAAATCTGAGCTTGGCTGCACTTTTTCACAAATTTTCGAAGGAGCCCATGTGATACCCCCAGAACGTATCTTTGCTTCGATCCTATCGTCTGGGCCTAGCAAGACTAGTTTAAACTGTGCCTTCACAAATTCACTATCTATGAAATTCCAAGACGAAGTTTATGCTATACTGAGAGATGTATGCACCACCGTACCCAATGGTATCCTATGTTTCTTTCCCAGTTATGACAGGATGGAAAATTTTCACAGACGTTGGGTGCAGATAGGTTTCAAGAAAGACCTGCCACGTTGGGGAAAGGAGCTTTTCATGGAACGTAAAAATTTAACGGCGTCTGAATTTGAGAAAGATCTTGAAAGTTACAACAGGTATGCCAAGACGAGCGGAGCCATCTTATTTGCAGTTTACAGGGGCAAAGTTAGCGAGGGAATCGACTTCGCTGATAAGGCAGCCAGAGCTGTCATTACCATTGGGATCCCATATCCGAACATAAAGGAGGTGACGATAGGCCTCAAGAGAGACTACAATGACATTGCCCGTGCTCAAAGGCCTAACTTGATGCCCGGTCGTGATTGGTATGCTTCGCAAGCTTTCAGAGCTCTAAATCAAGCGTTTGGTAGATGCATACGGCATAAAGAGGATTGGGGCGCCATCATCTTGATCGATTCAAGACTAAAGAATCAAGATAGCATGAACAACATCTCCAGATGGTTGAGGAACAATTTGACCCAGTCAGATGATTATAATGTCATGATTGATAGTTTGAAAGATTTTGTCGAAAGAAGATCGAGTGAGGAGAAGCTTTCACGGTAGATAAAGATACTGTATCAAACTGTCTATCATATATCGGAAACATAACGTGTTTTGCTATGAATATTAGCCGCCCAAAACTTAGATCATCTCAAAACAAGGCGAGATGCTAGAATCATTTGGTGTTGACGCTTCCAAACTGACGCGTACACGGGTTGGGAAATTATTGTCAGGCGATACTCAACCAACTCCGATGCTACCTAACATCTCCAGCCATTTTTTGTGCTTGGCCTGTCAAAGCCCCGAACAGGATTTTCTGCCTAGAAATGATTACCGTATTGAATAAAGACGATTTCAACTGGCCCCTATTCACTCGTCAATTATGCAAAATTGGGGTTATTCTTGTTTCCACCTTGTGCATTTTGAGTATCGATGCGTATGCCCATCCAGCACGGAGTATCGACACTCGTTTGTCGGGATTAGAGTTAAGAGCCGGTGATCCCCCTGTAGCAACAACGGGACCGGGGATAAGCACCCTTCCGTACAAGCCAGAACAGGAGGAGGTCTCGACACTTGGCAACTTAGGGCCGTCAACTGATAGGCCACCAACCAAGTCGCCTTCAAGGAAACCCCAGTCCCCTGAGGCTATCTCTACACTATTGCCCAGAACCAGCACCACGATAGGCCCACCTACTCCAAAGAACGACTGCGGCAACTTTTTTCTAACAATCCTTTTGGTCTCGCTTGCTTTTCTCTTGTTGAACATACTTGGTTGGCTGGCATACAGTTTGAAAGTTTGTAGTGCTGGTAGCGAGGATCTAGAAAACAAATCTCGAAAATCAGGAACTGGACTTCAAGTGCCGGCAAACAATTCAATGGACGCAACAGTGCGTTCAGAAATGCCAATTAAGACACCTGCACGTTTGCAGCCAAGGGAACGAACAATCTCAAAGTTTAGCATTTCAAGAACTGAGCCCAAAACACCTCGCTCACCTCTAACCTCAACCAAGAGCTCTGAATCGAGGAATCCGCGTTCAAGTCGAACGATGGAAACAAAGCCATCATATTGAGTATGACACATCCGGTGAATAAATCTGAAATGATCCGTTTATCTATATCAGCCAAGCAAATCAGGTGACGGTCGTCAGCACAGTGGTTGCTTGCGCTGCTTGCTCCTCCTTCTCTCTCCTGTCGCGTTCCTCCTCGTCATCATAGTCTTGATCGTCGTTTTTCTGGTTGAAACCGTAGTGTTCGCCATACTTTCTTACAATGTTGCTCCAGTTACAAACCTCGCTAAGTTTCTTTACGTCCTCGCCAGCCTCCACGTTCATCATGGAAGGCTGTGAGTGGCCGCCAAAGGAGGGTGAGATGGTTCCGCGCGAGAACCTCGCTGACTTGTTGAGCCAAACATTGGCCGCTTTTGAGGCTGCTGTAGAAACGCTAGCCTTCCGATTGAAGGCCGACACAGCCAGCTTCTCTCTCTTCCGGCGCTCGATTTGGCGTTCGCGTAGCTTCTTACCGAGGATGATCCAAATTCCAACAAACAGTATGAGAGGCGACGGCGTTGGCGAGGTGCGAATCATATTTCGTATGAGCTTTGCTCTTCCAAACTTCCACTCAGTGTCCGAACGAGCCTCAATCCTTTGGTACGTGTTTGACATCATAGCAATAAGTAAGTTGATAAGCACGACAACCGTTATCATCATGTAGATTCCAAACACAAGTTTCATGATAACCTTTGAGTAGGAAGGACTCAGGTGCATTGGAGGCATGAGATCAGGTTCTACCAAACCAAATAGGGAGTAGAAGAGCATTTCTAGAGTGAATATGGGGGATTGGAACTCGAGACCTGCGGAAACTAGACTTGAGTTTACATCCTCGGGTGGCTTGAAAACGGGAACGTAAATGGCACTTATGGATAGCGAGAATCCAATCATGAATATTCCCAAAATCACGAGAAATCGCATCATATCCTTGACAAGATCCTGTATAATAACTGCCCAGGGTCCAAACAAGTGATGGAAGGAGAGGAAGTTGAGGAATTCGATGAAGGATAGTAGCACAACGATGGCCAGCATTTGATTGCGTAAGTAGAGGGCTATGACGCGCGATTCTTCGTCTGGAAACAGGAATCCAATGCAATGGGTTATGAAGGAGGCAAAGCCCACCACCATCACTATCAGCTTGATACTTCCAAAACCTGCCTTATCTGCAGGGTTTGACATGTTTGAGACCAGATTTCCTAGGAACCAAATAGCTAGCAACCATTCGTGTGGCAAAGGGATGAGATCGGCACAAAGCCAAAGTGGCACATAGAATGGGACAAACACAGTGGTCATGCACAATAGAACTATGAAGAAGATGTGCGAGGCTAAGTAGGACATGAATTTGATGACTGGGATCTTCGCCAAACGGTGGCCAATTGGACAGGAGACCACAATCCAAATTGGAGGGCAGAGAAGAAAGGCGAAGAAGAGCATTATGAACTTCCAGCCGCTCCAATCTAGATTGCCGGCCCAAACGCTTGACAGGTACTTCTGAACTCCATGTTGTGAGACGACATCCTTTCTACCCAGTTCCAGCAGGACATCCAAGAACTCGACGTTCTTATAATCTCTTGCTCGCAATAAGGCGCTTGCGTTGCTAATCTTCGCAATGATAGACAGCAGATCTGTTGCAATCTGATCACAATAGTCCTTTGCCCATTCCAAATCTCTCGATCTGTCCTTCTCCTTTTCAACCAGATTCTCGTAGCATTTGGCTAGCTTTACAGCAGTATCAATTGGCGCCTCGCTCACCAATATGAACTCCTGAATAGGCAAATAGGTGTTTGTTTGCTCTTGGCCCAAATATCTGCCGCCTCCGTTTGCGGATTCTGAGCCCACGTTTGCTTGGTGTGGCATTCCGGAGACTGCCTGCTGGTGCTGGTTTGCTTGGGCAACTGGGCCAGAACCAGGCAAGAGCTTCGTCTTTGAGCATTGCATGAGGTCCACAAGGAAGGATTTGTTCTCCATCAGTTCGGCCGAGTCATGGTCCTTCTTCAGCAGGTAGCTTAGAACTTCCTCGTGTCCGGCGTTGGCTGCATTGCAGAGCGGGATCTTGCCCTCCTTGCTACACATCGTTGGGTCGGCACCGCTTTCTACCAGAAGCCGAACCACATCCAGGTAACCATGTCGAGCTGCATAATGGAGTGGAGTCCAACCTCTGTCGTCTTGGGCGTTCATCTGGGCGCCTTGGCCGAGCAGCATGTGGGCCATTCGAGTGTGCCCATGGCTGGCCGCAAAATGGAGAGCAGTCCTCCCGTGGCCGTCCGACTTGATCAGCGATTCGGGCGACCGACTAATCAGCAGATTCGCCACTTGTTCGTGGCCCCCTTGAGCTGCCAAGTGCATTGGAATATACTTTTCTATCTCAGTTGCGGCATCAACTTGTACCCCGGCGCTGTTGAGCAACATTCTGACTACACTCTCGTGTCCATTTCGGGAGGCCAAATGCAATGGGGTCACCCCATAGTCGCTCTTCGGATCCACACCCGATCGCTCGCTCCTGAGTCCGCCGGGCACCCTGTACCTGAGCATCTCGGCCACAAACTCTGTTTGGCCGCTGCTCGCGGCAACGTGCAAAGCAGTAAGTCCGTTTCTTCTTGAACAAATTTTCCAATCCACGGCTGTCTTGATAGTGTGCAATACCTTTACGTGCCCGTGCTTTGCTGCTAAATGTAAGGCTGTCTCGCCCATAGCATTCTCATCGCTAGCCTTCGCTCCGGCTGACAGCAGAAGTTTCACAATGGCTGCATGGCCTCCCTCTGACGCCAAGTGAAGTGTCGTGCTTCCAGTCTTCTTTATGCGAACGCCAATCACTGCATCCCGATTGAACCTGAGCAACTCCTTGATGACGCTCAGACTTCCGTTCATTGCCGCAATATGGGCGCAATTGAAGCCCATCTTGTTTGGAATGGTGAGCAACTCCGATCGATCGTTTAGGAACAGTTTCAGCACTTCGGCATGATTCTTTTGGGCCGCAAGATGTACCGGAGTTTGGCTATGATTGTCGGCAGCGTTCAAATCAGCTCTCAGCTTCATCAGGGTCTTACAAACTTCAAACTGGCCACTCTCGGCCGCCAAATGCAGTGGTGTCTGTTTAGTTATGGTCATTGCATCTAGGATGGCCCCATGCTCGCTGACAAGCTGCTTCACAATCGAGTTGTAACCCAGCTTTGCCGCCAAGTGCAAAGGTGTCATTCCAAGCTTGTTGCGAACGTTAACAAATGCATCGTGTTGCAAGAGTATATCCACAACCTCCTCTTTTCCTCGCTCAACTGCGACGTGCAAGGGAGCCTCGCCGTTTTCATCGAAAACGTCAACCCTAGTGCTCTGATTCAACAACATCCTTATGATATCTGGATGACCCTGATAGGCGGCATAGAACAGGGGCGTCCACAGGTTCTTCGCCGGCTTGTTGTAGGCCATTTGGCACTCTTGCGGCTCCAAGTGCGCTTGAATCTCGGATAGGACGTTTGTATTTCCGGATTGGCAGCAATAATGGACTGGCGTCTCTCGCTGGACGAAAGTCTCTAGGAAAACGTCGCCGCCGTGTTTTAGTAGGAGGCGCATTATCTCTCGATCCTCATCCAAAGTGTGCGACAACTTGCCATTCAACTTTGCAGTATAGTGACACGAGGACTCTCCATCCTTGTTCTGCTGATTGATGAGTATTTTCGCCTCCTCAGCCGTACGATTTTCGATTATATGATTCAGCATCGTTTCAATAATGGACAAGTTGGATTCTCGCACGCAAACATGCAAAACGTTCTCGCCCTCAATATTTTGTGAATCTACCTTTGCTCCATCCTCGAGCAGAAGCTTCACTGCCTTGATGTTGTTGAATCTAGCCGCAAAATGCATCGGAGTCTCCTGTTTCATCTCTGTCGCGTCAACATCAGCGCCCGATTTGATGAGCAAATCAACGCACCTCTCGCCGTCCTTAACCATTGTTGCAATATGGAGCGGAGTCTCGCCCAGCTTACCTGTCTTTAGTTGCAAGTTTGCACCCAAACCAAGAAGCGTCTCAACCACCTCGTGCTGGCCAAACTTGACTGCCAGATGCAAGGGGGTCAGCCCGTCCTTTGTCCTACAATCGACACTCTCGCCCTTTGCAACAATCGCCTTAACAACCTCGACGTGGCCACGTATGGCGGCCATGTGGATGCACTTGGCGCCGGCCTTGTTTGGCATGTGAATGGGAATTCCCTTCCTGATGAAAGCCATTGCAGCCTGGCTGTTGTAGGCGTTTGAGGCCAAATGCATCAGTGTTGAGCCGTCCTTCGTTCTGTTCATTATGGAGGCTTTAAATTTTTCAGACAAGATGTCGACAATCTTGTGATAACTGCGAGCTGTTGCAATGTGAATGGGCGTTTGGTGATCCTTGTCAATGACATCCGGATCGGCGCCGGAAGCGCAGAGCAACTTCACTATGGGCTCGTTCTCGGATTCGGTTGCAAAATGTAGGGCCGTTTGCAGCTTACCATTTTGGATGTCCAAATTGGCCCCGTAATCAATGAACATCTTAAGAACGTCGACGCTCTTGTTGAACACTGCATAGTGCAAGGCTGAATTGTCATCGGGCGGCTTCTTGTAGGCAAGCTGCTCCTTGGCCAGCGCGCCGAGCAGCTCATTGATCACCTCAAGATTTCCAGTTTGAACGGCCAAAATGAGCGGAATGTTGCCCTCCGAGTCCACCTCTAGTCTGATCGTCGGTGAGCTTGCCTTGAGTACAAGCTGCAGGGGCGCGACTGCTGTTGCTGAGGCCTTAGATGCCAGAATGTGGATGGGCATTTGGTTGTGAGCGCCGCCTTTGATCGTTGCGTCTGCATTGCCCGAGAGGAGAACCCTGATGGTCTCCTCGCGGGCAAATGCGCAAGCTAGATGTAGTGCTGTAACCCCGTCCAAAGCCTGAGCGTTCACATCAAATCCCAAATCAATCAGCTTCTCCACAATCATTGCTCGATTGTCACGGGCCGCGTACATCATGGGCGTCCAACGGTTCGTGTCGGTAACAATGTCAGTTGTAATTCCATAAACTCGAGCAAAATTGAGTATCTCGTCAACAAGAGTCCAATCCGAGTGTCTGGCCGAGTTTAGCAACTGTTTGCCCAGTTCGAGTTTATCCTGTGCAGTCATCTTGATGACTAAACTCATTGGCGCCTCACCAGACATCAGGTTGGTCACCTTGGAGATGAGATTTTGGGCACTGTCAATGACCTTGTGGCCGAATGAGGCGGTTGGGGTCTCAGCTCCGTTTGCGGGAAGTAAATAGTTGAAGATGTTTGGATCATCCACTCCATTTGTGTTGACCAAGATTTTGCTCGACATGGCAGCTCGTTGGAGTAGAGTTGGGTCACTTATTAGATAATCGCTATACGGAATTGGACTTGCTGTTCGAGAAACACTCGGCGAATCGTTGGGGCTTCCACCTGAGCCATTTGTCCGTCCGTTCTTATGATATTCGATGACTGAGGTTGGCGGCGCCGGAGCTGGCTTTCCATTACTCTGACTCGACCTCCTTTGCCCATTTTGGCCCCCTAAAAGCTTCTCACTGGATCCCCTCTTCTCGGATGCAATTTTACCGGTCTGCTCACCAACATCCATCGCCTTTCTCGCTGAATTCTCACTTCCGCCGTCTCCATTGCTCGGCTGCTCAGGGGGCATCTGAAGTGGTAGCTTCACTTCTGTTTGAGCCATCGATTGTATGCTGGGCGCCAATGGAACAGGCGACTGGTTCAAGCTGGGCACATTTTCATCCCGCAATCCAACGCTATGCGGCTGCGAATCGCCCACAAAAGTTATCACAATCTCTTGCGGTCTTGATCCTTGTTGTGGGCTAGCACCAGCCTTGTGACCCGTCAGCCTCCTTGGCCCGCCTCTGGGAGGACCCTGGTTTGCATACCTATTATGCATGATCAAAGAAGCTCAGTGTTATGAACTGATCAAATCGATTGGACTAGTTGCTGGCAGCGAACACGTAATGAGAGGTGCACCTTGCTCGCCTCCACTTCCATAATGTCGAGCTCAAACTCGAGCAAAGAAGGGAGAGAGAGAGAAAGTAACAGTTAACCTGCCTAGATTGACCCTTAACCATGCAAATGGTTGCCCGCAACAACAAGGCTCCTCACTGGCCAGCACGGACTCTTAATAATCTATTGCATTAGCGGGCTAGGCTGGGCGGCTTTCGGCCCCAGTGGTTCAGCAAGCTGGACATAGGAGAGGACGAGTCAGTTAGTTGTAATCATAGACCAAGTGTCCTGTGAGAGCTGGTGTGGGAGCTCGCAATCAGCCGTGCGTATCCCTTTTTGGCTGCAATCCACTAAGCTCTCCGCTGACCTCCAATGTGGGCCCGCTGATAGGAGAGCTCCGGGTGCATGAGCAAAGCTGCATCAACCAAAAGGGGCTCAGTTTAATTGATCACCTCTAGCGAAAAACTAGTTCAGCGGGACAACCTTAGTCCCGTTTTACAATAGCGAGTATGTCGCCCTCTGGATTCATTCGTGCGAATTTGTCTCCAGTTCCAAACAAATACGGATCAGCCTCGATTCTGGATTGATCTTGAGCCACAAACAGGATTTGTGCAGTGAAATTGTTTGCATGGGCAGCCGATTCAGATGGAACCCGTTCATCTGATTCACCTGAGCGAGCGCCAACCTTGACCGGCTCCGGCAGAGCAAAGTTTCCCTCCGCATTCACTGAGTGCAGATCAATTGTTTCATTATGCGGCCAATTACTTAGAGGGCCTGAATTCAGGTTAAAATGGATGCATGGTACGACGAATCAGAGCTCAATGCTAAAAATGGCTGGATCAAAAACTATGAACAAGAGCGGGAATTGAACAGTCCGCTACCTGAGGAGGAGGAGAACAATTTTAACTTCAACGTAGTTCTAATAGTTTGCTTGGTGATCGCTCTCGTTGGTGGAATCGCCTCCATCTATTACTATTTTTACTGTCGCAAGAGGCCACTTGGCTACCAGGCGCCAACAAATGCGCTCGCCAACATGGGTCAATCAGATCAGGTGACGATCAGTCGTCCTATTCAGCGCAACGAGTCGACTAGCACCCCACGTTCAGCCTTGACGACTGACTTGCAAAGCAACTCGAGCAACAACAGTCCCTCGACGCCAGCGACCACCTCGAGTCAGGTGTCGGTGTTCTCGATACCCTCACAATCTTCTGGGACGAATAGTGCTCAAGCAAGCCCAAGCGCACAAGGAACACCGACAGGCTCGTCTAGACCAGCGGGCCCCATCGCACTTGAGCCAGCACAAGCCGCCAACGAGGCTGCCGGTCGAAGAGGATAGAGTTAGCTTTTAGTGTTGTGGCTGGCTCATCAGGGACCGACAACGACCGTCAACCTTGAAACGAGCCGACCAAAAGATCCGCTCGAAAAAGAAGACCTTCTTCTCAACAATAGCTACGACCAAGTTTCTCGGTTGTCTGCTGCCTCCCCCCCCCCTCGAAACTCAATTTGCTGGTCAACATGAGCACCGTTTGCCAAACAAACTTTTTGGGAGTTGTTAAACGGCTCGAAACCGTGAGCCGATGTTGCAATGCAGTCCAAAATCCCTTCTTCCCTCCGCAATGCAACCATTAGCTGTAGCTGATGTCATAAACACTTGGTCTGTTTGGTTGCCTAATCTGAACTTCTAATTTCGGCGACAAAATTGAACCACAAGCAGTCGGTTGAGTTCTCACGGCGACTCGGCCTATCAAATCAACCCAAATCAAATCATTCCACTTGCTGTCACTCAATTTGAGGTTTAGCCTTCAGATACTAGATTGCTGCATTAGCTAGTTGATCGTTTACTTGCTCGCCTTTTGGATGGAGAGGAGAAACTCAATGGGCAAGCCGGTGTAACTCATTCATCTGTTCACAATACGATAACTATAGCTTATATGCGCCCAACTCCTGCTAGCTCCTACAATCAAGCCCACAGACTCAACCAGTGCGAGCCTGGCTCAGCTTGGATAAGAATGGTAACAGGCCAAGCGCTGTGTTGTGCAGGAACCAACGGCGAAGATGTCTGGAAACCTTGAAAATTAAGGCCGCCCAAGAAGCCGAGCTTGCCCGCTTAGACGCTCACCTGGTTTATAGTTGGCTTGGCGAAGCTTGAACAAAGGATTCCATGGGCACCCCCTCTCTCTATCCTCGTTGCTCTCGAGCCACAAGCGCAGCAAGCGAGCTATTGGAAGGATATTGGACGCGGGAGGAGGAAACCGAGCCAACTGGTCTTGCGCAGTTCGGCCAGCCAAACAAGCTTGCAATTGTGGTTTTGGTCGTTGCTCAGCTACCGGGCACCAGAACACCAACCTCAATCACACTGCAACGGAGACAACGACGCCAACGTCTCGCCAGTTAAATGAGCTGTCGGTTGCGCCCGTCAAACTCGTCGATAGGAGCAAGTCTGTCGTCTGTTAAGCCCAATGGAATGGAGCTAAACTGATCGGAGGAGATCGAGAGGAGCCTTGTCGACACGGCCGCCGCCGCCGCCGCCGCTAGAAGCAGAGGAGAAGATGGCGGGATCGAGTGAGAGGTTCGAACGTTGAGAGACCAATGACAAACCAGCAGACTAGTTGGGCTCCGGGTGGTGAGTGTCGCAGGTCGGGCGCGTCGCGAAAAAGTTACCGCGATAGACTGGCGGACGCCATGAGCTTCGAGACGACAACAACGCCAGCCGCAACCCGTGAACATGATGGCAGGATCAAGGCGGCTTTAATTGCCAGCTTCTCGCTGCTCACTTTGCTGGCCAGCGCAATGCTCCTTTCGGTGGCCATTATGGCAAACCCGAGCCAGTGCAGCTCGTTAACAGGTATCGAGAGTCAAATTAGTGGGGCCGGCGGAAGCGGCAGCAGCGACAACAACAACAACAACATGCGAATACAGCGCTCAAGTGGAAAATCGCAAACCATCCATAGGCAACGAAGACAGCAGCTCTCAGGTGGAGAGAACGAGAAGAGGAACAGTGGCGCCGGTGATATGAAGTTGGAGTCACAGAGAGCGAAAGAGAGGCGGCCGGCGGCGCAACAGAGCTCCCATCAAGTTACGAAGAAGAGATTCAAGTCCTCATTCAACTTAGTAGCCCAGAGCTTGGAGACTCTAACCGCAATGAACTCGAGCACAAATGGGGCCCAACAAGCAGAGGGCTTGATAGACATCAACAATAACAGCCGACCCAACTTGGTGCCCTATGATGTCAACAACAACACCATCGGTTCGGCCAGCGATCAGGCCGATCAAACGTGGCGAAGAAACGTGACCTCCGTGAATGGAACAATCGACTTGAGCCAGTACGGCCAAAACGATGTCGACCGACTCTATGGAGACGCATTGTTGGTTTACCTGAAGAATTTCAACGAGTAAGTGCAGATTCAAGCTAGTAAATTTCTATATTAACATTCTGACTGATCTAACTCGGGAAACTTGTTGCCTCAAATTGTGCACAGGACTTTGCCCGCGAGGAGGGAGACAATCAACATCAATGGAAGCAGCAGCCAAGTTCCAGTTTACAAATCCGAGGCTAGATCAACGAGCCGACTCGATGTTGGCTGAAAAATACGAGCGGACGTTACTGACCTTGTAGTTGAAAGTTTCGCGTTGGGTTGGCCAGGTGAGTGTTGCGTTGATTGCGCAACCGCTAGTTGTCTGTTGCGCCCAAAGGGCAGCCGATCGATATGTGATAATAAAGATTATCCACGCCGTAAAATTTGCCAAACTTCCATGTCGGCTTTGTGCTGACCAAGCCTCCTTCGTCATTATATTCAATCATGCATTTTCGAATTCTACAAACGTTGCTCTTGCTCGCTTATTTAGCCCACCAACTTCCCTCACTTGCCTTGCCCGCAATCCAATACAGTGACTCACTGACCAATCCCGACCTCAAGCTGGATGATGTTCCAGTGGGACAAGGACTGCTGCGGGGAGCCGAGGATATGGTCACCTCGACAGGGCTCCCGCAAAATGTGGTCGAGAGCTCAAATAAAACTCAGATCCCAGATACAACAAAACCCTCGAACAATTCAACTGGCGTGGGCTTGGTGTTTCCAATGGTAGTAAGTCTCAAGGCCAATGCCTCGTGTTCTGAGGCCAAAAACTCTAAGTTCCTGTGTAAGTTTGAGATGAGGACTCTAGCTGGAGATTACCGCCTCACTTTGGATTTAGACAATCCGTCGAATGGCTCCCTCGAGGTCGCTTCAAAGATTAAACCCGACCAGGCCAGGCCTAATTGGTCTGTGGACTATCAAGAGTCCCGAGGAATAAAACGCAAAATGGCGATGGAATTTGCAAAAACCTTAGCCAATTTCGTCCTAAATATCAGACCCGCAGACAGGAACACGGGGAGGCCCTGTCATTATAAACAAACTAGAGCGTTCGAGAGGTTTTGGTTCAGAAACGAGCGTTATTATGTTGGAGTTACGCAGACTAGTCTTTGTTTCGCCGCCTACAGAAAGATTCAAAGAAACGAAACGCAACCAGACAGACATGACATGAACTATGAGAGGACGACAGTAGAGGCGTACGAGTTAGTGCCGATGAGATTTGTCAAACAAGGCCCACGAGATGAAGCGCCCATGTACAGGTATAACTCTTTGACCGTCGTCATACCTGCTAACCAAGAGCACCTGCGACTGATACTGGTCGATGAGGGTGGACGTATTTCGCAAATACCGTTTTCGCTTGAGAGACAGGGCAAATCCTTGCTTGTGAACCCGGTAGAGAATCCAAAGCCTTGGTCCTACTCGCTTTCAACTATCGCAAGTGAGGTTAAATATACGGAAACTCTCGAGAGCTTGCCCTTCTTCGAAAAATCACTCAGAAACTCCATGGTGAAGCAAATCAATGAACTTGATCCGAAGACGTCCGGCGTCAAAAGGTTAGGCCAGCACGTAGAGCTCTCATTCATTGAATCAGCCATCAGAATCAACGGCGCCTTCTGCTGGTCTACTGGCCTTAGGGTTCACAGCCATCCGAGTGTCAAATGTTTAGGTGGTGGCAATAAAATGCGTTTACCGGCCGCACTAATGCAGAAGGATCAAAGCAAGTACACTGTTTTTGCGATGGAGGTTTACCAACTCGAGGAGTACGTTCACTATCATATGATTTATAGCCAATTCACCGAGGATTCGAAAGTCGTTGAATTTGACAGAAATCCAGCATATTGGTGGTGTAAAATCAGAGGAAACCTTAACGACCAAGCCTATAAGGGTCCCAACTTTCCGGATAATGAAAACTGTACTGTGAACCGAATTCTTATGGCTCCGGTTGACCTTGTCCTTTGGGAGCCTGAAAAGTGTGAGAAACATTTGATTGCATTCTATGAGCACTGGTACCAGATGCACCCTGCAAACAATAGCTTATTTGAGCAGGCCTATTCGAGAGTGTTCGAATGGGGCTCATTCCCTATAAACGCGATCACTGTCCAGACAAAGACCAAGACTTTCTATTTCTTCTTGACCGGAAACTCGCTTATAGCTGTCAAGTACGCTGAGCCAACAAACGATGCAGGGTGCTCAACTCTTGTATTGTTGGACAATACAAGAGTTGAGCTACAGAGTAGCGAATTGATCCGCCAATTTGGGTTTGCTCATGGAGGACGAACATACGAAAAACGTAGCCTCTCCGACTTTGACTTTAACCCTGGACCTCCAGCATTCACTGGCTACAGTGAGTTTGTAGACGGAAGCTGGTATCCTGATATCAAGGAGCCACCTGTGCCGATTCCGCAAGATTTCCAACTGAGAGGAACGGATGATATCAAGAAGCGATCTGATAACTCGTCAGCTAGCACATTGTTCATAGTGCTGGTTGTCATTGTGCTAGGGCTCCTCTGCTGTCTACTCTATTACTTTTTCTTTGGCCGCGGCAACCCAAGCGAACCAGGCGTGCTTCCTGCGTCGAGATTGACGAGCCGTAAGTCCAAAACCAAAAGCTCAGGCAAGAAGGAAGCCAGAAGAAACCAGCTGATGGCCACGACCATTCGGTCCGACATTGAGAAGCAGAGGTCATCTGAGTCTCCCAACGAGAAGACTGGAACTCCCTTCATTGGATCAGCGACCAAGTCAGTTAAAATGTCCAGCTCTCCAAGTGACACTCCAATTAGATCAGCTAAGTCAGTGCGCAGCTCGAGCCCATCAAAGTCACCCCTAGAGACTAACAATTCGAGCAATCCTCGCCCCAAATCGAGGATGAGCAGCGCAAAGAGCCTAGCGAGGACGAAGAGCAAGGCGAGTGATGCTAGGCTCAAGAGCAAGAGCTCGAAAAAGTTGCAATCGCCTGGCTCGAGACCTCAGCCAACAAATATCAGGCGGTTGGATGTATGAAGACTCAATGATTTTTCATCTATAAGAATAAATTCATTTTTACCTCCTTAAATTGATGTATCTGTTCTTGGTGGTACACTAGTTGCATACGATTGCTGGCGGTAGGATTGCGTCTGCCGCCTCCGGATGGAAATTACATCAGCTGACTTCAATCCATTCCATGCTCGCGAACGGCACACATGTTCTCTCGGTTGAGGGTCTCTCAACGCGCAACTATCGTGTTTCTCTCGAACACAGCGTTTTGAATCGATTACCCAAACATCCAAAGGAGAGAGAGAGTCTTGAACAAATATCTGGAGAGTGCCATTATTTTATTATGAAGTTGACCAGTTAATGGCTGAATCTGGCCCACACTCCGTCGTCTTGGCACCCCACGAGCGCAGTATCATTGCGAAGCTCGAAAACTCGGCCGCCCATCCAGCCCTTCGACCGACGAACGTCTCAATATTTCACCATGGACGATCTTGTCCAGAGTGTCGTCTGCTACAACCCTCGTCCTCTCATTCTCCACGGCTATCTCGCCCCCTTCTTTGTCTTACAAGCGGCTGTGTATTATTACTTCTCCTGGGGAAGACAACAAGACTCAAGCGAAGCAAACTTGACACTGTCTATCAATTCAAATGACGAAGCAGCAAATAGGCATTCTTATGAGATTGGTGTCATTGCGGTTACAGTTTCTATAGCTGCCCAGCTAATCACATATCTGTTTTGTCATTGGTCGGTTGATGTCAAGTGTTTTCTATCTTACACCAGGTGTTATGATCCTCATAGTTCCAAGTTTGTTAAAGTAACCCCGCGACCAAACAATGGATCCACCGAGCTAGTTCAACTCAACCGAGAGACCGTCAGCAGGCAGAACGTATTGTCGTTCGTGTTTCAAAAAACCAAGTATGTCTATAGTGAAAAGGCAGGCAATTTTATTACGACTGAATTTCCATGTGATAAGAGTATTTCGCACTACAAACAGTGGAAGGGTTACCAGGACCAAAACGAGATCAATGCGGTCGATCGTCAATATGGAAGGAACGAACTTGACATGGTTATACCCGAGTTCAAGGAACTGTTCATTGAACGAGCCACAGCCCCATTCTTCGTTTTCCAGACCTTTTGCGTGGGTCTCTGGTGTTTAGATGAGTATTGGTACTATGCGATTTTCACACTATTCATGCTTGTCACTTTTGAAGCAGTCCTAGTCAAACATCAGCTCAGGAACATGCAAGAGATTCGCAGAATGGGTAATCTTCCATTTACTATGCAAGTATTCAGGCAAAATAAATGGAGACCAATCAAATCGGACCAGCTAGTGCCTGGTGATTTAGTCAACATTGTTCGATCAGATCACAATATACCGTGTGACATACTATTGATCAGAGGCTCCTGCATCATAGACGAGTCGACTCTAACCGGTGAGTCAGTACCTCAGATGAAGGAACCATTGGAAGATGTTGACGATGATGATCGTAGATTGGATATTAATCAGGACAAGTTGCACATTCTTTACGGAGGCACCAAAGTCCTCCAACATACAGCATCAGGTAAAGATCAAGGTTGCCTTGGATATGTGCTGCGCACGAGCTTCAACACCTCCCAAGGAAAGCTTTTGAGAACTATCTTGTTCGGCGTCAAGCGAGTGACTGCAAACAATTTTGAGACTTTCTGTTTCATCATGTTTCTATTGGTGTTCGCCATTTGGTCAGCTTGGTACGTGTGGAGCAAGGGCATTCAAGATCCTAAAAAGAGTAGATACCGCTTGTTCTTTGAATGCACCGTAATCATAACCTCGGTGGTCCCGCCTGAGTTACCCATAGAGTTGTCGCTTGCAGTCAATACGTCCCTTATTTCACTTTCAAAGCTCTACATCTATTGTACAGAACCGTTCAGGATTCCATTCGCGGGCAAGGTTGAATACTGTTGCTTCGATAAGACTGGTACACTCACCAGTGACGATCTTATTGTTGAAGGAGTGGCTGGCCTCCCCAAAGCACAGCTCGAAGACGAGAGGATTAATACCAAGAGTAAGAATGATTGTTCGTTGAATATTACAGGCCGAGGGTCTCCATCGACTACCATGACCAAATCCACATTTGCAGAGAACAGTCTGGTTTTACCTGTAGACCAATGTCCCACCTATACACAGCAGGTCCTAGCCTCTTGTCACTCTCTGACCCACTTAGACGAAAAACTCGTTGGAGACCCACTGGAAAAGAAGGTGCTCGAAGCCATTGGTTGGGTCTATGGTAAAACGGGCGTCGTAAGCTCGAAGCGAGGACGAGCAGCACCCTTAAAAATCCACCAGAGATTTCACTTCAACAGCACGCTGAAGAGAATGTCGGTGATCGCGAGCTACAAGCTTGATCTATCCAATGAGAACGTGTATATATGCACCGCAAAGGGAGCGCCAGAATTCATGCGACCCCTGATGAAGAGCGTGCCTGCAAATTACGATGAAGTATACTTCCAAATGTCCAGACTCGGTGCCAGAGTGTTGGCTCTCGGTTACAAAACTCTAGGCGAATTATCTCATTCAGAACTCTCTGCCCTCAAAAGGGAGGACGTAGAAGAGGATTTGATGTTTGCGGGATTCGTTCTAATTTCATGCCCCTTGAAACCAGACTCAAGGGCGGTGAGCTTGGATTTGGCTCAGTCCGGACATAGACTCGTTATGATAACAGGCGATGGAGCATTGACTGCGTGCCATGTTGCTGGTCTTCTAAATTTTGTATCAAGACAAGTGCTTATACTGACCAGAAGATTGTCCTCTGATTTAGTGGATAAAGGCGACGGCTGGGATTGGATCTCCACAGATCAGAGAGTCACGATACCTTTCGAAGATGTTTCAGAAAACTTTTCAACATTCTCAAGGCAGTTTGATCTCTGTCTAACCGGTGAATCCCTGGATTTCGTGACGAAAAACCTGAAGGAAAAGCTGGCGCATAGCATCGTTGCCAGAGTGAAAGTGTTTGCTCGAGTCTCACCCAAGCAGAAAGAATTGATCATTACTACAATAAAGTCAGGAGGCCAGACGGTGTTGATGTGCGGGGATGGGACCAACGATGTTGGGGCCCTGAAACATGCCCAAGTTGGTGTTGCGCTGCTGTCTTCGTCTGCAGTGCCGGTGTTGAAGCCCCAAACTCAGAAAAGAGACTTGAAAACTGCCCAGCTTCAAGTGGGAGATGAGAGCGCCTTGGTAAAACGGCAGATAATTGCGTCTGGACGTCCTGGTGCGAGAACAAATCAAGCCAACGTCAGCGTAACAAATCAAGCAGCTCTGACACCTGAAGAGAGGAGACGCGAGAAGGTACTCGAGGCACAAGCGAAGTTAAAAGAGATGTTGGAAGAGCAAGACGGGCCCCAGTTCGTCAAACTCGGCGATGCTAGTATCGCCGCCCCCTTTACGTCAAGGCTCTCATCTACTCAATGTATAGCTCATATCATCAAGCAAGGTCGCTGTACATTAGTTACCACGCTGCAAATGTTCAAGATCCTAGCTCTGAATGCTCTCCTCTCAGCTTACTGCCACAGTGTACTGTATCTCGATGGAATCAAGTTCAGTGATGGTCAATTCACTATTCAAGGCCTCCTCACAACTCTCTGTTCACTGTTTATCACTCGGTCGAAACCGCTCAACAAGTTGTCAGCCCAGCGGCCATTGCCAAACATCTTCAATCTATACACCATCTTAACTGTGACGTTGCAATTTTCAGTCCATTTTCTGTCCCTGAGTTACCTATATGACAGGGCAAAGTTGATGCAAGAGTCTTCGGATGAACGAAATGCGACTCACTCTGTAGACATGAACGATCTGATCAACGATATCGGTAGTGAATCTTCGACGACAAATTCATCGCTCTCGGATCCAGTAGAGACAGTACACACTGAGTTCAAGGCGTCACTCGTCAACAGTACAGTCTATATCATCTGGATGTCGATTCAGATATGCACCTTTGTGGTAAACTACAAAGGTCATCCATTTATGCAAAGTTTGCGCAGTAACCGTCCCCTCTGCTACAGTTTTATCGTGTCCATATTCGTTATTATTGTTTGCGTCAATGGGTGGGCGCCGAGTCTGACGGAGCAGCTATCAATTGTCGAGTTTCCAGATGAGTTTAGGCCGGTGATTCTCATTATTATATTGTTGGACTTCGGTCTAGCTTATTTGATTGACAGAGCATGTGAATACTTATTCGGAAGATTGAAGCTGAGACAGTTGTAGATCGTGATGATGCGAGTCTATTTATTTCAGTCGTGAACCCGGTCCGAGAAGCCAAGAACAGATACAATACATACATACGAACTGTACAAAAGTAAACGCAAACTCGTTACAGAAATAAACACTAGCCTCATAATCGCGATAAGAAGTGATGTAGCGAGCTGTCAGTAATCCGCCTTGGCGGTCAGTAGGGCTGTTGGCCGAAAGTACTTTCGTACGCGGCCGATAGCTGTGGTAGTTTCGTACGGCTTTCGGTCGGCCATCGTTCGTTCGTCCGCGGACGATGTACGAACGAACGACGACCGGACGAAACCATTCAATGTTGATACCAGGCTGGATTCGTCATATTCCCTCGATTTTTATCAAGACGCTAGTAGACAATAGCTTGCAAATGAAACAGTACTCATATCCGATGCAAACTGGCGTGACCACGGTCTTGAGCAAGCTTCGTCCGGTTGTCGTTCGTTCGTACATCGTCCACGGACGAGCCCTAAGTATTTGCGATCCAAGGCTATATTTGCCAGAGTTCCAATTGGATATGTGGCCCATTTTTGACTGCTATTTTCGCCCTCTTTGAACAGTCAGTTTCACCCTTAATTAAATTGGCGGGTGATCTTCGATCATAGCATAACGAAAGAACATCCGAGACTCCTGATGTACAGAGCTGTGTATGATTCAGTATTCCTTTTTTCAAAGTTTATTTATTTTAGTCGTTTGGTACATACTGTGATGAATGAAACTTGGCCTACTTCCAACATTCTCAAGGCAGTTTGATCTCTGTCTGGATTTCGTGACGAAAAACCTGAAGGAAAAGCTGGCGCATAGCAGTAAAGTCCCTCATCTTAGACGTCCGCCAAATTTCAAGAACCCCAGAATGGCATCACCTTTAGAGAAGTTCATTAGGTTTGTGCTTTTCATTCGTCGCGCAACAGCAGTTTTCGCGATCAATCGACTGACGATGAACAAGATCGGGTCAACAATAGTGAACTACAGTATAGTGTAGTGAACTACAGTGTAGTTTTGGTCGTCACAACCGTTGCCTGAGCTCGATACCTGACACTTTTTCGTAGAGGGAACTTCCTTGCCGAAGGTTTCCGCACTCTAGGACTGCCAGAAACGTCTTCGGCGCCCCTCAAATGGGAGATCTAGGTGAGGGTCGACACGAAATTCCATACCCCCGCTTCCGAAGAACAACCGAATTTTCTTTAGATCTGACTCGCGCGTGCAACTCATTTGCAAATCCGGCCCCTCTTTTCGAACGATCGCCTTTCCACCAGAGAGGGGGCGCGGCAGCCCCCTTATTTTCAGGCTGCACCAGATGGCGCTGCTCAATGATAATTTTTGACCCCCAATCGGGCCGAAAAACCATACAGTAAACCGGTCGGGTGTGAAAAATAATTGGTGCAAAAATCAGATCCAGGAGACTCCATTGTTTGGGGCATGATACGTTCATTTCTATCCTATTTGTTTTCAAATCCGTACAGACGCCGCCCGAGGCCGAGAACAAATTAGAGGCAAAAATAAATTGTATGCGCAGTGCCATCTAGATGCGGAAGGATCAACACTGCCATGCCTGGTAGTAGCTCGATTCCCTGCGTGTTCTTTCTGTTTTTTCATCTCTAACAAAATAAATAAAATCGAATGTATAATTGAATGGTTAATGTTCCCGTCAAATCTGCAGATGCCTATCCTATCAAACCACGATCGAACGTAGTAACAGATTCAGATTTCCCCAACTTAGTCCAGATTACCAAAGGATCCACTGTTGTAGTCTCTTATTCGAAAACGAGGATGAAATTATCCTCAAAGCAGACTACATGAGGAACTCAATCAGCCGACTTGCAATTAAAAGCTAGGGAAACCGAAAAGAAAACTAGAGGGATAGCAAGAGATATAATTATCAAAATGATTCATTTGTCTAGCTATCATTCAAATGGTTTACCAACAGTAGTCTGGCCCAACAAAGTCAATCTTATCGGCGAAAAGGTGTACAAACCAAAAATTCACTTTTGTGAACACTGTAATAAGCCAATACTTATTTATGGCAGATTGATACCTTGTAAGCATGTGTTTTGTTTCACTTGTGCCACATTATGTCTAACCCAACAACAGACCAACCCTACAACCAGTGTGACCTCCGGGGCTGTCCCGACGCCGCCCCCCCTTGGCCCAACTGAGCCGCCATCAAATTTTATACAGTCACCTCACAACAATAACAGTGATAATAATTGTGGAAAAGTCAACAGTGGCAATAACGAGAGACATAACCAGCACGGCCATCCCCGACATAGTAATCACAGTAACAAGAATCTCGAGCCTCAAAGAAATGATTCAAACAATTCCTTCTGTCACAGAGAGAGTAGCATTATAATCACTGATGACTCCTTAGCAAATACGACACCAACAACTATGCAGCTTGACGCCAATAGTAGTCCTAATCTTGTTAACGGGCTAAACTTACCCGGCAACGGCTTGCAACACGGGAATCAGCCTGCACCCGTCAAAGGATGCCATCGGTGCGGTGGTCGAGCTTTACGTGTTGAACGAAATACCCTGAATTCTATATTTGTTTGCCAGATTGAAACATGCAAGAGAACATACCTAAGCGCTCGAGACTTACAAGCTCATGTGACGCATAGGCATAGTAGAAACAAGGCGAATAATAGCAACGAAGCTGGCAATTCGTCCGCCTCGCTTGTCGCCATCTCGTCCTCGCCTTACATTTCCTCATCGACTTTGATGCACCTTAATAGCCACAACAACAACCAGACCAATAATCACCGTCAATCATCATCATCAACCTCGACTGTCAATAATGTTGGACACTCGAATAACTCGCCTAACAATCATCAACACCGCCGCGACCGAGAGTCTCATCACCATCGAGGCGCCTCCAGAGCTAGGGATCGTGAAAGAGAGCGTGATAGGGATAGATTCAAGCGTGACCGCGACAGCTTCTAGAGGGAACGTGAACGCGAGAGAGATAGTAAAGAGTATCACAGGCAATCCTTGCAAAGGGCAGCTCAATGGGCTGAAGCCAGCGCACAGATGTTGGAGAAAGGACTGACCAGATAGGCATTATGTTGTATATAGATTGAGAAAGTTCCTTGAGGGCTCCAATAGAAATTTGTGTCGAATACTTCGTTCTGTCGATTGCGGAAAGTTCAGTATGTCTCGACTGTTTAGCTTATGCAAAGCAATCGGAGGATCTATATGTCTTGGTACTCTGGATTCAGGTATAGCCGTCGACAGGTTCTTAGAGACACGGTTGCCATAAGTTCATGACGATTGATGACTGTCTAATATTTATTTCTGTAACTAAATGTTCTATTTATTTTAATCGTGAGTGACTTGCTGGAGAATGATCTTTGAGGTGCCTTCGCAGCGCCTGAGAAGTGGCTCATTGGCGCGTAAGGCATGTTGCAAAGCATGACAGACTGGAACTTAACTGCATTTTCAAGTTGGTTAGTCCTGCAAAAATTGTACTGACTTTAGGTTCAGGAAGCTAAACTGCAGGGGAATGCGTGCGTGCGCTAGGAGTGAATGATTGTATCTGTTCTTGGCTCCTTATGATCGGATTTCTGGTAATGTGCCTATCATCGCCTCTTCACTCTGCCCCTGTAGAACCAATATATACGCTTACAAGAGGGATAAACAATTCCATTACAACATAATTCTATTCTCTTCGGTTAGCATTTATCGGACCGCTAGTTTTCTGTGGCGTTCATTTAGAGACTCGAAATAAAAAGATCGGGGGAGAGATGCAAACTAACGGTGGTGCCTCGGAGTCAACTACTGGTGTTGGTGATGTAAACAACGGCAGTGATCAATTGTCTGATATTGCACCCAATTCCATTACAACCTCACAAACGGGTAGCTGCTCTGCTAATCAGACTCAGTCGCAGCCTCAACAGCAGCAACAACTGAGGGCCTCAATGTCGCCTGGCCATCAGCAAAACCATCTTCATCAATCATCTCTTGGCTTCCAATCTGGTCCGAACTCAGTGCTGCCAAGCCAAGGCGTTGGCTCCCCTACAAATCAGGTGAGCCACCACCTGGTGCCACAACCTGTTGGCTATCATCAACGACATGCTCAATCGTACCATAACCAGCAACACCAAACGCGACATTATCATCATCAACAGAATAAGTACAACAGTCCAAGGGGTGATAACGAATCTAAGGTAAATCACGTGCTATTAATCACAGTGATAAACCCACATTATACCATTACGTGCGATCTAATTCACCAAATTTGTAGCACGTATGGTAAAGTCAACAGGATAGTCATATTCAAAAAGAACGGAGTACAAGCAATGGTCGAATTCGACAATGTTGAATCGGCAAAGCGTGCAAAGTCCATGCTAAATGGGTGCGATATTTATAGTGGTTGTTGTACGCTCAGAATCGAGTATGCGAAGCCAACTAGATTGAATATACACAAGAATGATAATGACAGCTTTGATTACACAAATCCGAATTTTGTTGGCGGGCACGGCGATGCTAGTTCAGGTCTGAGCGAACATGGCCATCATCAAAGCCTACCAAATGCCACAAGCCAGCAGCAGGGGCGTCATCAATCCCATCAGCAACCGTCACATGGCCACCATTCGAGGGGAGGTGGAGGAAGGAGCTCTATAGTCGGGGCTCACACTCAACATCATGGACCTCAACTTTTCCACCCTTCTCATCATCATCATTCTCAATCTAACGCTCCGCACCACCAAGTTCAGTCTCAGATACCGGTAACGTCGGCGCAACAAGGCCCCAACTATCATGGGATGAATACGTCCCTGGATCAACCACAGCCAACAACAAATGATGCATTCCACAGTGGGGGGATCAACTTCTCTCGAGGTGGACCGCCTACCGCATACGTTGACCCCTACTTGCCTACACATGGTGGACCACATAGTAGTATGTACCCAAGACATGAAGGGCACCAGCATTCGCATCAACATCATCATCGACCTGCACCAATAGGGGGCGGTCATAATCATAATTCGACGTTCTCTACAGCCAATCCATCGAGCACCCTGATGACTAGCTCAAATTTGACATCTTCACAAGGCACCGTGATGATGGTCTACGGCTTACAGCCTGATCGTGTAAATTGTGATAGATTATTTAATCTATTCTGTCTATACGGCAATGTTGTTAGGGTAAGAACTACTTCCATCCAATGATTTCACCTTTTCACCGATGATTTCTTTAACTAGCCTTCCCCTCAACACTATCATCTTGATCAGGTTAAATTCCTACGATCTAAAGAAGGTTGTGCGATGGTTCAAATGGGTGACGTGCTAGCTGTCGATCGATGCGTTAGTTCCTTGAATAAGATAACTCTGTTCGGAAACGAACTACAAATATCGTATTCGAAACAAGCGTTCCTCCATGATGTTATGCAACCATACATACTGCCAGATGGATCTCCCTCATTCAAAGATTTTATGGGTAATAAAAACAATCGTTTTAAGAATCCGGAAGTGGCTAGCAAAAACAGGATACTACCGCCATCGCAGGTATTACACTTTTTTAACGCTCCACTCGGGATAACTGAAGATGAGTTGGTGCATTTGTTCAAACAGACTGCTGGCCATGAACCGATAACAGTAAAAATATTCACACCTAAGAGTGAGTATTCAAAGCACCATTTGATTCCAACTCGCGAGTCTAAGTAAACTAATAACAAGATAACACCTTTCTCTAGGCGATAACACCAAAAGTTTTTCTGGACTAGTTACATTCAAGGATCCTGCTGAGGCAACTGAAGCCCTTATTTTGTGTAATCATTTAAATATGCCTAAACCGGGCTCAGACCATCCTTACATCCTTAGGCTTTGTTTCTCGCCGCCGACCTACCTGAGACCGCCTTCCTACCTTCCAGCCACAACAGGCCAATGAAAACGTACCAAAACGGAACCCAAGTTTGTCCCATTCTGAGGAAGATTACTCGCTTTCTTGTTGTTGCAATAATCAATAGGGTTTGATTAGTATTTAAGATAAACTATGGAAGGGCAATTTCTTAGGAAGGCCCAACATGAATGACAACTTGACATTATTGGGCGTTTACGAATCAGTACTAGAACGGAAATTCTGACCATGTCATTTTGTGAGCTGGCAATCTCTCTACTCTCGGTGTCAAGACTGAGATAGCAACAATAGATGCCTCAATTGCTGTGCTAACCTGATGGATGATTATGCGATGGATAAGAGACTAGAATAAAGAATTGAGGAGTTGATCTGTAGTTAACCATTGCGATTGACTGTTGTCCTTGGCGCGTTATTTGTGCGAGAGTTTGTGTCACAAGAACCATAATTTAGCCTTATAGTTCAATGTCACGACTAAAATAAATAGAGGGCACTTGTGGTGGTGGGTTAAGCAATTCAATACCGATTTAGTGGAAACAAGATGCCAGATGAATTTCATCTGATGAAGGAGTTAACAGGATGTGCTCACGACTAAAATAAATGAGAAAGATGCCTGCTATTGGGAGTTATATGCTGCGCCCTCCAGGGGGAATCGTATCTGTTATTAGTTTCTCGGGTGGGGATCGAAAAAAGCGCGAATTAGCAAGCACGGGGAAGGACCACCGCCCCTGGGGGCGAGTTTCCCACCCGTTACCAACTAACCGCGGACCGTTAGGTATTGAATTTGTTGGCTGCAGGCAACTCTATTCCTCAAATAAGCCATAGCAATGGATGTTCACCGACCCAAGAGAAATCGCTTCCTCTCACACAAAAAGGAACTACTTGTGATGGATCGAATTCCGCGGCCGAACAATGCGTTTAATCGACTCCATCACGCACTATTATACCTGATGCGCCACATCCTGTTAGCCAGCGAGACCGGCCAAAGTTCTCTGATTTCGTCCATCGATCCATCATCACACTTGGCCACCGAAACAGAGCAAGCGTGTTTGCATAAGGCCCATGGAGAACCATGACAACCACCAGCTTCCAACTAGTGAACTGAGATTGTCTGCAAGCGAGCGGAAGAGGAGCCAACCAAACCAAAGTTCCTATCGCAGCCATAATCTTTCACCTCATAGAGGAGCAACGCACTCGCACTTGCAACACTCCTACAATTTGCTGGTCTGAGTACTTGGCTCAAATTCAATCTATTGCAATGATCTTGATACTGTTTTCCCACCAAATTAACAGTAGACAGTTGAAGAGAGGGAGCCAGCTTTCGGGAAAGCCGATTGAAGCTGACTAGGCGGAAAGGTAGCGCTAGATTTGCCCTGTACAGTTGCCTTTTTGTTTCCCATATCCTGGCTGCTTTCACGTATCGTTGGCCAGGCGGCTCCGGTTAGCTAGTCTGTCTCTGTGGCCACAATGGCCGCTAGTTTGCAGTGTTGCCGCCTGCGAAGATATTGGCTCGCAAAAGCGGCAGGCGCGCGCCGCTCTCCGTTTGCGGCCGCGCCTGGCTGCTAGATCGGGAAGCTGTTTGTTAAGTTTCGCTTCGAGACCGCATGCCGAATGCGGCAGTTGAACTTGGCGCGGCGCTGCAAAATCAACAGTTTGTTTCCATTTCTAGACTGTACAATGGCAACATCGTATAGTAGGCGCATTTTGGCCCAAAGTGGCAGGACTGCTCCACTTTAGGTCCATGGTATTGCGCCTACTTTCTAAAAGCGGCGGCTGAACGTGCCGTGAGCCATGTTATTTGGTTAGCGCCGATGGAAGCGCCGATACAGCATCGGTATTTGTTTGCCGCCGACAGCCTGCTAGCCACCATTCGCTAAACTCGCATTTGTCTCGCCGCCCCATTTACATCCACACATCCACTCGCCGGCCCATCGTCCAGCCAACCTGGACTCACAATTGCCTCGCCCGAGACAATTGGCGCCCCACCCGCAACACAGCAACCCATATCAACATAACTCCCCACCAGCTGTCTAGCCAATCAAGTCAGAGTGCGCGGCCGCAGCTGACCATCGCCGCAAATGGACGTTTTCAATCGCTTTAAGAGCGTGATAAAGATACGTGAGGTCTTGATCCACGATGAAGTGTTTCAGCTCCATTACAGGGTTACTGCCTTGCTCTTGCTCGGTTGCGGCGCCTTGGTGGCAAGCAAGCAGCACTTTGGCGACCCCATCGATTGCATAACGCGCGACGATGTGCCAGGCAAAATCATGGACACCTACTGCTGGATTCACTCCACCTTCACCCTGCCAAGCGCCTGCAACAAGACAGTCGGCGTCGAGGTAAGTCCTCGCTGACCTCCTCCTCAACCTCCTCTATGACCAGCAAACTGAACTCTTGCCACCACCAAACCGATCAACAGGTTGCCCATCCCTGCGTCGACAAGTTCTCGAGCGACCGAGAGGAGCGCGTCTACCACAAGTATTACCAGTGGGTCTACTTCGTCCTCTTCTTTCAGGCAATCTGCTTTTATGCGCCACATTTTGCTTGGAAGATGTACGAGTCTAAGCTAATACAAAAGCTACTCACTACCAACTTCAGGAATCCTTTTTGCAAGGGCAAGGCTGTTGAGGACATCGTGAGATATATCATTAGAAACAATGGCCAGCAACACGAGCAATACTTTCGAATCTACATTCTCTGCGAAATATGCAACTTTGTTAACGTCATCATGCAAATTTACCTAGTTGATCTGTTTCTCGGTGGAACTTTCACCACTTATGGGCTGGAGGTGCTTGAATATGTACAATTGGACCAAGAGAACAGAGTCGACCCTATGGTGCGCGTCTTCCCTCGAATGACCAAGTGCACCTTTCACCGATTCGGGGCCTCGGGCGACGTGCAAAAGTACGATGCCCTTTGCATTCTACCACTGAACATCATCAATGAGAAAATATACATAACCATGTGGTTTTGGTTTGTATTCTTGGCCGCTGTCACCGGAATCTGGTTGATATACAGATTCCTCACACTTACTCAACCAAAGTTGCGCCTTATGGTTCTCAAACGTCGCGCTAATTTAGTTAAGCCGAAGGTAGTGAGCGATGTGCTGAACGAGTTGACGGCAGGTGATTGGTTTCTATTATCCATATTGTGCTCCAATATGCATTCTCAATCTTTCAAGAGTCTAATGCATAGATTGCACGGATGGGCTCAAGCTAGGAGGTCAGAGAAGAGAAACGGAGAAAAGAGCGCGAAACACCCAACGTTGTCATATAATATTGAGATCGATGAGTCTGTCTCAGACGTGGAGTCCGACGAGGAGTTGGAGATCAGCGACGACCAAGCTGTCGCATTGACAGTTGTGGACGCCAAAAAGTGAACAATTCAGTGTGATGTGATATCTGCCAGCCTCAGTGTTCCTCCGTAGGAATCCAATTCCATGAGCAATTCTAAATGTAATTTATGTTATTTTAAATCAGATCTTAATAGGAAAGAGCTCATTGTAAACGGAGACCTCATCAACGAAATCCCACAACTCGTTGGAGGTGCGCTACTCGAGTTCATCGTACAGGTTAAGAGTGTTTGTTCGGCCATCGTTCGAAAGAGCATCTAAGTCGTTTCTGGCCATGATCGTCCAATTTGACGCTTTTTAAAATAGATCAGCTGATTTATATAGAGACCAATAGTTTAAACAATCAATGCTGTGTTCCATTTCGTATCTTCATCACAATATAATCTTGAAATTCAGTATCATGTAGCCCATAAACGATTAGCCGTCTGCAAATAATCATAATCAATCCCTGAATGGCGCAATCAAATAAGTTGCACAACAAGCAAAATAATTTATTCGATAAGAATAACAACCAAGAGAACCAGCATCTTGACGGTCTCATGGCCATCGATTTGCCCATGAGAAGGCTCAAGCGGATGGGCTGGTATTGGGGCTCCATTAGTCCAGAGTATGCATCAAAATTGTTAGAGAACGAACAGGATGGCTCGTTTTTAGTCCGTGACAGCTCTAGTGAGTGCTATATATTCAGTATGACTTTCAAATTGGAGGGAGAGATCCACCACACCAGAATAGAACACTGTAAAGGTTTGTATCAAGCTGACGACCCTCGAGACAGCCGCTGATACATAAGAGACATCTAACGCTATTCCACTCTCATGTTCTGCAGGTCAATTTAGTTTTGGGAGAAAGTTTTCCAAATTTTTTAGCACCACCATAGTGGATTTTATTGAACAAGCAATAGAGAAATCACATAACGGAAATTTATTGTTCTTCCTCCATAGGGGACCCTCTAGAGAGGGCCCAGTCAGATTCAAAATGGTTCCCTTATCTAGGTTCAAGAGTATGAGTTCCCTGAAGCACATGTGTAGATTTGCAATACTGCCTTACGTAAGAAGAGATAAGATTAGTGAACTTTATATACCCGATTGTCTAAGAGAGTACTTGTATGAACCATTTCATCACGAGCAATCCTGATGCCAGCCAGCGGATAATAGTGAAGTTTCTTGGCTAGACGCAACCCTTGTTATTTAAACTATCCTGATCATCAATAGTCCTCTCGGGACAACAATAATTTGATCTTACGAATTGGAATATTCTCATGTACAACTTTGTTACGAAGCCATCGGGGTCGAGTGTGTCATGTGGTAGGTGAAAGTTATTAGCCACATAAACTGGTCGATTCTGGTTCAGCTTTTTGCTCAGCCTAGTTGCCAAGGTAGAGGAGGCTACTGAGCTTTCAGAGTTTATTAAACATGTGCTGTGTTCACCTATCGCCAGGCTTAGTCCTCGCAGGCTATCGTTCGAGTTTGAGAAGCCTCGAATTACAGCCTCTCTGGATAATTCTTTATCATGATCATCGTCCATTTGATCTAAAGAATCATTGAAACTCTTACTGTTGACCACTACGAGGAACGAGCTCTTCATAGTGACTAGACCTAAGTAGACTCTGACCCCTTCGATTTCTACCTCTCTCGTCACATACTTGATCACTTTGGACGATGTACACGAGTTATCGGCTAGACTAGTATCATTTTTGTCCATGTTCCTGAATTTGTGTAACCGATACTATGAGCTCGCCATTGAAATTAGAGTCTACGATGAATGTCACGGCATCTGTTGGAAATGTCTGTATCTGGATAGACTTTGTTTCTGTAAACACGACATTGTGTCCGTTACAGAAATAAATACTAGCGACCGTGGAAACACGAGATTCGCCGTGTGCTGTGAGCCAGCTGTTCAGGTAGGACACTTCGCAATGGCCAGTGACTGAATCTTTCAAGACTGTCATCCTCTGGATAGTTATCTGTAATCATCGACTCTAAAGCAAGGCCCAGGGCAGTCTCATTGATACAAATGGATTATCAGACAATAATTGAGACTTTCTTTAGCATGCTCGGCCGGTTCGATTTCGACCGAGCCAAAGCTTATATAGATAGCCGAAAGGACGTTTTGCAAAGACTTGCACCCACATTCCCAAATCAAATTCAGCTAATGGCCATGCTAACCACCTTCAGTCATTTGTCGGAGGTTGAAAAGAACTACCATAACCAGCCATTCCCTAGTCAAAATCAACACTCTTTCCTACCAACAACGAGTTTCTTAAGAAAGACTAAAACGCTCAAAGACATGTATAATGATATTCACGCTGAATTGCAGCAGCTAGAAAACTTGGAGACCAACTTCAACAACAAGCGAAAGGTTATAACCCCCAACATATTCTCGCCGGGGTCAAGATCGAATAAGTCGCCAGCTGATAGATCGATTGACAGCCCGAATGGAGATCAGCCTCAAACCAGCTCGTCGACAACCGAGAAAGATTCGCCCACTCCTCAGGTGCCCCAGAGTCCTGGTGCAGCCTTTCGAAACAGCTTCTTCCGTGTTCTCTCACCCATATCGTCATCTATATCGATCTCTCAATCAGCTAGTGTAGCAACTTGTGATCCATATTCATTGAGCTCAAGCTCCGGCTACGAGCCTCCGCCCAACTCGACCACGACAACACCTGTGGCGCATACATTGAATCTCAGAGATTTCTCCGAGGAACTTATTTCCCACTTCTGCCTCCAACTACAAAACTTTATCCAAGCTCGACTAGACATGATTGACGTATATGAAAAGTTGGTGGAGGCCTCGAGTAAAAAGTGTACCTCAGTTGATGGAATTGCCTTCCGCCTTTCAATGCTCTGTCGTCAGTACCATAAATATTTCCACCACCCGCTGCTCGCTCCAATTAAGGAGGGCATGACTCTAGAGTGCGAATCATTGATGACTTTGATCAGAGCCACTATAGACATGCAACACTGGCGGTTCTTACCCACACTTTTCGACTTACAGGATGCGCAGACCAAGCTGAACTACTGGGCTGCTAGTACCTTCAACAAAGAGGCTTCGAAGAGACGGTTCAAGGTGTCGAAAACGCAAGCAGCACCAAGACTTTATGAGTGGTTGTGCAAATTTAGAGAGTTTCTGGTGGCCAAATTCACGTTGTACTTTCATGCCACCTTGACCAGAAGTTTTCCTGCTGTAAGCTTCAAAAATTCGAGTTCTAAGTTGACCATCGATTACTATGCCAAATTGTCGAGTTTTCAGCGAAAATTAGACGCAATATTCATTGCACTCATGTATGACATATCAAATGAGAAAGATTTCAGAGGTTTAGGTTACAACTTCCCATCGCGCGATTACCAGCAACCACAAGGAAAGAACACCCTCCAACCGATGGTTGTGATTCCGGCTGAGGGTAGAGCAAAGTTGGACAGCTTACAAGCTGAGATATATATGATTGTTATGACTAATCAGCAATTGATGATCAAGGAGGGTCACTACCAATTCCATGACAGTATCAAGAAGCTCACTTATTCTATAACGAAACCCGACTTCAATATTGTTCTAGTCATTGTTTGTGAGGGTCAAAAACCAGACCGTGATGCTTATATGCGATCGTTTTCGATTGAAATAACGAATCAATTTGCAATATTTAACATATTTTCCGCTTGATCTCACCTCCCACCATAATGTGATGCCAAATTCGAAGAAGCAAAATGTTAAGTATTTACCAGGTTCGGGGTAGGAAATTTGTTCATAGACAGGTTTAGATCCGAATTTAATTTTACATCAAATCAACAAAAGTAGTGAACGTCGTCCACCTTACGACAACTGTAAAAAGTCAGCACAATAAACACAACCTGAAACAATAATTACAAAAATAATTATGATCATTTACCTAGCCAATGTTTCTGACCGGAAACTGGAACGAGCATTTAAATCATGGCTCAAGATCGTAGTCGAATGGTCTCTCGCTCTCATCGGTTGCTAGATTTGAAGTTTCTTCAAATAAATTGGCACTTGATTGATATCTGATTTCGGTTACCTTGCTGATCCATGGAATGGCTACAACTTGTCATTACGCCTTCAGAGCAGTGAGCGCTCGTATTCTCTCATCCTGGCGGCTGGTAGTTCATGATATTATTCATAGTTAGTGCAGGTGTAACAGGCTGCATTGGGTGATTTGATTTCATCCTCGGCATTCCAAACGCTTGCAAATGTGACATCCGGTTGTTCGTTGAACCAGAATAGCGGTTACTAACTTCCTGTGGCGCATTCCTAAACCGCAACCGGTTGTTATTTGTGCTCCGACCGGCTACATTTTTTTGCTTTGCATGCACTCTAGGACCCGGAAGTTTTTGGGGCAGTGTGTAATCACTACCTAGCTGCCCTTGACTTTTCTTCTTACGGGTTCTCGTTGACCTCGTTGGTGAACCTCTGAAGGCGTAAGCCAGAGGCTCCTGTTTCTGATCGCCCAATCGTTCCTCGTCGGCGTTGCCACCACCATAGCTTTGGTCGTCACCCATCATGGCCGATGCAACGGAGAATACTGAATGAGTACCTATTAAATCAATGTTATCGTGGGGTGATGTTAGCTTCTGTTCAGAATGTCGCGAGCAGCGGAAGGACGTATTCCGCGCCAAGCATAAGCGTAGCGAAAGCAGGGGGAGAAAGCGGTACTGTTCAGATTAGGAAAATCGCAGCGTTTCAAATCTAGCGCCGTTCATTGAGAAGCGCGTGCGCAGTCAGATCGATCAACTGGTCGTTGCGAATCTACAATTCCAGTGTCACAAACGTCAACTACGAACTAACTGCCTCTCCAACTTCGACATCTATCCAATAGCACCATCTACTCCTTTAGCAAGTGTCTTAATATTTTATCAACAATTGGACTACCTTAGCATCCATCAAAATGGCCAACTTCAGCGAGGACCAAATCGTTGAGTTTCAAGAGGCATTTGCTCTGTTCGACAGTCGTAACGATGGCAAGATAAGTGTGTCGTTATTGGGAAATGTCTTACGCGCGCTCGGCCAAAATCCAACGGAGGCCGAGGTAAGAAAGTGTTGTAATCAATTCAAACCAGATGAGAGGATAACTTTTGAGGTCTTCTTACCTATTCTTCAGGCTATAAGCAAAAATAGATGCACCGATCAAGCGGAGGATTTCATCGAGGGATTGCGCCATTTTGACAAGGATGGCAGTGGTTACATATCGTCTGCTGAATTACGACACTTACTCACAACCTTAGGCGAAAAGTTGACCGATGACGAGGTTGAGCAGCTTTTGAATGGTCAGGAAGATAGTCAAGGCAACATTCATTACGAGGATTTTGTCCGTGTAGTTATGGGTGGATGACTTTATCCAAGATATCGAATGATCTTTTACATAGATCACTCCCCAAAGATTCTAAACGCCCTCCCTCGTCCGTCGGTAAAAGCGAGCTCTGCTTCTTGAAAGTGGGTGTAAGGTTCTGTTATAAAATCAACCGGCTGACACCCACTCAGTTGAGCTGGTATGCAAGTTCACCAAGAAGCGTTTTGTTAAGCAGATTGTTGTTGATGAGCAAGCTTATGTAAGCGATAATGCAAGCAAGCCCCCATATAATAGCTCAGAGCCGATCACTGGGGGACTATTTTCTCCTGTTGATACCAATATTCGTTGGCATCATCATACCTGGTGCTTCCATCCACGCCTTCAGGTCAGTATCCGGCAAACTCGAACAAGGGACGCTCGGGTTTCTGTTTTTATGTCCGAACGGACGGTATGACAGTATGTTTGTCGCATGTTTCAAGGATTGAGAAATGATCAGTTAACGGTGGCCTAGAAAGCGCAACAATTATTATAATATTTATGTATAGACGCATCTACCAAGTTACAATAAACAGGCCATCGTGTAGCTTTTTTAGAGTAATTAATCATGGAGGTGATGGGAAACGTTTTACTTACGCTGGAGACTCCCCACGGAATACATTCTTCTGTATAATGTTCATGTTATCACTGTTAGCGCACATCAATCTCGCCAAATTGGTCTTTCTAATTTCTTGTAGCTGATCGGGGGTGAATGAGCCAACCTGACCGCCGTGCTCGAACCAGAAACGGTCACCATATTTCAGATTGAACATTTGGATACCAACAATGCAAGTGAATGTGGGGCCAAGTGCAGCACCTGGCAGAGGATATTCGGCAAGTCCAGCCGAAAATAAGTCGAGATCATGGACAGATCGGTAAAGTTTAGAGAACCTGATTCGCTGCGATACGGGCATGTACTGGTCGAGTTGCTTCCAGTTGGTGATAATATCGTCAAAACAAAATTCTACCAGCTTTGTATAACCTGGAATTCCGTGATCTCTGCCGCGTTGGATATTGAAAGCAGGCAAATCGAGCCCATAGGGGTTGTCTCTCGGTCTATAGAGATGATTTTTGATGTCGCTTGATACAAAGGGGTCTCTATTCTGGGACGCTTGCGAGATAAGACCTCGCATAACCATATCGTGTTGGCCAGATTTCATTCCAAAGGGATGGAAGAAGAACTCGTTGAGACGATACCCAGACGGTCGACCATCAGGTAAGATTTCAGCGAAGATGTTGTTGATCATAGAGTGCCCGAAACGGAAGGCGGCACCTGAAAATTCATTGAGCAATGAAGGATCTACAGTGGGATCATACTTGGTGTATCCTGTGGGCAGAACGTTGAGCTTGAGGAACTTCATCGCCTCTTGGCCAATAATAAGCGATAGCCACTCATTGTAGGTGACCATTTGCATTTGAGCCGTGCAAATTCGCCTATTGTTAAATCATAATTAGGATATGGGTGTAAAGTTAGTTACGATGTCGTTATCTCATCCGGCTATTTATCTATTGCATAATTCATCCGAAGGTAATTGCGGCTAGTTTTAAGCTGCTATTCTGCAGAAAATGGAGGTAGGGTTTTATTGATTTACTTGCATAGGCGAGAAGCGGTGAATTAGAAAGATAGGGGATTGGGGTGGAGGAGGAGGTGGTTTGGATAGTTCATGGAGTACATAGCTAAAATTTTGTCCGAAACTTTAGCGTCTCTTAGAGGTAGGGCAAGTTTGTGAGCTGGCAATAAGTTTGGGTGGAGAGACTACCATTTTAACTAACTACCTCTATCACCATCACTATTTAGCCACTATCTTGGCTCGAGTGTGGCGCCTTATTAGTATGCAGAAAGTTCGGCAAACCAACCAAGATAGTTTACGGCAAGCAAATCAATGGTTGAAACAACTACCACAGCTCAAATCATGATGCTGACGACTAGACAGTTAAGGAGGGTAGCCTCGTAGCATTAAAATTCAACTAGTTACGAGCAACATGGAGAGGAGCAGGCGGTAGCAGAGGAGATGAGGTGGCAAGATATAGTGAAATTTCTTTCCGCTAACCGAAGGGTTCGTGGACTGTTGACTAATATAAAACTGCCAGGATGCACCTATGGCATGGTTCCCTTTGATTATGGAAATTGAGCCTGAATCGGTTGGTTGCAAAGCCGAGAAACTTAGTATAAATTGTGCTCAACTAAAATCAACTCCCATGAGAGTGAAGTTTGCGGATTTTGCTCAATCTCGTCTTTCTCCCTCACACTGCCTTGTCCTCCCAGTTAGATCGTTCTCAGGCTCCGGGTCATAAAGTGTAGTTGCTAGAAGCGATCCTCATCACTATCACTAGATCGACCTGACCGGTCATTGTGTAAAGGTAGCGACCGGCAATTTGTTTGGTCAGCATGGCCAATGAGTCCACTCGGCCTCAATCCAGAGCTGGCTCGCGTGTAGCTGTCCGATAAAGTCCTTGAAAACGTTTGACGATGCGGCTCGGGCTGGGCCGTTGCGGCGGTCAAACGTTTGTAGAGGAGGAATGAGAGATAGCTTTGCCAGGCAAGCTTATTGCCCGATCAAACAGAAAGATCTTTATGGTTTTGGCTGACTGGTTCGCACGCTGCTTGATGACGAAATCGACGCACCAAATCTAGGCCCTCAGATAAACAAGCTGACCTGCTCTCTGTTAGCCAGTTGCGCCGAATTCACTCGCTAAGATGATGGAAGTGGCCGAGAAGGGACACGAGCGATTGCGTGAAATGTTAATCATCATTATCGTCCATCCATTGGACGAGTCATGGTTTCGTCTAAAGAAATATTTCTACCCAGCTCTACCTGTTTTCAAACTCTACCTGTCGACTAACAAAGGCGCACACAAGTAGACACTAACACTCGGCTCTGTATCTATTTTCGGCCCCTCCAGTTTGTTGGCCGAGCTGGCGAGCACAAACGTTAGCCGGATTGGATTCGCTAAGGAGGCGCAGATTTGCTCCAAACCTCCGGCTCATGGTTAACAGGATAGATTCCGTTGTTCTAGTTTTCAGTTGAGAGCAGCTTATGAGCATAATGATGAGTCTCAGTTGCATCATGACAAAGCTCAGCTCAAGATTTAGCCCCGCTCATGAGGCTGCCCAATGGTCGAGCTTTCCACTAAGAAGCCCATTAACCTGGAGGCTAGCGCGCCTCATCTGTGGTTTCGGACTCTCTCTCTCTCTCTCTCTCTCTTAATGAGCGAGGAGGAGAGAATTTCCGAGTGCTTGTGGCGAGCTAAAAATGGTCAGCCACTTTGGGCTAGACTATCGGCGGGCGCAAAATGCGAGTAGGCCGCCGAACAATATGAGCGGCCAAGAAGGGGCTTGCAAAGATCGCTTTCAAAATCAATTAACCTGCGCGGTCTCGCTGGCCACCAGAGAGGAAGACTCTCTCGCTTTAGCCTTTGTGTTGTCACAATTGGAGCTCAGCTGGCCGAGCAACTGAGGCCACCACAGCCGAGGCTCTCGATCTGGTTGGCAGCTAGATAGACGAGCTAGCAGCCGACTAGCTGGATGCGCAACGTTTGGCCTGTCAGACCAGTCAGTCCAACTGGACCAACTTACGATGCAAGCTTTGACACCCAACTTTGGTTGTCAAAGGTGGGCATCGAAAGCGAGCATGAGCACTCGATCGGCGGAGGCACAGCTCGCGTGCTTGCTTGGTTAAAATGAAGCCAAAACAAGCGAAGGTGAGATGATGGAAGGTGAACTGTTTAAATCAACACCACTCAACATTTACTCGCCGCTTGGGCCGCCAGCTTCCGGCCTCGCAGGCCAAAACCGGTTGATTTGATGGCGTCGTGTTTGGTTGGTGTTGCTTGCTTGATTGGTCCTTCAATCGAACCGATCATTGCGGGAGATGAGCGAGTGAATGGGAGAGAGTTGGATGGGTTTGCAGGCGGCCGGGATGAGGAGAGTGCTGGGGAGGATTGAATGCGGCGAGAGATGTGGCCGGCCAATAGGGCAGCATCCATTTAGCCGCCGATGCAACAATGGGCCGCAGGTTTGAATGAAAATATCAAACTGGGAAGCGGCGAGTTGGCGCCCGGCGAGAGGCTGATGACCGCCGGGCGATCTGGCCAACCAGATCAAGCGGCTGATGATCTTTGCCTCGGCTCAGCTCAGCTCAGCTCTGCTCTGCTCTGCTCGCCCCTCCCACTCATCCTCCTCTCGCCTCTACCTGTTCGCCTGCGCGCAGCTCGCTCTCGCCATCCGCCGAGCTCGTCCAAGGGGAGTAGATTGGCTCAGTGGGATCACAGCTCGGGCTTGCAATCTAATTTTGCTGCGAGCGCGCAGGCCAAATTGAAAGCCTCGTCGGGTTCCTCTTGGCGGGCGGAGAACGAGGAGCAATTGTTTGATGGCATGGAAGCGAGGAGATGGCGCGCAGGGAGGACTTGCGGCTTCTTCGGGCGGGCGAGTGCGGCCAGCTCGCCGGGAGATTTGGTTGGTCGCCGCGCACTTCAACCCACTGACCGATAATTGGATCGCTCAACTCAAACCTACCTGTCTGCCTACCTGCCTGCCTGCCTACCTGCTCGCCCGGCTCGCCGAGCGCTGAGGCTTTGCGGCTGCACTCGGAGAAGGCAAATTAAAACCAACCTTCGTGAGCTCTGAAAGTGAGCTTAATTGTGGCCAGAGCAAACGCGTTCGCGTTAACATGGCGCTCGGGAGCTGCTAATTTCTCAGCTCCCGTGAGAGAATGACACTCTCCTCAAGCTTTGCGTGCCCATTGAGAGCGCCAACAAGTGGCCGGCGAAGTTTCAGCTTCCTCTCTCCATTCGAACAAGCGCGCGGCCTTCGAAGTTCGCGAGTTAGCTCCATTTGGAGCGCCAACAAGCGCTTTCAGGTGGCAAGTTGAGGGCTGCAGTGGCCACTTCAATGCAAAACCAAAGCCTCGCGTTTTATGTTGCCCGCTTCTGTTTGAAGCCAGCGGCTTTGAATGCTTGAAGATACAAAGACAATGCATCGTTAGCTTATCGAAGTAGCCCAGAGTGGCCGCTTCCGCCAGGTGTGGGCGAGTGTTGCGGCTTTGCAAGTCAGCCGGCCAGCTTGCAAAGTGGGAACAAATCTGTCTCGAATTGGAACAAAAGGTCGTCCAAGAGGAGCCGACGGACACTCGAGCTGCTAGCCAAAATGCCCTCCTTCTGTCCAATTCCTCCTCCCAACACTCGCCGGCTGCCACTTACGATAACAAACCAACCGGCGGCCCCTCAAACTGGGCAGCAAATCGCTTGTTTGCGTTCGCGAACCCAGCCAAAGCCGGCTCGTCCAACTAAGTTCAATCAATCGAGCTCGCGCTCGCCGGACTTTCGAGCCGCCTAAACGGAAACAAATCTCCATTTAGAATCAGCCGGCCGCAGTTTCAATGTCCTTGCTCTCTCCTCACTTGCCAGCCTTCGGGCAAAAGTCGGCCCAAGCGACCCGAGGACGGGTTTCACTCGGCCCGCCCTGGCTTGAGTGGCCACTCGCTGTGTACGTTTTGTATCCACGAAGGGAGAGAGAGGGCAGCTCGAGTGGCGGGCAGACTGGCGAAAGTGTTAAGAATGCTCGCCTCGTCTTAGCGGCCAAGTCTCGAATTAAACTCGGATTTGTTGCGCTTTTTCCGGCTCCCAGCTCGGCCAGCCGGCGAGCACGCGATTTGGCCTGTTGGCCGGTCGGCGGGCAGCAGGTGACCCTGGCCAGGTGTCAAGAGCGGCGCTCGAGTGTCTCGGCCTCGGAGCGACGCTCACAGCTCTCGAGAGGGGGGGGGGCGGCTTGTACTTACTTTGCCTCCTGGTAGAGTCGGTCGCCGTTCCAGTGCGGGTTGATCATCTTGAGCGCGTTCACGACCCTGTTGTGCTGGCGCAACCACATCACGTGCACCGAGGTGAGCGCCGGGTGCTGGTTAACCCTGCGGTCGCCGGCCCGGTAGCAGAGCTGGCGCTTCTCAACGTCCGAGCACTGATCGTTTGAGGGGTCGGCCGAGTGGGGCAGCAGCTCCCTGCCTGCGTCGTCCAGGCTCACGTGCATCCGGCCCGCAGGTCCGCTCTTCGTCCAGAGGGCGGCCGTTTCGTTGGCCGCCGAGCCGTAGACTTGGGAGCCGTCGATGAAGGAGGTGATCTGGTTCATCTGTTCGCGCGGCCCAAGCCTGCAACGCGGACAAACTGCCGTGCGCACAAAGTTCAGGCAACTCTCCTCCCAATTCGAGTAGAAGGGGTCGTCGGGCGGCACCAGGATTGGGAAGCATTGCGGGTGCGAGTCGCGTTCAATGGGACAGCACTGGATCATCTGGCCGCTCTCTGCGTCGTTCCGTTCCGTTCGGGTTGGTTGGTGGGCGGGCGGGCGTTGGAGTTAGTGGGCGGCGGGAGGTGGTGCTCGGCTTGCGACAGGGCCGCGATTGGGAAAGCGGCGCGGCGCGACAGGCACAGGCAGGCGGCTCGCTGCCGGGAGGCGTGAGAGTCGGGCGAGCCATTGTTGCCGCCGCAGCCGCCGCCGCGACCAGTCTGCGTGGGTTGCCCAACGGCCGCCGGCAGTGGGGGCCGCAGGAGCGAGGGCTTAGCGCAGAGATATGACAAATTGGCAATTATTAGCCTGGCAAAGAGCAACGAGGACTCCCTGCAAGCCTGTTGCAAAACTGAGCGGTTGCTTGAGCCATGCGAGCGGCGGGGGCTCACACGCAGCCCCGCTCGAGTCGGCCCATTCAAATGGCCAGGTGATCGATAGGCACTCGATGCGCTCGCTTGGCCAGCGCGGCTGCCTGCCTGCCTGGCTGGCTGGCCGGCCGGCTGGAGCTGTGCGCTCGGCTTGCGCTGCAACCGGCACTTTCGCCGACTCTCGCTCGCAAATTGGTGTTTTTGATTAAACACACAAACAGCTGCCAGATGATGAGCACGAACGCTTAGGCTGGCCGGCCGCTCGAGTGGCCGGCCAGCGGCCATATTGTGCGCAGCCTCCATCGATTGGGGAAGCGCGATATCGGTTGCGCTAGGATCGGCCGCTCGGCTGGCTGGCTGGCTGGCTGTCTGGCTGGCTGGCCGCTTCCTGGCCGCTTGCCCCCGTCGAGCGGCCGCTGCATCACGACTCTTTCAACAGCGACGGCCGCCCGCCGCTGCAAGTCGACACTTGGGCCGGCCGAGCAAGCGGCCGCTCGAAAGCGGGCGGCCATGCAAGCGGGCGGATTGGCAGCGCCTGCAGGCTCGCAACTGGCGGCCATTGTTCTAAATGGGCGGCCGAGTTGCGTCCGCCAGCCTTTGCGCCGCTCTCGCAAGCGGCCGGCAAGACGCAACGCCGGCTCCCAATTATCAGTGTCACCCCGGATCAATTAGGAGCAAGGTTGGCGCCGACTGCCATTGTCTCCCGTTGCAGCCGACTTGGCGGCGGCGGCGGCGGCGGAAGCGGCCGCATGGGTCGGGCTCGCGGGCGCGAGTTGGAGACGAGACGGGATGTCGTCGTCGTCCCCTCCGGCCAAGCGGCCTGTCTCGTCCATAATTGCAAGCCGAGCGGAGCCGAGCTCGGCTCAGCGGGTCGTTATTGTTGTTGATGTTG